>Ga0081539_10001339_pt1 | contig 42916 bp, 45 predicted proteins | sample TabmetS4T2R2_FD_71023 | JGI IMG/M metagenome (GOLD analysis project Ga0081539, IMG submission 71023) | Tabebuia heterophylla rhizosphere microbial communities from the University of Puerto Rico - S4T2R2 | ecosystem: Host-associated > Plants > Roots > Rhizosphere ... | reverse complement strand
TTCCCGAAGAAGGTACGCGACGAAGCCAAGAGTGTTGCCGAAAAGTCCCGCAAAACCGAGAAAAAACCGCCTCATAAGTGAAGTTTACATGAGGCGGTTTGCTGTGTCAAATATATAATCCCGGTTTACAGTTACTTTCAGGCGACGGCGTCGCGCAGCACGCGGCCGTACTCGCCGCTCTTGAGGATACGTTCCGCCTCGCGCTGGAGCTGGCGCACCCGCTCGCGCGAGATATCCAGCTCATCACCGAGTTCGGCCAGGGTGGCCGGTTCGCGGTCATCGAGGCCGTAACGGCGGACGAGCACGTAGCGCGCCCTCTCGGGGAGACGCTCTATGGCTTCCTTCAGGTGCGCTGTCTCCATCTCCCGCATCACCGTGTCGGGCGTGTCCGAGACCCTATCATCCTCGATAAAGTCCCCGAGTTGCGAGGCCGAATCATCGGTTGAGACTGGCTGATCCAGGCTCGTGGCGTCAGGCATGGCACTCATGGTGAGACGGACTTCTTCGAGATCCCACCCGAGACGCCTCGCGATCTCATCATCTGTAGGCTCCCGCTCGTATTCTACCGACAACTCGTTGTAGGCTCTGGAGACCTTGCGGATTTTTTCGGTCATGTGGACAGGGACCCTGATGGTACGCCCCTTGTCCGCCACTGCCCGCTGCACAGCCTGCCTTATCCACCACGTTGCATACGTCGAAAACCGAAAGCCCCTCTCAGGGTCAAACTTCTCTACAGCCTTCATCAACCCTATGTTGCCCTCCTGGATCAAATCCTCAAAAGGCAACCCATACCCGCGGTACTTCTTGGCCACGCTGACCACGAGGCGGAGGTTTTTCTCGATGAGCCTCTCACGGGCTGAGCGCTCGCCGGCCTTGGCGCGCTTTGAGAGGTCTATCTCCTCAGGATGGGTGAGCAGATCTCCCCGTCCTATGTGCGAGAGGTATTTCGCCAGCAACTCCGGCGTTTCTCCCTCGCGTTCGATTCTGGTGCCTGATGCGCGCTGCTTCTCTAAATTGGTAGCCACTTTACCCTCCTGGCCCTATCTATATCACCTCGTCGAAAACCAATTTCAAAAACTAATCTTGTTTTTACCTCTGCGCCCCGATTTCTAAACCCTTTGTTTACGCCGCCTCCCGTATTGCTTTTCGCCTCCCGCCCTTCCTCCGACACACTTATATACGCTACGTAAGGGCGGAAGGTTTCGATCAGAGGAAATCGAAGGCGCCGGGCCCGCAGGCAGCGCTGAGAAAACGTGGGGAGCGTCCAGGGAGGCCATGGGGTTATACTGACACGATGGAAAGTTCATCTCGCATAGCGGAGGAGATCCGCGGCAATCTGACGGAAATAATGGCTTCCTGGCGCGAGGCCCGTAATGGCGTCATCGATGATGACGTTTTCAGGAAGCTTCTAGGCGGCATCGAGCGCGTCACGGTGGTCTTCACCGAGTTCTTGAACAGCGCCGACACCGTGGAGACCTTCACGATGGGCGGTGCGGTTCGCGAGCTGGTGGGTGAGATAGCTGGCTACCAGCACGAACTCGGGCGCGATAGCGTAGGAGTGATAGAGGATTTCGCTTCCCTGCGGAGGGCGGTCTGGCGTTCCGTGGAGAAAAACGTTGATCTCTCCGGGCTCGACGGGGCCGAAGTCGCCCGATTCTTCGTGAAGATGATGCAGGCCACAGATTGGGTGGCCGAGGCCGCCCTCGAAGCCTTCGACGCCATAGTACGCGCCGAAATGGAGGAAGCCCTGGGCCGGGCCGCTGCAACCGACCTGCTGACCGGGTTGCCCGACCGCGACCTCTTCAATCGCCTGCTGCTGCCACAGGCTGTTGCATCTCACCACAGTTTCTCCCTCGTCATCTTCGACGTGGCGAACTTCTCGGAGGCCGTGGCGGCGGGTGAAGTGGCCCAGGCCCGAGAAGCCCTGCGCACCCTGACGGAGGCCATCAAGACTTTCACGTCCGAGGACGCATCCTTTGCCAGATTCGGGGACGATGAGATCTGCGCCATCCTGCCGGAGCAGGGCAGCGAAGCCGCCTACACGGTTGCGGAGAACGTGCTGGAAAATATCCAGATGCACGGAACTTTCGAGGTGGATGCCGGAGTGGCCCAATTTCCGGACCACGGCCGAAGCGCGGCGGAGCTCGTGACAGAAGCTCTAAAAGCGCTCAAGATGGCGAAGCGCGTCGGCGGCAGCGGAATCGTCATTGCCCGCTAGACCAGGCGGGAAAGAAACCGTGATCGCCATCATAAACAGGTCGCCTGTAAGAAAAAGAGCCGCCGACCAAGTAGTCTAGCGGTTCGCTGTTAGCCGGGGGTACGTTCAGAATTTCCCTGGCTTTCGCTCGATGGAGGTACTTCGTTCCGAGGAGGGCGGCAAGGTACTCGTCGTTACCCGGTGGCGCGACCGGGAAGCCTTCGATTCGTGGGTCGCGAGCAAACAATTTCGGGAAGCCCACGGCAGTAGTGGCGGAGGGAACCTGCTATCCGATCGCCCGAAGATGGCATCTTACTTATAGGGTTGCCGTCGAGCGTGGCCCAGGCGCTGGAGCTTTGGATCAGGCGAGATCCGAGAGTTCGTAGGGTGGGGGGGACGAACCTCCGGGTACGTACTCACCCTTGCCAAGAACCGCGAAAACGAAGGCGAGTAGCAGGATCATGATCAAGACCAGGATCCCCAGGGCCACACGTTCGCGCAATTCGTCTCCTCTCCACGTTTCCAGGTTCCGCAGACATTCTAGCGTAGCGGCGGATGGCGCGCTCTGTCTTCAAATGGAAGCCGGGCCCCCGCGAGAGCCGCAGCTTTGACGGCAATGTATAATGTAGCAACATGTAGCAGGTTCGTGGCGTGAAAGGCGTTTCGGCGATTGAAGATCCAGTTGAATTTCGCCTGATAGGTGGTGAGGACGTTGGAGGCTGATCCCTTTCTCCCGGATTACCGGGACCTTCAGGAACAAGAATGCCGGGACCTTCTGGATATCCTGAGCAACATGGGCATCGCCACCGCCACCAGGACCTATCGCCCGGGAGACGCCATCTACCGCGAGGGCGAGTACGGAGACGCGCTCTATGTGCTCGTCTCGGGCGTGCTGAAGCTGTTCCGGCCGTATTCGGGGAGCAAGGAGGCCACCCTGCGCCTGTTGCGGCCCTGGGACATTTTCGGGCACCTGGCTTTCGAAGGCGAGACCAAGCAGCGTGCCTACGCCGAGGCCGTCACGGAGTGCCAGGTCACGAAGGTGCCAAAGGTGTTCGTGGAGCGGGCGGTGCGCCAGGAACCCAGGGTGGCGTTCAAGATCATGACGCTCCTGGAACTGCGGCTGGTGCAGTACGAAGAGCTTGTAAAGTGCTTGCTTCCCAGGGAAACAGAAGTGCGCCTCGCCAACCTCCTGCCCATCCTCGCCCGCAAGTTCGGCGAGCGCGAGGACGGGGATCACTCGGTCACCATAGACCTGCGCCTGACGCACCAGGACCTGGCCGCGATGGTCGCCTCCACCCGCGAGTCAGTGACCAAGGTCCTCAACGACATGCGTGCCCGCGATGTCATAGGTATCGAAACCGGGCGTATCACCCTCAAAGACGCCCGCGCCCTGGCGGAACTGAGCCGTCCGTAACAACGGCTGCGCTGCGTGATAGAAGCCGGATAGGAGTCTAAGATACCCGTCATGCTCGAATTACTAGGGGCGATTATACTTGGCATCGTCCAGGGTTTGACGGAGTTCCTACCGGTCTCAAGCTCCGGGCACCTGTTGCTGGCCCAGCACTTTCTGGGGCTGAACCAGGACAGCTTCGGGCTTTCCTTCGACGTGGCATTGCACCTAGGGACGCTGGTCGCCGTCGTCTCCTATTTCTGGCGGGATCTCCTTCAGATGGCCGGCGCGTTCCTGCGCTCGCTGGCCCAGAGGAGCATCTCCGAACCCGATGCACGGCTTGCCTGGCTGATACTTGCCTCGACGATCCCAGCCGCCGCTCTTGGCTACTTCCTGGAGGACTTCTTCGCGGGCGTGGTGCGCAGCCCGTGGGTTGTCGTCTTCAACCTGGTGCTGGTAGGGGTGCTGTTCATCGTGGGGGAGGCGGTCGGACGAAGGAGCCGCGACGCATCCAAGCTCCGGTTCGGGGAAGCGGTTGGGATCGGGGTGGCCCAGGCGGCCGCGCTCGTTCCCGGTGTGTCGCGTTCTGGAGCTACGATCACGCTCGGACTGTTTCTTGGGCTCAAGCGCGAGGCGGCGGCGCGATTTTCCTTTTTGATGAGCGTGCCGATTATCGCGGGGGCCGGGACGTTGCAACTGGGGGAGGCTCTTGCGGATGGCATGGGACCGCCGGAGGCGGTGAACTTCGGTGCCGGATTCCTGACCTCGGCGGTGGTCGGGTACCTTGCCATCAGGTTCTTCCTGCGCTTCGTTCAGGACCATAGCCTGCGAGCTTTCGCCTATTATCGTTTCGCGCTCGCTGCCGTTGTGGTGGTTTTGCTTCTCCTCGGACTTTGACATTCGGACGCTAGTTCTGGTAACTTGCCCGCAATCATGCGCATCCAGATCCAGGCAACCCGGCGATTTATTCAGGAGGAGCGCGTCGGCGCCTGAGATCCGGCAGCGTTTCTCCGCAACTCCACACCAGGACTCCGCAAGCAAAACTTCTCCCGGGAGGCTGTAGAGCGCCATGATTTTTGGAACACCGTACAGATATTCCATCACCACACTAGAGCGCAGCCATGTTCGCTGAAGACCGAAACGGCACGAATGCGATGGATGGACTTCGGGACGGCATAGACGCAGTGGACGCGGAGATAGTGCGTCTCCTCGACCGCCGGGCGCGGCTGGCGCGCCGTATCGGGGAACTCAAGCGCGAGCACGGGCTCGACATGTATGTTCCGGCCAGGGAGCGCAGGGTCCTAGACCGCGTGGCCAGTCTGAGCGATGGGGATTTCCCCAAGCGGGGACTGGAGGTGGTGTTCCGGGAGATCATATCCAGCTCCATCTCGCTGGAGGCGAGCCTGAAGATCGCCTATCTCGGGCCGGAGGCTACGTTCACCCATGAGGCTGCCCGCCGCTCTTTCGGCACTAGCGTAGACCTGGAGCCACAGGCCACTGTCGCCGAAGTCTTCGCCCGCGTGGAACGGGGGGAGGCCCAGCACGGCGTGGTCCCGGTGGAGAACTCGATGGAGGGGACCGTCACGCACACCCTGGACGAGCTGATGAACAGCCCGCTCAAGATCTGCGGCGAGGTTTACCTTCCGATCTCCCAAAACCTGCTCTCGAAAGAGACCGACCTGCGAAGCATAGCCACCGTGTACTCGCATCCAATGGCCCTGGCACAGTCGGGGACGTGGCTGCGGCGGGAGATGCCGTCGGCACACCTGGAAGAGGTCGAGTCCACGGCGGAGGCCGCCCGGCGGGCCGCAGAGAAGCCGGAGGTCGCGGCGGTGGGGAGCGTGCTCGCCGCGGAGGCGCACGGCCTTACGGTACTGGCTCGCAACATCCAGGACGCCCGCGCCAACGCCACGCGCTTCATCGTGCTCGGAAGAACGTGGGCCGGACGCACCGGCAGGGACAAGACCAGCCTCGTTTTTGCATTCAACGACCGCCCCGGAGGTTTGCGGGATGCGCTCTCGGCGTTCTCGGACGAGGGGATCAACCTGACGCGCATCGAGAGCAGACCCAGCCGCCGGCAGGCGTGGACCTACGTGTTCTTCGTGGACTTCCAGGGACACCCCGAGGACGAGCGGGTGAAACGGGCGCTGGAGAAGCTGGCTGACCGCTGCACCTACGTTGGCCTTATCGGGGCGTACCCGGAGGTTCCCACCGGGATCTCCGGATAACAGCGGACCTTGGACTTCAAGACCGCCGCCAGGGAGGTGCTTCAGGAGGTTGGTCACCCCCTTCACTACACAGATATCACCGAGATAGCACTGGCTTCGGGGTATCTGGAGAGCGCAGGACGAACGCCGCAGAACACCATGCGCGCCAGACTCTCCGTGGACGTGCGGGACAACCCCGAGAGCCCCTTCGCCCAGACCGCCCCCGGCGTCTACACGCTCAGGAAGCATCCCTAATTCCCGGGAATATGCTGTATATTGAAGACCCGAAGACATCCTTTGCATGGTCAGGAGGCGTGATGGTCGAACTGGCGGACCGTACCGTGACGGACGCGGCCTGGAAGGTAAGAAACCTAGAAGATTACGACCGGCGGCTGGAGCGGGCGGTGCGGCGGGTGGATGATCTCGCCCAGGCGCACGAGACGGCGGCGCTGGTGATCTACGAGGCCGTCCTGATGAAGAGCAACCGTTCCGCTGACGAGGTGCGCGAGACCGTGCGCCGCTTCGGGGAGAGATGGCAGGACGAAGAGGAGCCGCTCACCATACCGCGTGTAAGCGGCATCATGAACGTAGAGGGCAACGACTGGTTCTTCGGGAACAACGATCTGCGGTTGATGACGGGACAGCTCCTGGGACAGTTTCAGCACCGCGTCGCCCAGTACAATTACCTGGACGAGAAAGAAGTCCTCAAGCGCTGGGCCGATTCCCACGACACCAGGCTGTTCATCCGGCGCCGCATCTATGAAACCGAGCCGGTGGTCGGTGTGATCTCCGGCTTCGACTTCCTACACTTGCAGTACCTGCGCGTTGCCGCCGGGGGGAACACGCTGGTGCCCTCGCGCAACGTGGCGTGGGCCCTCTCGGTACTGGGTTTCCCCAAGAGCTCTGATGAATACGAAGTGCTGGCGAACGCCGAGAACCTTGCGTTGCACCTGGATCTTCCCGCTCCCATCGTGGGCGAGGTGCTCGAAGACATCGCCCACGACGGGATCTCGAATTTCCCGCAACCGCCCGAGCCTGCCACGGAGGGCGAGGACGGCGAGGAAACCTCAGAGGAGGCGCCCAAGCCCGCGCCAGAAGACCAGGAGTCGCGCCGGGCCGATCGTGCAGACCCCAGGAGGGGTGATGAACCCACACGGGTGCAGGATCCCCAGGCCAGCGATGCTCCCGGCGTGCGCGAAGAGACGGGAGACGAGAGCGAGCCAGCCTCCCCGGAGACCGGGCGGAACGATGCTCCTGGCAAGACGCGAGACCAGGGCTAACGAGGCGTCGAGTCCGGCGTTCCTGACCCGGCTGGTCCAAGGTGATAAGATAACCGGGAGTTTAAGCAGGAATTCGCCGGATCAGGCGCAACGGTATTGCATGAACCAGATGGACTAAATACTTCCAAGAGAAACCAGCGAGGAGCAACGCGGGCATGGCAGAATCGAAAAAGCGCATCGCGCTCAAACCACACATGAAGCAGATCCGGGAGTGGGTGGATCAGGGCAAGGCGGACGATTGGATCGCCGACGCCCTCGGTACCAGCGCCTCCAGCGTCCAATCTTTCCGTTCCCGCAACGACATCTACCGCCGCGAGCGGGGCCGCAGCGAACCCGAGAGCGTCTTCGAAGGGGTTCTCGACCACGGTGAGCGCGACGGGTGGGGAATGTGGTTCGATCCCGCTGTGGCGGAAGACCCGATCTGGCGCCAGTACTGGTCCGGTGTCGAGGCGGTGGTCGTAAAGATCGCGGAAGAATCTATCGTGCTCGAGGCTGTCCCGGAGGACGGCTCTATGGACGGAACGGGCCTCACGCTGACCCTGCCGCAGCCTGCCGCGCCTGCCAGCGCCGAGAGTACGGGGCAAAACTCCACAACGGATTCCCCAGGGGCAACTGTGGACGGCGCGGACGCTCCGGCGGAAGAAGCCCTGCCCCGGGAGCAGGGCCGCGTGAAGTGGTTTGACTCTGACAAAGGTTATGGGTTCCTGGTGCGTCCCAATGGCGAAGATCTCTTCGTTCACAATTCCGAAGTGCAGGGAGATCCCTCGGCCCTGGAGCAGGGCGGCGAGGTAGAGTACGAAGTCGGCCGCAACGACCGCGGCCCCAACGCCCGTCGGGTACGTCTTCTGGGCTAGGAACCCCAGGCCCGTAGGGCTCGGGCCAACCTACTCCACGTTGGAGACGCCGGGCTTGAGGCCCTCTGGCAGGTGTTGGGTGGAAGCAAGTTCCAGAAGGCGGAGCCCTGCGCCGTCGGTACTCCACTCGATGCGCGTGATGGAGGCGTTAGCCGCCCGCGTGGTGCCAGGGAGCACCTTCGGCCCGAAGCGGTCGCGTAGGAAGGCCCGCATTACTCCTCCGTGCGACACGGCCACGATGCGGGCGCCATCGGGGTGACGAGCGGTAATCTCCGAGAGAGCGTGCTCGAAACGCTCCAGGATGTCCTCATCCGTCTCGGCCCCGGCCATCGTCCAGCGCTCCTCTTCCGGCAGGGCGAGGAACTCGCGGGCGAACTCCGGGTTACGGGCTTCCTGCTGTTCCCAGGTCTGGCCTTGCAGTATGCCGCCGTGCCGCTCTGTCAGGCCCTCGACGGGTTTGACTTCCCCAGCGAAGTTGGCTTCTCGCGCCACGATACGTGCGGTCTCTGAGGCGCGGGAGAGCGGGCTGGAGTAGAAGGCGTCGAGTGTCTCGGTGGACAGGGCGAGGCCCGCGTAACGCGCCTGGCGGCGGCCTTCCTCCGAGAGCGGGTAGTCTAGCTGGCCTTGCCAGACGCCGCTGGCGTTCGCGGTGGATTGGCCGTGCCGGATCAAGATTATCTCTTGCACGAGGCTAGAGGGTAGTTCATTACGATGCTTTCAGCAAATCAGCGCGGGTGCTAGAATCCGCTGATCACAGAGGTTCCACGCTCGGGGGAGTTACCGAATGTCAGAGGATGGTGGGGAACGCGCGGCCAGAGCAGGGTGGACTTCCGTAGATATCGAGCGCGACGCGCAGCGGCCGTCGGCAATCCTACGGGTCGCGGGCGAACTTGAGTCCCAAGGGGGCGAGATCGTGGAGCTATTCAAGGAGATCCGCTCCGATCAGGGTCGGGCCGTAGTTCCCATTCACCTGCGCCGGGAAGATGAGGACTTTTTCTTCGAGGTAGAGACCGGCCCGTGGGACTCGGCCGCGAGGAGCCGGGTGGTCGAGGCCGTTTTTACCATGCGCGCCGCCCTCGGCGATGGGGCCAACCTGGAGCTCGTCAGCGCCTATCCCGCTCCAAGGGAGGTATCCTTCCTGTTCGAGCGGTCGCCCGCTGCTTTGTTCGAGCTGGATCTCGTTCGGGCGGACCCGGATCAACCCGTCCTCTGCGCGGAGCTGTTCCGGCAGACGGCGGAACGTCACTGGGACGCGGACCTCGATTACGGCCCCGAGGGCCTGCCGCTGACGGAGGAACTCCTGCGGGCTGTTCTGGAAGACGATACGGACGACCCGGAGCCTGTGCTCGACGGGCTCGTGTATGGCCTGGGCTGCTACGTGGGCGAAGTCATCCGGCGCAACAGCAAGGTCCAGGGATCATGGCGCTCCGCAGACGAATGGGGCGAGGCGTTGGTCCTCGAGTTTCCGGATCTGGTAGTCGACTCCGTCGGCAAAGCCCGCGCCTTCCTGGAGGGGGACGACGAAGATTCCGTCTCGTACTATGCCAGGTACGCCCTGGAGGCGCTGGATGATGCCAGCGGGTAGCGAGTCTGGTGTCCGGGGCGCAGCCGCTACGCGTAGCGGCTGCGCAACTCGCGAACGATGTTGGTGGAGTCCACCAGGACTTCGTCGTCGATGGTCACGATCGGGATGGCCCGCTGCCCTGAGAGCTCTATGACCTCCCAGCGGCCGTCCGCGTCCGCGTTGACGGCATCGTAGTCCAGCCCCAGCCGGTCGAGTTCCTTTTTCACCTTCCGGCAATACGGGCAGTAGTTCCCCGTGTAGAACTTGATGGTTTCTTCTTGCTGCTGGGCAACGCTCAAGATTATTCACCTCATCCATACGCCGAGACGAATAAACTATACCGCCCGTAGTGGAAGCGTCGTGTGAAAAGTTTATCTGGCTTCCACCACGATCTCGACTTCGACCGGAGCGCCGAGGGGCAACTCTGCGACCCCGACGGCGGAGCGGGCGTGGAGCCCGGCGTCGCCGAAGATCTCACCGACAAGGTCCGAGGCTCCATTCAGAACCTGCGGCTGGCCGTTGAATCCTGGTGCGGAGGCCACGAAGCCGGTGATCTTGATGAGGCGGACGATACCGTCCAATCCCCCCGTCTCGGCGGCAGCGGCGGCCAGCGCGTTCAGCGCGCAGAGCCGGGCGGCCTCCTGTGCCTCTTCTACGGAGACGGTGTCGCCGGCCTTCCCGGTGAAGGCGAGATCTCCATTGCGGAAGGGGAGTTGTCCCGCGGTGAAGACCAGGGCTCCCGAACGGGTGGCCGGGATGTACGAACCAGCCGGCTGGGGTACGGCCGGCAGCTCGTACCCGAGTTCTTGCAGCCGGGACGTGGGGCTGTCAGGGCCGGCCACCTAGTTCAGCGCCTCTTCGTACTCGCTGGGGTCGTAGAGGAGGGGATGGTCTTCCGCCAGACGCTCTCCGGCAGTGACCTCGCCCACGATTACGGTGTGGTCACCGGCGCGTACCGTGTCCAGAACCCGGCAATCGAGGTATGCCAGGCAATCGAGCAGGTGCGGAGAGCCATTGGGGGTGAGACCGTACGGGATGCCGAGGAACTTGTCCGTGTACTCGCCACTCGAGTCTCCGAAGTGGGTTGCCACATCCACCTGGTCCTCGCGCAGTACGCTCAGGGCAAAGGTGGCGCTCTGGAGGATGTGATCGTGGGTGTACCGGTCCTCGCGCACGGAGACGGCCAGGCATGGAGGTCTCTCCGAGACCTGTGCAACCCAGGCCGCCGTCATACCGCTCGTGGCGCGGCCCCGGCGCGTGGCGAGCACGTAGACCCCATGCGTCAGATAACCAAGCGAACTCTGTATCGAGCTGCGATCCTGCGGGTCCCGCTCCAACGGCGCTCCCTTCGTCTCGGGTGCGGGTATTCTACCAAGAGTGGGTATACTGCTGTCCATGCCGTATGGGAAGAGCGTCAGGAAGAGTGCGTGAGCGCCTCGCTCATTAGCGTTGGGATCTTTCAGGCGGTTCTTTACCTGATGTTTATCCGGGCTGCGGATCTCTACGAGCGCGAGCCGTTGCGTTACGTGCTTGCGGTGTTCGTATGGGGGTTCACTGTGGCGGTGGCCATTTCATTCGTCTTCAACACCGTCGCCTCCATGACTTTGAGCGCGATGGTGGGATCCCAGGTGGCCAACCTGGTGACGGCGGTGGTTGTTGCGCCGGTGGTGGAGGAGAGTGCCAAGGGGCTTGCCCTCGCGATCATCTTCGCCATAGCGTACGTAATGTCCCGGCGCGGCGGGGAGGTAGAGTTCTCCGGCGTTATGGACGGCATCGTCTACGGTTCCGCCGTAGGGTTCGGGTTCGCCATCGCTGAAGACATCCTGTACTACGCGCAGTTCGGCGCCGAGACCTTCATTGTGCGCCGGATCTTCGGCGGGTTCGGACACGCTGCGTTTACTTCGCTCACCGGGATCGGGATCGGACTTACCACCTGGGCACGCTACCGGGCGCTGAAGGTCATACTCCCTTTCCTGGGTTTGATCTCCGCCATGATGCTGCATTCCCTGTTTAACCTCACGGCCACGCTTTTCGGACCCGTGGCGTATCTGGTAATGTTCCTCGTGCTGCTCGTCTACTTCGTCTTGATAATCATTTGGCTGACTGTGGAACGCCGGACCATCCGCAGCGAGCTTCGCGACGAGGTGGGCGCTGGCGTCATTACCCCGGATGAGTATCAGATCCTCCCCACATATTTCCGCCGGAAAGTCTACTACCTCGGCCTGTTCTTCTCGGGAAGGCTGCCAACCTGGAGCCGGGCCCACAGGTTGCACCGGAACGCTGTGGATCTGGCGTTCACCAAACGCCTTGCCCGCAATTCTCACGCGGAGCCGCAGCGGCTGCGCACCCAGAAGCTCAGGGGACGTATCCGGGACATCAGGGCCGCAGCCTCCCCCGCCAGGCTCTGAACCTTCGGGAGAAATCCTCCGGTGTCCTGCTGGCCGGTGGTGAGAGCCGTCGGATGGGCCGTCCCAAGCTCTCCGTGGGGGTCGGCGGCGTGGCGCTCGCCCGACGAGTGTACGACGTTCTGGCATCGCAATGCGGCGAGGTCGTGATCGTGGGTATGGAGCACGTACCGGGGGTTGGGGACGTACGGCAGGTCCCTGACCTTCGCCCTGGGAGAGGACCGCTTGCCGGCATGGAGGCCGGGATGGGGGCCGTTCGTCATCCGCTGGTGTTCGTGGCGGCGGGGGACCTGCCGTTCCTTTCCCAGGCCCTCGTCGGCTTTCTCCTGGGGCGCGTGGCCGCAGGGGCATTAGCCGCCGTGCCGATGAGCGGTGGGAGACCGCATCCCTTATGCGCAGCCTATGATCGCGGGATATTGCCAGATATCTCCTCCGCGTTGGACGACGGAGTTGGAGCTGTGCGAACTCTGCTGCAGATGCTCGAAGGCGTGGAGTACGTGGACGAGGAACTGCGGCGTTTCGGAGACCCGGCGACCTTCTTGATGAACGTGAACACGCCCGGGGATCTGGACTACGCCAGGACCTTACTGCGTGAGAGCCGGCTGTAATGCTGACCCGGCTGGTGGGCGTGGTCCGCGATATCGTGCGCCTGCTGCGGGTGTATCGGGGACGCGAGCCCGAACCGGGTGGAAGATCAAACCAACCACGGGTGGCGGTGGTTCTCGGGGCGCAGGTGCTCTCTGGCGCAAGGCCGAGCGGCACGCTCGCGGCCCGCGCCAGGCACGCAGGCCGCATTTACGAGAGGGGGACGCTGGATCTCCTGATACCGACCGGGGGGCTTGGAAAGCATCCCCCGAGCGAGGCCGAGATCATCGCGCGCATCTTGCGAAAGGAGGGCGTGCCAGAAGATGCCATAGTGCTCGAAGACGCGGCCACGAGCACCTGGGAATCGGCCTGGCAGGTGGCGGATATCGCGCGGCGGCTAGGGATAGCGGAGGTCCGGGTCGTCACGGACCCTTTGCACTGCGTGAGGACCGTTGCTGCTTTCAGGGAGGTGGGTCTCACGGCTTGGGCGGAGCCCGTGTACTCTAGCCCGATGTGGCGGAAGCCGTGGGAGCGGCGGGGCCAGTTGGTCCGGGAGATAGGGGCGCTCGTTTGGTACAGGATGAAACACAGGGTAGGGTCGCGCTCCCGGCAGTAGCCGTCGGCGTGCTCGCCGTCTCATCGGCGGCAATCCTGATCCGGCTCTCCGAAGCCCCAGCCCTCGCGGTGGCATTCTGGCGGTGTGCCCTGGGCGTCGTGGTGCTCTTGCCCCCGGCCTTGGTGCGCAAGGATCGTTTCCCGAGTGGAAAGACGCTCTATGTGGGGATCGCATCCGGGGTCGCGCTGGGGGCGCACTTCGGGTTCTGGATCGTCTCCCTCGACTACACGAGCGTGGCGGCCAGCGTGGTGCTCGTCTGCAATTCGCCGGTGTTCGTGGCGATTCTCGCCTATCTGGTGCTCGGAGAGAAGACCTCGCCTGTGTCTTTCGCCGGTATCCTGGTGGCCCTCGCTGGTACGGCAGTCATCGCGCAGGATGGCTCGGCGGGAAGCGCGGCGATCTTCGGCAACGTGCTCGCGCTTCTCGGGGCTTTGACGTTCACCGTCTACGTCCTCGTCGGGCGCTCGCAGCGTTCGATGGCGGAGCCGGTTGGCGTATTGCCGTACTCGATCGTCCTCTACTCCGCGGCCGCGCTTTTGCCCGCTGCGTTGCTCGCGGGCGACAGGCTCTGGGGATATACGGGGGAGACGTGGTTCTGGCTGTTGGCGATCACGATCGGTCCCCAGATCCTGGGCCACACGGTCTTCAACTGGGCGTTGGGCTACGTGGAGGCATCCGTGGTCTCCAGCGCCGTCCTGGCAGAGCCCGTGATCGCCTCTGTTCTCGCCTGGCTGGTGCTAGACGAGACGCCGGGCATCGCAACCACCGTCGGGGGAATAGCCGTCCTTACCGGCCTTTTCGTACTGTTGCGCGGACGGCAAGGGCCAGCGTCGGCCGAACACGTATCCTGAGAGCCGGATATCTCACAATTCATCCCTGCGGTATGTTGTATTCTGGCTTCGCGGACGATTTTGAAATGCGGAGAGGAGGCTTTTGGGACCGCTCAGAACCGGATTCAGGTATGGGATCGTGGCCGTGCTGGTGGCGCTGGTTGTTGATCTGCGCTTCCTCTGGATCAGCCCAACGGGGATGCCGAATTGGATCCTCACGGCTTTCGAAACTTACCGTACGCAACTTGCCCTGGCGGCCTTTGTGTTCCTCGGTATCCTCGCCGCACTTCGGATGCAGCCGGAGCGCCTGGATGAAGGAGTGCCTTATCGGGCCCTGCTGTTGCGCGACGGTGCGCTGGCGGCTACCGTGGTCGCCGTTATGGCGGGGGTGACGCTTTTGATGCTTACCTTCCTCAACGCGACCGTGTTCGCGGACGACATAAGGAATTACGCCCACGAAGCCGCGCCCAGCATAGTCGCCTACAACGAGAAGGTGGCGAACCGGCTCGAAGACCCACCGCCAATACCCGGCGCCGCAGTGATCGAGCGTGGACTACAGCCACCGACGCTGGGTGACCTCGGAAAGTCCATGGCCAACATCGTGCTCCGGGCGGTTTTGATGGGGACGGCCGGTGCGATCGTCGGCCTGCTGCGGGGCCGCCGCGCAGATTCAGGTCCCGCACCGCAAGCGCATGGTCAACTCGATAAAAACCGCAAGAACGCCACATGACCTTCCGTGCCCGGCAAGTCGCGGCCGCATTACTCCTCGACGCCGTTCTCGGTGAGCCGCCGGCAGCCTTGCACCCGGTTGTCTGGATGGGGCGCGCCATCTCGTTCGTCGAGCGAAGGGCGCTGGCTTCGAAGGACCCTGGCACCCGGCTGATCTCCGGGGCCGTTCTGGCTGTGTCGCTCCCGGCCGTCAGTTTTGCGGTTACCGGGACCTCGCTCCGGGCCGCTCCAAAGCCGCTGCGCCCGGTGCTCGAAACGATCGTCCTGTGGAGCGCGCTCTCCATACGGGGCCTCGGACTCGCCGCGACGGCCGTCGAGCGCGAGCTCCAGCGGGGGAACCTGGAGGCCGCGCGGGTTTGCGTGGGGGAGTTCGTGGGCCGGGATACGGAGGCCCTGTCCGCAGAGGGGGTCGCGAGGGCGGCGGTCGAGTCGGTGGCGGAGAACACGGGCGACGGCGTGGTCGCACCCATGTTATACGGGCTCACGTTGGGTGCGCAGGGTGCGCTCGCCTACAAAGCCGTCAATACGCTGGATTCTATGATCGGGCACCGCCACGCGCCCTACGCAGAGTTCGGATGGGCTTCCGCCCGGATCGACGACGCCGCCAACCTTCTTCCTGCCCGCCTGACAGCTATTCTCGCGGCGGTGGTCTCGGGATGCCCCGAAGTTACCATCTCGTCCGCCCGGCGATATGGACCGCTCACCAGCAGCCCGAACGCCGGGTGGACGGAGGCTGCTTTCGCGGGCGCCCTGGGTGTACGGCTCGGCGGGACGAACTCATACGGGGGCGTCGTGCGCGAAGGTCCGACGCTTGGTGACGGCAGGGTTCCCGTTCCAGACGACATCCGGCGGGCGGTTGGGCTCATGCGCCGCCTGGGCCTGCTTCTCGCCGGGATCCCGCTCGTTCTTGGAGCCGTTCGCCGTGGCTGAAGGGTGGGCGGATCACACCGGGGGCCGCCACCACGGTGCCCACGGAAGCCTGGTGTCCCGTGCGCTGACGCTTCCTGAACATACCCTGGACTTCAGCCAGAACGTGAACCCGCTGGGTCCCCCGGACGGGGTCCTCGAAGCCGCATGCAGGGCTGTCAACCAGGAGACACGAGGCTACCCTGCCCTCGATTACCCCGAACTTCGGGAGGCGTTGGCACAGTATCTGGAGGTGGACTCCGAGACCGTTTTGCCGACGAATGGCGGGGCCGAGGCGCTTTTTCTGGCTGCCCGCGTTGCGTCGGAGAACCGGGGCCGGGAGGCTCTGGTGCTGGAGCCGACTTTCTCCGAGTACGCAACCGCCGCCAGAACCTCTGGCCTGGAGCCTGTACGCCGGATCTCACGCCGTCCCGGGGATGGCTTTGCCTTCGATTTCGGTGTTCTGGATGGTCTGGATGACGTGGCCGTCGTATTCCTGTGCAACCCGAATAACCCGACCGGGAACGCTCTGTCCCGGGACGAGGTGATGGGCATAGCATCCAGGGTGCGCGAGGCGGGGGCTGCGCTCGTCGTGGACGAGGCTTTCGCGGATTTCACACCGGCCGTGAGCGTCGCACAGGAGGTGAACGACTGGCTCTACGTCGCCCGCTCGCTCACAAAGTTTTTTGCCATACCTGGTCTGCGTCTGGGGTGTTTGATCTCCGCGCACGCCGTCCGCGCGCAGTCTTTCCAGCCGTCGTGGTCTGTCAACGCCCCCGCCACTGCGGCCGGTGTGGCCGCTGTCCGGGACCTGGCCTTCGCCGATCGCTCCCTCTCGGTGATGAAGCACTTGCGACGCACCCTCTACCGTTCTCTGAATACCCTGCCAGGTATCGAGGCTTACCCTGGGGCCGCGAATTTTCTGCTGGCCCGCGGGCCGGAGGGTCTTGCCAGACGGCTTGCGGGACGAGGGATTCTGGTTCGAGGATGCGAGCCATTTCGCGGGCTAGGGCCAGGGTTTTTCCGGGTTGCTGTTCGTGGCGAGGAAGAGAACGGGCTGCTGATCTCTGCCCTCCGGGAGGAACTGTAGCCGTCCGCGCCCTCATCCTCGGCGGCGCCCGCAGCGGCAAGAGTGCCTTCGCCGAGCGGATGGTCTCGAACCTCGGTGGAAACCGGGTGCTGTACGTGGCGACGGCCGACGTATCCGGTGACGAAGACCTGGCGCGCAGGGTGCGGGAACACAGGAAGCGGCGGCCTAAGGCGTGGGAAACGGTCGACGCGACCGCCAACCTGTCCGGGGTGTTCGAGGAAGTCGCGGACCATGATGCGGTGCTCGTCGACTCTTTGGCGCTGTGGGTGTCGGACAGGATGCGCGCCAGCGAAAACAGAGAGGAGATCCTCCGCGCCTTCGATGCATTTCTGGAAGCGGCAGGGAAGGCGCCGATGCCATTGGTGCTGGTCAGTGACGAAGTAGGGCTCGGTGTGATCCCTGAAAGCAGCGCAGGCAGAGGGTTCCGGGATCTGCTGGGACTGGTCAACCAGCGGGCAGCGGCGTCGGCGGAGGAAGTACACCTCTGCGTAGCCGGGTTGGGGCTCAGGATCAAGTAGCGTGCGCTCCCTGCTCTCGTTCTTCACCATCCTTCCGGTGCGCGGCGCAACCCTCGAAGAAGCTGCCCGAAGCGTGTACCTTCTACCGCTAGTGGGCGTTGTCACAGCGCTACCTGGCGTGCTGTTCGCCCTGCTCGGATATGCTTTTCCGGCCGGTGTCGCTGCCACGCTGGCGCTCGGGGCCGTGCTGCTGGTGGCAGGATTTCATCATACTGACGGTGTCATGGACGTTGGCGACGCCCTGATGGTGCGCGGGAGCCAGGAGCGCAGACGCGGGGTTCTCAAGGACGCCCGGGTTGGCGTGGGGACGGTTGGGGCGCTTTTCCTCGTCTACGCTCCGGCCCTGGCGGCCCTCGCCGCGCTCATGGCGGCGTCGCCGCTTAGGGCGGCCCTGGCCTTGTTCGTGTCTGACGTTGCGGCCAGGTCCGCGATGCTGTTCACGCTGGCGTTCGGAACGCCAGCCGAGAAGTCTTCTTCCTCCGTCCCGTTCGTCCGGGCGATGGGTGGAGCGAATCGGGCCGTGGGACTGGGGCTGGCGCTCGGGCTGCCACCGTTGCTCGCGCTGCCGCTCGGCGGCTTCTCCGCTCTCGCCGCCCTGGTGGCGGCGCCGCTCGTGGCTCTGGGCGCGCTACGCGCTGCCAACGGCTCGTTCGGCGGCATTAGCGGTGATGTGGCGGGGGCTACGGGCGAGCTGTCGCGTACGGTACTCCTCGTCGTTCTCTCGGGACTGCTCTGAGAGCATTGGAGATGTACGAGCTCCGACGGGCCGCGAAGGCTCACCGGGGCAGCAACTGGTCCTTGAGCGTCCCCGACAACCAGGTTTCGTATTGGTCGGGAGACCACTCACCTTCCAGCACCAGCTCCCTGTAGATTTCCGGCTAGCAGAGGGCTATAAGGATGGCGGAGGCCCGGTTCGCGTTCAGGTCCGGTCTCAACGAGTCCTTCATCTCCTCGACGAATCGGGTCAGAACCTGCCGCCGGGCGCCCATGACCTCCCTCAACTCCGCAGCCGCCTCCAGGTCAACGGCAGCCGCCCCCTCGTGGATGGTCATCATGCCTCCCCCGACCTCCCACTGGCGGCGGTTCTGGCGGGCCATCATCTCCAGACGACGCTTGGGATCCCGTTGTCTACTCGCTTCCTCGTGGATCTCCCGCGTATGTGCCTCGTCGAGCCATGCCGATCTTATCTTTCGTAGAAATGTCCGCTTGTTCTTGAAGATCGCGTAGACCGTGCTTACCGCCACGCCGGCCTCCGCCGCTATGGCATCCATCGTCGTGACGCCGTATCCCCGCTCAAGAAAGAGCTTCCTGGCGGCGCCCACGATCAGACGCCGCGTCTCCAGAGCCTGCCGCTGACGATGCGTCAATTCTCGTTCCCTGCCCATCGTCTGCAATTCTCGCAATTTCCTCTTGACTTCGCCACGAATTTAATTGTAGTATTACTACGTTGAATATAGCAATACGCGAATCAGGGAAAGCGAGCGAGGAGGAAGCGGCCGTGAGCACCGAGGAGGGGAACAAGGCGGCGTTTCGCCGGATGTACGAGGAGGGCATGAACGGGGGAAATCTCGACGTTGCGGACGAGTTAATTGACCCTGAGTGCGTGGATCACGAGTCGCATGGCGACGATGGGCGAGGTCCCGAGTCGCTGCGGCGGTTGATCATCATGCTCCGCACAGCTTTCCCGGATCTGCGCTTCACCATCGAAGAGTTGATCGCCGAGCGAGACATCGTCGCGGGACGCCTGATCATGGAAGGTACCCACGATGGACCCTTGATGGGCATGCCTCCAACCGGCCGAACGGTGCGTCAGGATCACATGCACTTCGTTCGTTTCCGGGACGGCAGGGCCGTTGAACACTGGGGAGTAAGAGACGACGTGAGCATGATGCGCCAGCTCGGGTCGGCTCCACAGGGGACCGCCACGTCCGCCTGAGAAACGCCTGACAATCATTTGGCCCCGGCTCGGAAGAGCCGGGACCAACCTTATGTCTGAAACCTGTGGCCTGAAGCCTAGCTCGCCAGATCGTCTCCAGGCTGCATAGTGTGTACGTTGGCGCCGGGTGAGATCTCCCCCACACGCTTCTCGAACTCTTCGGGCGTGCCGGTAAGGATCGGCATAACGTCGGGGCTGTAGTGAATCGGCACGACGTGGTTCACGCCGAGCAGCCGGACGGCGTGCGCCGCCTCGAACGGGCCCATCGTGAGCCGGTCGCCGATGGGGAGCATGGCGAGATCCGGACTGTACAGCTCGCCTATCAACTGCATGTCCCCGAACAGGTTGGTGTCGCCGGCGTGGTACAGCTTGAAGCCGCTCTCGAACTCCACCACAAAGCCCATCGGCTCGCCGCCGTAGATGTAGCTCCCATCGTCCAGGGCGATGGACGAGCCGTGCCGGGCGTGGGTGCCTGTGACCTTGATGCCTCCAACCTCCGCCGTGCCGCCCTTCATGACGGGCTGGGCGGTTTCCACGCCCTGGCTCTGCAGGTAAGACATGATCTCGAAGTTCGATAGCGTTACGGCCCCCGTCTGCGCCGCTATCGACTCAACGTCGTCGAAATGGTCGAAGTGGCCGTGCGTGATGAGGATGGTGTCGCAATCCCCGACCTGCTTCAGTTCGTCGGGCGTGTGCGGGTTGTTGGTCAGGAACGGATCTATGATGATCTGCTCGCCGCCCGGGGTTACGAACCTGAAGGCCGAGTGTCCCAGGTAGGTGATCCTGTTTCCGCCGAGCATCTCTTCCACGGTTGTCCTCCATCCATCGCTTGCTTGATACACAAGTAAACACGTTACCGTATACCCCGCGTGTTTACCGGAGAAACCGCGAAGCCCTCCGGTTACAATCGGCAGCCTGGCATCTTGATCACAGTCAAACAGGACGTTTGGAGGATATCTTTGAGGCTGGCTGTAGTTATTGCGATGATGGTCGGGGTGACGGTGGCGTTTCAGGCGAGCCTCACGTCAGCGGCCCAGCGAACGCTAGGCCCGGCCATGTTAGTCGCTATTTCCGGCTTTACCACGGGCTGCACCGGGCTTGTCGCGGCGCTGCTGTGGATGAAACCCGAGTTCTCGTCACGAATGATGGTATACGCGGCGGTATCCGGGTTGCTGGGGGCGTTCATACTGGGTGGGATCTCGTTCGCGGCGGGCCAAGCTAAGGTGGCGCGGGCCTTCTCGCTGGTGATTGGCTCCCAGCTCATCGCGGGTCTGATCCTGGATCGCATAGGACTTTTCGGCGCTGGAGAGGGTGGGTTGAGCGCGTACACCGTAGTGGGTGTGGCCCTGATCCTCGCGGGCGGCATCATGGTGGTTCGATTCTAGCCCGGCGCTGGTAGTTGTGGATTCGGATCTGAAGTAAACAGATACACAACGAGGACGCCCTATTATCGCGAAACGGCCAACGGCCGCACGAATTGGGTGTAATATCGCTGCTATGCGAGGGGTGGGTAACATCTGGGTTGCATTCCGTGATCGTTTGTCAGACCTTCTTAGCAGCCGGGATCTGATCTACTTCTTCAGCCTCCTCGTACCACTCGCCGTCTTAGAACTTACCCTAAAAGCCATTGGCATCTACGCCGAGACCCCTCCTGCCTCCGAGTTCAGCTTTTGGAAGCCCATAGATTTGTTGCGTTCGGAGGCTCAATTCATACTGGGATATGCGCTCTTGTGGATCGGGCTGTTCGCAGCACTAAGACGGGGTATCGGCCGCATCGTGGTCCTCGCACTGTTCCAATTCTCCGCGGTCGCCCTGGTGATCGTGGTCACGGTGGCCTACCAGTACTACAGGTCGACCGGCACCGTACTCAATTACGGGATCGTCGCGTATTACCTGGCTACGCCCGGGGAGGCTCACGGCGCCGTCGCCAGTGATTCTCCGCTGTGGGCGTGGTATGTCCTCTCAGCGGCCCTGCTGTACGTGTTGCCCGGGCCCTTGCTGGTAACGGGCTTTCTCTCCCGCAGGCGCACCGAGGAGCCCAATACTGCGGAACGGGAAGGACCGAATCCGGAGCCATTCCCGCATGAGGCCGGGCTTCCGCGGCGCGGGATGACGCGGACACAGTTCTTGGCGGCGGGATCGGGGACCGCCGCGGGTGTTTTCCTTTTCAAGGAATCATTGCTGGCCGGGCCCGCGATGGGCGCCGTTGACTCTTTTTCGCGTGCTCCCGTATCAAACCTGGTGGCGACCGGGCTGGAGCAGGCGCGGCTGGAAGAGGCCGCGAAGGACGTTCAAGCCAGACACCCACTCATCAACGCAAGCTTACGTCCCACCGAACGGACGCGGCGGCGTCACGTCGCCCTCATCCACCTGGAATCCACACGCGAACGTTCCGTCACCCCATACAACGGTTCGCTCGAAACCATGCCGTATCTCGCGGATCTCGCGAAGAGCAGCCTGATGGTCGAGCGGGCGTACACCACCATCCCGCACACGTCCAAGGCCATAACCTCGGTCAATACCGGACTGTATCCCAACCCGACCACGGATATCATCGAGGCCAGGAAGGGGGCTATTCCTGCCAGTGGCCTCGCTGGGTTGCTTGCCGAACAGGGCTACCAGACGGCCTGGTTCCAGTCGGCCACGGAGACGTTCGAGGATCGACCCGAGTTGGTGGCGAACTTCGGTTATGGGCATTTCCAGGCTTATGAAGCCATGAATACCGAGGGTTACGAGCGGTCCAATTACCTGGGTTACGAGGACGACATCGTGCTGGAGCCGGGGCGCGCATGGCTGAAGGAGAACGCCGGCAGCCCGACTCTGGTCCAGTTTCTGGGCGTCACGCCCCACGACCAGTACCTGCCCATCCATCGCTACGGGCGCAAAAGGTTCACTTCGCGGCAGATGCTCGACCGCTACCTCAACAACGTCTACTACGACGACTTCTGGGTGCGGAACGTGATCGAGATGTACAGGCAGCTTGGGCTCTATGAAGACACCATCTTCATGATCTACGGTGACCACGGCGAAGGGTTCGACGAGCACGGCGTTCGCGGGCACGATGGTGTGATCTGGGAGGAGGGCCTGCGGACGCCGCTGATCGTCCACGACCTGCAATCCTTCGACGGTGGCGAGCGCGTCGCGGGGCCCGCGCACCTGATCGACTTCGCCCCCACGATTGTGGACATGCTCGGCTTCGAGGTCGTGGACGGCGAGTACCCTGGCAGACCGCTCACCGATCTCCCGGAAGACCGTACTATGTACTTCTCGTGCAGGCCCGACTTCCTCAGCGCGGCGCGAATACAGGGCGACCAGAAATACATCTACCACTTTGGCCACCGTACCGAGGAGTACTACGACCTCAAGCTGGACCCGATGGAGCAGCAAAACCTCATCGCGAAGGTGAGCAAGAGCGAGATCGACCGTCTGCGCGCCGACCTTCTGAAGTGGCACGCCGAAGCCAGGGCCGAGTACGACGAGAAGCCGGATCAGTCGTAGCTAGAGTCTCCTGCCAGCGGCGGACATCAGCCTGTGCATAATCAGTTTGCCGGTAGTAACTGTTTGGAAAATCGGAACGAGTCCCGAATCAGGTCCCCGAAGGCCTCCCGTAGAGACATAAATGTAGTCGATCAGCCGCCTCTTGGCGCCGATAACGCCCATTCGAGAAGCCTCCGGCTAATTTCCAAACAGTTTCGGAAGGACAATTCTGCGAACTTCGCCCAAACGGCGTTCTGAGAAGTTCTGAGACCCTCTGGCGCCGCGGTACGTTGTCCACCTGGCACACGCAGAAAATGTGCCGGGTGGACAACCAAAGATGTCCCATCCGGTAGATGTGCTGCCTCCCTTCCCACCCTACACTTCTTCCAAGGTCGACCAGACACAAAAGAAGGGCGTCTCACAAAGAGAGACGCCCCACACGAAGGGAAAGGGAGTGTTATGAAGTTGAAGACAAGAGCGATAGGGCTGCTAACGACGATGGCCGTGGTGTTGGTCTTAGGGAGTGGGGTGGCTCTAGCCGCGACCGCTATAAACTGTACGGCGAATACTCTCTGCTTCGGAACGCCCAACCCCGACACCATGTCAGGCAGCGATCTCCTGGACTATATGTATGGCAAGGGTGGGGCTGACACCATGCACGGTTACGCTGATAACGACACCCTGCAGGGAGGCAAGGGCTCCGACCACATCTACGGGGACGCAGGAGCTGACTCCCTCTGGGGCGGTGCCCTCGATGCAGCCACCAACACCTTCCCCGACAATAGCGACGACTACGTCCATGGCGGTAGCGGCAACGACCAGATCGTCGGTGCCTTGCGCAGGGGGGAGTGGATCGCCTCTACGGGGAGGGAGGAAACGACTACATCGACGCTTCTCAGCACCACCAGGAGGACTTTAAGCCGGTGACCAAGGAGATCATAGACTGCGGAGCCGGTACACAAGATGAGGTCTACTTCGACAAGGGTGTTGACGTCGTAGCGAAGAACTGCGAGATAAAGCATGGCATCTCCTAGGAAGCGGAGTCTATAAAGAAGGCAAGGTCTCACTGTGTCTGGCTGAAGGAAGGGTCGAGGCTACTAAAAGCTCCGGCCCTTCTCCTTACCCTCATTCACCGGACTGCGTGGAGAAACTGTTTGGAAAATCGGGCGTACCCTGAAACAGGGGTTCCGAAGGTGGCCAAGACGGTCGAAAAGCCCCGGATCGACCGCATCTTGGAGCCGATGAAGCACTTTTGAAAGACCCTCGGATTTTTCCAAACAGTTTCGTAAGATAGGTTTGCGGAAACCGGCGATGAATCGAGGGGTGACTTTTGGGCTATCTTCCGATAGAGGATCACGGGGTCATAGGAAATCTGCACACGGCGGCGCTGATTGGCACCGATGGAACCATTGACTGGCTGTGTCTGCCACGCTTCGACGCCCCGAGCGTGTTCGCCTCCATCCTGGACGATGAGAAAGGCGGACACTTCCGTCTACGTCCCGTGGAACATACCAGGAGCCAGCAACTCTACCTGCCGGACACCAACGTACTCCTGACACGTTTCCTCTCCCCCCAGGGTGTCGCGGAGATCGTGGACTTCATGCCAATACTTGGCGGCCGGCACGAGCCCCACAGGCTGGTTCGGAGCGTGCGTGTGGTACGGGGCCGCATGACCTTCGATATGGAATGCCGTCCCGCTTTCGACTACGCCCGTGTGAAGCACGAAGTCCAGATCACAAAGAAGGGCGCCGTATTCCGTAGACCAGAGATGTCTCTGGGGCTCTCGGCGGGCATTCTGCTCCAGGAGGGGAAGGGTGAATCCGCGGGCGCGAGTTTCGACCTTGAGGCTGGCCAGGCCGTGACGTTCGTACTCTCGGAGACCGGAGAGGATGAGAGGCCAGGTGAGCCGATCTCCGAGAGGGAGTACCAGGCGCTGCTTGCCGATACGCTGGCTTACTGGCGGCGCTGGCTGTCGCGGGGCACCTACCACGGCCGCTGGCGAGAGGTCGTCAACCGCTCGGCGCTGGCGCTAAAGCTGATGGTCTATGACCCGACGGGTGCCATCGTCGCCTCCCCGACGATGGGGTTGCCGGAGAGGATAGGAGGTGAACGCAACTGGGACTATCGCTACACTTGGCTGCGGGACGCGGCGCTGGCGCTGTACGCCCTGATCTACGTCGGATTCGAGGATGAGGCGAAGAGCTTCATGGGCTGGCTTAGGGAGCGCTGCCAGCAAGACACTGACGGACTTCTGCAACCGCTTTATGGCATAGACGGCCGCTCCGACATAGAAGAAACGGAGTTGAATCACCTTTCCGGCTACCGGAACTCCGCTCCGGTAAGGCTAGGCAACGGGGCTTACAGGCAGCGCCAGCTAGACCTCTACGGGACCGTGCTCGACGCCGCGTACCTGTACAACAAGCACGGCGCACCCCTGGATTACGACCTCTGGCAGAACCTGCGCAAGATACTGGGCTGGCTGGCGGAGAACTGGCGGGAGCCCGACGAGGGCATCTGGGAGGTCCGAGGTGGACGGCAGCAGTTCGTTTCGTCCAAGGTCCTGAGCTGGGTGGCACTGGAGCGGGCCGGACGCATCTCGCGCCAGCGCGGGCTTCCTGCCGGCGACGGCAGATGGCGGAGGGAACGCGACGCCATCTATGAGGAGGTCATGGAGAAAGGCTGGAACCCGGAGCGGCAGAGCTTCGTGCAGCACTACGGCTCCGATGCCCTCGACGCCTCGCTCCTGATGATGCCGCTCGTCAAGTTTGTCGGCCCAACGGACCCGCGCTGGCTGGCGACCCTCGACCGCATCCAGGAAGAGCTCGTCTACGATACCCTCGTAGACCGCTACAACGTCGAGCACGCCGCCCCCGATGGCCTCTCCGGTGAGGAAGGGAGCTTCAGCCTGTGCTCCTTCTGGCTCGTCGAATGCCTCACGCAGGCCGGCCGGCTGGACGAGGCGCGCCTTGCGCTGGAGAAAATGTTTTCGTATGCCAACCACCTCGGGCTGTACTCCGAGGAAGTGGGACGCTCCGGCGAAGCCCTCGGCAACTTCCCCCAGGCATTCACCCATCTGGCCCTCATAAGCGCCGCCGTACACCTCGATCGCGCCCTTGGCTCGGATTGAGGCGTGCGAGACAGAGATCGTGTTGAGTAGGGCCTGAATCGCACGTGGGGTTATTCAGGCTCCATGGAATACGTCTGAATCGGAGGGTCGCGTTTTGAGTTTTGAGTCTTCCTTCGACCGCTTGCCCGGGGATTCTGAGTGGGGTCACGCTGTCGCAGCCGGGACCGATGGGGTGAGGTTGCATTATGTGAGGTGTGGGAATGGAGATCCCGTTGTCCTGCTTCACGGGTGGCCGGGGTTCTGGTACGACTGGCGCCACGGCGGTCCCTGGGTCTTCAGCAGACGCTATTTACGTACCACAAAGCCTTGGGGTAGATCCCCAGTCCAAATTCGCTACGGACTTCGGACGTACGGCGTTCTGAGAAATTCGTTCCCTGTATTCTCTCGTAGCGCATTTCGTAACGTTTGGGAGACGATCGTACCGTAGTGTGGGGTCGTGACGCAAGAGGGGAAAGGAAACGAGGTCGAGTTGTCGGTAAGATGAGCGCTCGCGTCTTGGCATGGCTTGCTTGGTTGCTCGGAGGGCTCTCGGTGGCCATGTTCTTTGCGATGGTGGTGCTGACCGTCTCGTCCTTATTCGTCGGTCCAAGCGCCAGGGATGCCAGCGTATGGGGCGTTCTTGGCGAGATATGTAGCGGCGTGCCCTCCCTCGCCTTTCCCGTGGTTGGAGCCTTGATCGCTTCGAAGCGCCCGGAGAACCCCATAGGCTGGATTTGCCTTATCGTCGGCCTCTTCTGGATGCTCTTCGGCCTGGAGGAGGGGATCGGCGCGTACGCGAGCGTCAGGTTTGCTCAGGTACGGCCACCTTTGACCATCGAAGCGCTGAACCAGGGGATTTGGGCGCTGCCCGTGGGGCTGCTAGGGGTCTACATGATCCTCCTGTTCCCGGACGGGAAGCTGCCTTCGAGGAGGTGGCGGCCTCTGGCGTGGTTTTCGGGGGCGCTGATAGCCCTGATCTGCGTCACGTTTTCGCTCTCTCCCGGTCCGCTTGGGGAGCTCCCAGGGTATAGCAACCCGCTCGGGCAGGAGTGGCTGTCTCAGTTTGTGGACGTGGGGGAGTTCGTCGTATTGCTGCTCTCCCTGTGTATCCTGGCATCGGCGCTGAGCCTGATCTTCCGCTACCGGCGTTCCGGAGACGAGGCGCGAGAGCAGATCAAGTGGTTGGCTTTCGCCGCCTGCTTCGTTGGCGCGACCTACCTGGGGGGGCTGTTGGCTCGAATCCTGTTTGCGCCGGAATCCCTGAAGGCCGGAGTCCCGGAGCCGTCGTGGGTCTCGCTAATGGATAGCTTGGGTGCGCTGGGCTTCGCCAGCATCCCCACGGCCATCGGCTTCGCTGTATTGAGGTATCGCCTCTACGACATAGACATCATCATCAACCGCGCCCTCGTCTACGGTTCGCTCACGGTGACGCTAGTCTTGGTCTACCTGGGGGGTGTAATCTCACTGCAGGGCCTGTTCCGGGCGGTCACGGGCCAGGGATCGCAGCTTGCTATCGTGGCCACCACGCTCGCTATCGCCGCCTTCTTCAACCCCGCAAGACGGCGCATCCAGGCGTTCATCGACCGTCGCTTCTACCGACGCAAATACGACGCCACAAAGACCCTTCAGGCCTTCTCCGTCAGGTTGCGCGCGGAGACGGATCTGCAGACTCTCTAAAACGACCTCGTAGGGGTAGTGAAGGAGACTATGGCACCCGCGCACGTCAGCTTGTGGCTGCGTCCGGGCCAGGCCTCAGAGACTACGCGAGCGGACTAGCCAGTAGTTCTCTATTCACCCACCTTCGGGGAAGGCGCATTCTGGAAAGGCGGCATACGGGAACTTGCATTGATCGACGCCCGAGTGCCCTTCGGGGTGCGGTATCCGCCTCCGACCCCGGAGAACTAGATACCATATGTCGTGGTGTCGCATAAAGATGCGGAACCGTGCATGACGTTCGGCAAGATCTCGTACCGGAGAGGACCTGACACGAGCGGGTTCCTGCCGAGCCAATTCCCCCTATGGATCGCGGGGTTTGTGACGAGGTTTGACCTGGGTATTCGCTGTCGCGATGATTCTCGTCTGGCTGCTGATACTTTATGGCTCCCTGGTCTTCTGGATGCCGTATTTGAGGGAACTACTTCCGTAACCCGATAGCCTAGATTTTCAGAACGCCCCGATCAGGGCGAGCACGATGACTGAGACGACGACCGGAGGCAACGCCGTGCGCACGATCTCGCCTTCGCGCCCAAGTAACCCGGTTGCCGTCGCGGCAAGGACGACCCGCTGGGGGGCGAGCAGGCTGGCGTGGCTTCCGGAGACGTTCTGGATGGCCGCCGTCAATAGCGTCGGGAGGTCCAGGCTGTGCGCGGTTTCGATCTGGAGCGGCATGAAGAGCGCGTTCGACGCCGCGTTCGATCCGGTAAGCACGCCACCCAGCGACCCGATGACCGGTGCGGCCATCAGGTACAGATCCCCAAGCGTCGCTGCCTCCGAAGCCAGCAGCGCCGCCGCTCCGGAACTTGCCACGACCTCACCCGCCAGTACGAACGTGAGCACCGCACCGGCCGTCGGTAGCCACTGACCAGCGGTTCCTCGGACGGCTTCTCCCATGGATCTCGCCCCCAGGCCAAACAACAAAGCTGCGAATGCGGCCGACAGAAAGAGCGGCAGACCGGGCCCCGAGAAGATGGTGCCCAGCTTCCCAACCACCTGGCTTATGGGTCCTGGTCCATTCGCCAGCGCGAGCAGGGCCAGCAGAACCGCATACGGAAGCAGCGACTTCACCGGCAAGTCGAGCCTGGAGAGACGCTGCCGCCGTAGCGCGAGGAACGCCGCCGTAGCGGTGAGGCCGCCCACGGCGCCGGATAGCTCGGGGATCAGGAACAGGCTCGTCAGCAGCGTGCCAGCTCCCATAAGCAGCCCCAGCAGCACCGCCTCAACACCGCGCCGCCGGATTCCATCCCTCCCGCCGGCTAGCGCGACGGATGCGACGCCATAGACGGTAAAGAGGGGGAGGCTGAGGAACGCACTCCAGTCCGAGAGCGCCGCGAAGCTCGTGTCCGAGAGGTTCGCCCCGATCACGGTTCCAACCCCAAGAGCGCCCCACGGCACGGCGCACTGCCCCCAGCTCGCCAGCACCGCCGCCTTCAACGGCGAAAAGCCGGCGGCCAGAAGGATCGGGGCGCTTATAACCACCGCCACCCCGAACCCCGTCACCGATTCGAAGAACGGCGCAACCCCGATCACCACGACAAGCGCCAGCCCTTCCTGCTCCGGCTCCAACTCCCCCAAAAACTGCGACACCGCTTCGACAGCCCCGCCCGCCGAGAGCAGGTTGTATAGCAAGAGCCCTCCGAATAGCACGTACAACACCGCAGCAGCCGTAGAGAGCCCATCAAGCGTCGCCACGCCCAACCCGCCGGTCTCGAAACCCGGCCAAAATACCGCAGCCCCCACGGCTACCGCGAGCGTCATCGCCCCCGACCTCGCCGCCGACCACCCAAAGCCCAGCATAAAAACTCCCGCTACCACAAAGGGCAGCGCGGCAACCCCGAACCCGAGGACTTCTACCACGTTTTCGTGTGTTTTTCTTCTATGATAGATTAACTTCTACCAAATGAACAGGAGCGATACAAGGGAAGTCACCGCCGGGGTGGAGGCGGTGTCAGCTGTGCGTCTGGGGGCTCGGGTTCGGGAGATGAGGAAGCGGCGGGGGATGACGTTGGAGGTTCTGGCGGAGAAGAGCGGGGTGAGCCGGGCCATGATCTCCAAGCTGGAGCGGGGAGAGAAGAACCCCACGCTCGTGGTGGCGGCCCGCATCGCAGAAGGATTCGGGATCACGCTATCCGGGTTGCTCGGGACCGAGGAGCGGCGGGAGGTCATCGTCGTGCCCAAGGAGCGGCGCATGGTGATGAGAGATCCTGTGACCGGCTTCGAGCGGCAGTTGCTGTCACCATCCTTAGGGGCGCGTGGGGTAGAGTTCGTGCGCAACGTGGTGCCGGAAGGTTCGAGTTCCGGTGAGCTACCTCCGCACCGGAAGGGAGCGGAGGAGTACGTGGTGGTGGAGCGGGGGAGGCTGCGGGCGGTCCTCGGGGGGGAGGAGCACCTGCTGGACGAGGGTGACGCCCTATACTTCGAGGCGGACGTACCGCACCGCTTCGACAACGCCGGGGAAGGAGCGTGTAGCTACTATCTGGTCGTAAGCCCAGGCTGAGGGGTATAGGAAGAGAGGCGACTATCTGTGCGCGGTTCTATCACGCGGCTTTCGATGTGTCCTCGTATCCTGCATGGCGGTCCTGGCTGCCGGCGCGGTGGCCCCGGTAGTATTCCAGGCGGTCAGAGGTGCCTTCCCACTTCTTGAGGCGGTCGTTCCCGGTGAAGGGGGTGGGGTCCCCGTAACGTCCGTCCAGCCAGCCGGTCCAGTAGGCCTTGCTGTGTGCGGTTTCTTCAGGTTTCCGGAAGGTGATGGGGAGCACCTCTGAGCCGCACGAAGGGCACCGGAACACGCCGTCGGGGAGGCGGCGCATCTCGGGGTGGCCGCACTCGCAGGCGTGAACCCCGAGCGCGTCGGGGAGGGCGACTATCTGGTGCAACGTCAGGAGGGCCGTCCCGTTCAGGAAGCAGCCGCAGGTAGTACATCGCGCGGACGAGCGGCTGAGGGGGCGGAGTTCGCCCGCTTCACACGCGGGGCAGGTCAGCGCCGGGGCTTCTGATATCGATGGCTGGTTTGTCATGGTGTCGTCCTTTCGCCCTGTTTGTGAGAGCCTGACCCAATAATGGCCTACCAGCGGACATAGCACATCCCCCAAATGTATGATTTTTCCCTAGCTCATTTGGGCTAGATAACCCGGACTAGAGCGGATAATCTCCAGTCGCCAGCTGGGCCAGCACCCTGTCGCGGAGGGCGGAGACATCAGCGGGATGATCGTCGCCAAGGGGCTTGAGCAGGTCGCGGGCGCCTTCAGGAACGGTGGAGGTTGCGGGCACGACTCGGCGGGAGCCATCCTCCAGTTGCAGCAGCCGCTTCCGGCCGCCGCGCTTGCCGCGCTTGGAACGGTCCTCCCCCGCGACTTCCACAATGTCCAGAGAGTAGTCGATCATGGGCGAAGCGGCGATGTAGCCGCCCACGCCATAGGCGTCGCAGACAGGGTTGAGGTGCAGAATATACTCCTCGTCTATGCCGCCGGAGGCGAAGATCTTGACGTTCTCGTAGCCGTGACGGTCGAGCTCCCAGCGCACCTCGCGCATCAGGTCCCGGAAGTCGCCCCGGCGATTGCCCGGAGTGTCCATGCGTATGGCGTAGATCGAATCCGGGATGGCGCGGGCGGCGATGAGCGCCCCGAACTTCTCGTCGTCGAAGGTGTCGATGATGATCGTGCGCGGTATCTCCGGCGGCATTGTCTCGTCGAAAGCCTTCGCCGCTTCTTCGGTAGAGCCGAGGATGAGCACCAGTGCGTGGGGCGTGGTGCCGCTGGCGGGGATTCCCAGAGCTTCGGCGGCTACGTTTATGGTTACGCCGTCGCAGCCGCCCAGGTAAGCGGCGCGTTCGATCATCGGGGTGACCGCGGGGTGCATCCTGCGCGCCCCGAAAGATATCACCGGCCTCTCTTCCGCCGCTATCCGGCACCTGGCCGCCGCCGTCGCCACCCCCGAAGCCTGGCACAGAAACCCCAGAATGGCTGTCTCGTGCTCCGCGAAAGCCCCGTAAGGTCCGGTGAGCGTCAGGATCGGCTCGTTCGGCCGGCATACGGTACCTTCGGGCACCGACCGCGCCTCGACCTCCACGTCTTCGAGAAGGTGCGCAACTTCGTCAAGCCCGGCGACCACGAACCACTCCTCCGGGTTCGAGGTCTTGTAGGCTACCTCGACGTAGACCGGCGTGTCCTCCATGCCCCGGGCTCGAAGCACGTCCAGCGTGCGGTGAAAGTACACGTCCGCGACTTCGGCGTCCATGATCTCCTCGTAAGACGCCGTGTTGAAACCCGTCCTCGAAGTGCCGCCGTTCTCCCCGCCCAATCTACACGCCCTTCCCGTCGCCGTATCAGGAGCGTTATGATATCCAATAATGGTTTCCTCGATTAACGGACACAATTTCGCCGCCGCAGCAGGCACTCCATACGCCGCAGAGGCGGCGGCCGAGGTGTACCGGGCCGGAGGAAATGCAGCGGATGCAGCCGTCGCGGCAGCCGCCGCCGTCGGCGTCACGGAGCCCCTGATGAGCTCCATCGGGGGCAGCGGGTTCGCGCTGGTTCGCAACCCGGCTGGCGAGGCCGAGTTGATCGACTACTACGACGCGATGCCGGGAAAGGGGCTCCCTGACTCCGAGTTCGGTGCGAACGGCAACCCGCCTACTGTGTCGCTTAAGTACGGCGCGGGCGTCAACTCGACGGTAGGGGCCGCTTCCTGCGGCGTACCTGGCACGCTGCGGGGCTGGGAGATGTTGCTCGGGCGGCACGGACGGTTGACGCTGCGGGAGGCGCTTGCCCCGGCGGTGCGGCTTGCCAGGGAAGGGTTCCTGCTGTGCGCGACGAGCGGGATGTGGTTCCAGGTGGCGGAAGAGGTGCTGCGGTTCACCGACGAGACCCGCAAGACCTTCTTCAACGGCGAGAGGGGATACCTGGAAGGCGAGGAGGTCCGGTTCCCGGAGCTTGCCGATACTCTGGAGTTGCTCGGGGAGTCGGGTGCGGATCTCTACTACGAGGGGGATCTCGGGCGGCGCATCTCCGGCTACATCCTGGAGATGGGCGGCATTATCACGGAGCAGGACCTCGCGGAGTACGAGCCCGTCATCCGGGCGCCCATCACCATCCCATACGGCTCGGGTGAGGTGTACACGAACAGCCCTCCATCCGCCGGTGGCGCGACCCTGATGCAGATGCTTCGGGTTGTCTCCGGGTACGACCTCGCCTCCATGAGCCGGCCGGACTTCGTGCGGGCGATGGCCGGTGCGATGCGCCTGGCCCTCAAGGATCGTCAATCCGAGTACGGCGACGGCGCGAAGAACGCCCGGGTGGCCGAGCGGCTCACCAGCGAGGAGTACGCCGAAACGCAGCGCCAGCGCATCCTGAGCGCTTTCGGCAAGGGGAATACCTCGCATCTCTCGTGCGTGGACGCCGAGGGTTTCGCCGTCTCCATTACGGCCAGCATGGGCTACGGCTCCGGCATCGTCATCCCCGGTACCGGCATCCCGATGAACAACAGCCTGGGTGAGCCCGAGCTCAACCCGCGAGGTTTCCACGCCCTCACGCCGGGTGAGCGGCTCATCTCCAACATGAGCCCGACCATCGTATCCTCCGAGAAGGGGGGCTTGATCTCGGTTGGATCACCCGGCGCATCGCGCATCCCTACGGCCATCCTCCAGACCATCGTGAACGTGGTGGACTTCGGGATGCCGCTCGAAGAGGCGGTCCTCGCGCCCCGCTTCCATGCTGAAGGAGACCTCTTCGCCTACGAAACCGGCGCACCCTTCACCACGCCAGAAGGCTACGGCGAGATACTGCCCTTTGAGGGTCGGAACATGTTCTTCGGCGGCATCAACGCCGTGCGTCACGCCCCGGATGGCCGCTTCGAGGCCGCCGCGGACCCCCGGCGATCCGGCGGCTCCGCCTTCGCATGATGCGCGTAATTCGTGAAGCACCCGCGCTGCGCGCTCGCTTCGTTAATCGTGAATCGAGAAAAATACAACTCGCGGGAGTGAAGCGAAGCGGAGCGACATGAAACGTCCGGTGGAGATATTTGGTGTCGCCATGGACCTCGGCCAGGACCGCCGCGGCGTTGACATGGGACCATCCGCGATCCGCTACGCCCGGTTCACTGATGCCCTGGAAGACCTGGGATACGCCGTGACCGATCTTGGCAACGCCGCCGTGCCCATCCCAGAGCTCGTCCCAGAAAAGGAAGAGATCCGGCATCTGGGAGAGATCCGGGACGTGTGCGCGGAGGTGGCCAGGCGAGCCCGGGAGATGATTTCCAACGATGTGTTCCCGATCTTCGTGGGTGGGGACCACTCGATCTCCATCGGTACCATCTCCGGCGTGGCGGTAGCGGGGAGAATCGGTGTGATCTGGCTGGACGCCCACGCCGATTTCAACACGCCCGGCACCTCTCCATCCGGCAACATCCACGGCATGCCGCTCGCCACTCTGACGGGCCGGGGACATCCCGACCTGGTGCGCATCGGTGGTGATGTCGCGAGCGTGCGGCCGGAAGACGTGGTGATCGTCGGCCTGCGTTCGGTGGACCTCGAAGAGCGCAACCTGCTCAGGGAGGCCGGCGTGCGCGTGTACACCATGAAGGAGGTTGACGCCTTCGGGGTGGCGAAGGTCGTTCGGCGGGCCCTCAAGGATCTGTCTCACCTCGACAGGATTCATCTCTCCTTCGACCTGGACGTGGTGGATCCCGAGGTCGCGCCCGGCGTCGGCACGCCCGTACGCGGTGGACTCACCTACCGCGAGGCGCACCTGGTCATGGAGCTCATCAACGAGTCGGACAAGGTAACATCCCTCGACGTGGTCGAGGTCAACCCGATACTGGACGTTCGAAACGGTACCGCTGAGTTGGCTGTCGAGCTTGTGGCGAGCCTGATGGGACGTCAGATCATCGGCCTGCCGGAATAGCGCGACGCGCTACGGCGAGAACGTCAGGGTGAGGGTGCTGGTCGTGGCGTTGGTCTCCTGGGACTGGATGACCTGGCCGTTCTCCAGGATCTCGACCTTCAGGGTACCTGTGGTCCCCTGGCGTTGCACGTTAACGGTGACGACGTTCACGCCATTGATGCTGGTGCCCGGAATCTTGTAGTCCAACGGGGTCGCCCCCACGGTGCCGTTGAAGTTCTGGGAGCCCGTGGTGGTGGTGTAGTTTCCGCTGTAGGGTACGCCAGGAGTGCCAGATACCCGGATGGTAGGTGAAGGCTCCTCGCCCGACGAACCGCCGACCATATCCTGGCCCATCGATTTCACCATCATGTAGCCGCCGATGACCATAGCCGCCAGCATCGCCACCAGACCGAGGCCAGCTACCAGAGATCTCACCACAGCCAACCTCCTTTCAAGGCACTACGCGCACATCCATTATCCGATATGCGCGGGAGAATTTGTAGTTTGACCTTCCAGCAACAAATAGAGCTATTCCCCTTAAAGGAAGAGAATACCTCAACCGCCGACATGGATGGGGGGCGCTTCTTAGGGTCGGGCTCGGCTTCGCGCAGGACTTCGCGGGTTACGGGGGCCGTGTCGCCCTCGCCGAAGAGGATGTACCGGATCAGGTACACGATAGGGTTCCCCTCCGAACAGCCGAACAAGACCAGTAACCCCCTCACCATAACCGACGAGGCCAGAGCGCAGAGCACCTGCACTTGCTACGCACTCGATCGCCTGACCAGAGAGATCTATCCTGCCCAGAAGGGCGCCATGTAGGCAACTCACCCTACGCACACAACCGAAGTCCAACACCTCGACCAATGGCTTGACAGGGCGCACGCCGGGCGGACCGAAAAGGGCGGCGATGTGGCGTAGAATGATGAGCATGAGCCTACCGCATGTACCGGAAGAAGAGATCGTCCCCCGTGGCGAGGCTATCTACGAGCGAGACGTCCGCCCGAAGCTCGGCCCGGAGGATGAGGGCAAGTTCGTGGTGATCGACGTTGCCACTGGCGAGTACGTGACGGCCGATGATGACCTCAAAGCCTCGGACCTCGCTCTGGAGAAGAACCCCGAGGCGATCCTCTACGGACTCCGCGTGGGTCCTGGGGCGGCGTCTCTCCCCGCCCACAGGATCGGCGGCGCTGGCGCCGCTCCTCCCTCCTAGAGCTACGGTGGACGGGCGCGTGACGACCGACGGCCGCCAGGCGATGCTCGCGATACGCGTGCTCGGCTCGGCGCAGCAACTCGACGGTGAGTCCGGGCTCGTCGTGGATGCGGTGATAGACACCGGCTTCACCGGCCAATTCGTCCTCCCGCCGGAGGCGGTGGACCGGCTCGGTTTATCCGGGCGCGGCCGGCAGAGGGCGATCCTGGCGGACGGCCGAACCGTCGAGGTCAACGTCTACCTGGCGCGGGTGATCTGGCACGGTCGGGAGCGAGCGATACAGGTGCTCGCCACGGAGGGTGGACCACTAGTTGGCATGGCCCTGCTGCGCGGCAGCAGGCTCACGGTAGACGCTGCGCCCGATGGTCACGTCCTCGTCGAAGAGCTTCCTTAGCCGGACCACAAAGGAGTACGCCTGGTCATAAGCTACTCCTCGTGGGCGATGAAGCGGGTACTCCAGCAGACTGCCCGGGCGTAGTGGCAACGCTGCGTCATCCAATCCGTGTTGGATCAGCCGCCGACGTGGATGGCGGGGCGCTTCTTGGGGTCGGGCTCGGCTTCGCGCAGGACTTCGCGGGTTACGGGGGCCGTGTCGCCCTCGCCGAAGAGGATGTACCGGATCAGGTACACGATAGGATTCCCCTCCGTCCAGCCGAAGTAACAGTGGGGTTTGCTCCCGGTCTCGTCGCGCAGGTGCAGCAGGAAGGCAGCGATGGCGTTCGGTACTACGGAGCTTTCAGCGCGCAATACCTTGTGGCCGCCGACCTCGACGCCCTCAATCTCCAGCACGTCCGTGAAGTCCGAGGGGTCCGCCACGTCCACCTCCAGGAAGAGGATGGGTTCGTCCGGCGGGATGTGGTTGTCTTCGCGCTGCTCCCGCTCCTTGCGGCGATACTCCTCGGGGTCCTTGCCCGAGCGGCGCCTGTGGGCGACGATGTGGATGTCCCCCCGCTCGGCGGCCTCGTCTATGAACCGCTGGGCCGTCTCGTCTATATCTATTCGTTCCTGGCGCAATTCCGTGGAGCGTTGGATGCGTGAGACGAGTGAGACGGCGACGATGGCCAGGATGAAGAGCAAGGCGATGGTGATGCCGTCGGGACGTTTGTACACGTTGGCGGCCGTGGCGTAGATGAAGATCAGGGTGATAAAACCGAACGGGAGCCAGGACCAGCGACGCCCCCGGCGGCGGGCCGTCAGGGTGACGGCGATGGACGCCGAGGTCATCATCGCAAGCACACCGGTCGCATAGGCGCCTCCCTGGTCGTCCACGTTGGCCGCGAAGACGATCGTCACCACGACGGAGATGGTGGTGTACACCAGCACCAGCGGCCGGACCGCCCGTCCCCATTCCGGGGCCATGCCGTAGCGGGGCAGGTAGCGCGGGACGATATTCAGCAGGCCCGCCATCGCCGAAGCGCCGGCGAACCACAGGATGGAGATGGTGGAGAGGTCGTAGATCGTGCCGAACCAGTCGCCGAGATACCGGTGCGCGAGGTACGCGACCGCTCTGCCGTTGGCCGCGCCGTTCGGGCCGAACTCCTGCTCCGGTATTAGCACCGTCGTGACGAAGCTAGTGGTGATCAGATAGAAGCTCATGATGACGGCCGCCGCCGCGAGCATCTTGCGCGTGTTGTGGATGCGGCCCCAGGGTTGTTCTGGGTCGTCGTCCGGGTAGCCGCGCACGAGCGGCATCATGCTCACCCCGGTCTCGAAACCAGAGAGGCCGAGTGCGAGCAGCGGGAACACCAGGAGGGATTGGCCCAGCATCGAGAGCGGGTTCGGAGCGGTGGCGAACAGCCGCTCCTGCCAGTTGCCAAGGACGTTCAGGTGGGTCATGATCTCGTAGAGGCTCACCACGACGACGACGAGGTTGGTCAGGAGGAACGCCGCAACGACGACCACCGCGATCCCGATGACCTCCTTGAAGCCGCGGAGAAAAACGGCGCCCAGCACTGCAAGGAGTACGAGCGTGATTATTATCTCGTCAGACCTCGACGATAACTTCAGGTACTCCGGCCAGAACGGGTTCTCGACAAGGTGGGCCGTGGCGTCGGAGGCGGAGAGCGTGATGGTGACGATCCAGGACGTCGCAACGAACCCCAGCAGGCACAGCACGAATAGCTTGCCGCCCCAGAAGGAGAGCAGATTTTCGAGCATCGAGATCGACCCCTGACCGTGCGGGCTTTCGCGGGCCACGACCCGGTACATTGGCAGCATCCCGATTAGCGTCAACAGGACGATGAGCAACGTTGCGATGGGGGAGAGCGCTCCGGCGGCCGTGACAGCAATAGCCGGTATGTACCCGAGGGTCGAGAAGTAGTCTACGCCGGTCAGGCATACGACCTGCCACCAGGAGTGCTGTTCCGGCTGGCCCTCCTTTGCCTCAGGCCCGCCGACCTGTTCGATGCGCTCTTTAAGCAACCAGTGCCGGAGCCGCCGCGTCAGACGCGGCGGAGAGCTAGCAGCCATCGGCTCCCCCGGTATCTACAGCCTCCGCGTGTCCCGACACTATGTTTTCGTGCCCCTTCCACAAAACCGTGGCGCGACTGCAGCCGAACAACGGCCCGTATGCTACCAACAAAACCACTGGCCAATGCAATCAGCGCAATTCACCGGCGCTTCGGGATTATACTCCCGCCGGATGCCAGGATGCCGGCTCGCCCCGGCAAGAAGAACCGAAAGGGATGATCCTGTCCCGCAGGAACTCTACACCCAGGCTCATAACGGCGGGGTTTCTGGGCCTGATGGCGCTCGGAACCTTGTTCCTGAAGCTGCCTGCATCCACCGAAGGCGGGATCTCCTGGGTCGATGCGGTGTTCGTCTCGGTGAGCGCGTCGAGCGTGACGGGGCTTTCGACCGTAACGTTTCCAACCACCTTCACGGCGTTCGGGGAGACGGTCGTGATGCTCCTGATCCAGCTCGGCGGGCTCGGTATCATGACGTTCACCACCCTTGCGGCCGTGCTCGTCGGGCAGCGGGTTGGGTTTCGGGATCTCCTGGCCGTACGCGAGCAACTGGAGAGCATAGATTCACCCCGCAACACGCTTCGCCTCGTTGTCCAGATAGCCAGGATCACGCTCCTCGTCGAGCTTGCCGGCGCGGTTGCTCTGAGCATCGGGTTTCTGCTGCATGGGCTCGGGGCCGGCGAGGCAATATTTCAGGGGCTTTTCCACACGGTAATGGCGTTCTGCAACTCGGGGTTTGCGACCCTTCCGAATGGGGATCTTCTGCCTTACGCGGGCGACTGGCTGGTCTCCGGGACGCTGGCGGCCCTGATCATCCTCGGCGGCCTCGGTTTCCCCGTGCTGGTGAACCTCTTTACGTATCGAAAGATGCGTCGGCTGACGCTGCACTCCAAACTGGTCCTCATCACCTCGGCGGCCCTAATCGCCGTCGGCGTCCTGGGCGTGGCGGTGCTGGAGTGGACAAACCCTGCCACGCTCGGCGGCGAGTCGCTTAACTCCAGGCTCGCGATGTCCGTGTTTCAGGGGATCACACCGCGCACGGCGGGTTTTTCAACGGTGGACTACGCCCAGATGCGCGAGCCGACGCTCGTGGTGCAGACCGCGCTCATGTTCATCGGGACAGCGCCGACCTCGACCGGCGGCGGCATCAAAGTAACCACGCTCGCGCTGGTGGTGCTTATCATCGTGGCGCAGGCCAGGGGACAGGACCGAATCGGCGCTTTCGGACGCGAGCTTCCGCGCCCCCTGATCGGGCGCGCCCTCACGATCCTGGCGATGGCGTCGGTGCTGATCTTCGTGAGCACGCTGGCGTTGATGATCTCGGACAGCCTCGCGCTCCTGCCCGCCCTCTTCGAGGTTACGTCGGCGTTCGGGACTGTTGGTCTGACGCTGGATGTGACGCCGCACCTGAGCGTGTTCGGCAAGGTCCTGGTCTCCTGCCTCATGTTCCTCGGCAGGGTTGGCCCTATCACCATGGTTCTTGCCCTCGCCCAGAGACAGCGTCCCATCCGGTACTCCTATCCGACGGAGGAAATAGCGATCGGATGACCCGACGGATTACGTCCTGAGGATATCCAGGCGGTCGATCTTATCTTTCGGGCCGCCGATCACCATCACATCGCCCTCGTTGAAAACTGTGTCGCCCCTGGGAAGCGTTCCGGTGCCGTTCTCGGGCTTGAGCGCCAGAACAGTTAGGCCGCTGGTCTGGTTGAGGCGAAGCTCGGCAAGGCTCTTACCGATCCATTTCTTGGGCACGCGGGCCTCGACCAGCGCCTCGTCATCGCCGAGATCTACGTAATCCATGATGGCGGGGGATGACATGGTGCGGGCGAGCTGTTCGCCCATCTCGCGCTCCGGTTGGATCACGCGATCCGCCCCGATGCGATAGAGAACTCTGGCATGAGTCTCTCCCCCCGCGCGGGAGATCACGGTCGGCACCCCGAGGTCTTTCAGCGCGATGGTAGCCATGATACTCGCCTGTATGTTCTCCCCGATCACGACCGCCGCCGCGTCGAACTGGTCGATACCCAGATCCTTCAATACCTGCTCTTCCCCGGCGTCGGCGCGCACGAGATGAACGTTCGGCATCGAGTTCGACAGCTCCTGGACGATGCGGTCTTCGATCTCGATCGCAACCACCTCGTGGCCCAGGCCATCCAGAGTCTGGGCCAGGGCGGCCCCGAACCTGCCGAGCCCGATCACCGCGAATTGCTGGCTCATGGCGCCAGCGTCCTTGCGCGCGTACCGTCGTGCTCTTGCAGCCTCACGGCTGGCCCGGCCCTATCATTGCGGCGATCACGATCAACAGCACGACGGCCACGACCGCGAACCCGCCAAGGAGTATGAGCAGGCTCCGGTCAGAGCCCTGCTGGCGTTGCCGCGACCTCCTGGACACCCTGCGCCGGTCCCTCCGGCTTTCAGGTCTCCGGTTCCGGTACACGGCTCGGATTCCTACACGCCAAGGGTAGTGGCAACGAGGTCTCCGACCTCGGTCGGGTTCGTGGCAGCCTGGATGCCCGCCCTCTGGAGAGCCTGGCTCTTCGACTCGGCCGTCGAGTCACCACCCGAGACGATGGCGCCCGCGTGCCCCATCGTTTTGCCCTCGGGCGCTGTGAAGCCCGCGATGTACGCCACAACGGGTGTGCTCATCTCGCTCTGGATGTAATCGGCGGCGCGCTGCTCGGCGTTGCCCCCGATCTCTCCCACCATCACGATGCACTCCGTCTCCGGGTCGGCCTCGAACTTCTTGAGGATCTCGATAAAGTCCGTGCCGATGATAGGGTCGCCCCCGATGCCGACCGCCGTTGATTGACCAATGTTTCGTTGTGTCAACTCATTGACAATCTGGTACGTCAGGGTTCCGCTACGGCTGACAATGCCGACTTTGCCCTGCGCGAAGATATCGCCCGGCATGATCGAAACGTTCGACTTGCCCGGCGAGAGGACGCCTGGACAGTTCGGCCCGATGAGCGTGGCGTCCTGGACGCGCATGTAGTTGGAGACCTTGAGCATGTCGTGCACCGGGATACCCTCGGTGATGCAGCAGATGGTGCTCATCCCGGAGTCCAAAGACTCGAAGACCGCATCGGCCGCGAACGGTGGGGGGACGAAGATCACGCTGGCGTTCGCCCCGGTCTCCTGGGCTGCCTCCTCAACAGTATTGAAGACGGGCACGCCCTCGAAATCCTGGCCGCCCTTGCCCGGCGTCACGCCAGCGACAACCTGCGTCCCGCTCTTGAGCATCCTGCCCGTGTGGAATGCGCCCTCACGGCCCGTGATGCCCTGAACGAGCAGGCGCGTGCCCTCGTCTACCAGTATCGCCATCGTCTACTGCCCCCCGTCTTTCGCAAGCTCCACGGCCCTGCGGGCCGCGTCGAGCATGGTTTCTTCGGTGTGGACATTCGGAGGCGTGTTTTCCGCCAGGATCTGGCGTCCCTCCTCCGCGTTCGTGCCGTCGAGGCGCACTACGATGGGCAGGCTGATGTCCGTCTGGTCTATGGCGGAGAGAAGACCGCGCGCCACCTCGTCGCCGCGCGTGATGCCGCCGAAGATGTTGAACAGTACGCTCTTGACCTGCTGGTTGGAGGTCACGATGTCGAGGGCCGTGGAGATCTTCTCCGCGTCCGCGCCCCCGCCAACGTCGCAGAAGTTGGCCGGCTCGCCTCCCGCCTGGGCCACCACGTCCAGCGTGCTCATGACCAATCCGGCCCCGTTGCCCAGGATGCCGACGTCCCCGTCCAGCTTCACGTACTGCAGGCCAGCCTCCTGCGCCCGCTGCTCCTCCGGGTCGGCCGCCTCCACGTCGTGCAGATCCGCGATGTCCTTGTGCCTGTACAGGCTTGAGTTGTCCACAGTGACTTTGGAGTCCAGCGTCAGCACCCGTCCGTCGGACGTGATCACGAGCGGGTTGATCTCCACCAGGCTCGCATCCAGCTTCTGGAAAGCCTCGTAAAGGTTCTGGAGCGTCCGCGCGACGCCCTTCGCGGTGTCACCCTTCAGTCCTGCGGCGAAGGTGAGCTCACGCACCTGGTATGGCTGAAGACCGATCAAGGGGTCAACGTGCAGCCGCACGATGGCGTCCGGGTTGGTCTCCGCGACCTCCTCGATGTCCACTCCACCCTCCGTAGAGAACAGAATGAGGGGCTGTTTAGCCTCCCGATCTACGGTGACGGAGAGGTACATCTCGCTCTCGATGTCCGCGCCGCCCTCGACAAGCACCTTCCTCACCGTGTGCCCGCGGATGTCCATGCCCAGGATCTGCTGTGCGGCTTCCTCAGCCTCAGCGGGATCATGCACCACCTTGATCCCACCGGCCTTGCCGCGCCCACCCGTGAGAACCTGCGCCTTTACCGCGACCGTTCCACCGAGCGTCTCGGCCGCACGCCGTGCCTCCTCCGGCGTCCCGGCCACGATGCCAGAGAGTGTCTCCAGCCCATGTTCCCGCAAAAATTCCTTGCCCTGATGCTCGTAGAGATCCAAATCGAAAAGCTCCCGCGAAGCCCGCAACGACGGGGCGAATTATACAGACAAGGGGAAGAGGATTGTTCCCAAAAACGGTTCCGTGTCCTGTCACGTTCTCAGATGGTTATCCCCTCACGGGCTAGCTTTACAATGTTGATGTTCGCTGTAGAGGCTATCTCACTCGTGGAGGCACTGTTATGCCCTTTGATCCGAAAGAGTTTGAGCCAGTGCCCAACGACTGGTTCGCTACCAATATCGATTACGAGGGTTGGGGGCGAGCCGAATTCTCAGATCCCTCAGGGTCGCTCGAAGGCCCCGTGAGCATACGCTTCGACGAGCTGGGAGAAGCCAACTTTGAGATGACGCCTGATCTTAGGGCCAATCGACATATAGGCAGATGTCTGCTTCACTCGAAGGTAAAGCAAACGAGCGAGGTAGAAACGCATGCCAAAGAGATATGAGCTCACAGAAGCTCAATGGCAAAAGATCGAGGATA
>Ga0081539_10001338_pt1 | contig 42928 bp, 43 predicted proteins | sample TabmetS4T2R2_FD_71023 | JGI IMG/M metagenome (GOLD analysis project Ga0081539, IMG submission 71023) | Tabebuia heterophylla rhizosphere microbial communities from the University of Puerto Rico - S4T2R2 | ecosystem: Host-associated > Plants > Roots > Rhizosphere ... | reverse complement strand
TGCTGTGACAGTGAGGACACTGTACCGGAATGGAAACCCTCGGCTGCCTCCTCGTGCTGCTTGCTTATACGGCAAGCATACAGGAAACCTACCAATTTGTAACATTACCCACAGGATACCTCATGAGTACACGCCGTCCTCGACCACGTCGGTTGAGGTCCGGCCAGCATTCTCTCGGTCTGGGGAGCGCTCACCACATCTGGGCCCACCCGGACAGGAAGCGGTGCGCGGACCGTCGATGGAGGCTACCGTACGCGGGCAAGTCGGTGCGGCTTCATGGTGCTTGGGTTTATCTCACCAAGAGTGCAGAGCACTGCGACGCGGCTTGGGTACGCTGTTGTTGCCGCGCAACACAGCGGGCGCGCCGTCTACACGGGAAACACTCCCCATAGCCGCTCAGCGTTGATCACGGTTTTGTCCAAGCGATTTTTTACGATGTCGGGCAACGCGGGAAGCGTACGCCCACCTTTACCTGCTTCGACATCGCAAATCTTCTGCGTTATCGTGCAGAGGCAGATAACATGGGGCAGGGGGCAAGGATTTTGGAATGGTATGAGGGGAATTTTGGAGCAGAGGTGCTGAAGCGATCTCGTGTCGCGACGACAAAACTGTAGCCCGTGTTACCCTTGTATGCATGAAACCAGCACGGGCAAAAACCGCAGAGGCGGAAGCGTTAAACAATATTACTGAAACACTAAAGCGTGTTCCGAAGGCACGCCTTGGTGTCGTGCGTGAACTCGTGCATGCGTTGGCGAGTCCGCCGGCAAGGAACGGGAAGCGCAAAGCCCGTACACGAAAGAAAGTCAGCTTACTCGATACGCCCCTCTGTGGCATCTGGGCGGACCGGGACGATATTACTGACAGCCAAACGTTTGCGCGGGAGTTGAGGATGAAGGTGGAGGCGCGTGGAGACCGCAGAAAGAACGTTCGTTGATACTGAACATTCTGATCGATGTTTTCCGCCGTGTGCCGCGAGCGGTAGATTTCTGGCGACGCACGGAGGCACGAACGCAGTTTGCGTGTTCGGTGTTTTCCGTGTTTGAGCTCATTGCTGGGTGTCAGAACCTGCGCGAACAGCGACAAGTCTTCAGGCATCTCTCCACGCTTAACATTATCCACGTCGAAAGCGGCGATTCCGTCAACGCGTTGCACTGGTATGGGTCTTTCTTTCTGTTGCTCGGGATCGGCTTCGTCGATTGCCTCATTGCGGCGGCTGCCGTGCGAGAACACTGCACGTTATATACCCTCAACACCAAATATTTCCGCGTCGTTCCCGGTCTGCAGGTTAAGCGGCCCTCTTAACCGGTCGCACTGCCTGCAGAAAACTATGACGCTCACAAACAAAGAAAGGCAACCTGCAGCCCGAACCGCACTAATTGTTACCACGCCATTCTTCCGGAGAGTTGTTCAACAACTTGAATGGCTTGTTTGAGTCTCTCAGGATGGCATTGTCAACTTATTTGCAGCGACGCGATGCTAAGGCAAGTGAGGCGGTCTCCCCCTCTTGCTTCCCTCAGGAGGCTAGGGCAATGGCATGAAGTTAAGGCTATGATCCGGTGCTTCGACTTCGCCGCTGCGCGGCGTAGCCTGTCCTGAGCCTGTCGAAGGGCTCAGCATGAACGGCCTTTTCCGCTCGTCCTGAGCGGAGCGTAGCAAAGTCGAAGGATGAGCGGGCCACTAACTTCATGCCATTGGGCGGCTAGGGATGGGGTCGTGATCTCCTGCCAGATCTGAAATCGCTGCCCTAGCTCTTGTCGATAGGTGGGCGCGGTCCACTGATGCCACCGCGGACGGAAGTGCTGGGCGATGGGACCATAGGCCGAGAGAAAACGCTGGGCGTGGCCCGGTGATTTGAACCGTTGCATGTGGCGCTCTCGCTGACGCGTGGGTTGGTGTGAGTTCTCCACGTGGTTGTTGAGATACCAGTGCTGGCGATGTTCCAACCCGGAGAGGAGCTCTCGTTTAGCAGTTCCATAGCTCTTGAGTTTGTCGGTGATGATCACGCGCGGGACGTAGGTCAAGCCTTTCAGGAGTTTGCGGAAGAACTTCTTGGCGGCTCGCTTGTCGCGCCGGCGTTGTACCAGAATGTCGAGTACGTTGCCGTCTTGATCCACGGCCCGCCACAGATAGTGATGCTCGCCCTTGATCGTCAAAAACACCTCATCCAGGTGCCACTTACCGCCGGGCTGTGGACGCCGCCGACGCAGCTGGTTGGTGTACTGCTGACGGAACTTGCGACACCACTTGCGAATCGCCTTATACGTCACGGTAAACGCCGCGTTCACACAGGAGCTCTTCCACATCCCGGAAGCTCAAACAGAAGCGAAAGTACAGCCAGACAGCGTGGCTGATAATCTCCACCGGAAAGCAGTGATTCTTATATTTGGTGGGAGCCGACGGTGTGTCCATGCCCTGATTGCGTCATACGAGACAGCAGTGTTGCAAGCCTCCCAAGAAGTTGACAATGCCCTACCATTCCCTGTCCTTTCTGTAAGTAGCGAACGGGGTTGTCAATCTCGTACAGGATTTAACAGAAATGTCACACCGTTGTCACGAAAGTTTCACAATTTGCGTCTGCTCCTTGTCTATATAACCTGCTGTTATTTTTTCTTCTTACCAGCGATACATGGGAAAAGGCGGGAGGAGCGAAAAGTGACAGACTTGGACCTCTAGGAGAACGCGGTGAAAAAGTGCAATAACTATTCGTATTGGCTCACCAGGGTTGGATTACTGACTGGGGCTTTTGTTGTGCTTGTTTTATTCATATTAATGAATTCATCATCTGCGGAAGCAGGTGTGTGTGGTTTAGACGGAACGCGGGCGTGCTGCATTGGCATTGGTGAGGCACCTACACCGTGCGGTTTTGGCCTTGTCGAGGTCAACGGGTGTAATGATCCCAACGGTTGCGTATGTGGGGATATCCTTGGCATTCCCGTATCCGCCGTTAGCCATTGTGTTCGGCCCAGTCATTGCGGTGGCGAAGGAGAGCGGGCGTGCTGTATCGGTCAGGCCGAGGCTGGTCCACCATGTTCGAGTGGACTGACTGAGGTCAACGGCTGCGTTGGCGATTGTCTTTGCGGAGGGAATCCAGATAATCATAACTCGGTTCAGTCGGTTAGCTCCTGTATCAAAGCCACTCCCAGCGGAGGAGACGGACAACGCGGACGTTGCATTGGTCAGCCTGACAGGCCGACATTGTTCGACCCGGCTTGCGCTGACGGCCTCACGGAGCTGCTGGGGGTGCCGGTGTTGGGCGATTCTTGTAGCGGCGATTGCCTCTGCGGGGGGGCGGCGAATCCTTTGCATATTTCATCCATAAGTACCTGTGTCGACCTATCTTCTGCCAGCCTTAACAGTATTGCAGAACCCTCAACGAATTGGACAGCGTCTTCCTCTGGGCCGGCGTGTGCGCTAAGCGGCTACGCAGATATGCACGCGCATATGTTTGGAGAACTCGCGCATGGCGGGCAAATATTGGCAGGGAAAGCCTATGACCCGACCCGCAGCGTCGCAGGCGCGTTGTCACCTGCTGACGATCTCTCAATGCACGGCTTACATCTGATTGGAAAATCCTTGCTGCAGGATTCTCTCGGCATCGGTACTCAGGACAGCTCTTTCAACAATTTTGGCGCGCCCTACTTTACGGACTGGCCGACCTGGCGCAGCACGACCCACCAGCAAATGTACTACAAGTGGCTGGAACGCGCGTATCGCGGCGGGTTACGGCTTATGGTGCTGCTCGCAGTTACCAACGAATCATTGTGTAAAAGCAAGCACGGAACTGACTGTGAGAATTCCATGCTGCCTCCGAGTCGTCTCAGTGAATTAGACAAATTCGACGACCGCTTTCAACTCAAGCCGGGGGAAACACTTCCGACGTTGCCCCTCCCTCCGATCGAAGCCCAACTCCAAGCCGCCTATCGGTTTGAGGATAACATTAATACACAAGCCGGAGGGGATGACAGCAAAAAGTGGTTCAAGATTGTCAGAACGCCTGCAGAAGCACGAACCGCTATCGCTGCGGGGAAACTGGCCGTCGTGCTCGGCATCGAGGTCGATAATCCCCTTGGCTGCAGGTACGACACCCATCCATGCACAGAGCAGACCGTAAGCGACGCCTTAGATAAGTATTATGACAAAGGCGTACGTCATTTCTTCCCCATCCACAACTTCGACAACCAGTTCGGCAGTCCCGCTGCCTGGCAAGATGGCATCAACGTAGGGAACCGAGTCGCTACCGGCCATTGGTGGAGTGTGGAGGACTGCAGCAGCAAAGGATATGGTTTCAAGTTCAGTAATTTAACTCAGTTTTTTATCAATCTGCTGGGATTTGGAGGGTTAGAGGACCCCGGCTACCCGAGCGGCCAAATAAGTTGCCACGCGCTGGGACTGACTTCTCTTGGCAGCGCTTTGCTCAACAAACTGAAGCAAAAAGGGATGATCATTGACATCGACCACATGTCAAATCATTCGCTCGATACAACTCTTGATTGGGCGGAGACAAACAACTATCCAGTGGTGGCCAGCCACGTGCTTTTCTATGATCTCCATAAGCAAACGTACATCAACGGAGATAACGCTGGCAGGCACGAGCGACTGCGTACTTCCCAGCAGCTCACCCGCATCAAGAACGTTGGTGGGATGATTACCGTGATGCTCAAGGACGACGTACAGGATACAGGCAACAAAGGCAAAGTCGCCACCGTTCCGTACCAGAACGGGACAGTTCCCCAGAACTGTCTCCACTCGACCAAGACATTAGCGGATGCCTTTCAATATGCCGTGGACAAAATGGGTGGTCCAGTGGCCTTTGGCAGTGACTTCAATGGGATTGCCGGACACATCGGCCCACGGTTTGGAAGCGATGCGTGTGGAGGCCTTGGGGATGACCTCCAGCACCTCTCCCATCTGGTACAGCTCCGAGAAGGCAGTAAGCTCCAATATCCGTTCACCCTGGCGGGTTTCGGAACCTTCGATAGACAAGTGACAGGTAAGAAGAGCTTCGATTTTAATGTGGATGGTCTAGCGCATGTCGGCTTGTTGCCTGATATGGTTGCGGACTTGTTAAACGTCGGTCTATCCACTCCTAAGTATCATGATGCGTTGTTCCAATCTGCGGAAGGGTACATCAAAGTGTGGGAGAAGGCGAACCCCACGTCTGGCTCTGGCTCCTCGACTACTGCACAGTGTGTGAGTCCTACGGTCAATGCCGACAGCTCCTGCAAGGCGACCGCTTCGATTGCGACCGCTGCGTTGCTCAACGACAGTACGGTAACCCTGGCGCAGTCTCCGGCCGGGCCCTATAGCGAGGGAATGACCCAAGTCACGTTAAATGTGACGCCAAAGAATAGTTGCGGCGGCCCAACCTCCTGTACCGGGACTGTCACTGTGGTCGATAAAACTGCACCCTCTATCACCTGTCCAGCGAACGCTATAACTGAGTGTACTGGATCGAGTGGTGCACCAGCAACGTTTGCTGCCGCTACGTTAGGTACAGATAACTGCCCTGGGATCGTTACCGCAAGAGGGTGTTCGCCCGCCTCTGGTTCGTCGTTTGCACTAGGTAGTACTACTCGTGCTCTGACAGTGATGATGCCTCACCACCGAATGTGGGGAGCTGCAACTTTACTGTAAAGGTACAAGACACAACGAAGCCAAGCATTACCGCACCAGCGAGTTTGCCGAACGTTGAATGCACCTCTACCCAAGGGACTTCGCCTACCCTGGGCTCGCCGACAGTCAGTGATACGTGTGACTCGGCGCCTACCGTGAGTAATAATGCACCAACGAAATTTGCTCTCGGCCTGACCACAGTAACATGGACCGCCACCGATCATTCAAGCAATTCACAGACTGCCACACAAAGCGTGACAGTCAAGGACACCACGCCGCCGAGCATCTCTTGTCCGGCTGCGAAGACGATTGAATGCACCGGCAACCGCAGCGCCTCGTTCACGCCAGCTGCGGCGACCGCCTCAGATCTCTGCTCCGCCAGCGTCAACATCAGCAACCCAGCAACGGCCTCGTTCCCCTTCGGCGCGACGACGTTGAACTACAGTGCCACTGACGCGGTGGGGCTTACATCAACCTGTACCAGCAGCGTGACGGTCGCTGACACCACTAAACCCGCCATTACCAACCTCTCGGCAAGCCCGTCCTCACTGTGGCCGCCGGATCACAAGATGGCAGCGGTCACGATGAGTGCGACCGCGACGGATGCGTGCAGTTCCCGTGCGCCGGTCTGTCAGATCACGGGGATTAGCAGCAACGAACCAGTGAACGGGTTGGGAGATGGCGACACCGCCCCGGATTGGCAGATCACCGGGCCGCTTACGGCCAATTTGCGGTCGGAACGCAGTGAAACTGGTACGGGCCGGATTTACACCGTGCAAGTGACGTGTACGGATCAGCAAGGGCTGAGTACGGTGAAATCCACGACTGTCCTTGTCCCTCATGATCAGGGACTCTAAGGGCGCTGATGGCGGCCCCCGTCGTGGCTCTAGTGCAAGTCAGGTACGGAGCGAGGCAATCTCGCCCCTTCAATTAACTTTAACCAAGGTCACCTTGACTGATGGGGTGCCGGTGGGTTTGATCAATAGCTATGTGGATCTTTGGCATTGTGACCTTGTTCTTTGTCGTAGGGGGCATTCAGTTGGCTTTGACTGGGAAGCTGGAAGCGGTCACGTTCTCTGCGCGCTGGGATATGGTGCGACTCTCTGAAGCGTATTCTAGGATCGTGTCGCCTCTGGCTGCCTTTAGTGTCACCTCTGCAGTATTCTTGGCAAACTTACCCCAGCGTGCCCAAAATCCCCAAGCCTTTGCCGATGTCATGGCCCTGTTCTTCATCGCGTTCATTATCCTGGTTGGCACGACGGTGACCTTCGCTTCAGGACGTGGGGCGGAGCCCAACAGTGAGGCCAGCGCAGATTTCCAGATCGGACGACGGGTACTGTACATCCTCTCTATGCTCGGATTCTTTATTGGTCTGAGTATGAGCTGGATGGGGCTCTATCCCCTCCTCGTTGCCATTGAGCTGCCAATCGTCGCCAAAGTTTTTGCGTGGGTGGTACTATTCTCTGTGCTGGCTGGTGCGTCTCGCGTAGGTTCATGGACTCGCACGCTGTTAGAAATACCTACTCTCATATCGGTGACGTTCCCCCTTCAAGCGCTGGTGGCGGCCGGAGTCTACCGCTTGGTGCTCGTGCCGCGCTATCCGTGGTTGTGGCCACCGACGCACCCGGCGCTCTCCTTAACGGTGTTGATCTTTGCCGTGGCGACTTTGACGCTTGCCGTCGACTCCTTCATGGTCGCCTCTCATGGGGAGGCTCGAGCACACTGTATGTTACACCAGGTCGGACGCAGGGTCCTGCTATCGTATATCACCTGTGCAGTAACGGGACTTTTGTTGTTGTGGTTATCGCTTGTCCTCAAGTAGAACTCAGGAACCCTGGAGCAAATACCGGAAAATGTAGCACCGGTCCCGAGGCAGTTTCTCGCTATTCGGTGTTGAGTCTAGTTGGAGCAGTTATGGAAACAGTTCCATAACTGCTCGAATCCGACTCAACACCGATGCTCAAGAAGAACCTGGACTATTGGTACATTGAAGATCGGTTGTACAATCAGAAACTCCGTGAGTTACCACATGCCGCGTAAATCTTTATTGGTATGGACTCACTCTCTGTGTTGACTTTTATGGGAGCGCACACAGAGCGTGATGATCTCATGATTAAAGTGGCGACCTTTGAATAATATGGCTGAAGACTCTTGGGGTAGATTCATATCGCAGGAACATCACTGCCACTCCAGGTTTGCACTAGAGCCCAAATGCCGAGGGAATTGATCCCGACCCAAGAAAAAATTCTGTACGACTGGAAGAAGCTTCTTCCCTATGCAGCGTCTGAGAACTCAGCCACTGGCTTTGGACGGTTGTTCGGCTGCGTTACCGGTAGCTGGGTCCGCCGGCTATCATACACACTGAGCGCAAAGGCGAGCGCCAACACACAGAGAAATACCCCGATAACCATACCCATGAAGAGCGGCGCGAAGTCCGTCGTCATATCCAGTACTCCCCTGGGCAACGCGGCCAGCAGCAGTGATTGCTGTAACCTCATGTATACCTCCTCATTCTTATTGACCCCGAAGGGCGCGCACAAGGGTCGAAAGCAGTACGCATAGTATCATCTCCAGACAATTGGTGTTCGCTCAGTCGACAACAGAGCGGCAAGCAAGTCACTTCTTCGTAACGCGTGGCAGACGCGCGAGGGTTCAAGCTTTGTGCTTGCCCCGAATCAATTGAGCCGAGGAGACTTCGGCACTGGTCGCGTTATTGAGCTCTAACGCCGCGCGCCGCAGCGTACACCGCTCCTGCATTGTCGCGTCATCCTTGGTCAAATTGCGCACCATGCAGCAATACTCGAGTGACACGCCGTTGGGATCCTTGAAATAGATTGACTTCGCCCATTCATGATCGACGATGTCGGTGACCTCCACGCCCTTCGCACGGAGCTCATCGCGCTTGTCAGCTAAGGCAACCGCTGAGCCAGCCTCGAACGCAAAATGATAGAAGGAAGCCGGCACCCCGAGTCCGCGGTTGATACCGGCATCATATTCTGTCGGCACGTCTGGCACTCCGCGTGCCTCCATAAAGGCGAGCAGCTGGTCGCGCCCGACATCGAAAAACATGTGTCGAATACGCCCGCCTTCTTTGATCTTGATCGTGTCGGCGATGACGAGCATAAAGCCCAGTACGCCCTCGTAAAACTCCCGGGTCTTGTCGAGGTCAAGGGTGGAAAGGCCGATATGGGAAAATCCTCTCTGATTCATGGCGATTTACTCCTTACATTGAAATTTCTGACGACCGCAGGGCCGCGTGTTTTGAGCGTGCGTCGCTTATTTGTCTCTTCCGCGTCGGCACCACCAAGGCAACGGCGCATTAATCTCCTTGAGCAGCTGTTCCTCAAAAGGACGGCGTCGGTTGCAGATCACATTGCTGAGCCGCGGCCGGCTTCTGCGTCGCTGCCTTGGCGCGGTGCAGCAGGGCATTGAGCGGTAGGCTCCGATCGAGCACTGATCGCGCGCCCTCTGCCCCGACGACCGGCAGACCTGCTGGCTGCAACAATCCAAGCTGCACCAACACTGAAGCCTGGTCCCAATACAGGTGCTCGTGCGCCATCTTGTCGCCGTCAAACTGCACGACCACCACCAGTGCTACCTCGACCCGCTTCCCGGGGCTCTGTCGCAAAGTTCATGAACCATACTATATAGTGAAACGATCGAGCGAGAAAAATACCACCTATTGTGGATAACTAATTGTTACTACCAACTTTGCGACAGAGCCGCACTATGATCATAAGAGAAGCGTGTCCACAATGTGGATCAAGGCAGTATAAGCGGAACGGTCGCATTCACGCGGGCAAACAAAACCACAAGTGCAAGGTCTGTGGACGTGCCTTTGTTCTGGTTCTAGAAAATCATGTCATCACGGAGGAGCAACGAGCGCTGATTGAGCGACTGCTGTTGGAGAGAATCTCCCTGCGCGGGATCTGCCGTGCGATCGGAGTTGGCCTCCGCTGGCTCTTGTATTTCATGGCTGACCGCTTTACCGCAGCTCCGGAGCATCTGTATGTCCAGCCGACAGCAGGAACCCAAAGAGTGATCCTACATCGTCTGGAAGCCGAGGTGGACGAGCTCTGGAGCTTCGTCGGGAATAAGGCGAATCGGCAGTGGGTCTGGATTGCCATGAACGCCGTCACTCGCCAAATCATTGCCTTCCACGTGGAGGATCGCAGCCGCCAGAGTGCGGAAGCCTTGTGGAGCAAGCTTCCCATGGGATATCAAGAGCACGCCACCTTCTATACGGATTGTTACGAAGCCTATAAAGGCGTCATTCCCCCAGCGCAACATCGAGCCATTACCAAGCTGGCCCGTAAAAGCAATCACGTCGAGCGTTTCAACTGCACGTTGCGGCAGCCAGTGTCTCGGCTGGTGCGTGCTACGTTATGGTTCTCGAAGAAACTGACTAATCATATCGGGGCTATCAAGTACTTCATTTGCGATTACAACCTCACTAGATGTGCAGCCTTACCAGGATAGTACTACCATCGACGGCAACCCCCCGCTCGCCCATCATCTCCTCCAACTGCCGATAGGAGATCAGATAGGCGACATACCACCGGACACCCCATAATAAGATGATCTCTCACTCGAATTGACTGCCCTTAAAATCGATCATGCCGCCTCTCCTCCACTTCGCGATCAGTGGAGCAGCGTAGCGGAACACCTCTCAAATGAAAAGTTTCGACACAACCCGCGCCTCAGGAGGAAGGTGTCATATAGATATCATCATGCCGTCATCCTCTGGTCACACGACGGGGATAAGCAAACATACGAGTATGCCACACAGTTATCGCTATGGAGGGAGAGAGCGTATGTCAAAAGACGCAGCAGACCATCATCGTCAGGCCGCCGACCATCATGAATAGGCCGCTCAGCATCATCGCGAAGCGGCCAAAGAACATGACGCCGGGGCGCATGAGAAAGCGGCCCATCATGCGCATAGTGCGCATGGTCACCTGCAGCATGCGATCCATCACCACACTGAGGCTGCAAAATTGCACACGGAGCAGCACGGACGCAAATAACTGCGGGTCACGAGACCGGTGCTACCCGCCTCTCTCGGGGAGGCATTGTCAAATTAGTGGATCACAACCTGACCGGCCCCCAATATGTTGTGGTCATGATTTCATTTGAATACCCTCTATTGTATCATGTCATATTTAGTTAGTATTAACTTGACAATATCTAGTGCAAGCTGATAGAGAGGAAGAAAAGCTAGTAGATATCCTCACAAAAGCCACCTAATGCGAGGGGGCGAATCAGGGTACTCCTAGAGATCATTAATCGTCAGGTCCAGGCAGAGATATCCGTCTAATCATGTAGAGAACGAATGGGCGGTGTTGGACAGAAAGAGAGGCCAAATCTTATAATCTTTAGTCGCTCTGGTTCATTACACTGAATTCACTTCTTCCGGATCTTGTTGTCTTCACAGTGGACATGCCTCGGGTCCATCCATCCTGCTCTTTCGAGGCTTTCAAGAAAAACAGCGCATGGTGCTGAATGGCGGAGCCATACCTCGCCGAACCCTCATGGAGCAGAGGGGTGGTGCGATGAGTATCGGGATGCTCTTAGCCTATGTGGGGGCATCGTCCGCAACGGACTTCTGTCGAATCAAGCAGGTAGCGCAAGATCGCTTGTCATTACAGAAATCAATATGCTCCTTTTTACTGACTGCCCTATCACCTTTGGTCCATACGCACAAAGCGTCAATGGACTCACTAATGTCCAACTTTAAAGTTCCTCCCATGAAAAAAATCAGGGGGCTCAACTCACCGAGGGTGAGAGAGACACCTGGTAACCAAGTTGTTCTAAGCGGCGGACCGCATGGCGCTTCACGCCTTCGCGGTCCCGCTCATCAAAAAATAGTTCGGCCCAAGGTCTTGATACGTGATATGGCGGGTCAGCAAGTAGTAGCTAATCGTCAAAATGGTGTGGCCCACGGCCACAATAGCCCGTTTGCTGCCCCGGCGCGCAGCCAGCCGGCGATAGTGGGCCGCGAGATAGCTCTGCTTCGTCCGTGCGGCGCCATGCGCCGCTTCGGTTAGCGCGCGCCGCAACCACGGGCTGCCCTGGCAGGTCTTGCCGGTCTTGCGTTTGCCCCCACTCTCATGGTTGCCCGGACACATCCCGGCTCACGACGCCAAGCGCTGCGCACTGGCAAACAGCGTCAGGTCCACACCGACCTCGGCAATAAACACTTCGGCCACGCGCTGACTCACCCCGGGAATGGAATCGAGTTGCACCAGCTCAGCCCGAAACGGTTCCATCATCGTGGCAATCTCGCTATCCAGCCGCCCGAGGGCGTCATCGAGGTAGTCAATCTGACTCAGTAACTCCACCACCAGAATCCGATGATGAGGCCGTAGTGCCTCAGCCAAGGTCTGCCGCAATTGTTCGGTCTTCTTGCGCAACTGGCCCTTCGCCAAGGCCGCCAGCGCTTGGGGGTCGGTCTGGCCTGCCAGTAGGGCGTCGAGGATCGCACGGGCCGAGACCCCAGTCACATCGCTCACCACACTGGCCAACTTGAGATTGGCATCTTCCAACATTGGCGTGTTGTCACAAAACGGAATGGTACCACTTCCCGTGTAGAATGGGCAGCAGTGCCTATATATGGTTTGCCAAAATCCCATAGACATCATCATCTTTGACCTTGAAATGCCGGGGATAAGTGGACTGGAAGTAGGTGCCGTTCTGGAAAAAGAGATCGCCAGTCATTCTCTCGCCATATTCCGAGCGAGCCTGCCCCATACTCGATACGGGGCCGCAGGCGGCGACCCGAAATCCAGGCGGAGAAATTTGGATTCCCACCCGAGCCTGTCCCGAGCGTAGTCCAAGGGCGGGAACAACAGCCGGGATGCCCAGCCGGTTCTGCCCATTTACGGAGTGCGCAGCACTCCGGGGCTCAGTATAAAGCGCGATTAAGGTTTTTCTTATAATCCTACGGGTCATCAGGTAGCGGGAAGACAACACAAACCGAAAAGGCGAAGAGCTATGTACAGATTTCATCTGCTACGCGATGACCCAGAAGGTGACTCTATGTTACCTTCTGGAGCCGTACTTTTCCTCGTGCTTCTGTTGATTTGCCTCGGTGGATGTGCCCCGACTGTTTCCACCCGACCCTGGGAAAGGTTATCTCACTCCTCTACCGTAACTGGGCAATCGTTACCCTCTCCGCAAACCATCAGTGAGTTGACTGTATCCACTACAGAAAGTTCTAGGCAGGCGGATCTGGAAAGGCTGGACCTCCTGTGGCAAAGGCGGACCCGAGAGGATGGGGCCTTGGACTTCCCTCTTGGTCCGGGAGATGTGCTGGAGATTGCTGTCCCTAATATGGAAGAGCTTAGCACTCGCACGGTACAGGTATCGGCCGCGGGAACGATTTCTCTCCCCTTCGTGGGAGAACTACAGGCCAGCGGGCAGACCCAGGACCGGCTCAGGGAAGAGATCCGGCGTCGGCTTGAGGAAAATTACATGGATAACCCGCAGGTCAACCTCCTTGTGCGGGAATATCGCAGCCGGCAGGTAGCGGTGATCGGCGCAGTGGCAAAGCCTGGGCTCTATAGCCTGGCCAGCGGGGCAGACACGCTTCTCAACATGATCTCACTGGCAGGAGGGATGAAAGAGGAAGCGGCCCCACGGATCCTGTTTATTCCCGCGGAACCCGGAGCAAACGAGAAAACGAGGGAGCTCGCCTCGACCCTACCCCTTCAGCAGATCCGCGCAAATTCCTCCACATTTACCTTGAAAGGGACTGATCCCATTGAGATTGATCTCAAGAGCCTCACAAAGGGCGGCAGTCAGATTTCCCTTTCCTTACCGGCCCGACCGGGAGATATCATCATGGTTCCTGGTGGGGGAGAGGTCCTGGTTGAAGGATGGGTGGAGAAACCAGCCTCCTACAAAATCACCCCGGGACTTACGGTCTTAGGAGCCATAGCCGCTGCCGGAGGTCCCCATTTTGCGGCTGATACCAGCTCTGTGAAAATCATCCGCCTCGGGAACGAAGGAGGACAAATCCTCTTTGTAGCTGACCTGGAAAAGATTAAGAGGGGAGAAAGCCAGGATATCCCGGTTCAGGAAGGCGATGTCGTTGAAGTGTCCTCTTCCGCTCCTAAACTTGCGTCTTACGGTATGTTCCGATTCTTTGTTTCCGTGTTTCATGTCGGGACTTATATGGGGTTCTAGCAGGAAAGCTATATGAGAGAACTCTCCCCTTACATCCAGCGTCCCCTTCCCCAGCGGCAGATAGAAAGCTTGACGGAGCTTGCGTTAGAAGGAGAAGAAATCCATCTGCAGAATTACTGGCGGGTGATAAAGAAGCGGCTGTGGCTTATTCTCATGTTCTCTTTCTGTACGGTCCTGACCGCAGCTCTTGTCGTCTTTATGATGACCCCCATCTACACTGCCCACACCACCCTTCTGATTGAGCGGCAAGCTCCTCAGCTGTTTGAGTTCAAGGAAATTCTTTCCCAATCACCCGTAGTGCCGGACGAGTATGATTACTATAAAACCCAATACGAAATTTTGCAGAGTTACAGTCTGGCCGCCCAGGTCATTCGGGAGCAGGGTTTGGAGCAAAACGATCGCTTCATTGAAACAGGGAAGAAAGGGATCAAGGCGAGGCTTCAGGCTAAAGTCAAGGCGTGGGTAGGGCGGTTTTTTCCTCCAGAGGTCCAGACAGAGGTCCGGAGAGCAAATCCCCTAGGGGTCAGTCTCCAGGTGATTGATGACTACCTAGCAAGGCTAAAGATTGATCCAATTCAACGGACCCGCCTGGTTAAGGTCGCCTTTAGCATGCCCGATTCGGAGCTTTCTGCTCGCGTGGCCAACGCCCATGCCGAAGCTTACATCCATCAGGGGCTTGATCTTCACACCCAGGCCAGTCTGGAGGCTCAGAGGTTTCTCGAAGAGAAGCTAGTAGAGCTCAAGGAGCGGACGGAAAAATCCGAGGCCGCCCTGAACTACTACCGTCGGGTCCGGGGGATTGTTTCTGTGGATGACAAAGAGAACATCGTAGTGGAGCGCTTAGCTGAGTTGAACAAGCGGCAGACCGAGGCCGAGGCGGAAAAGATTGCTCTGGAGGCTCAGTTTCGCCTCGTCCAAAAAAGATCTTATGACTCTCTGCCTGCCGTCATCGATAACACACTCATCCGGACTCTCACGGAGCAACTCACCCGCCTGAGGGGAGACTATGCCTCTCTCTCTGCCCAGTTTAAGTCCGGCTACCCACGTGTGGTCCAGCTCAAGGCTCAGGTGGAAGAGACCCAGCGCCGCTTAGAGCAGGAAGTCCAGAAAGTGGTGAAGGGAATTGAGTCGGCCTATCTAGCCGCCGAGGCGAGAGAAAAGAAGCTTACGGCTGCGGTGGAGAAGCAAAAGGGTGCGGCCTTAAGCCTCAAAGATGCCTCGGTGGAATACGCCATCCTGGCCCGGGAGGTCGATACCAATCGTCAGCTCTATGATAGTGTGCTGCAGCGGATAAAAGAGATAGGGGTAGCGACAGGACCTCGCGTCTCCAATATCTCGATCGTAGATAAGGCCATCCCCCCTCTTGCCCCTTCCAAGCCGAAAAAGACGCTCACCGTTCTCCTAAGCGCTCTTGCGGGACTAATGGGAGGAGTGGGGTTGGCCTTTTTCTTGGAGTATCTGGACAACTCTTTGAAGACCCCTGAGGAGATAGAACACTATCTTCACCTTCCCAGCCTAGGCGTGGTGCCTGACTTCGCAAACTTAGATCGTCTTACTTACGCTTCCCAGACACTTTCCCACACCCTATCACAGGAGGTGCTGCGCCCTCCCGCTTATAGAAAAGATCTCATCCTCTCCTATCATCCGCTCGCTCCGATCTCCGAGATGTATCGCATGTTGCACACCGCCATCTTGCTTTCCCGGGCAGAAGAGCCGCCCAATACCGTTCTCTTTGCCAGCGGAATACAGGGGGAGGGGAAAACGACCACCATGATCAACGTTGCTACTACCTTTGCCCAGATGGGGGCCAAGGTCTTAATGATTGATGCTGACCTGCGTCACTCCAACTGCCACAAGTTGTTAGAAATAAGGGATGGGTTAGGCCTTACCGAGGTTCTCACCGGGCAGAGGGAGCTGAAAGAGGTGATCAAACCCACAGGACTTCACAACCTCTCTCTCATCAGCGGCGGCTCTGTCCCTCCGAACCCCGCAGCGCTTTTAGGCTCAAGACGGATGCACGAAATTCTCACCTTGCTCCGGGAGGACTACGACCACATCTTCATTGACTCTCCTCCGGTAGTACCAATCACTGACGCTGTGCTTTTGTCTACTATGGTGGATGGGATAGTCTTGGTCGCCAATAGTCAAGGAACGCCGAAACAGGTCATTAAAAAAGCATGTTCGCGCCTCAGCTATGCGAGAGCGAAGATCTTGGGGGTAGTGCTCAATCGAGTCACCATGCAAAGCATAGATGATAATAACTATTACCGCCATTCGTACGTGGACCCACCACCTTTTCCGGCTGGTTCTCCGGCCTCGTGACGGTGTCAAATTGTGGAGACGCACCGCTGCCCGTCTTTAAAAGGCGGCGGAAGACTGGAGTCGCAGACAAGAAGTTCTAGCAACGGGGCATCCTTCTCCTTTTGCGAGGGACATTTGGGAGAATGACTCGCAAAAGGATGACCTATGGAGCATCCCGGATGTCTTTACCGGTAGGGTCTCCGTTTGTCCTAGAGACCCTGCTCGCCACACCCCGTTGCTCGTTTCAGGCTATCGTCATCTCCAGAGAGGGTCAAGCCCAAAAGGCTGTAGAAACGGCGGTCTCCCGGTAGGGACATTTCGACCTTAAAGGAGGTTACGAGTGAAGGTACCTTTTATGAACCTCAAAGCGCAGTATCCCACGTTGCAAGAGGAGCTGCAGCAAAACTGGACCGAGATCTTGCAAAGCTCGGCCTTCATTTTGGGCCCACAGGTGCAACAGTTCGAAAGGGCGTTTGCAGCGTTCTGTGAAGCCAAGCATGCCATCGGCGTCGCCAACGGCACCGACGCCCTGACACTTGCCCTCATAGCTTCGGGCGTCGGCCCGGATGATGAGGTCATCACCGCCGTGAACAGCTTTGTTGCCACGGCCGAGGCGATCGTGCATGCCGGTGCCCGGCCCGTCTTTGTGGACATTGACCCTCAGACCTACAACATCGACATCAGACAGATCGAGGCCTGCATCACGCTACGAACGAAGGCGCTCATTCCTGTGCATCTCTACGGCCGGCCGGCGGATATGGACCCTATCCTGGAGATCGCCGAGAGGCACAAGCTTGCCGTTATTGAAGATGCCGCCCAAGCTCACGGGGCACGCTACAAGGGCCGCCGGGTGGGCTCGCTCGGACACGCGGCCAGTTTCAGCTTTTATCCATCTAAAAACCTGGGCGCCTACGGTGACGCAGGCGCAGTTGTCACCAACGACGACCGTATAGCACTTTTGGTGAGAAAACTCCGTGATCATGGAGGAATTGAGAAGTACCAACATGATCTCGTCGGCTACAACAGCCGGCCCGATACCATACAAGCGGCGGTCCTGCTCGCCAAACTCAAGCATCTCGATACGTGGAATCGGCGGCGACAAGAGCACGCCTTCCTCTATAATGAGTTGCTCTCGCAAATCCCGGGTATTGTCATTCCAACTGTAGGGGAGCAGTCTACACACGTCTATCACTTGTACGTCATTCGTGTCGAGCGAGGCAGTCGCGAAGAACTCCGACAGCACCTGCACGAACGCGGGGCGCAGACCGGCATTCACTATCCGCAGCCCATTCACCTCACTCAGGCCTTCGCAGGCTCGCAAAAGAGCACATTCCCCGTTGCAGAAGAGTATGCCTGTAAGATCCTCTCGCTGCCCATGTACCCTGAATTGGAAGCGGATCAGATCAAATACGTGACCGAGCAGATCTCTATCTATCTGCGGGCGAGTAATGGAAAACGTTTTCAGCAGGGAGGTCAGTGACAATGGTACGCATAGGCATGATCGGGTATGGCTACTGGGGCCCCAATCTTCTACGGAACCTCTTGAAAATACGCGAGTGTCAGGTGATCGCTCTGGCTGACCTCAACCCTCTCCAACTGGAAGCAGCCCGGCGCCTGTATCCCTCTATAGCAACGACCACATCAGCCCAACAAGTACTGGAGGATAGAGAGATCGACGCTGTTGTGATTGCAACCCCGATCGCAACGCACTACGAACTCGCCAAAGAGGCGCTCCGTCACAGTAAACATATTTTGAGTGAGAAGCCATTGACGACCACGGTCGCTCAGGCCGAGGAGCTGATCCAACAGGCGGAGAAGAAGCACAGCATCCTGATGGTTGATCACACCTTTATTTACTCAGGGGCTGTCCGGAAGCTTCGCGAGCTTATCGACTCTGGTGAACTCGGTGAACTCTATTACTACGACTCGGTGCGAGTCAATCTGGGCTTGTTACAACCCGACGTTAACGTATTGTGGGATCTCGCTCCCCATGATCTTTCGATCATGGCCTATCTCATTGACAAGGAGCCAGTAAACGTTTCGGCCGTGGGAAGCTCGCCCGTGCACTGGGACGGCTGGAGACGGGAGAGCGTTGCCTATGTTACGGTCGAGTTTACCGACGGCCTGCTCGCCCATTTTCATCTAAACTGGCTCTCGCCGGTCAAAGTGCGGCGGACCCTGATCGGCGGCAGTCGCAAGATGGCAATTTATGACCATCTAGACCCGGATAATCAAATCAAAATCTTCGACAAAGGCGTCGCTCTCCGAGCGGACGAGGAGCGCTACCAGGCACTCGTGCAGTACCGCATGGGAGACATGCTGGCTCCGAAGATTGACCAGACGGAAGCCCTGGAAGCGGTCTGTAACGATTTCGTCCGCTGTATTCAAACAGGGGAACGGCCACTGGCGGACGGTCACGCTGGCCTGCGAGTGGTGCAACTGCTTCAGGCCGCCCAGCAGTCCATGGAGAATCGAGGACAAATCCAGAGGCTATCAAAGAGGCTATCATTATGAGTATGAGCATCGGGCAGACACAATTCGTGTACCAGCGAATCGCGGATGATGTGAAGCTGGGCGAGAGCGTCCAGATCTACGATTTCGTCAACCTGTATGGCTGCGAGATCGGGGACAACACGAAGATTGGGACGTTCGTCGAGATCCAGAAAGGGGTCAAGATTGGGAAAAATTGCAAAATCTCCAGTCACAGCTTCATCTGCGAGGGTGTCACAGTGGAAGACCACGTCTTTGTTGGACATCACGTCGTCTTTATTAATGACCGTTACCCCAGGGCAACGAACGAACGTGGCGAACTCCAGACCGAAGCCGACTGGGCCGTCCAGCCCACGATTGTCAAGCGCGGGGCCTCAATCGGCAGCGGTGCCGTGATCTTGTGCAGTATTATTATAGGGGAGAACGCAATCGTGGGTGCCGGCAGTGTCGTAACGAAAGACATCCCTTGTAACACTGTCGTAGCCGGCAACCCAGCCCGCATCATTCGAAAGCTCGATGAGCGCTGGGCGTGAACTCCGGAAGTCGCGCTGAACGAGCCCATCACTTGAAGGAGCCTGTGGTAAAAGGATTCCGCTCAAGAGGGGGAAGAAACGCGTGCGCCTAAAAAATCTCTGGGCCTACTTAAATCCGCCCACCCACGCACAACAGACGCGGGCTCCGCACGGCATTTGTTCCGCCGAAGAGTTCCGCACAATTCTCAATCGCGAGCGTTGCCGCTCGAACCGCAACGGGCACGGGTTTTCGCTCATTGCCTTCGAGGTGGGGAGCCTGGACACGGCACACATCGGGCGTCTGCTGCACTTGCTCACTCGTCGGGTCCGCTCTACCGACGAAGTTGGGTGGCTTGATAGGCAGTGTGTCGGCGTCATCCTACCTTACACCTCACCCGCCGGCGCTTCGAAATTGGTCGATGATCTCTACCAGCTGATGCCGAGCGAAATCTCACCGCCTGTTTGTACAACTTATACTTACCCCGTCCAGAGATCTTTGGACGGGAACCATCATGCCGAGTAGTGCCTGACTGTTAATATCTGTGTGAATCCGAGGTGTACCAATGTCGCGCGATTCTTCCCTGGCCCGGACGCAGGACGTCACGGGGTTTGGCGAGAGACTTGACCCATTTTTCGTCTGCCGGCTACCTACCTGGAAGCGGAGCATCGACATCATCGGCGCACTGGCGGGGCTAGTACTTTTTTCTCCGCTTTTCCTTCTCATCTCCGTCGTGATTAGAATCATTTCGCCGGGACCGGTGTTTTTTAAGCAAGTACGAGTGGGACGTGGAGGTGAGCTATTCACATGTTGGAAATTTCGTACCATGCACGTTAGAGTTAATCCCTCTGTACATCAAGAGCATATCAGGAATCTAATCCGCGGTGATACGAACGGTGGGACTGGAAAGCCTATGGTCAAGTTGGATTCAGGCTATGACGCGCGACTCATCCCTCTCGGTTCCGTCCTTCGCCAATCCTGCTTGGATGAATTGCCGCAGCTGATCAACGTATTGCGCGGCGAAATGAGCCTCGTCGGGCCCCGGCCGTGTCTGCCATACGAGGCCCAGGAGTATCTCCTCTGGCAGACCATGCGGTTCGATGCCGTCCCCGGTATGACCGGCCTCTGGCAAGTCAGTGGAAAGAACAGAACCACTTTTACGGAGATGATACGTCTCGATATCCTTTACGCAACGCAACAGTCACTGTGGTTGGATATCATAATAGTACTGAAGACTTTGCCCGTAATAATCACCCAATTTACTGGTTTGATCATCAGCAAAATTATTGGTTGGCGCCGGGCACGCCAAGCCTACCAGATAAGCCCACATCTGTGTTGGATCGTTTTTGTGTATGGGGCTTTGCAGTGGTATCTGCATCCCGAGTCTTTGAGGTGGGCTCTGGGATTGTCGCTGGGAGCCATTACCTGACTAGGGGATAGCGGCAGTTGACCGTGGCGCCGCAGTGCAGAATCCGAAATGGCTGTAACACTAAAAGCGATAAATCCCCTGGAAGACCCGAGCTGGGATCAGGCGGTACTTGCACACGGCGGTCAGTCATTTTTTCTCTCGTCGTGTTGGGCCCGGGTCCTGCACGAGTCGTACGGATATCAGCCCATGTATTTTACCCTCGTGAACGGGCACGGCATACTGGCCGCACTCCCCCTGATGGAAATACAGAGCAGGCTCACGGGGCGGCGGGGGGTATCGTTGCCGTTCTCGGATTACTGCGACCCTCTCCTCTCGGGAGATGCTCACTGGCGACAGATCATAGATCATGTTACCGCCTACGGGCGGCAGGCGCGCTGGAGGTTCATTGAGTTGCGGGGCGGGCAGGACGTTCTCAAGGATGTCGCACCGTATGTGCATTTTTACGGCCACACCCTGGACTTGGCGCAAAGCGAGGGCCAAATCTTTTCTAAGTTTAGGGACAGTACAAGGAGGAACATTAGAAAGGCAGAGAAAGAGGGGGTCAAAGTCACTGTCTGTAGCTTACTAGAGTCAATGCAAGTATTTTATGAATTGAATTGTATGACGAGAAAAATCCACGGACTGCCTCCGCAGCCATATTCTTTTTTCAGAAAGATACACGAGCACATCATCGCCAAAGGTTACGGAATCGCTATATTGGCTTCTTATCATCAAAGGCCCATCGCGGGCGCGATCTATTTTCATTCCGGAAGCAACGCGATTTATAAATACGGCGCATCCGATAGAGCATACCGACAGCTCCGGGCAAACAACCTCGTCATGTGGGAGGCGATAAAGTGGTACTCTCAGAATAAGTATGCGAGTTTATGTTTGGGCAGAACGGAGCCGAACAACCTCGGGTTGAGGCAGTTTAAGGTCGGCTGGGGAGTGGAGGAGAGGGTCATCAGGTACTTCAGGTACGATTTGCGACTAGGTGCTTTCGTGCAGAGCGCTCAGCAAGGAGCCGGGCTGCACAACAAGTTATTTAGTAGAATGCCCGTTGTTTTATTGAGGGCGATCGGCTCGCTGTTATACCGGCATATAGGGTAGAGCATTGATACGGGCGACCAACGTAACGTTCCGACTATTGGACGGGAAGGTGGCGGATGACGAGAGTGGCGTCTGACATTTATTACTTAATTAAACCGTTCGTCCCCAGACAATTGCAGATTGCAGTTCGTCGTCAAGTGGTCCGTCGAAAACGCACTTTGTCCTCCGACATCTGGCCCATAGACGAAAACACCCATAAGCCGCCTCGACAATGGCCGGGATGGCCGGAGCAAAAAAAGATCGCCCTCGTTCTTACGCATGACGTGGAGACGGCGAGAGGCCAAGAGAAGTGTTTTGATTTGATCAAGTTAGAAGAACAACTGGGCTTCCGCTCGGCGTATTATTTTGTCCCGGAGCGATATCATGTGTCTTCTAAGCTTCGTGACTACCTTATTAGTAGTGGGTTTGAGGTAGGCGTGCACGGCTTAAAACATGACGGGAAATACTACAGGTCCCGGAAAATCTTCCGGGAGCGAGCCATCCGAATTAATCACTACCTCAAAGAGTGGAACGCGGTAGGGTTTCGTTCTCCGTCCATGCTCCACAACTTGGAATGGCTCCACGACTTGGATATTGAATACGACGCCTCGACTTTCGATACGGATCCATTTGAACCTCAGCCTGACGGGGTAGGGACGGCTTTCCCGTTTTGGGTCTGTGGAAATACTCCTCAACAGAAATACTTAGAACTCCCGTACACATTGCCCCAGGATTTTACACTGTTTGTGTTGATGAGGGAAAACAGCGTAGAAATCTGGAAGAGAAAGTTGGATTGGCTCGTGGAAAAGGGAGCAATGGCACTTTTAATTACCCACCCAGATTACATGCAGTTTAGTGCGGGGAAGCATCACCGGGAGGAATACCCGGCGCAATACTACGCAGACTTTCTCACGTACGTGAGGCAAAAATATGATGGGTCGTATTGGAACGTCTTACCTAAGGATCTAGTCCGCTTTTGGAGACAAATTGACAGGTTGACCGCATGAGGGAACGAAACGCTCCTCAGCGCACTGCCGGATAGCCCACAGCACATGCCTTTCGCCAAGAGCCAAAGTTAATCCATGAGGATTAGGCCTTCATTGATCTGGTTGGGATTGCCAGGGGCAGCGATGATATTTGAGGTAGGGAGGTAAGTATGCCAGCCTCTGTTGGTGGTCGTGTACTCATGTTGCTGGAGAATAGCACCTATCCGCGGGATCCGCGGGTGCGCCGAGAGGCTAAAGCGCTGGCAGATGCCGGCTATCAAGTCTCGGTCATCTGCCCTGCGGGTCTAGGACAGCCCTGGCGCGAGATGCTCGACGGTGTACGTATCTACCGGTACCCGGCACCACCGGCCGCGAGCGGCATCCTAGGCTATCTTTGGGAGTATGGCTACTCGATGGTGGCAACATTCATCCTCTCCCTACTCGTATTGATGCGAGAGGGCTTCGATGTCGTCCACGCCCACAACCCGCCCGACATGTTCGTCTTTATAGCGGCATGCTACAAGTTATTTGGCAAGCGTTTTGTGTACGACCACCATGATATAGCCCCTGAACTGTACTGTGCTCGTTTCGAAGTGAGGAATCGACTGATCTACCATGTCCTCGTCTGGTTCGAGACCCTTTCCTGTCGGCTCGCCAATCACGTAATTACTACCAACCAATCGTACAAAAGGATCGAGATGCGGCGAGGACATGTGCCGGAGGAGCGGATTACCATTGTGCGGAATGGGCCCAATCCGAACGGCGTGCGGTCAATAAATCCCGACCTAAGTCTGCGACAGGCAGGAAAGCTAATCATTGGCTATATCGGCGTAATGGGAACTCAGGATGGTGTAGACTACCTCCTGAGGGCACTCCGATACCTGGCCTACGACCTTGGTCGAACTGATTTTTTCTGCGTTCTGGTAGGCGCTGGGGATGCTTTACCCAGTCTCAAAGCGTTAGCGAAGCAATTAGACCTCACCGAGTGTGTGCGGTTTACCGGGTGGGTGGAACTAGCCGAGGAGGTCGCTCGTTATCTCAAGGCGATGGATATTTGTGTAGCACCCGAACCGTCTAATATCTATAACGATCACTCCACGATGATCAAAATCATGGAGTACATGGCTGTGGAGAAACCGATAGTGGCGTTCGATTTACCTGAGCATCGTTTTACGGCTGAGGCGGCGGCGCTGTACGTACGCCCTAACGACGAACTCGAATTCGCTCGCGCGCTGGCTCAGCTTATGGACGACCCGGCGCGTCGGCAGGCGATGGGTTCGTTCGGACGCCGGCGGGTCGAGACCGAGTTGGCTTGGCGTTATTCGGTTCCGCACCTCTTGGAGGCTTATCGTACGGTGTTGACCGAGTAATGTTAAGTGAGACGTGAAAGCCATAGAAGGCATATCTTCCGTGACCTGCAAATACTTGTGTTAGATACCGAGACTGGGGGGTTGCCAATGACAACTTTGACATGCCAGGTAGCGGTCGTCGGCGCCGGCCCGTACGGGCTGGCGGCGGCCGCCCACCTACGATCAGCCCACGTGGAGACACGCGTGTTTGGCGAGGCGATGGAGTTCTGGCAGCGTCAGATGCCGCTCGGGATGTTCTTGCGCTCCGCCTGGGAGGCTTCGCACATTGCGGATCCGCACCGCGTCCTGACACTCGATCAGTATCAGACAGTGCAGGGTGTCCAGCTATCGGCGCCGGTGCCGCTCGAGGGCTTCATCACGTATGGACAGTGGTTTCAACGCCAGGTGGTGCCCGACCTGGACCGACGCAGGGTTACGCGACTCGAGCCCACGTCACGGGGCTTTCGACTCGTACTGGAGGATGGCGAGTCATTGCAGGCGCAGCGTGTCGTCATTGCCACTGGGCTTGCCTCATCGGCCTATCGTCCGGCTCAGTTCGAGGCGCTGCCCCAACCGCTCGCTTCGCACTTGTCCGATCATCACGACCTCGGGTGCTTCGCTGGTCAAAAGGTAGTTGTGGTGGGCGGTGGGCAGAGTGCGCTCGAGTCCGCGGCACTGTTGTATGAGGGCGGAGCCGAGGTCGAAGTCGTTGTGCGAGCGCCACAGGTCCGCTGGCTGCGGCGGAGCCACTGGTTGCATAGCCATCGTAACCCAATCCGGCGGCTTCTGTACCCGCCGACGGACGTGGGGCCAGCGGGACTGAGCTGGATCGTGGCAATGCCCGATTTGTTTAGGCGGCTGCCGCGCGAAGTGCAAGATCGGCTCGCATACCGTTCGATCCGGCCAGCTGCCTCGGGCTGGTTAGTGCCTCGCGTCAAAGGAGTACGGATCACGACTGGACGCAGCGTCGTCTCGGCGCTTCCTAGAGAGAAGGGGCTCTGTATTACGCTCGACGATGGGACCGAGCGTTGTGTCGGCCACGCCCTGTTGGCAACGGGTTACCGTATCGACGTTTCACGCTACGCTTTCCTGCCCCCGGATCTCGTTCGGTCGTTGCGTTGCGTCGATGGTTCTCCTCAGCTTGCGACCGGGTTTGAATCATCCGTGCCAGGACTGCATTTTCTCGGTGCAGCCGCCGCCTGGAGCTTCGGCCCGCTCATGCGCTTTGTCTCAGGGACGGGGTACGCTGCATCCACTCTCACTCGCTGCGTCCTCAGTAAGGTCCCAGGTTATGCCAATAGAGCGAGACGTTCATGGCTGACAGTACGCCGATCGCCTCAGATCGGTTGATGGGGCATGCCCAGCATCTGGTGGAGCATGCCGGGGCAGTGGTCATCGGTGGCGACTACCGAGGGCTCGGCATCGTGCGGAGCCTCGGCCGACGCGGCATCCCGGTTTGGGTCTTGACGGACGAGCACTTGATCGCGGCCACTTCCCGTTACGCCCGTCGTAGTCTGCCCTGGCCGGCGACGAGCGAGGCCCAACAACTCGATTACCTTCTTGCACTAGGCGTGCAACACCGGCTCGACGGGTGGCTCCTCTTCCCAACTACCGACGAGGCGACAGCCCTGCTCGCACGCCACCACACCAGGCTGATGGAACAGTTTCGGCTTACGGTACCGCCTTGGGAGATAATACGCTGGGCCTACGATAAACGGCTTACGCACCGCCTCGCATCAGAGCTCGGCGTTGATTACCCCTGGACGTGCTACCCCATCAGCCGCGAGGAGGTGGCTGCGCTCGACTGCGCTTTTCCAGTCGTCCTCAAACCGGCGATTAGGAAAGGCTTCAACCGTTTTATCCACGACAAAGCCTGGCGGGTAGAGGATCGTGAGGCGCTCCTCAGACGCTATGACGAAGCGTACACGCTGATTGACCCATGCCTGATCATGGTGCAAGAGCTGATTCCTGGCGCGGGCGAGGCCCAGTACTCGTACGCGGCACTCTGCATGGATGGCCGACCCCTTACGTGGCTCGTTGCCCGGCGCACACGACAATATCCGATCGACTTCGGTCGCTCCAGCTCTTACGTCCAGACGGTTGACCAGTCCGAAGTCGAGGAACCTGCCCGGCGGCTGCTCATGGCGATGCACCACACCGGCCTCGTCGAGGTCGAGTTCAAGCGTGACACACGTGACGGCCGCTACAAGCTACTGGATATCAATCCGCGCGTGTGGGGCTGGCACACACTTGGGCGTCGTGCAGGTGTGGATTTCCCCTATCTGCTCTGGCGACTGATTCAGGGCAGGCCGGTGCCAGAAGTGCACGGATGTCCTGGCATGCGCTGGGTACGTATGGTGACAGACCTACCCGCCGTGGTACACGAAATCTGGCGCGGCCAGCTGTCGCCGCGTGCCTACCTGCAGTCGCTCCGGGGTCCCCTGGAGTTCGCGATTTTCGCCGCAGACGATCCCCTCCCGGCTCTGGTCGAAGTGCCACTGTTGTCTTATCTCGCGTGGAAACGGGGGGCGGCGTGATCGCCGGTCAGCCCGGGGAGAGGGCTTATGAGTGCCATTGAGTGGAACCTGTCAGTAAATATACTCTCTACGGCTCCGCAATCGGCCGATGTCGAGCGGGGAGCTTACACCGACTAAAGTAGCTGAAGTGGCACGCTGGAGCGACGAGGCGGGGTGCAAGGGAATCCTCATTTACGCCGACAACCGGCTCGCAGATCCCTGGCTTGTTGCACCAATTGTCATCCAGAGTACCAAGGCTTTATGTCTCCTGGTCGCAATCCAGCCCAGTGTAAACTGGGCTGACGTCAATACGGAAGAAACACCAGAACCCCAATTTCGCAACTATTTGTGTTAACAGCTCTTGCCCCGCTCTTAAACTGTTCACCCTTTCGTTTATTTGTCCCCAACAATGATGGTACTGGAACGGTCCAACGCTCGGCCAGATCGTCGGATGGCGAATATAGAAGGATGTTATGCGACAGCTCAAGCGGCTTGGTCTGATTGCCCTGCTGTTCATCAGTGGGCTCGGTTTGGGTGCACCTGGGAGCAGCGGACCTGCTCCGGCGTCTGCTGCTGACAACCCGATAGTGATCGAGAATCAGCAGCCGGGGACCAGTGAGTGGCAGGGCAGCAACGTGACTTGGACCAATGACGCGGCGGGGCAGATGAAAGGGTACGCTTCCGCCACCAGTGTCAACAAGGGCGAGAACATCACCTTCTATGTGAGCGTGAACCCGGCACAGAGCTACACCATCGACGTCTACCGAGTGGGTTGGTACCAAGGGTTGGGAGGACGGCTCATGCAGCACATCGGTCCAATCCAGGGCACCAGCCAACCGACGTGTCCGATGGACGCGACGACTGGAATGATCGCTTGCAACTGGTCGCCGACCTATACGTTGGCGACGCAGTCCTCGTGGACCAGTGGGATCTACTTGGCCTTGCTGACGAATGCTCAGGGCTTTCAGAACTACATCGTCTTCACCGTGCGCGACGACAACCGGGTAGCCGCTCTCATGTATCAGCAGTCGGTCACGACGTACCAGGCGTACAACGACTATCCGCACGACAAAGCAACCGGCAAGAGTCTGTACGAGTTCAACAGCTATGGTGCCACGACGGTGACAGGGACTACGAGAGCGGCGAAAGTCTCGTTCGACCGGCCATACGCAGATGACGGCACCGGAAATGCCGGCCAGTCGTTTCTCTCCTGGGAGATCAACTTCGTCCGCTGGATGGAGAAGACTGGATACGACGTCACCTACTCGACCGACATCGACACCCACACAAATGGGGGCCGCATCCTGAATTATCGCGGCTTTCTTTCCGTCGGTCACGACGAGTACTGGTCGAAGCCGATGTACGATGCGGTGCAATCCGCTCGCGATGCCGGAGTGAACCTCGGGTTTTTCGGTGCCAATGCAGTCTTTTGGCAGGTGCGATTCGAGGCTTCGAGCAGCGGAGTGCCCAACCGCGTCCTCGTCTGTTACAAGGACGCGAGCATCGATCCGGTCGCAGACTCGAATCTCAAGACTGTCAAATGGCGCGACTCGCCAGGACCCAATCGGCCCGAACAGGCGCTGATTGGTATCCAGTTCGTCAACGCTTTCTCGGAGAATATTCCTTACATCGTCGCGAATAGCGGGAACTGGGTTTATGCAGGGACAGGGTTCGCGGACGGCGACAGTGTGCCGGGAATCGTAGGCTACGAAGTTGACCGCTCTTTCAGCGAGTATCCCCAGCCAAATGCTGTGAGCGGGAGCTATGCGCTGCTTTCCCATTCACCTTTCACCGTCTCCGGTAGTCAGGATTACGCCAACTCCTCGGTCTACCAGGCCCCTAGTGGGGCGTGGGTATTCGCGACTGGGACCATAAGTTGGAGCTGGGCACTCGACAATTACGGTGGTCGGAACCTCGTCGATGCCCGCATTCAGCAGACGACGGCGAATGTACTCGACCGGTTTGTCGTCAGTGCGGCTCCAGTCCCGGACTTCACGTTTAGCGCCTCGCCCGCGAGCCAGACGGTGATCCAGGGCAACTCGACCAGCTACGCGGTCACAATCACCCCCAGCAACGGCTTCAACAGCGGGGTCACCCTGAGCGTGAGCGGGCTGCCCGCGAACACGAGCGCGAGCTTTAGCCCCAACCCCGCCACCAGCAGCTCGACGCTCACGGTCACGACTAGCCGACCCACGACGCAGACGGGTAACTATGCGCTGACGATTACCGGGAATGGTGGCGGTCGGACCCACACCAAAGTCGTGAATCTGCTGGTCAAGAAGAAATAGCGATTCTCGGGGTTCCGGCGTTTTTTCCGAAAAATCCTACGATTAGAAATTCCTCGGGACGAAATAACAATGTGTGGGATCACAGGCGTCTATAACTATCGCGACCGGGAGCCAGTTGATAGAATCGTTTGTTGTCACATGACCCGCGCACTTGCCCACCGCGGCCCTGATGACGACGGATTGTATTTTTGCGATAAAGCAGGTCTTGCGCTCGGTCACCGCCGACTCTCTATTATCGATCTTGCCGCCGGCCACCAGCCGATGAGCAATGAAGACGCCACCGTCTGGGTCGTCTTTAACGGTGAAATTTATAATTTTCAGTGCCTGCGTAGCGAATTAGAATCTTTAGGCCATACTTTTCAGACCCGGTCAGATACCGAGACAATCGTGCACGCCTATGAGCAGTGGGGGATTGCGTCTTTCTCTCGCCTCAATGGGATGTTTGCCTTCGCGCTGTGGGACGAGCAGAAACGCACCTTGGTATTGGCACGGGACCCGTTTGGCATCAAGCCTTTATATTATTGGGATAACGGCCATACGCTCGTATTCGGGTCAGAAGTAAAAAGTATATTACATCACCCCGATGTTGAACGTGCAGTTGATCCGCGGGTGCTGAGCGATTACTTAACCCTGACCTATGTACCATCACCCAGAACCGCTTTTTCTGGGATCAACAAATTGCTACCCGGACACGCGCTGATCTGCACGCCTGAGGCGGTCGGCGTCCGGCGTTTCTATAAGAAGCCGCCTCTCCTCCAATCCGGCCGTTCAGAACAGGACATGCTAGAGGAACTGCGTAGTCGACTGGTGTCTGCGGTGAAACGGCAAATGGTTGCCGATGTCCCAATCGGTGCAATGCTCAGCGGCGGTGTGGACTCATCCACGTTGGCGAGCATCATGACAGAGCTTGCCGGCGGGCCGATAGAAACATTCACCGTCGGGTTTGCGGAGGATTTCAAGTCAAACGAGTTGGAATCCGCGCGGGCCTCAGCCCAGCGTATTCGTAGCCACCACCGCGATATTGTTGTGTCGGCGGATGATTATGTGAAGCTCTTGCCCCACTCAATCAGGCATCTTGAAGAGCCGGTGGCAAATCACGCAACCCTGGCGTTTTTTATGGTTTGTCGGCTAGCGCGCGAGCACGTTAAGGTTGCCCTAACCGGCCAAGGGGCGGATGAACCCTTCGCTGGCTACCCCCGTCACCTTGGAGAACGCTATGGATCATTGTATCGGGTGCTGCCGACCACGATCCAGCGTGGACTCATTCAACCACTGATAGAATACCTACCGCGCAATGAACAGCTCAAGAGAGCCGTGAGGTCGCTGGAGGCAATGGACCCACTTGAGCGGTTGATTCGCGTGTACAGCACCATAGACCCGTCGCTGAAACGACAGCTCCTCCGGGGCGAGGTCTCCCAAGGTTATGATGGCTCTATGCACGAAATTGTCCAATCGTGGCAATCCGACGTGGCCCATTTAGATGGCTTGAGTCAGATGCTCTACGTAGACGCGCGCCTTTCACTGGCTGACAACTTGTTAATGTACGGCGACAAGATGTCAATGGCAGTGTCCCTTGAAACACGGGTACCGTATCTGGACTTGGAACTGATGGAATTTGTTGAAAGCATCCCGCCTGTGCTTAAAATCAGAGGGCGTATACAGAAATATCTGCTCAAGAAGGCCGCGGCGAAGTGGATTTCGCGCGATGTCATCTACCGAAAAAAAATTGGCTTTGCGACCCCTTTGGATGGGTGGTTTCAAAAAGAGTTGCGGCACACAGTTGAGGAGCGTCTCTTATGTCCTGGCTCGGCATGTAGAACGTATTTCGAGCCCGAGATAATCCGAAAGATGCTTGACGACCATCAACGGAAACGTCAGGATCACAAGAGGGCGTTGCTCAGTCTACTAACGTTTGAAATATGGCATGAACAATTTATCAAACCCTCCCGCTGGTCGCCGGCCACTCCATAACAACGACTACCGCATCTTCAGCCAAGGAACTGAGTGAGCTTGGTCCGCAACGGCCAGCCATCGGTGTTCCCGCGCCCAGAGGCAAAGCAATCGTTACGGCATTCATGTTTTTTCTGTTTTAGCCTGCGACTGTCCTACAGAGCCCCAGAGATTTTCGGATGAGCCATAGATTTATTGCGAGTTTAGTGCCCAGAAGCTCGATAACACCTGCCGAACTATGTCTCTTCACATCGTGTGGCATCTTATTCGGACTTATTACTTCGATATCCTTATATCTTCCTATTATTATTATATCCGCAATATGCCTGTTGCTTTTCTTCATAAAAAGCCTGGACAAAGCGCTATCCGTTTTCCTTATCCTCGCTCCCTTTACCAGCCACTCTCCCTTTTTTGCGATGAACCTATTAAACTTGCCTGGAACAAAACCGCAACTTCTATTCGGCCTACTTCTGTTAATTATAGCGCTAGTTAACTATCGACAATCAATAAAGATGCCGCGCCTTGCGTTTCACTTCGCGTTAGTATTGGTTACCCTGTTCGCAGTGAGCATCTTACGCTCACTGCCACATCTACCTCAGCTCGCTTCATTTGCGCACATTGACGATACCTCAACCATTGGATACTTACTGTCTTATTTTATTAAGCCGCTTCTCTTCTTCTTACCTTTCATCATTATTGTTAAGTTTGTTTATCAACCACGCCAATTAAAACTCGTGGCCGGCTCAATCACTCTTTCATTAGCATTGCTATCTTTGTTCTTATTGTGTGTCTATATTCAAAACCCCGGCCTAAGTGTTAACCAGCTGAGCGACAAATACGCCGCCCTTTTAGGCTTTCACAGGAATAACCTTGCAACTTTTTTTATTGTCGGTCTTCCTTTCCTCATCGCGAGATTTCTAACAAAGAAAGACACTAGTAGTGTCCTAGGCCTCGGTGTTGCCGTAGCGGGAACCGGTGTTCTGTTTTCGAGGGCTGCGTATTTTACGGTACTATTTATCTTTGTGCTGTATCTGATCCTTTCCAAAAGGGCAAATTTTCTCCCCGTCCTCATAACCTGCGGTTTTATATTGGCCCTGTTATCACCCTCCATTATTAAAGAACGAGCTCATAAAGGACTTGAAGAAAGAGATGCGAACGAAATATCTGCCGGTAGAGTCGAATATATCTGGGGCCCTTTAGTTGATGAATACATGCACAGTTACGAGAAGTTATTACTCGGGGACGGAAGACGCGCGATGGTCTATACGGATGCGGCTAAAAGGGGAAAAATCCTGGATGGCGCCGAGCACCCCCACAATATGTATCTCGAGATAATTTTCGATGCGGGATTGGTTGGTCTGATAACGTTGATACCTTTTTATATCATTTTGCTGCGTCAGGCCTATCAATCTTTGAAATTTATAGACGAGCACGAGCTTAAAGAATACCAATACGCCGTTATCGTCTCTGTGATCGGATTTCTTATTTCGGGACTCACAGACAGATCACTATTTCCTAATGATGAGAATTGCCACCTATGGGCGGTAATGGGCTTTGCGATCAGTACGATTAGATGGTCGCGGGACCCTAGAAGATGGCACCCTTCAGCCGCGGGCGTATTTTGATCTATCTCTTGGTAGGCATCCAGGTCGAGCTGCGGTATTTTCTCTATATCAATGCGTTGCTAGGGATTAGCGCTGTTACGACCGAACCCCTGCTGGCGATGTCCGCGGGCACAGAAAAGCCGCTGGTCATGGTTAAGGCACAATGGCTGTCAGCGTAAGCGAAAAACCAGTGACACTCGTGCGCGCGACGGGCGTGGCCGCTCTGGTTACCCTCGCCTCCTCGGCCTTCGGGATTGTGCGCGAGTCACTGACCGCTGCCCGTTTCGGCACCAGCGTAGAGACCGATGTGTACTTCTTCTCGTTCGGTCTCGTCGTGTTGCTGCCGGAGTTCTTGCAGTCGGCGACCGCGGCAGGCCTGGTGCCGGTGTATCTGCGCAGCAAGCGGGAGGGACACTCAACTGTTTTTATCAACACCGTGATCAACGCGTACAGTCTGTTCCTGCTAGGGATCACGGTGCTGGGGCTCGTCGGGCTGCCATTGATCGTTTCGATTCTGGCCTCCGGTTTCGACGCGGCAGGCCAGCAGTTGGTCACGCGGATGATCCTGATCCTGTCGCCGACGATCGTCCTGTCTGGCGTGTGGGGCATCCTCCGATCGTTGTTGTATGCCGAAGGCGAAATTTTCCGGTCGACCATCTCCACGGCCTTCCTGTCTGTGAGCATCATCGGCGCCATCCTGCTATTCAGTCCACACCTGGGGGTGTACAGCCTGCCGGTCGGCATTCTCATTGCGTCGGTGCTTCAGCTGCTCTGGACGGGCTACTGGTCAGGGCGGCACGGAATTCGCCACCGATTCGTGCTCGACTGGGACGAACCCAGCTTCCAACGCTTCATCACGTTGCTGGGGCCCGGCCTCTTGGGGAGTGTATTGTTATACATGATTCCCGTGATTGACCGCACGATGGCGTCTCATTTTCCGGGAGGCACGATTGCGGCACTCGGCTTCGCCGGACGGCCGAGGAATATCTTGAGCAGTCTCGTCATCTATTCTCTTGTGACGGCGCTTCTCCCGTCCTTCTCGCAGAAAGCACTCGATCTCGACCGCGACAGCTTTAGACAGAGTGTTGCCAAGACGCTGGGCTTGCTGATGTTCATCACGACGCCGCTCAGCCTGCTGGTGGTCATCCTACGGGTCCCGTTGATTCAACTACTATTCGAACGGGGGCGGTTCGATGCCGCGGCCACGCTGGCCACCGCTGGTTACTTCGCAGCTGATGCCATCGGACTCGTGCCCATGGCCATCGCCGTCACGGTCTCGGCCATTTTCAATGCCGTCGAGGACACCCGGACGCCGGCCATCTTTGGCGCAGGCATCAATCTCCTGTCGAAAATCGTGCTCAACCTCCTGTTCGTCGCGGCCTTCGGCGCCATCGGGCTCCCTTTGGCGACTTCGGCCATGTACGTGGTCTCGGCCGTAGTGCTCTTAAGGCTGCTGCGGCGCCGACTGCATGGCATCGAAGGCGATTACCTGTTGAGGACCCTTGTGTCTGCGCTGTTAGCCACCCTCGTGGCGATGGCACCTGTCTACTTGCTCATGGCTCAGTGGAAGAACGCAGCACCGCTAGTCATGCTCATCACGGGCACATTTGTGGGGTCGGTGCTGTTCATTGTGGCCGCGGCCACGCTGCGGATTCCCGAGTTGTACATGGCACGCGAGTATTTTTTCAAGGTCATCAATCGCAAGCTCCGCGCTGATTATTCCAGGCCGCGAGAGCAGTCCTGTGGCGATGTATAGAAAGATGACGGTGAAAAATCCTGGACATGGAGGACTGTAGATGCGCGTTGCGCTGGTCGGGCCGCTCCCTCTGGACCTCGAGCGGTTCCAGGGCGGGGTCGAGACGTCTATGGCGAACCTGATCGAGGGTCTGAAGACCTTCGACGACATGGAGCTTCATGTCGTCACGTTCAACAACACTCTGAAACAGTCCGTGTATCTTGAGCGTGGTGGCGTTGCCTATCACTACTCGCCGTCCCCGGCTCGTTTCGTGACGATCACGCTGCACAGGCAGCATCGCCGCATTACCACCCGTGCCTTACGCGAGATCCGACCCGACGTCGTGCATGCCCAGGAGGCGACGAGTTACGGGTACGTCTGTTTGAAGTCGGCAACAATATATCCATTGGTGGTATCCATCCACGGCATCATCCCCGAAGAACGTAAGTATCTTTCGAGAACCAAAGATAGGCTGCGCGCCACGCTGACGAGCTGGCTGGTCCAACGGTACTGTGTGAAAAACGCGCGCTTCCTCATCCAGCCGAGCTGCTACCCAGAGCGCTATTTCGGATCGCTGATCACGGGCAGGATATATGACACGGGCAACCCGATCGCCGAGATGTTCTTCAGCACAAACGGCGAAGCCGAACCCGGCAGACTGCTGTATTCCGGTTGGGTGATCCGACTGAAGAGGCTGCTCGATCTGCTGCAGGCCTTGGACAAAGTGCAGAACAGGTTTCCGCACGTGACACTGCGGGTCGCCGGTGGGACACCCGATGCTGAATATCTGCGCCTGATCAAAGAGTGGATCACGACTCATGAGCTGGATCGAAACGTGGCGCTGCTGGGCTCGCTGTCTCAAGACGAGTTAGTCGAAGAGTACAAAAATGTGCGCTCCTTGTGCTGCCGTCCGGTCAGGAGAACAGTCCGATGGTGATTGGAGAAGCAATGGCAGTCGAGAAGCCGGTAGTGGCGACGCGGGTTGGCGGCGTGCCTTACCTCGTCGATGACGGGCAAACCGGGTTCGTTGTGGATGTGGGAGATGTCGATATGTTGGCCGACAGAATCCTGACCATCCTGTCTGACGACGCGCTGCGAGCCGGCAGGGGACAGCGATCGAAAGAAAGAGCCGAACGCGAATTCAGAAGCCGCGCGGTTGCCGCAAAGGTGCGAGAGGTGTATCGCGAGGCGATTGAGGCTGCTTCGACAAGCCGAGAGGGCACGGATGAAAAAGATCACAATCGTTCTCGTTGAAAACACGATGAAGCGTGGTGGCGGCAGTGAGCAAGTCCTTTACGACTTGATCCACGGCTTGGATAAGCAGAGATTCCGTCCAGTGTTGTGCTACCTGTACGGTCCTGGCGAACTGGGCGAACAGCTGCAATCGGAGGGATGCCACGTCTATCAGAATATCGTCCACACGAAGTATGATCCGCGCAATGTGCTCAAGATAGCCTCCATTCTGCGGCGCGAGCGAGCCGATATATTATGCGTCACGAATGCGTTCCACAACATGATCGTAGGGCGGCAGGCGGCATTCCTGGCGCGGACGCCAATCTCCGTGATCATGTTCCACTCATTCGATCAGCTCACCCGGAAGATTTCCCCGCGGCGGTTGAGGCGGTTACTGCTCGAATTCACAGATATGATACTGCTCCCGCATTTCCATCGAGCCATCGCCCTCACCGAGGCACACAAGCAATACCTTACTTCGATTAAGCATATTCCGGCCTCAAAAATCGCGGTTGCATACAACGGGATTGATCTGCGCAAGTTCGCTCACGCCGGACGAGCGCGCCAGGTGAGACTCAGCCTGCAGATACCGGACGGGGCACACGTGGTGGGCATCGTTGCAGGTCTGCGGCGCTGGAAGGCGCACGACGTCTTCCTGACAGCCGCGACGTCCGTGGTACGTGAGGCTCCGGATACCTACTTCGTGATCGCAGGCGATGGCCCGGAGCGTAACAAACTGGAAAAGATGGCTCGGGATCTGTACTTGACCGACCGGGTGCGGTTTCTGGGTATCGTTGACGATGTGCCCACGTTGCTTCAAGCAATCGATCTGTCGGTGTTATCATCCATCAGTGAAGCGTTCCCTCTCGCCTTGCTGGAGTCGATGGCGGCCACGCGGCCTGTGGTTGCCACCGACGTGGGCAGCGTCTCGGAGATCGTAGAGGATGGCGTCAACGGATTCCTGGTGTCGCCCGGTGCGCCCGACCAGCTTGCCCAGGCTATGCTGCGAGTCTTGAAGGACCCGGAACTGGGCAGGCGACTCGGCGCGGCAGGTCGCAAAAAGGTGGAACAGCAGTATACCGTCGAGCGTATGGTGCATCGGTACGAATCGCTCTTCATCGAATGGATGAGTCGCGGAGAGCGCCCGTACGTGACAGACGCCATCTGAAGTGGCGACCCCTGCTAGCGTCAAACTCCAGTTTGTTACATGAGCGATCGGCGACTGGTGCGGGAACACGAAATGACACTGACCGCGAATGAACTGCTCCAGGCAACCTACCGCCTGCATGATTACCTGCTCAGGAAGCACTGCAGGGTCATTGCATCAATCGTATGGTTAGGGAGATAGAAACAATGCGCATTTTGATGATCACAGGCCAACTGCCCACCTCGGCACAGCCTAGAACTGTCACTCTGGCGCCTCTAGCGCGCCAAATAGAGTCCATGCGAGCGGTCGGTAGCCAGGTAGATGTATTGGAAATCATGGGCGTCCGAAAACTTAAATACCTCCAGTGTCTGCCGCGCTTGTGGGCATGTGCTCCCTCAGTTGATGTCATCCACGCACACTATGGATATTGCGGATGGATAGCGCGCAGTCAGTCTCGCAAACCGGTGGTAGTTTCCTTTATGGGGGATGACTTACTCGGCACCCCGGATGCCGAGGGCCGTGTCGATCCGCTCAGCAAACTGGTTGTACGAATGAATCGCTGGCTAGCAGGTACTGTAGACGCGGTCATTGTCAAATCGGCTGAAATGGCGAAGGTTATCACTCCGATCAAAGCCCACATCATTCCCAATGGGGTTGACCTACAAACTTTCCGGCCAATGGACTCGTATAAGAGCAGAACTTTGCTGGGGTTGACCGAAAGCAAGCATTATATCCTGTTTGCAGGACGTCCAGATGAGCCACGTAAAGGGTTCTCTTTGGCCAGGGCTGCTGTGATGAATGCCATTATGCGCATGGCCGAGCCGTTAGAGTTGATCCCGCTATCAGGGGTGGCACCCGACCGGGTGCCGCTCTATATGAATGCCTGCCACGCCCTGCTGATGACGTCTCTCTGGGAAGGTTCACCCAATGTTGTGAAGGAAGCTATGGCGTGCAACCTGCCCGTAGTTTCGGTGCCAGTGGGGGATGTACCCGAACTGCTGGCCGGGATCGAGGGCTGCGCGATTTGCCCGCGCGAGGCGGAGGTGTTGGCTGGAGCGCTGGTGAACGTTCTGTCTGGCGCGCCGCGCACCAACGGGCGGGCAGCCCTGGAGCGCAAAGGGCTGGATCTCGGAAGTGTGGCGCGAAAGATCCTGAACGTTTATGACGAGGCCCTGGCATGGAGACGTCATTAACAGTGATGCGTGCCGAATATCACTATATGCGGTCGTGAAGAACGCGAGAAGGTAACGATATGTGCGGAATAGCCGTGATAGTGGACCCTGACCTGTCGACGAGCAAGATTCGACCCATTCTGCGACGGATGACCGATACAATGGTCCACCGGGGGCCGGACGATAAGGGGTTCTTTGTAGCTGACGGTCTCGGCCTGGGCATGCGTCGGCTGAGCAGTACCGACGTCGCCGGTGGTCACCAGCCAATCGCCAGCGAAGATGGCTTGGTGCAGGTCGTTTTCAACGGGGAAATCTACAACTACCCCGAATTGCGGACCAAGCCGAGCACGCGTGGGCATATATTCCGCACACGCTCGGATACCGAGGTGAGCGCGCACGCATATGAAGAAAAGGGTTGGATGTTTGACCGATCTACGCGGGATGTTTGGGATCGCTCTAGGCTATCAATAGCGAGCGACGCGCGATTTTTCGGTTCGGCGAATACCATGTTTTGTTAATACGTTCTATGCTTAAAATCTCGATCGTTGACAACGAAGAAGGACTAGAGCGTCTCCAAGTTGAGTGGACTCAGCTTCTTCAACAGAGTTCTAGTGATACGATCTTCCTCACCTGGGAATGGGCACGGGCGTGGTGGAAGAGCTTTGGTGGGGGGAAGAAGCTTTGTATTCTCAAGGTCGCAAAGAATGGAGAACTAGTAGCTCTAGTTCCGCTCTACTACAAAAGTTTTCATCGGTTCGGCTTGTTTCGATACCGCGGCCTTTATCTGATTGGGGATGGATCGGCAGACTCGGATTACCTTGATGTGATTGTCAGGACCGGAGAGGAGGAATTAGTTGCTCAGGCAACTGTTGAATTTCTCGTCACCCATCGAAACCAGTGGGATATTCTCTTCTTAAATGAAGTTCCGTCGGTGTCTCCAAACCTTAGACTGTTTCGACAGTTGCTTCGAGAAGAAGCTTGCTATTGGGAAGAAGTCGAGCTTCCTCGCCCTTACGTGGCTCTCCCTTCGTGCTGGGACGACTACCTGAAGAGCCTAAAGCCTCGTAAGCGAAAACACATCCTCTATTTTACCAGACGACTAGAACAGAACTTCAACGTCCATTTTGATTACTGTCAACATGCTGGTGAGCTCGAACCCAGGCTGGAATCACTGTTTGCTCTTCACGGTCAGCGATGGCGACTGAAGGGTGAGGCCGGCACCTTTATTTCTGCGGCAAGACGCGGATTGTATCAGGAAATATCTGCGCTTTTTCTTTCCCGTGGATGGCTCCGGTTTTATTCGCTCGCGGTCAACGGCCACTATGTAGCGCATCAGTACTGTTTTAAATATCAGAACACAATGTTTGTCTTGCAGGAGGGGTTTGATCCGACCTGGGCGCAATACGATATAGGGAATGTTCTCAGGACATACGTCTTCCGTGATTGTATCGAGAAGAAGGTTACCGTTTATGATTTTTTAGGGGCAGTGACTCCTCATAAACTCTCCTGGGGGGTGGCAATTAAGCAGAGCGTTCGTATCGCGTCAGGTCTTCCGACGACCAAGAACAGAATTTTTTTCAGCCAACGGAAAGCAGCTACGTCGGTGAAGGAGGGGTTGAAAACCATTCTGCCTGAAACCGTGCTGGCTCGGGTGTGGTCCCTGCGGACGCGCGGACTCTTCGCGATTATCCGCTCATGGTGGAGACAGCAACGGCGGCGATAGTTAACTCATTGTTTCTGTTAGAGGTGAGAAATGTTCAGTGACTACATACGGAGACTGGAGCCGATGAGAGTGTGTTTGTTTAGCGACGGTTTTCTTCCAGGTATTGCGGGTATGGAACTCGCCATCCACTACCTTGCGAATGCACTTTTGGATATTGGTTGCGACGTTACTGTGATTGCAAAGAAAAACAAAGACGCGAGTCGATTTGACCACGATTACAATTTGGTTAGGTACGGACATACTTTTCGCGGCTCCGGAAGGTCAGGGTGTAATTTCGTTTCAGGAATCTTAGCCTTGATACAGGAACACAAGAAAAGACATTTCGACGTTATTAATTGTCATGGTGTTTTTTACGCTGGCAGTAGAGCGGTTTTTGCTAAGAGATTTATGAATGTACCTCTCGTGATGACTCCCCACGGTGATGATGTGCAAAGTGTACCGGAATTGGGGTTTGGCGTACGATTGAGAAAAAAGTGGGACCGCATTGTAAGGCGAAACCTCCATCACGCCGATGCCGTGACGGCTATTAGTGCGTCCATGAAAAATGAATTATCCTTCCTTCCTAACAGGAAGATTTTTCTAATTCCTAACGGTGTTGATGCTAAAAGGTTTTCCGCGAGTAGAGGTAATTTTTTACATGAGTTGAGCTCCTTAGATTTGAATGCGAGAATCGTGCTTTCCGTCGGTCGGAATCGTAATGTGAAAGGTTACGAATATGGCATTAGGGCTATGCAAATTCTTAACCAAATGGAAGGATTTCGAGATTTAGTATATGTGATTATCGGTCAAGATACGCATCTTTTGGGGCCATTGGCACAAGAGCTGTCGTTGCAGCATAAGGTTATTCTACTTCCGCAACAAGACCACTGGACGATTTCACGTTGCTACCAATCCGGGTGGTGTTTTTTTTCTCCCTCAATATGCGAAGGTCTAAGTTTGGTGAGCATAGAGGCCATGGCGGCGGGATTACCACTGGTAGTAACAGATGCGCCGGGGAATAGGGACATTATTAGAGACAACCGCTGTGGTCTGATTGCGAGCAACAAAGACCCTTTGTCCATGGCGAAACAAATAATGTTGTTGGCGTCAGATGAGAAACTATACAGGAATTTCGCTAAGACAGCCCTAGAGGCAGCGCAGTCATACGACTGGCACAATATTGCCCAAAAATATCTTGAAGTATATCGTAGAGTAGCAGACAGATGTCAGAGGTAAGGTGGCAGATGCGCTAGCAGAGCACTGACGTCAGAGGCGGTGTGCGGCGTGATCGCAGACGACTACGAACCGTGCATTGCAGCCGTGGAGTATTAGTTCATGACAGTGCTTCATGTCATTGACTCTATTTACGCAGGTAGTAGAGAACGACGCTTGGCGGAATTGCTCCAAGGACCGGAGAACCGTGGAACGATAAAATGTGGACTTGTCATTCTATCAGAGGAGATTCTCTATTTGTCTATAAACAGGTAGCATCTCAGCTCGACATTATCTATTCTCGAAGGCTAAAAACCTGCTGTTTTCGTCGGCTTTCTCTTACCCCCGAGGTTTTCAGCAGGTCTCAATCAAGAAAGGAGGGGCTGTCATTGCGAGGAGCGTCAGCGACGAAGCAATCTCCTGCAAAAACAAGGATTGCTTCGCTTCGCTCGCAATGACTTTATGGCTTAACTTAATGCCTTGCGCTAGCAGGGGGAAATGCGCGTGCGGCACACAGTAGTGCCACGTCACGATCGCTTGACAATTGGTGACTTTGCCCAATGCTCCACAATACTGCCGCGCCACTCCCACCGACGACTCGCCTTTCTTGGGCAGCGTCGTGTCATCGAGGACAAGCCCGCCTGTGGCCTGCCCACTGCAGCGGACCAGGCGGCGCGAGAGTTTCTCCTGTATGGATTCGCGCGCCCACGGACTTTGATTGACAAACTGCTGCAGCGCTTGCTCATTGCCTCCCGGCGCCCGCTCGGCCATCGGCTCAATCGACTTGCGTTCCCCATCGAGCAACAATCCCGTCAGATACAGCTTGCACCAATACCGGCGTTCGCTCCGGCCTAATTCTGGAGCAAAGTCCTCGACAAAGGCTCCTAATTCCTTCTCAATCTTCTTCAACTCGGCCACTCGCACTGTTTATCCATCCTTAGTATTGACCTCTCCATTGTATATCAGACTACTTAACGGAGTAGTAATAGGAAGGATTCCAAGTCTTTTATCATGGCGGCAGAGGCCTTACATAAGCCTGGGGGAAAATTATTCGTGTTTAAGCCTTTCCTCATTACCATAGACACCGAAGGAGATAATGCGTGGTCGCGTCCCAAGCATATTACTTGCCAGAACGCGCAATTCCTTCCTCGTTTCCAGACTCTTTGCGAACGGTATGGTCTCAAGCCGACCTACCTCACGAATTATGAGATGGCCACCAATAGGGCCTTCCTAGAGTTTGCTGGCGATGCGGTTCGACGCGGAACAGCAGAGATCGGCATGCATCTTCACGCTTGGCATTCGCCGCCGCATCATCCACTAACGTCTGACGATTACGCCCGTCAGCCTTATCTTATTGAGTTTAACCGCAATGTGATGCGCGACAAGATTCGGGCCATGACCGATCTCCTTGAGGAAACCTTCAACGTTAAAATGGTCAGCCATCGAGCCGGGCGTTGGGCGCTGGACAGTCGTTACGTACAGGAGCTTTTAGCTCATGGATATTTAGTAGATTGCTCCGTCACTCCTTATGTGAACTGGGGAGGATCTATTGGAGTATATGGCGGCGGTACAGATTATCGCGACTTCCCAGTCAACCCATATTACATTGACGCAGACAAAATCAATCGCCCAGGAACCAGCCAATTGCTGGAGCTACCCATGTCTATCCGTCCGAAAAGACCTTTCGCTACCCGTGGCCCAATAGGGATACTCTTTCATAGCCGCTACGGATATCGCATCCTCAGCCACACCGCAGGCATCAATTGGCTACGCCCTAATGGCCGGAACCGGGGAGCCATGATCGGTCTTGCAGAGCACCTGTGGGCGTCTAATTCGCCGTATGCACAGTTCATGTTACATTCCTCCGAGCTCATGCCGGGAGGCAGTCCAACATTTCCGACCAAGGATACCATTGAGCGGCTCTACGATGATTTAGAGGCTCTATTTGGTAGGGTGCGAGGGCGCTTCAGGGGCAGCACCCTAAAGGAATTCCGACAGTGCTATGCTCATGAGGCGTAAGATCCTGGTCGTCGGTTACGTGGAGATATATGAGGGGCTCGGTAGTTCCATGCATGCCAAAAGCTGTACCTAGGAGGGCGAACCTCTCGGAGGCCGACGAGAACATTCTTGTTACGGCTAAGGGAGGGGGACTTCATTCGCCATCAAGCTGATTACGTATGTGAGTAGTGTCGCCTTCAGTGTTATAGTGACGCGTTTCTTAAGGGCTGAGCAGTACGGCTTCTACTAGTCGGCACTGAACAATCACGACAATTACGGCTACGGTGAGTACCTTAGTCGTCCCTGAAAAAGTCGTTTTTGGTTAATACCTGACTAATAACATACTGTGAAGGGTCATTTTTGCTGCGGTTTGGGGGCCTTTGGTATCTCCAATCGATGACGAAAGCAGGAGACAAGTCAGTGTGAAATTGCCCGCAA
>Ga0081539_10001337_pt1 | contig 42952 bp, 34 predicted proteins | sample TabmetS4T2R2_FD_71023 | JGI IMG/M metagenome (GOLD analysis project Ga0081539, IMG submission 71023) | Tabebuia heterophylla rhizosphere microbial communities from the University of Puerto Rico - S4T2R2 | ecosystem: Host-associated > Plants > Roots > Rhizosphere ... | reverse complement strand
CACGAGCCACGTCGCGGGAGGCGGAAGTGGCGGTTAGGCCCGCCCCGACCCCCGCCCCGCGCGCAGTCCCGTGGTACCAGGGCCGCGTCGCCAGCTGGGTGACGACCGTCGACCACAAGCGGATCGGGATCCTCTACATCTCGACGAGCCTCGTCTTCTTCCTCGTCGGCGGGATCCTCGCGCTGCTGATGCGCGCGCAGCTCGCGACGCCGAACGAGCACTTCGTCACGAAGACCTCCTACAACGAGCTCTTCACGATGCACGGGACGACGATGATCTTCCTCTTCGTCGTCCCGATCCTGGCCGGCTTCGCGAACTTCCTCGTGCCGCTGATGATCGGCGCGCGCGACGTGGCGTTCCCGCGGCTGAACGCGCTCTCGTACTGGCTCTACCTGATGGGCGGGATCGTGCTCATGGCGAGCTTCTTCGCGAAGGACGGCGCCGCGCGCTCCGGCTGGTACAGCTACCCGCCGCTCTCGGAAGGCTCGTTCTCGCCCGGCCACGGCCAGGACTACTGGATCCTCGCCATCCACCTGACGTCGATCTCGTCGGTGATCGGCGCGATCAACTTCATCGTCACGATCCACAACATGAGGGCGCCCGGGATGACCTGGATGCGAGTGCCGCTCTTCGTCTGGGCGATCGAGATCTACGCGATCCTGCTCCTGATCGCGCTCTCGGAGCTGTCGGGCGCGCTGACGCTGCTGTTGCTGGATCGCCAGGTCGGGACGCACTTCTTCATCCCGCAGGACGGCGGTAGCGCCGTCCTCTACCAGCATCTCTTCTGGTTCTTCGGGCACCCCGAGGTCTACGTGATGGTGCTGCCCGCGATGGGGATCGTCTCCGAGGTGATCCCGGTCTTCTCGCGCAAGCCGATCTTCGGCTACAAGGCGATCGCGTTCTCGACCGTGGCGATCGGGTTCTACTCGATGCTCGTGTGGGCACACCACATGTTCAGCGTCGGCATGCCGACCTACCTGAACGTCTTCTTCATGCTCTCGTCGATGACGATCGCCGTGCCGACCGGGATCAAGATCTTCAACTGGATCGCGACCACCTGGCGCGGCAACCTGATCTTCGACACGCCGATGCTGTTCGCGCTCGGCTTCGTCGGTCTGTTCACGATCGGCGGCCTCTCGGGGATCTTCCTTGCGGCGTTCCCGGTCGACTGGCAGGTCACCGACACGTACTACGTCGTCGCGCACATGCACTACGTGCTCTTCGGCGGGACGGCGTTCGGGATCTTCGCGGGGCTCTACTACTGGTGGCCCAAGATGTTCGGGCGCGTGCTCGACGAACGGCTCGGGAAGCTGCACTTCTGGCTGACCTTCGTCGGCTTCAACCTGACGTTCTTTCCCCAGCACATGCTGGGCCTGCTCGGGATGCCGCGGCGGATCTACACGTACCACCACCACGGGCTGTGGGAGGCGTACAACCTCATGTCCTCGATCGGGTCGGGGATCCTCGCGCTCGGCGTGCTGGTCTTCTTGGTGAACGCCGTGCGGACGGTTCAGGTGGGCCGGCGCGTGGGGAACGACCCGTGGCTCGCGGACACGCTCGAGTGGTACACGACCTCGCCGCCTCCGGCCTGGAACTTCGAGACGCTGCCGTACGTGACGAGCGCGCGCCCGCTGCGCGACCTGCGCCGGCGGCTGGTGGAGACCGGTGCGCTCTAGTCCAGCACCGGGAGCCTGGCTCCGCCTGACCGCGCTCGCGGCGGCCGGGGCGACGCTGCTCGCGGTGGTCAGCGGCGCGCTCGCGCTCGACACGGCGCACCGGTTGCTCTCAGCGCTCGCGCTCCCGCCGCTCGCGGCGCTCGCGGTTGCCGCAGTGCTTCGCCATCGCCGGCTCCTGCCGGCCGTCGGAGCTGCGGTCGTGCTCTTCGGCGTGGCCGCGCTCGCGACGCACGAGGGCGTGCACCTGGCGGCTGCGGCGGCTGCGTTCGCGGCCACGCTCGTCGTGTCGGTCCAGACCTTCCGCGGCGAGCGCGTCCCGGCCGGCGCGTGGCGCGACTACGTGACGCTGACGAAGCCGCGGATCATGTCGCTGCTCCTGATCACCGGGCTCGGCGGGATGTTCGTCGGCGCCGGCGGCGCGCCAAGCCTCGGGTTGGTCGCGGCGGCGATGGCCGGCCTCGCGCTCGCGTGCGGCGGCGCGAGCGCGCTCAACCACGTCCTCGACGAGGACATCGACCGGCTGATGGGGAAGCGGACGGAGCGGCGACCGGTGGCGGCGGGACGCATCGCCACGCCGCGGGCGCTCGAGTTCGGACTCACGCTCTCGGCGTTCTCGTTCGTCCTGCTCGCGTCGCTCGTAAACGTCGTCGCGGCGGCGCTCGCGCTGGCCGGGAACCTCTTCTACGTGCTCGTCTACACGCGCTGGCTCAAGCGCTCGACGCCGCAGAACATCGTCATCGGCGGCGCGGCCGGCGCGATCCCGCCGCTCGTCGGCTACGCGGCCGCGACCGGCGACCTGACCATCGCCGCTTTGTTCCTCTTCGGTCTCGTCTTCCTCTGGACGCCGCCGCACTTCTGGGCGCTCGCGCTCCTGATCCGTGGCGACTACGAGGCGGCCGGCGTGCCGATGCTCCCGGTCGTCCGCGGCGAGCGCGAGACGACGCGGCAGATCGTCGTCTACTCGCTCGTCCTCGTCGGCTTCTCGCTGCTTCCGCTCGCGTGGGGCGCCGCCGGGCCGGCGTACGTGGTCGCCGCCGCGCTCCTCGGAATGTGGTTCCTTGAGCTCGCGCGCCGCCTGCGGCGCGAGACGACGCCGCGCCGCGCAGCCGCGCTCTTCCACTACTCGCTCCTCTACCTGGCGCTGCTGTTCGTGGCGCTCGCCGTCGACGCGGTGATCGGATGACCGAGCCCCTCCGCGAGCCGCTCCCGGAGCCGAGATACGTCCAGCCCCGCGACCCCGAAGCCGAGCTCGCTCGCAAGAACGTCCTCTTCGGCTGGGCGCTGTTCGCGCTCGCGCTCGCGATCTTCGGCGGGACGATCGGCGTGGCGCTGATCTACCTCGCGCTCGATTGACGGGATCTTCCTAGGGCGACCGGCCGAGCCGCCGGCGGCCGGCATTCGGCTCGCGGTCAAGGACCTCTTCGACACGGCCGGCATAGTCACGACCTACGGGTCGATCCTGTTCGCGGAGCACGTGCCCGACCGCACGGCCGAGGCGGTCGCGAGGCTCGAGGCGGCGGGCTACGCGAACGTCGGCAAGACGAACCTGCACGAGTTCGCGTACGGCGTCACCTCCGAGAACCCGCACTTCGGGACGGTCCCGAACCCGGCCGCGCCGGGGCGGATCGCCGGCGGCTCGAGCGGCGGCTCGGCGGCGGCGCTCGCGGCGGGGCTCGCGGACGCGGCGCTCGGCACCGACTCGGGCGGCTCGATCCGAATCCCGGCGGCGTGCTGCGGAATCGTCGGCTTCAAGCCGACTTACGGGCTCATCTCGCTCGACGGCTGCTTCCCGCTCGCGCCGAGCTTCGACCATGCGGGGCCGATGGCACGGAGCGTCGCGGACTGCGTCGCGATGCTCGAGCACCTGGCGCCGGGCTTCGCGGCGACCGCGCCGCCCGACCTCGGCGACCTGCGCGTCGCAACGGCCTGGCTCGATCGCGCGGACCCGCTCGTGCGCGAGCGCGTCGAGACAGCCGCCGCGCGCTTCGGCACGCGACGAGCCGTCGAGCTCCCGTGGCCGAAAGGCACCTACCGGCTGTTCGAGTACGAGGTCGCGCGCGTGCACGAGGGCCTCTTCCCGGAGCACGAGGAGAGCTACGGCGAGGACGTGCGCGAGAAGCTCGTCGACTGCTTCGAGGTGACCGAGCGCCAAGCCGACGCCTCCGCGCGCACGCGCGAGCTCTACCGCGAGCGTTGCCTCGAGTTGCTCGAGCCGTTCGACCTGCTCGTCACGCCGACGCTTGCCCTGGTCGCGCCGCCGATCGGCCTGATCGGGAACGACGAGCGCGGCCTCCTGACCCGGTTCACATACCCGTTCGACGTCCTCGGCTGGCCGGCGCTCGCGCTGCCGTGCGGACCGGCGGAGGACGGTCTGCCCGCGTCGGCGCAGGTCGTCGGTCGGCCGGGCGACGATGCGCTCGTCCTGGCGGCGGGCGCGTCCCTCGAACGAGGGACGCCAGGGCCCGTGTAGCTGCCGAAACAAGCCGTGGCGATGTCCGTCCTCCGTCTCGCTGCGGCCTGCTCCTCCGTCCTCGTCCTCGCGGCCTCCGCGCAGGCGGAGCCGCGCGCCGCGCGCCCGCCCGCGACGCCGAAGAGCCTGAGGCCGTTTCTCGTCCGCGTCGACGAGGCCGCCGCGCACACGTTCTCGCGGACGCCCTCGTTCGCCTGGTCGCCGGTTCGGAACGCCGCGCTGTACGAGTTCGAGCTGGCCACGAGCGACACGTTCGACGAGGGCTCGATCGTCTTCGCCTCGAACGCGCTGAAGACGCCGGCCGTGTCCGTCAGCGCCTCCCTCCCGTGGCTCACGGGCAAGCCGTACGCGCTCTACGCACACGTGCGCGCGATCGCGCCCGACGGCTCGACGAGCCCGTGGAGCGCGCCGTACGGCCTGAATGTCCGCTGGACGGACGTCCCGACGAAGCTCCCCGGCCAGGAGTATCCCGGCCTCGTGCAGTGGACGACGGTCGACGGCGCGAGCGCCTACGACGTCTGGTTCGTCGAGCCGAACAAGATCGTCCGAACGAAGACGAACGCTGCGGACGAGCGCGAGTACTACACGTTCCACCAGCAGTCGCCGTGGCCCGCCGTCGTCCACTGGCGCGTGCGGGCGGTGCGAAAGACGTACGGCGCGCTCCCGAACTTCCTGCCGACGGTGACGTACGGCCCGTGGAGCCCCGTCCAGACCTCGACCAACCCACCGTTCGAGACCGGCGCGATGCACGAGGTCGTCGCCACCTCCGACGCGACGAGCACCGAGGTGACGCCCACCGTGCACCGCCTGACGCCGGGCTTCGCGTTCGGCGGCAACAGGTCTCTCGAGGGCAAGCCGGGCGAGCTCTACCGCGTCTACGTCTTCAGCGACAGCGACTGCGTGAACGTCGTCTTCAAGGGAGCGCTGGTGGGTAGTCCTGCCTACGCGCCGCGGATGACCGGACCGCTCAACCTGCCAGGCCTCGTGAACCAGCTCGTCTTCGCGCCGCAGCAGTACCTCCAGGACGGCACGGAGGGGAAGACGTTCATGCGGGACAGCTCGCCGATCCAAACGACGGAGTCGGACAAGCCGCCCGCGAACCCGCCGAGCGGGAGCGACCCGGGGAGTGGGGTCCTCCCCGACCCGTCCGCGACGCCGCCGCCGCCCGAGGCGACGTCGCCGCTTCCCGGCACGCCCAAGGAGACCGGGGCGCCGATCGACCTCTGGGACACCGGGTGGCCGAACGGGCGTTACTACTGGACGGTCGTGCCGGCCGAGCCGGTCGTCGCGGCGAACCTCTCCACCTTCGTCGCCGTCCGCGCCAAGTCGGGTGACGACCAGATCGTCGTCAACGACGCCCTCGGCTTCGGTCCGCTCTCGACGATCGTGATCGGAGACGGCGAGACGCAGGAGTTCGCGCAGGTCGCGTCGGTCACAGGTCGGGTCCTGACGCTGACGGCGCCCCTCACGTTCTTCCACGAGGTCGGCGAGCGCGTCTTCTTTCCGCAGACCCTCGTCGAGTACCACGAGCTCGACCAGCCGCAGGACGCCTGCGCGGCCGGCCGCGTCCAGGCCTTCGGGAAGACGAACGAGCCGGCGGTGACGGTGTCCGGAGCGCCGTTCGTGACGGGGCTGTCGCCGACGGGCCGGCTCGTGCAGGCGGCAGGGTCGAATCCGTCGTTCTACGGCTCACCGCTCGTCGCCTGGAAGCCGGCGCTGGGCGCCGACGAGTACCAGATCCAGTGGAGCCCGACGCGTTATCCCTGGCGGCCGGTCGATCCGGTCACGAAGCAGCCGTACGAGAAGCTGACCTTCGCGACCTCCGCGCTGCTCGACCGCCAGGTCACCGGCCCGACCGGCACGACGCGCGGCCCGCTTCCCGCCGGCACCTGGTGGTACCGCGTCCGCGGCCTCGACTTCGCCCTCCCCGGCACGGCGCGCGCGATGTCGTGGTCGAAGCCGGTGATGGTGCGGATCACGAAGCCGAAGTTCGCGGTCGTCGGCGGCCGCAAGAAGCGCTAGAACCGGCAGCGGCGGTTTCTGCCGCGCCGCGTGTCGACAGCAATTGATTCTCTTGTCACAGAGACGCGGTTCGCGCGCGCCGGCACGGCGCTATCGTCGGAGCATGAGCTCGAGGCCGCCGAGGAACGATCGAGAGGCCGATGAGTGGCGTGGGTGGGAACGGATCGACGTCTTCACCCGCCGAGGGGCGACGATCTCGGCGATGGCAGCCGGAGGAGGCATGATCGGAGGGATCTTCGGGCTGCAGGGTGCAATCGCCGGCGCCATCTTCGCGGTCCTCTTCGGAGTCGTCGATGCGAGCAAGCACCCCGAGCGCTACTGACGTCGGAGCGCTCGACGCCTACACCCTCGGCGGGCTCGTGCTTCTCGCCCTCGTGATCGTGGCGCACGTCCTCACGCAGTGGCTCACGCGTCGCGAGTGGCCGGACGTTCGGGTGATCGTCCAGCTCGCCCTCGGCACGACCGGAGTGACCGAAGGCGTACGGCTTTGCATCGTCGCGCTCACGTCGTCCGACCTCGGCCCGTTCAGCAACGAGGATCGCCTGTTCATACCAGCCGCGGGGGTGACGCTGTTCTTCCTGTCGGCCCAGGCGCTTGCCAATACCCTCCGCAACGGAGTCGGAGCTCAGTCGCGGCGCTAGAGCGGACCGAAGCTGTTGCCCTGAATCGGCGGGAGCGGATCCTCGGGAATCGCGCTCCGGCGTGCTGCGAGCTCGTGCTGCAGGAGCGCCACCTCTACCGTCCGCTCGTCCTCGCGCTCCGCGCCGCGCCGCCACGCGCGACGAAGCCATTGCCAGAGCCTGCTCATGCGTCGAGGATAACCCCGTGGACGACGACCTGAGCTTCGCCCTCGAGCTGGCCGACCTCGCGGACTCGATCTCGCTCGCGCGGTTTCGCGCGGCGGATCTCAGCGTCGAGGCGAAGGCGGACGCCACGCCCGTGTCCGACGCCGACCGCGCCGTCGAGGAGGCGCTGCGCGAGGCGATCGCAGCCGGCCGGCCGGGCGAGGAAGTGCTCGGCGAGGAAGGCGGAGGCGGCGAGTCCGAAGGGCCGCTCTGGGTGATCGACCCGATCGACGGCACGCGGAACTACGTCCGCGGGATCCCGATCTGGGCGACGCTGATCGCGCTCGAGCGGGACGACGACGTGGTGGCGGCGGTCGCGTCGGCGCCCGCGCTCGGCCACCGCTGGTGGGCATCGCGCGGGGGAGGTGCGTTCGCCGACGGCAGCGCGATCCGCGTCTCGGGCGTGCGCCGCATCGAGGACGCGACCTTCTGCTACACGAGCGCTCGCTCGTTCGCCCGCGCCGGCCTCGGCGAGCGGTTCCTCGAGCTCGCCGCGCGCGCGTGGGTCGAGCGCGGCTTCGGCGACTTCTGGATGCACATGCTCGTCGCCGAGGGCGCCGCCGACGTGGCCGTCGACGCGGCGCTCCAGCGGTGGGACGTCGCCGCCGTCGAGCTGATCGTCGAGGAGGCCGGCGGTCGCGTGACCGACCTCAACGGCAATAGGCATCTGGCCGGCGCTCCAGCTCTGTCGACCAACGGCGCCCTGCACGACGCGATCGTGGCGGCGTTCGCCTAAGGAAGCATCGGCCCGAAGCCGACCGCCGCCTCGGGCAGCGCCGGCTCCTCGGGTGCGAAGCGCTCGAAGCTCTGAGCAGGTGCGGCCGCCGTCGCGAGCGGCGGCGCAGCGATGTAGACGTGCACCTGGAGGGGCTGGAAGACGTCGGTGAAGCTCCCGTTCGTCGCCTGCACCTGCCGGTGCTCGCCGTAGACGTCGAGCGCCGGCGCAAAGAGCTCCGGCACGGCGATGTTGGCGGGGACGACGGCCGCGCTCGAGTTCACGGCGACGACGTAGATCGCGCCGTTCAGCACGCGCGCACCGACCTGAACGGCCGGCTGGTCGGACGACGCATTCGTCTGCGGCGCGGCGAGCGCCGGCGCGAGCTCCGCGATCTCACGGTCGGTCCGCGCGATCTCGTGCTCGACGTCCTCGGTCCAGCCGTTCGGGAAGTACCCGATCCCGGTTGCGCCGCCGGCGATCGCGAGCCAAGTCTCGGCCCGAACGGTCGCGGCCGTCGGCGCCAGCTCCGGCTGCGGGCAGTGCTCCATCGGCGCCGCCTCGATCCACTGGTAGGTCGGCTTCCCCGCCGCGAGCTGGACGAGCTCGCGCTGCGCCAGGAAGACGTGGGCGAACGCGTCGCTCTTGCACCAGACCTGGAGTGGGTAGAGGTCGAAGCCGACGACGTCGGCGCTCTGCGCGAGCGCCGGGTACATGCCGCGCCCCTGCGGCAGCGGAGCCGCGTAGCTGTAGAAGTGGTTCGTCAGCGTGAGGAAGCTGAGCAGCGACGAGGGGCCGCGCGGCACGTTCGGGTCGAGCGTCTCGGCGGTCGCGTCCGTCGGCACCCAGTTGTCCCACTCGTCGGGGTAGTTCCAGCCGACGACGCCGCCCGCTCCCTCGCTGGCGGTCGCAGGGTCGACGACGGTGAGCGCGCGCCCGCGCACCACGTGGACGAGCTCCGCGTCGGGGCCGCAGCCGTTCGTCATGAACACGTTCACGCCGTCGGCGAGCTTCGTGTCGACCTCGCCCGCGCACAGCGCCCAGAGCGCCACCGGGAAGAACGGCTGCCCGTCGACGAGGAACGACCCGCCGCTCGCCTTCGCGGTCGGCGCGGGCGCTCGCGGCGGAGTGACGACCTCGAGCTCTGCCGTCTGCTCCCGCCCCCACTGGTCGACCGCGTGGAGGGACAGCGCGTACTTCGTGTCGGGTGCGAGGCTCGAGAAGACCGTGACGTGGTCGGTCGCCCCAGCGTCGGCCGCCGTCCAGACGGTCGGCTGCTCGCCGCTCGAGCTCGCGCCGACCGTCGAGGCCGGCACGCTCGTGCGCCACGCCACGCTGAACGTCCGACTGCCGGGCGCGGAATCGACGTGGACGTCGCTGATCGTCAGCGCCTCGGACGGTGGAGGCGGAGGCGGCGCGACCGGCGGCGGGGGCGGCGCGACGGGCGGCGGAGGAGGCTTCGGCTTCGGCGTCCTCGGCATGGGCCGGCGCGGGCCCTGCGCCGGCACGTGCGCGGGCGGTGGCGGTGGCGCCGCGGCCACGTGTGGAGCGGACGACGCGGGCGGCGACGGCGGCGCCGACGGTGAGGGCGGTGGCGACGGCGATGCCGGCGGCGCTTTCGGGGGAACCGCCGGCACCGTCGGGACCGGCGTTCCCCGCGCCGGTTCTGGAGCGCCCGCGGACGGGACGCTGATCTCGGGCAGAAGCCGCTCGGTCGAGCCGCGCGGCGGTGCGACGGCTGCGCCCGGCGACTCGTCGTGCGCCGGCGGGACGCTCGGCGCCGCCGCAGGGGGCGGCGCCGCCGTCGGCGCGCGCCACCGCACGACTCCGACCGCCGCGAGCGCGAGCACGGCGCACAACGCCACCACTCGCCGGTGCGGAAGCAGGAACGCGACCAGGCCGAGCACCGCGAGGATCGCCGCCGCGGTCGGGATCCAGCCGACCGGGTCGGGCGCCTGGCGCGGCTCGAGCGCGAGCGGCCGGACCGGGTCGTGAGCTGCCGCCCGCGGCGGTAGCGGCGCGCGCCGCCCGTGCGCGCTGCAGCCCCGAAACGAGGCGCCCCCGCCGGACTCGACGTCGAACCACGTGGAGCGGAGCCCGAGCGTGCGAGCGAACGTCGAGCCGGACACCTCGCGGCTGCCGACGGCCGAGTCGAGCACGACGGTCGCGACCCGTCCCGAGCCGTTGCGGACGACGCGCACCGACGAGACGGACGATCCCCCGAAGAGCGCCGCGAGCCGGTCGCCCGAGACGGGAATCGGCCCCCACGCGTGCTCGGGCGCGATCGAGTCGTAAGGGTCGGGGACCGACCGCAGGTAGGGAAGCCGCTGGGCGCCCGGCATCCCGTCCGCGAGCGCGGCCGTGCAGCCGCCCGAGGTCGAGGAGTAGAACGCGATCGCGACCCGTCCCTGCCACGCGATCACCTGGCCGCGCGTCGCGGCCACGGCCGCGTCCGTCGCCGCGGTCTCGGCCCGGACGCCGCCGTACATCTGGCTCCGCGTGTCCGGGAAGAGGTCGAACAGCCGCCCCGGGCTGACAGCCGCGAGCGCGTACGACCGCGCGGCGACGGCCTGCGCGCGCAGCGCCTGCTGGCTCCACGTCGACGGCATCTCCCACGACACGCTGCCGCGGACGTACTCGTCGACCGGCACGTCGTCGATCGCGTAGAGCCCGCTCGAGCCCCAGACGACGAGCAGCGAGCCGCGGTAGGCGTCGCCGTCGAGCTCGAGCGGCGCGCCGACCGGCTCGAAGCGCACGGGCGCGCGCAGCCGGTAGCGCTTCCCGCCGAGTGCGAGCTCGAGGTCGGAGCCGAAGGCGTACCGGCCGGCCGGCAGGCGAAGCGCTCCGCCGCCTCCGTCGACGACCCGGATCGGCGCCGACGACGCGATGGCGAAGCTCCCGAGCCCGTCGCGGAGCAGCACGCGCACGCGCGCGTCGCGGGCACGCGAGAGCGTCGTGCCCGGGTAGTAGTGCGCGAGGATCCTGCGGTAGCTCCAGCCGTGGAGCGCGAAGCCCTGCGCGCCGTACTGGCTCATCCCGACGCCGTGCCCGAAGCCCCGGCCGACGATCGAGAACGTCGCCGCGCCGGCCGCCGACGCAGCCCACGCGAGCGCGAGCGCGACCGCGAGCACGAAGACGCCGGTCGCCCGGCGTCGTCCGTTCAACCCCTCGTTCCTGCGTCTGCGCAGCAGCTTTCCCCCCAAGCTTCGACGCAAGCCAGGTAAGCCGCTCTTCGGCCGGTCGTCTACGACAGGCTTGCCTGCGAGGTTGCCGAGTTATGGCAGGCGCGTGTCACCGTTTCCGAGGATCGCGACACGGCGATGGCAACCGTGTGCCATCTTCGAAAAATCTCCCCAACATGACTTGTAAGCGCTACTCTGCTCCCGCGGCCGATTCGTAATAGGACAGGCCAGTCAGGGCGGGGGAGACCATATGGAGCTGGGGGGAGGCTTCGCGGCAACGCAGACCGGAGACGCGCCGGTGGGGACGATCGTGGACGTGCAGACGGTCGCGATCGTGGAGCGGCTCCCGGCGTATCGCCGCGGTTTGGCAGCCGCGTTCGCAGACGTCGGATTCGCGGTGGAGGAACTGTCTACTTTCGACCAGTCCGCGTCCGACACGGACGCGGTCGTCTTCACGATCGACAGCGAGGAGGCATGGGCCCGTCTCACCGAGCTCGTCACCGACCCGCGCGTCGTCGTCGTCGCATTGCTCGAGGACGCGACCGTCACCGGCTACCGGCGCGCGCTGCGCCTCGGCCTCGCGGGGACGGTCTCGCGCGAGGCGCCGACGGAGCAGATCGTCGCGGTCGTCTGTGCCGCGCTCGCCGGGACGACGCTCCTTCCGTGCCCGATCGCGCGGCAGCTCGCGGAGCGTGGCGGCGTCGAGCAACCGCTGCCGATCTCCGACAACGAGGCGGGCTGGCTCCGCGAGATGGCCGACGGCGCGACGATCGCCACGCTGGCCCAGGCCGCCCGCTACTCCGAGCGCCAGATGCACCGCCTGATCGCGAACCTCTACAAGCGGATCGGCGCGGCGAACCGGCAGCAGGCGCTCGTCTTCGCGGCGCGCTACGGCATCCTCGACGCCTAGCCGCGTCGTCGTGGGGGAACCCCTGGTTCCCCCACGGGGCCCCCTCCTCGCGAGCGGCGGCGTAGCTCTGACGTGTCAGGAGCCGGCGGCTCGCCCGCGGGTCAACCGTCTCCTTCGGAGAGCCGTGACTGCGCAGGCGGAATGAATCCGCCTGCGCGGCGGAAGACACGGCGACAGGCTGACACAACGTTGGCAGTCGCCGCCCCCGATTCGTCATAGACCTCCCCCGCCCGCCGGGCCTAGCGTCCGCGCGTCGGTTTCAGCCACATGGGGAGGCAGCGTGTTCTCGAAGGGTGGAAAGCGCAGGTTCGTACGACGCGCGACGCATGCAGCTCGGCTGCGCGCGCAAGCAGGCGGTTGGGCCAGGACGGCGACCGTGGCCGCGGTTGCAGCGGTTGCGGCCGTCGTCGTCGCCGGCCCGGTCTCTCCGCGGGACGCGGGCGCGTCGGCCGCGCCGCTCGAGCTCGTCGGCAAACGGACGGCGAACTCCGAGACGTTCCGCAACCCAGACGGGACGTTCACGACGTCCGTCTACGCGTCGCCGATCAACTATCTCGACAGCGCAGGCAAGTGGGAGCGCATCGACTCCACCCTCGTCGACTCCCCGCTGGCGGGCTACGCATGGACCAACAACGCGAACGCGTTCCGCGCTCACTTCAAGAGCGAGCTGGCCGACGACTACCTGCGCTTCGCCGTCCACGGGCGCGCGTTCACGCTGAGCCTCGCGGGCGCGTTGAAGGCGCAGGCTTCCGCTCGCGGCGCGCGCATCGACTACGCGGGCGCGCAGGCCGGTGTCGGCCTCGAGTACGCCGTTCGCCCCGCCGGCCTCGAGGAGACGCTGACGCTCGCGAACGCGTCGGTTCCGGCCCAGTACCGGTTCACGCTCGATCCGGACGGGGTGCCGCTCTTCTTCCGCCAGCTCCCGGGCGGCTCGTGGGAGTTCACGACGCCGCGGGTGCACGGGCCGTTGTTCGTGCTCGCGGCCCCGCGCGCCGTCGACGCGGCCGGCAAAGACGGCTCGCGGCACGCGACGATCGACGTCAAGCGCACCGGCAAGACCTTCTCGATCGCGCTCTCCGTCGACGCCGCCTGGCTGCACGACCCGGCGCGCGCCTTCCCCGTCCGCCTGGATCCGACGATCACGCTGCAGCCGGCGAGCCAGACCGGCAACTTCATGACCACCTGCGGCACGTGCACCGACACGGCCACCCCGCTCTGGATCGGCACGGATGACACCGACGTCTGGCGGGCGCTGGCGCAGTTCGACCTCTCGAGCATCCCGCCGGGCGCGACGGTGACCGCCGCCAGCCTCGGACTCTGGAACAACTCCACCTCGTGCGTGCCCGTCTCGACGGCCAACTGCGAGGCGGCGAGCCACACGCTGAACGCGCACCGGGTCACGAAGGCGTGGAACACGACCACGACGACGTCGAGCCAGCTCGGGTACGACACCACCACGGTCCTGTCCTCGTACACGCTCGCCGCGAACGCGCCCGACGGGTGGATGAGCTGGAACGTCGCCGGCACAGTGCAGAACTGGCTGAACGGGACACAACCGAACTACGGAATCCTGATCAAGCGCTCGACCGAGCCGCTCGGCGCCGGCGGGCCTGCGCCTCCCGGGAACGACGCGACCGACCCGACGCACGCGCCCAAGCTCGACGTCACCTACAAGGGCGACGGCGTCGCGCTGTCCCCGCCCGGGACGCTGCACGCGAACGGCGCCGACCTGAAGTGGAGCCAGTGGGACGGCTCGTCCGGGAACGCGTTCGGCGGCTACGAGATCCACCGCTCGCAGAGCGCGAGCTTCACCCCGTCGGCCGCGACGCTGGTGGCGACGATCAAGGACCCGGCGATCACGTCCTACCGCGACACGACCGCCGCGCCGAGCAAGACCTTCACCTACAAGATCGTCGTCAACGGCGTCTCCTCGCAGGCGCAGACGGTGACGCTGCCGGCCGACGGGCTGACGACGACCTCGATCGCGCTGACGCCGCAGACGAGCCAGCAGACGTACCTGGAGCACATCTCGGGGACGGCCGACTGCACCAACTACGGCGGCACGGACTCGATGTACATCGGCTCCGACGACGACGGCCTCGGCACCTCGACGATCTACCGGCCGATCCTCACCTTCGACGTCCACGGCATCCCCGCGGGCGCGACGGTGACCAGCGCCAATCTCCAGCTCTACCGCGACCTGATGCCACCCGCAACGACCGTCACGGTCGAGGCGCACCGGGTCACCTCAGCGTGGAACGAAGGCACCGGCGGGCTCGTGTACGGCAACTGCACCGGTGACGGCGCCACCTGGCTCGAGAGGCAGGGCGGCGTCAGCTGGAACACCGCCGGCGGCGACTACGACCCGGCTGTCGGCGCCTCCGTCCAGCACACCGTCAACGACGGACCGGGCTGGGACAGCTTCAACCTCGCCTCGATCGTGCAGCAGTGGGTGTCGGGAACGGCGCCGAACCTGGGCGTCCTCTTCAAGTTCTCGAACGAGAGCCCGCTCTCGGCCAACTGGTTCACGTACTACACCGACTACTACACCTGGGACCCGACCCAGCGGCCGAAGCTGTCGCTCGCCTACAACGACGGCAGTCACTCGATCGCACCGACGGTCTCTGTCGGCGCGCCGGCTAGCGGCGACAACGTCGGCGGGACGGTGAACGTGACCGCCGGAGCCTCGGACGACGGGCAGGTGGCGAAGGTCGACTTCTACGTCGACAACGTGCTCAAGTCGACCGCGACCGCGGCGCCGTATCAGTACAGCTGGAACACGACCACGTACGCGGCCGGGAGCCATAGCGTCAAGGCGGTCGCGACCGACGACGCCGGCAACGCGACGACCTCGAACGTGGTCACGGTGAACGTCGACAACTCGGCCGCGCCGGCGACGTCGGTCACCTCGCCGGTCGGGGGCACCAACGTGAGCGGCAGCGCGCCGATCACGGCGAGCGCGAGCGACGACCGCGGCGTCACCCACGTCGAGTTCTACGTCGACGGCAACCGCTTCACCGACACCGCGACCGCGCCCTACACGGCGACCCTGAACACGCTCGACGCGACCGATCCCGTCTACGACGGCTCGCACGACCTGACCACCAAGGCCTACGACGCGGGCGGGCACGTGACCACCTCGGCGGCGGTGACGATCAACGTCAAGAACCAGCCGTCCGGCTCGATCTACGCCGACTCGTTCACCGGGACGGAGTTCCCGGCCGTCGTGACCTATGACCCGTCGCTGCAGACGCAGCAGCCCTCGGGGGTGACGGTGACGGTGACGAACAAGAGCACCGTCTCCTGGGGCAGCAACGTGTCGCTGCGCTACCGCTGGGTCTCGAACGACCCCACCCCGGTCTATTCGGACGGTCCGAGCACGTCGCTGGGCGGCACGATCGCGCCGAACGGCTCGGCGACGATCAACATGATGGTCCCTGCGCCGACGCTGCCGGACGGCGTCGAGCGCTCGCGGTACACGCTCCGCTTCGACCTCTACGACTCGAGCACCAGCACGTGGTTCGCCGCGAAGGGCGCGCAGCCGCTCGAGAACCCGGTGATCGTGAACAAGGCACTCGTGCGCGACGCGCTCGGGCTGGAGCGCTACTACCACTACTTCGGCCGGGACATCGGCGCCGGCATGCAGCAGATGACGAACATCGCGAACGGGAACTCGATCCTGCGCTGGACGCCGTTCTCGGAGGACGGGCGTGGTCTCTCGACCGTGCTCAACCTGACCTACAACGCGCTCGAGAAGAAGTGCGACTGCCCGGCCGGGAACAACTGGTCGCTCGCGATCTCGAGCCTCAGCCGGTTCGGGAACCCGATCGACATCCACCCGAACAAGGCCGATCAGATCGCCGGCAACGCGAACAAGTTCATCGAGTTCACGGACGGCGACGGCACGACGCATCGCTTCACGGACTCGAACAACGACGGTTACTGGGAGGCCCCGGCCGGCGTGCATCTCTACCTGCGCCCGACGGGCTCGACAGATCCGAACAAGTACTGGGCGCTGACCAGGCCCGACCGGGTCACCTTCTACTACGACCAGAGCGGCTACCCGCAGTCGGTCGTGGACGGCAACGGCAACACCATGACCTTCACCGAGAGCTCCGTCGCGCCGGCCGACGATCCCGGCGGCCCCAAGTTCAAGATCACCAAGGTCACCGACGCCGCCGGCCGCGCCTTCACCATCGTCTACTTCACCAAGGCGGACGCGAAGAAGCCGCAGATCCGCGGCAAGGTCAAGTCGATCACCGACCACCTCGGCCGCGAGCTCGACTTCGACTACTACCTCGACGGCAACCTCTTGCGGATCACCCAGAAGGGCGGCACCAACCCGGACGGCTCGTTCCTGCCCGACCGCAGCTTCGTCTTCACCTACACCACCTCGGACGGCTCCGGGCCGGCGATCCCGCTCGCGGCCAACCGTGTCAACCCGGACGAAAAGACCTCGAACGAATCAACCCGCATCTACTCCGTCCGCGACCCACGCGGTGACGAGACGCTCTTTGCGTACCTCGGGCCCGGCTTCGGCACCGACCGCTGGAAGCTCCAGTCGATCACCGACCGCGCCGGCAACGTCTCGACGTTCGCCTACGACACGACCAACCGCGTGACCACCGAGACCGAGCCGCTCAGCCGCGTCTCCAAGTACGCCTACGACGTCGACGGCAAGGTCACCAAGATCACCAACCCGCTCAACCAGGACACGACCGTCACCTGGTCGGCGGATCGCTCGCCGTCGAAGGTGACCGAGCCGACCGGCGTCTTCACCTCCTTTACCTACAACGACAACGGCTACCTGACCAGCACCACCGACCAGCTCGGCAACCAGACCGCTCTCACCTACACCAACTCGGCCGTCGACGCCAACGACGTGTCGGGCAAGTGGGAGCCGGGCCGGACGATCCCGCACATCTCCGACCTCGCGACGAAGACGGACCCGAAGGGCGTCGCGACGACGACGATCCCGAACGACTACCAGTGGTCCTTCGGGCACGACTCGAACGGGAACATCACCAGCATCACCGACCCGCTCGGGAACGTGACGACGAACGTCTTCAATGCCGATGGCACGCTCGCTTCGACGACCGACGCCAACAACCACGTCACGAGCTATCCCGCGTACGACGCGAACGGCTTCGCCACTACCGTGGTCGACCCGATCGGAAACGCCTCCGGAGACCCGGTCAACCACCGGACGACGCTCACGTACGACGCCGCGGGCGAGGTGCTGACGGTGCAGGACGCCGTGCACCAGTCCTTCGGTGCCGTGAGTCGCTCGAACGCCGTCTTCTTCGACTACGACCGGTTCGGGCGGATGGTGCGCCAGACGGCCCCGAAGTCGACGGCGATCGAGCCGGGGAACCTGATCTGGTCGAGCGGAACGTTCGACGCGAACGACAACCTCGTCACCCAGACGTATCCGCACTTCGGTCCGGCGAGCGGCGATCCCGGCGGCGACAAGACGACGGTGACGTACGACGTGATGGACCGAGTCGTCTCCCAGGTCGTTCCGCACGACTCGTCGAGCAGCGACCCGGTGCAGAAGTCGCACACGTCCACGTTCGCTTACGACGCGGCCGGCCGGCTCACCGTGCAGACGGACCCGAAGGGCGTCCTGACGACGAACACCGACAAGGACTTCGCGACCTTCTTTAGCTACGACCTGCTCGACCGCCCGATCGTGCAGACGCGGTACCAGGTCGACGGGACCGGCGCCATCACGCAGACGCAGTCGACCCGCGCGTGCTTCGACCTCGCCGGCGACCTGCGCTCGGTGACGGCGCCGAAGGGCGACGCGGCGTTTCCTGGCTGTCCCGCCATGACGACTCCGTACACCCCGCTCTCCGGCAACTACACGACGAGCTACTCCTACGACGCGGCGCACAAGCTCTTGTCTTCCAAGGACCCGCTCGGGCAGGCGCAGTCGGTCACCTACGACGCGAACGGGGATCCCGACAGCTTCACGGACGAGAACGGCACGAAGGTCACGCGCGTGTACGACCAGAAGGGCCAGGCGACCAAGGAGACGCGGCCGTTCAAGGCTGGGACGCCCACGCGCGACCTGGTCACGCAGTACCAGTACGACAAGGTCGGGAACCTGTCGAAGCTGATCTCTCCGCGCGCCTACGACGCGAGCACCGACAAGCAGACGTTCACGCAATACGTCACCAGCTACGACTACGACGCGAACGACGAGCTCGTCCGCGAGATCCTCCCGACGAGCTCCGCGGACACGCAGCAGCTCTACGTCCACCATGCGTACGACGGCATCGGCCGCCAGATCTGGACGTCCCTGACGACTGACCAGGCCGTCGCCGCGAACGTCGCGACGAGCGAGAAGTCGCAGTTCACGTACTTCGACCCAGGCTGGTTGCGGACGAGCAAGGATCCTGCCGAGCCGCTCGTGACGTTCGACTACAGCGCCAAGGGCGAGCAGGCCTCGCGCAGCCGGGCGGTCTCGAGCAGCGACCCCACCACATACCTCACCGAGACGTGGTCGTACTTCTCCGACGGCGACCTGAAGGAGCAGCACGACGCCGCCGGGGCGCCGACGACGTACGGCTACGACGCGAACGACAACCTCACCAACATGACCGCGACCGGCGGCGTGCAGGCCGCTGGCGAGACGCCCATCGTCGCGCAGGACACGTTCGACGGCTTCGACCAGCTCGTCAAGCTGCGCCAGCAGAAGACGGGCCAGCTGTGGCACTACACGACCTACGCGTACGACCTGAACGGCAACCCGGTGAACAGCGAGGACGACGCGACCGAGAACGCCAACGGCACCGTCACCGCCGGCCGGAAGACCGACTTCACCTACGACCAGGGCGATCAGGTGATCGACCAGGTCGACCACGGGCCCCAGACGGGGTGCACCGACGACCAGCGGATCCAGTACACCTACAAGCCGGACGGCTCGCCGCAGGACGAGATCCTGTCGCGCCCGGGTGCCTCGTGCACCGACACCGCGCCTGGCTGGACGGTCAAGGAGCAGACGACGGCGAGCTACTTCCTCGACGGGTCGCCGAGCACGCTCAAGGTCTGGAACGGCCCGTCCGCGACCGCGACCCTCATGCAGACGCACACCCTGTCGTACGAGGACGGCGCGAACATCTACCTGAACGGCAACATCTCGAAGGACGTCGTCGGGATGGCGAGCACGAACGCGCCGTGCCCGGTCGCGACGCCGTGCACGCTCAGCTACGGGTACGACGCGAAGGACCGCCTGATCAGCTACGGCAACGGCCGTGGCGGGTCGACCGCCTACACGATGCTCCCGAACGGGATGCTGAAGACGGAGGCGTTCGACAACGGGACGCTGAAGTACACGAAGACGTACGGCTACAACGCCGCGAACGGCGTGCAGCTGACGTCGCTCCGGCGCGACCAGACGGTTCCCACGGCTACCCACCGCCAGCAGCGCTTCTTCTACACCCACGGGAACATCGACTGCGTCGCGCACGACATCCTGGACGCGGCCGGTAATACCACGACGGCGGCGAGCCGCGCCGACTGCCCCAGCCCTGCCGGCGGAGCGATCTCGACCCGGCTCGACCAGAGCTACGGCTACGACTCGCTCGATCGGATGGCGGGCTTCCACGCCTACGAGAACGGCGTCGAGACCGACAACGGCCAGTGGACGTACGACGCCCTCGACCGGGTCTCGAAGGAGAACGAGGTCCACAAGGTCAGCTCGGTGAACGCGGTGAACGTGAACCGGACGATGGCCTTCGACTACCTCGGCCTCTCGCAGGACGTAGCGAAGGAGGTCTGGACGGGCGACGGAGCGACGACGAAGACGTACAGCTACGACGCCAACGGCAACAAGGCCGGCCTCAACGACACGACGGGCGGCGACCTGCTGTACGCCTACAACGCCCACGGCGACGTCTCGCAGCTGCTCACGACCGCCGGAGCGGCCAAGGCGGCCTACGGCTACCGCCCGTACGGCGACGAAGAGCAGGGCAGCGGCGCGATGAGCCAGGGCGACTCTGGGATGGCAACGACCCACGGGACGAACGGCGCCCTCAACAACTACCGGTACTCGGCGATGCGGTTCGACACCGCGAACGACGAGATCGACATGGGCGCCCGGTTCTTCAGCCCCGACTACGGCAGCTTCATGCAGGAGGACTACCTCCGAGATGCTCTCGGCGATCTCGATCTGGCCAGCGACCCGCTCACCGGCACCCGGTATGGCCTCACGGGCGGCAACCCGATCAACTTCGTCGAAGTCGACGGCCACAGCTTCTGCGACTGGTTCCCGCTGACGTGCTGGACGGCGAAGCACATCTGGGGCGGACTCAAGGCCGCGTGGGGCGGCATCAAGGGAGCGACCGGCTACTGCATCGGCAGCGCCAAGGGTGCGAGCAGCTGTGCGTTGATCGCGGGAGGAGTGGCGCTGACGGCAACGGGCGTCGGTGCGATCGGCGGAGGCGGCCTGATCACAGCCGGTGCCGCGAGTGTCGCCGCCGGCTCAGAGATCGCGGCCGACGCCTTCACCCTCGCGTCGGCGGCGCAATCCGCACGGAAGGGCGACTACAAGGGCGTCATCCTGTCGATCGGCACGTTCGGCAAGGTCGGCGGGAAGCTCGCGAGCACCCTCGACCGGGCGCTGACTCCGATCGTCGGCCGCGAGACGGCGCAGGCGACGGGCAAGCTCGAGGAACTCGCCGTCAAGTCGACCAAGAACGTCGAGCGCGGCAAGAACGAGAGCGCTGCCGCCTGGGGAACTCGCGTCCACACCGACTGGGAGGAGCAGGCCAAGCGGACGTTCGGCGATCGGGTCAAGACCGAGGTCTCGTTCAAGAACGGCGGCCGCGCGTACCACGGCGAAGCGGGGTCGGTGCGCCTCGACGCCGTGCTCTACGGAAAGAACGGCAAGCCGATCGCGATCTTCGACCTGAAGACGGGGAACGCCCGGCTCAGCGAGGCGCGGATCGAGCGAATCAAGAGCGAGCTGCCGAAGAAGTGGAGGAAGCTCCCGATTATCCAGATCGGCGGGAAGAGAAGGCTTCCGAAGCACCGGTAGGATCGGCGACGTGAAGGGTCCGGCGATCGAGCGCCTCGCGCGCAAGCATCTCCTCCCGAAGCTCGGTGACGACTTCGTTGCGAGGCGCTTGATCGTCTATCGCAAGCCCGTCGAGCACTTGCTCTACGCGCTGTGGTTCGACACGTCGTCCTTCACGAGCAGTCGCATCTACGTCGAGACGCTCGTCCAGCCCCTCTTCGTCCCGGTCACCGGACCGCGGTTCACGTTCGGGTTCCGCCTCGGCGACGACTTCTGGGACGTCGACGAGGACGATCCGGATCCCACCTTCGCCAAGATCGGAGACGCAGCCGCCCGCGACGCGCTTCCGTTCTTCGAGCAGCTCGGCAGCCTCGACTGGTTCTGCGAGCTCATACCGAAATGGGCCGACCGCGGCCACAAGAAGCTCACCGACCTCGACTCGGACGACCCGGTCGTCCTCGAGGCCCTCGGCTACGCCGAGATCGTCCGCGGCCGAAAGCAAGCGGGCGTCGAGCTGCTCGAGCGGGCGCTCGAGTCGGAGCGCGAGGACGAGAAGTACGCCAACGAAGAGCGAATCTCGAACATCGAGCGCGTACTTCAAGCCGTCGACGACCTCGGCCTCGAAGCCGGCCAGGCGCTCCTCGAGGAGTGGCGAGCGCAGACGATCAAGAACCTCCGCCTCGAGGCGTAAGCCGCGTGCGCATGCTGTCTTCGCCGGTGCTCAGGCTCTTGGCCGCCGCCTTGGTCCTCGCTGTCGGCGTCGGCGTGGCGGTGTGGCTCCATGGCTACGAGCAGACGAAGCACTTCCGGTCGGCTGTTTTCGTCGGGACAGGCCGGTACCACCCGTCGTGGGCCGATCCGGTCGCGGTGGGTGCGCTCGTCGCAGCAGTCGCGATTGGTGCGGCGATCCTTCGCGCGTCCCGGAAACACACTTCCTAGACGCGTTTGAGCCTCAGAGAGAGCGCTAGACTCGGGAGGGGTCGCTGCGGGTAGGGCCACGGCGAGGTGACTCTGCGACTACACGTCCTGCGCCGGCGCCGGAAGCTCGACGTCGCGCGACGCGAGCTGGCCGAGGTGGACGCCCGCCGCGACCGGTTGATCGTTTCCGCGATCGCGCTCGCGCCGAGCGGCTTCCACGAGACGCAGGATTGGGTCCGCGAGCTGCCTGCGGGAGTCGACGTCGAGACGCTCGGCGCAGCGGTCGAGGAGGCGCTGCGGCGGTCGAGCGAAGGTCACCAGGAGCACGAAGGCGAGCGGTTCGCGGCCCAGTTGAAGGCGGCCGGGGTGAAGAGCTGGTCGCAGTACGTGCGCAGGCTCGCGTCGGTGCGCGTGAAGCGGCAAGGCGAGGCGGTCGAGGTTCTTCCGTTCCGCAACCGCGGCGCCCGCCAGGGCTTGCACGAGCTCCCCGAGCAGATCGAGGCCCTCGAGAGTCCGGACGCCGCGGCGCTCGGAAGTGCAGTCTTCCGCGGGCTCGCCCGGTCGAACGAGGCGACACCGTGAGCGGGCGGCCCGACGTCGAAGCAGCGGCCGCGAGCGGGGCGGTCGGCTTCGGCGTCAAGAGCGCCTGGCTCGCCGTCCGGAGCGAACAGCCGGAGGAAGTCGCGCGAGCGCTCGGCCTCGACGACGTGCGGCCGGCAGCCTGGGGCGTGGTGCAGGAGATCCAGCGCCATCCGCCGGAGCCGCCGTTCCCCGTGTTCGTCACGCCACCCGTGGACGGCTGGACGCTCGTTCTGCTGGCGCCGAGCCTCGCCGAGGCCGAGTTCGACCTCGCGGGCCTCAGCCGGCAGTTCGGCGAGGCCCAGAAGCTCGCTACTCATCGCGTCGTCGAGTCGCACGAGTGGCAGCGCTGGGTCGAGGGCTCGCCGGTGCGCCGCTACTGGTGGGTCGGCGAGTCTGGAGAGGTTCGTCTGGACGACGGCGAGCCGGCGGCCGCCGAGGGCTCGCTCGCGCATGCGGGCGCCCTGGACGGCGACTGGGACGACCTCGAGTTCCCGGACGAGGACACCGTTCTCGACGTCGCGGCGGAATGGAGCATCGAGCCCACCACGTTGGACGGGCGCCTCGACCTCCCTGCCGAGGGCTTGCTGGGATACGCACCGCCTTCGCCGTAGCACACAGCGGCCGAACGAGTCTGAAGAATCTCCATTCCGCGCGACGACTCTGTCGTCGCGCACACTGTCGGCTTCGCCGAGATCCTGCGGCTCCTGAGAAAGTGGAGACGGCTCGACAGCCGTGATTTTGTGCGAGTGACCCCCGGCTGAAGCGGGTAGAGGGTCGGAGTGAGCGTCGCGCAGGCCGAGGTGATCGATCTGGTGACCGAGTCGCCGTCCGGTGAGATCGTGCTGATCATGAGCGACACCGACGACTGGGACGGCTTGCCCGAGCGCATCCTCCAGCTCCAGGACAAGTTGAACACCTACTACGCGTTCGTCGACTCGGGCCAGCTCTACGAGCTCCATCCGCAGGCGCGCGGCCGGCCGATCCGGTTCCAGCTGGACACGCTCAAGCCGCTCGACCCGACGACGCAGGCGGCTGCGGACGAGGCTGCGCGCTCGCTCGCCGAGGAGGGGATCGACTTCGTCGTCGAGCAATACGAGCCGGAGCTGGTCGAGCGCGTCATCCGCGAGCGGACTGCGCCGCGCGGCTGGCTCCGCCGCCGCTGAAGGCGACGAGCAACACGAATGGCCAAGTTTCGCTGTGTCTGCGGGGAGATCATCACCACGAGCGGCGCGATCCCGACCCCGAACGAGTGGCTCTACATCTCCGACGTCGACTACGGACGCTACTCCGGAACCGTCGACGCGGAAGCGCTGTACCAGGCGTTCGGAAGTGCGTTCGTCTGTCCGCGAAGCGGCCACATCTGGATCTACAAGCATGGCTTCGACCACGACCCTGAGGGTTACGCGCCGATCGAGAGCGTGAGCCAGGCGGACTCGTGATCGACCTGCTCGGAAACCGATGCGGCTGCAAGCTCCGGCGACGGCCGAGCTCGCGGAAAGAGACAGCCGTGTGAAAGGCCAGGCGGTCGAGCGCCTCGCGCGCAAGCATCTCCTCTCGAAGCTCGGAGACAGCTTCGTCGCGAGGCGCGAGTACGCGGCGCGGGCGCGGAAGCTCAGCCTCGAGATCACCTAGCCCTAGCGCGACGCGATGCGGAATCGAGAGTTCAACGCCGAGCGAGCGATGAGGTTGCGGAGAAGCCGCGATCCGCGGCCAGCCCGCGCGCACCCGGATCTCAAGACCGACCTTAGTCGCAGCTATGTGCGGCTGGAGCTGGACGGCCGATCGGCGATCGTGCGCGGCGAGGCGTTCCTGCCCGGCCACGGGTCGCCCGACTTCGAGGTCTTCCGCAAGGAGGTCGAGTGGGCCGACGGGGCGCCTGTGAGCGAGGACGAGCGGGAGCGGATACTGCAAACGTTGATGGCGTCCGCCGAGGAGCGAGGGCTGCGCATCGAGATCGTCTGAGGATCGCCCACGGATGAGCGGATCGATTCACGTCTCTTCGGGGCAGTGGCTCGCGATCGCGATCTTCGCCGGCCTCGCGCTGCTCGCGACGCGCGGTCTTCCGGCGCTCTGGCGTCACCAGAATGACCGGTGGGACCGCATGCCGGAGTGGTGGGTGCGCGGCCTTCCGACCGTCGTCGTCGCCGGCTGGGCGATGCTGCTCGGCGCGCTCCTGACCGTGACCGCGGTCGGCCGCACCGACACCGTCGGCGACGTGCTCACCGGTGCGCTCGGCCTCGTGCTCGCCTTCGTCGTCGCGAGCGCGATCGTGTGGGTCACGGTCGTGCTCTTCAACCGACCGCGGTTCGTCGTCCCGCCGCACCTCCGCGACCGAAAGGGAAGGATCCATGCCCGAAAGCGACTATGAGCACGCGGCGGAGCTCGTCGCCGGCCACCCCGACCTCGCGGACTTCGTAGGCGCGCGTGACGAGGAGCTGGTGCGCGCAGCCGAGGCCGCGTTGGGGGTTCGGTTTCCGCCCAGCTACCGGCGCTTCCTTCGCGAGCTCGGCGCCGGCTCGTTCGGCGGGCAGGAGATCTACGGCGTGATCCACGCCGACTTCGAGAATTCCGGGATCCCTGACGCGGTCTGGAACACCTTCAGCCTGCGCAACGACGGCGACATCCCGCCCGACCTCGTCGCCATCTACGCGACCGGCGACGGCGAGCAGCTTTGCGTGCAGTCGGGCTCGTCGGAGACGCCGATCCTCGCAATTTGGCCCGGCAGCGACGAGGAGCCCGAGGTCGTCGCAACAGATTTCGGCGCCTGGTTCCGGGAGATCGTCGAAGACGAGCTCGACTAGCCCGCCTCGGCCGGGGCCGGCGTCGGCGGCGGGGCGACGGGCGCTCGCTCGACCTCGACGTGCGGGAGCCACTCGAGCCACGACGGCAGGTACCAGTTCCAGCGGCCGAGGAGCTTCATCATCGAGGGGAGGACGAGGGATCGGATCACGGTCGCGTCGAGCAGAAGCGCAGCGGCGACCCCAAAGCCCATCTGCTGGAACATGACCAGGTCTCCCGCCGCGAAGCCGGCGAAGACGGCGACGATGATCAGCGCGGCGCCGGTGATGATCCGCGCGGTCGTGGCCACTCCTGACGCGACCGCTTCGGCCGCGTCGCCGGTCTCGTCGAAGCGCTCCTTGATGCGGCTGAGCAGGAAGACCTGGTAGTCCATCGAGAGCCCGAAGAGCACGGAGAAGAGGAAGAGCGGCACCCACGCGTCGATCACGTCGAACTTCTGGAACCCGAGGATCCCGGTGGCCACGCCGTGCAGCGACACGAGCACGAGCAGCCCGTACGCGGCGCCGACCGACAGGAGGTTGAGCACGATCGCCGTCAGCGCGACGACGATCGAGCGGAACGCGATCGTGAGCAGGATCAGGGTCAGGCCGAGGACGAACGTGAAGACGAGCGGCGCGGGGTTGGTCACCGCGTCGAAGTAGTCGACGTTCTCGGCGGTCTTTCCGCCCACGACGGCGTCGGCGCCCGTCCCGGCCAGCGCACTCGGGAGGATCCGGTGCCGCAAGTCGCGCACGGCTGCGACCGCCACCTTGCCGACCGAGTCGCCGCGAACCGGCACGGTCAGGAGCGAGACGTCCCCCGAGCGGCGCAGGAGGCCGGGGCCGAAGCGCTCGTCGGAGGCGAGCTGAGCGCGCAGCTTCTCGACCGTCGACGCGGAAGCGCCGGTGACGACGATCCGCACCGGGCTCGGGTTGAGGCGCGGGAAGTCGCGCTGGAGCGCCAGGTAGCCCTGCTTCGACTCGAGCCGGTCGGGAAGCGTCGCGACGCCGCTCGCACCGATGTGGAGGCCGAGGACCGGCGACGCGGCTGCGAGCAGGAGCGCCACCGCCGCGACCAGGCTCACCGCCGGGCGCCGCAGGACGCGATCGACGATCGCGCGCCAGAAGCGGCCTTCGGGGTTCGTCCGCTCGACCGAGGCGCGCCCGACGACCGGCACGCGGAGCCGGTTGACGCCGTCGCCGACCGACGCGAGCACGGCCGGGAGCAGCGTCAGCGCCGCCGCCACCGACACCACCCCGACCAGGATCGCCCCCGCCGCGAGGCTCCGCATGATCGTCGTCGGCACGAGCATCATCCCGAACAGCGCAACGACGAAGGCCGAGCCGCTGAAGAGGACGGCGCGGCTCGCGGTGGCGCCGGCCATGGCGATCGCCTCGGTCTCGGGCAGGCCGCGTCCACGCTCCTCGCGGTAGCGCGAGATCACGAACAGCGAGTAGTCGATCCCGAGCGCGAGCCCCATCCCGACGAGCATGTTCACGATGAAGATCGAGAGGTCGAACGCCTGCGAGAGGAGCGAGACGAGCCCCATCGTGACGACGATCGAGACGATCGCCATCAGCAGCGGGACGAGTCCCGCGACGACGGCGCCGAAGACGAGCACGAGGATGATCAGCGCCGCCGGCAGCCCGTAGCGGAGCTCCCCCGATCGAAGGTCGTGCTCCGAGAGCGTGTTGAAGTCGTTCCCGATCGTGTGGGCGCCGGTGATCGTGACGCGGAAGTCGGGGTTCGCGTCGGCCTGGCGGACGACCGCGACGATCGGCTTCGCGTCCGAGTCGGAGCCGATCACGATCGGGATCGCGACTGCGTGGCGGTCGCGCGAGACGGGCAGGCTCCCGGTGCCTACCGCGCCGATGACCTTCCCCGTCGCGCGACCGCGACGGACTAGGTCGGCGACGAAGCTCCGGAACTGCGGCGAGCCGGCCGCGAAACGGTCTGACCGGACGTCGACGATGTCCGTCACCTCCTCGCGCGGGTCTGGCGGGAAGTGCTGCGAGATCAGCTTCACGGCGCGGGTCGACTCGGGGTTGCCGGTGACGTGCGCGTCGGTGGTCAGCCCGCGGAGGAGCAGGGCGATCGCCGCGAACGCGAGCACGACCACGCCTGTCCACGCGAGGTAGACGCGCCGCGGATGACGGCTACAGGCGCGGGCGAGCCGCTCGGTCACACCCATACCGTCCAGGGTGCCACGCGGCGGCGGCGCTGCTCAAGCGGCTCGGCGGAGTTGCTCGTCGAGCGGGACGAGCGGCAGGCGGAACGTCTCGACCGCATCCGTGTTCGTGACGACGTTGTCGCCCGCCTCGATCATCTTCAGCTGGTCGCGCGTGACGGGCGGGTTCGGCAGCCGCTCGAGGACGACGGCCTGCGCGCGCATCAGCCCCATCGGGACGTGCACGCTCGGCCGGCGGACGCGTAGCGTGCGCTTCAACCGCTCCCACATCTCGTTCCACGTGACGACGTCGGGACCGCCGATCTCGAAGGTTCGGTTCGCCGCCTCCGGCTTGTCGACCGCGGCCGCGAAGTAGGCGGCGACGTCCTCGACCCAGATTGGCTGGATCCGCTGCTCACCCGAGCCGACGATCGGCGTGACGGGCGTGAGCCGCGCGAGACGCTTGAACGTCGGCAGGACGCCGCCATCGCGGCCGAAGACGAAGCTCGGCCGGAAGATCACGTGCTCGACGCCGGACGCCTTCACCGCCTGCTCCATCTCCCACTTCGCATGGAAGTACGGCGTGAGCTCGCGCGTCTGCTCGGTCGTGCCGAGCGCGCTCATCAGGACGAAGCGGCGGACGCCTTCCTCGCGCGCGGCGGCGACGAGATCGCGCGTGCCCTGCTCCATGATCCGCTCGAACTGGCTCCGCGGGCCGGTGATGATCGCGACGAGGTGGACGACCGTGTCGCAACCGCGCACGGCCGCGCGCAGGCTGGCCGCGTTGGTCACGTCCCCTTCGGCCAGCTCGCAGCCCCACGCTGCAAGCTTCGAGCCGCGGCGCCGGTCACGGACGAGGCACCGCACGTCGCGCTCGTTCGCCCGCAGCTCGTGGACGACCTTCGGCCCGATGAAGCCCGTGCCGCCCGTGACGAGGATCACCGGCGCACCTCGTCGGCGGCGAAGTTCTGCCAGTAGCGGCTCGGCGTCGGGCCCTGCTGGCCCTGGTACTTCGAGCCGAGCGTCCCGCTCCCGTACGGCGACTCCGCGGCCTCGGAGAGCTGCACGAACGACAGCTGCCCGATCTTCATCCCGTGGTAGATCGTGATCGGTAGGTTCGCGACGTTCGAGAGCTCGAGCGTCACGTGCCCGTCCCAGCCGGGGTCGATGAACCCGGCCGTCGAGTGGATCAGGAGGCCAAGTCTCCCCAAACTACTTTTCCCCTCGAGCCTCGCGACGAGGTCGTCCGGGAGCCGGACGCGCTCCAGCGTCGACCCGAGCACGAACTCGCCCGGGTGGAGCATGAACGGCGTGTCGTCGTCGATCTCGACCAGCGAGGTCAGCTCCTCCTGCTCCCGCTTGACGTCGATGAACGGGTAGCGGTTGTTGTGGAAGACGCGGAAGAAGCGGTCGACGCGCACGTCCACGCTCGACGGCTGGAGGAGCGAGTCGTCGTACGGGTCGATCTCGATCCGGCCCTCGGCGAGCAGGCGCTTGATCGTCCGGTCGGAGAGGACCACGCGGCGATTCTACGGCCGTCGGTTGGCGTGCTCGTTGCAAGCTCGCCATGCAGCTATGCAGCGGCCGCGACCTTCGGTAACCTCCGACCCGTGGCGATAACGCGCGCGATCGACGTCCGGACGGCCATCCCGGGGCCGCGCTCGAAGGAGATCCTGGAGCGGAAGGCCCGCGTCGTCGCGGAGCCGCTCTCGATCTACCTGCCGATCGTGATCGAGGAGGGGCGCGGCGCGCTCGTCACCGACGTCGACGGGAACACGTTCATCGACTTCACCGGCGGCGTCGGCTGCCTCAACGTCGGGCACTCGCACCCGCGGGTCGTCGCGGCGGCGCAGGAGCAGCTCGACCGCTTCTCGCACACGGACTTCACGATCGTCCCGTACGAGGTCTACGTCACGCTCTCGGAGCGGCTGCTCGCGCTGGCGCCGATCTCGGGCGAGACGAAGGCGGCCTTCTTCAACGCGGGCACCGAGGCGATCGAGAACGCGGTCAAGTTCGCGCGCGCGTACACCAAGCGGGCTGCGGTGATCGCCTTCGAGGGCGGCTTCCACGGGCGGACGCTCCTGTCGGTGAGCCTCACCTCGAAGACGCACCCGTACAAGGCCGGGCTCGGGCCGTTCTCGCCCGAGGTCTACCGCGTCCCGTTCGCGCAGGACTACCGCGGCCCCACCGCCCGCGAGGCGCTCGCCGCGCTCGAGCGGACGCTCGTCACGCAGGTCGCGGCCGAGGAGGTCGCCGCGATCGTGCTCGAGACGGTGCAGGGCGAGGGCGGCTTCGTCGTCGCGCCGCGGGAGTTCGTGCAAGGCGTCCGCCGGATCTGCGACGAGAACGGGATCGTCCTCGTCGTCGACGAGGTGCAGACCGGCTACGGCCGCACCGGGAAGATGTGGGGGATCGAGCACTACGGCGTCGAGCCCGACCTGATGACGATCGCGAAGTCGATCGCGATGGGCCTGCCGCTCTCGGGCGTGATCGGCCGCGCTCCGATCATGGACGCGCCGGGAGACTCGGCGATCGGCGGCACGTACGTCGGCAACCCGGTCGCGCAGGCCGCGGCGGTCGCCGTACTGGACGTCTTCGAGGAGGAAGGCCTCGTCGAGCGGGCAGGCGCGATCGGCGAGACGCTTCGCTCGCGGATGCTCCAGTGGCAGGAGCGCTTCCCGGCGATCGGCGACGTCCGCGGGCTCGGGATGATGCTCGCGATCGAGCTCGTCCGCGACCGGGAGACGAAGGAGCCGGCGCCCGAGCTCGCGAGCGCGGTCACCGAGGCCGCAGCGGAGCGCGGGCTGCTCCTGCTCAAGTCCGGGATCTACTCGAACTGCATCCGCGTGCTCGCGCCGCTCGTCCTCACCGACGCCGAGGTCGACGAGGCGCTCGGCGTCTGGGAAGACGCGCTGCACGCAGCGTTGGCGTAAGCCTCGCCTCGCCTGGGAAGATTCCTCGCCGGTGGTTGGCGAGGTGATCGGTGGCCGCTACGAGCTCGAGGAGCTCGTCGGCTCGGGGGGCATGTCGAGCGTCTACAAGGCGTACGACACGCTGCTCGAGCGCCACGTCGCGCTGAAGGTCCTCCACGAGCACCGCACCGACGACGAGTTCGTCGAGCGGTTCCGCCGTGAGGCTCGCGCCGTTGCGCAGCTCTCGCACCCGAACATCGTCACCGTCATCGACCGCGGCGAAGACGCGGGGCGCCAGTTCATCGTCTTCGAGTACATCGAGGGCAAGACGCTGAAGGACTGCCTCGACGCGGAGGGCCGGATGCCGGTGCGCCGCGCGCTCGAGCTGGCGATCGAGGTCGCAGGCGCGCTCGCGTTCGCGCACGACAACGGGCTCGTCCATCGCGACGTGAAGCCGCAGAACGTGATCCTGAACGGCGACGGCTGCGCGAAGGTGACGGACTTCGGAATCGCTCGGTCGCTCGACGTTCAGGGCGTGACGCAGTCGGGAACCGTCCTCGGCACCTCGAGCTACATCGCGCCCGAGCAGGCGACCGGGCGGGCCGTCGAGCCGGCGACCGACGTCTACTCGCTCGGCGTCGTCCTCTTCGAGCTCCTGACGGGCCGCGTGCCGTTCATCGGCGAGAGCTTCGTCTCGGTCGCGATGCAGCACGTGAACGAGCCGCCGCCGAGCGTCCTCGACCTGCGGCCCGACGTGCCGGTTCGCGTGGCGAACGCCGTCGACCGCGCGCTCGCGAAGAGCCCGGGAGACCGCTTCGCCTCGATGCACGACTTCGCGGCCGAGCTCGAGGCGTGCCTCGCCGGTCTAGGTGACGAGCCGGCCGAGGACGCGACGCTCGTGCAGATGGCGCCGGTCGTTCGTGCGTCGCGTCGCCGGGACTTGCGCGCCGCGCGCCGCTGGCCGCTCGCACTCGTCGCGTTCGGGCTCCTGCTGCTCTTCGTCGTCGCCGCGGCCGCCATCTGGGCCGTCCGTCAGGTGGACCACACAGGCTCCTTGGCCGGTTCGCCGCCGCCGGTCCACGCCGGCGGGCAGCTGAAGCCGATCCGCCTCGCCGCGGCAGGCTCCTACGACCCCGAGGGATCGGGCGGCGAGCACAGCTCGAAGGTGCCGCTCGCCGTCGACGGCAACACCTCGACCTCGTGGGACACGGAGCACTACCGGTCGTTCGCGAAGCACGGCGTCGGGTTCGTCCTCGACGCGGGCGGGACGAAGACGCTACGCCGGATCCGCTTGACGACCGACACGCCCGGCTTCCACGCGCAGATCCGCGGCGGCGGCAGCGCAGCCGGCCCGTTCCCCACCTACCTCTCGCCGGTGAAGACGATCGAGGGCTCGACGACGGTCGAGCTCCAGCCGAAGCCGGTCCGCTACGTCCTCGTCTGGATCACGCAGCTTCCGCCGGCGAACGACCACGCCGACGTGAACGAGGTCAAGGCGTTCCGGTAGACCACTCCACCACGCCGCGCAGGAGGACGTGCCCCTTCCGGTGGAGGTCGAGGAGCGCACGCCGACACGACGCTCGACGACGAGCCCCTGGGCGGGCATCATCGACGCTAGAACAGGTAGCGCTGCCGCCGCTCGTGCCGCTCGATCGCGAGCTCGACGAGCCGGTCGAGCAGCTGCGGGTACGCGATTCCCGAGGCCTCGAACAGCCGCGCATAGAAGCTCGTCGCCGTGAATCCCGGGATCGTGTTCAGCTCGTTGACGACGACCTCGCCGTCGTCGGCTCGGACGAACATGTCCGCCCGCGCCATGCCCTCGCAGTCGCTGGCCCGGAAGGCGTCGACCGCGAGGGTCTGCGCACGCTCGATCTGCTCCTGCGAGACCCCCGGCGGCGGGACGATCAGGTCGGAGCCGCCCTCGTCGTACTTCGACGAGTAGTCGTACCAATCGGCGAAGTTGGCCACGACCTGGCCGGGCAGCGAGGCGACGGGCTCGAGGTTCCCGAGGACACCGACCTCGATCTCGACGCCCTCGACGAACTCCTCGACGAGCGCCTTCTCGCCGTGGCGCAGCGCGAGCTCCACGGCCGGCGCCAGCTCCTCCTCCGAGCGCACCTTCGTGATCCCGATCGACGAGCCGAGCTGCGCCGGCTTGACGAAGACCGGGTAGCCGTACGGGTTCCGGATCTCGGCGCCCTCGCGGAGCGTGATGCTGCGCGTCACCGGGATCCCCTTGTCGCGCATCACCGACTTGAAGACGTCCTTGTCCATGCAGACGTACGAGGCGCCGTGCCCCGCCCCGACGTACGCGACGCCGGCCAGCTCGAGCAGGCCCTGCACGGTCCCGTCCTCACCGAAGGGGCCGTGGAGGATCGGCAGGACGACCTCGACGTCGGCGAGCGTGGTCGCGACCGCTTTGGACTCGGCCGGAACCGGCAGCGTCTCGCCGGGCCGTGTCTCGGGGTCTGACCCCGCCTCCAGCGCGGCCGGGACGCGCCCGTTCCCGCTCGGGAGCGCCCAGCGCCCGTCGCGGCCGATCTCGATCGAGACCGTCTCGTAGCGGTCCGGGTCGAGTGCCTCCAGCACCGATCGACCGGACGCGAGCGAGATCGCGTGCTCGCTGGAGCGGCCGCCCATGAGCACGGCGACGCGGATGCGCCCGCCGTCGTTCACGGCCCAGTCCCCGTGGTGGCGTTCCCCTGGTCGCCGCCGCCGGCGAGGCGGCCGACGAAGATCGTCACCGTGCTCCCCTGCGGCGCCGAGGAGCCGGACTTCGGCGACTGGTCGAGGACGATGTTCTCGGCCGTCGGGTCGGTCGTGTCCTGCGGCACGATCTTCACCTTGAAGCCGGAGCTCTCGAGGGTCGAGCTCGCCGTGTCCTTGTCGAGGGTCGTGACGTCGGGCACCTGGATCTCCGTCGGGCCCTTCGAGACGGTGAGCGTGATCGTCGAGCCGATCGGCGCCGTCGTGTTCCCGCCCGGATCCTCGCTCAGGACCGTGTCCTTCGGCTCGTTCGAGTCGCGGTCGACGCGTTTGACCTTGAAGCCCTTCGCCATCAGCGTCGACTCGGCCTGCGCGTACGGGATCCCGACCACCGGCGGAACGGCGAGCGTCGCCGGCCCCTTCGACACGTTGATCCGCACCTTCGAGCCGCGAACGACCCGAGTCCCCGGCCCGGGCGACTGCGCGACCACGGTGTTCACGGGCCTGAGCGAGTTGACGTCGTGGACGTCCGGGTCGAGCCCGACCTTCGCGATCGCCGCCGCCGCGTCGGTCGCCTGTTGCCCGCGCACGTCCGGAACGACGGTCTTCGGCCTCCCGGTGGAGACGTAGATCGTGACCTGGTTGCCCTTGTCGATCCGGTTCCCGGGCGCCGGGTCCTGCCGGAAGACGATGCCGATGTCCGCGGCGCCGCTCGGCTGGCGGCGGACGACGGGGCTGAGGCCGGCGGTGCGGATCTGCCCGACCGCCTGCGCCTCGCGCTCCTTCAGGTACGAGCCGACCGCGACGGGCTTGGACGCGTTCAGCTGGTGCTGGATCTGCGTGTACGCGTACCAGCCGACGAGGCCGGCCAGCACGACGAGCCCGAGGGCGAGAAGCCACGGCCAGATCGAGCGGCGGCGGCCGGCCGGCTCCTCGTAGTCGTACTCGTAGTACGACGGCGGCGGCGCGGCGGGCGGCGGGCGCACCGGCCGCGGAACCGGCGGGACGATCGAGGTCGCGACGGTGATCGGCCGCGCGATGATCGCCGTCGCTGCCTCTTCGGTCTCCGGGCTGACCGCGACGCCGCGGGCGATGCGGGCGAGGTCGGCGTCCATCTCGTCGGCGTTCTCGTAGCGCTCGTCGGGAGACTTGGCCAACGCGCGCATGACCACGAAGTCGAGGTCGCGCGGGACCTCGGGCCGCAGGCGCGACGGCGGCTCCGGCGTCTTCGAGAGGTGCTTCATCGCGAGCTCGACCGGCGTCTCGCCGCTGAACGGCACCTTCCCGGTCAGCAGCTCGTAGAGCACGATCCCCACGGAGTACAGGTCCGAGGCGGGCGTGACCGGCGCGCCTTGGGCCTGCTCGGGCGAGAGGTACTGCGCCGTCCCGATGATCGAGCCCTCCTCCGTCATCTGGCTCGGGCCCGCGCGAGCAATCCCGAAGTCGGTGACCTTCAGCCGCCCTTCGCCGTCGACGAGCACGTTGTGCGGCTTGATGTCGCGGTGGACGAGCCCCTGGCGGTGCGCGACCCGCAGCGCGGCGAGGATCTGCCGCGCGTAGTCGATCGCGACCGAGATCGGCGCGGGGCCGCGCGCCAGGATCAGCTCCTTGAGGCTGCGGCCCTCGAGGTACTCCATCGAGATGTAGTAGGTGCCCTCGGCCTCGCCGCGGTCGTAGATCGACACGATGTTCGGGTGGGACAGGCCGGCCGCGTTCTTCGCCTCGCGCCGGAACCGCTCGACGAACTGGTCGTCGCCGGCGTGCCGCTCGTTCAGGATCTTGATCGCGACGCGCCGGCCGAGCTCCTGGTCCTCGGCGAGGTAGACGTTCGCCATCCCGCCGGTGCCCAGCTTGCGAAGGATCTTGTAGCGCCCGTGGAAGAGCGTGTTGATCAGCGTGTCCGAGACCGCCATGGCCGTAGCGTAGGTCTAGTGGAGTTCAAGAGCGGTGGAGGATCGCCTGCATCAGGGTTTTCGCGATCGGAGCCGCGCTCTTGCCGCCGAAGCCGCCGTTCTCGACCACGACCGCGACGGCGACCTTCGGGTGGTCGGCCGGCGCGAACGAGATGAACCACGCCGTGTAGACGTTGGCCACGCCCGTCTCGGCCGTGCCCGTCTTGCCGGCGACCTTCACGCCCGGGATCTGCGCGGCGGTGCCCGTTCCGCCCGTGACGACCGCCTCCATCATCGTGGTCAGCTCGCGCGCCGTCTGCGGCTTGATCGCGCGGCCGAGCCGGTCGGGGTGCGTGCGCTGGACGGTCGTGCCGCCGTGGGACACGATCTTCTCGACGACGTACGGACGCATGACGACGCCGCCGTTCGCCACCGAAGCCGCGACCATCGCCATCTGCAGCGGCGTCACGAGCAGCCGCTCCTGCCCGAAGGCGAGGCGCCCGGGGTCGACCTGCGTCGCCGGGTTCGACGGGTCGAACAGCTTGCCGCGCCTGTAGAGCCCGCTCGCCGCGCGCTCGTTCAGCGGCGTCTCGAGCGGCGGCCGCGAGTAGAAGCCGAAGCGCTTCGCGTAGTCGAGGATCGTCCCCGCGCCGATCGCCTTGCCGATGTTGCAGAAGACGGCGTTGATCGAGTGCTCGAGCGCGGTCGTGAAGTTCACGTGGCCGAACACCTCCGGGCCGGTCTCCGGGTTCCCCGCGTTCGAGATCTTCCGGCCGTACTCCGTGCAGTAGCCAGGATCGAAGAACGTCGAGTCGGGCTTGTACCGGCCGGTGTCGAGCGCCGCTGAGGCGGTCACGACCTTGAACGTCGATCCCGGCTGGTAGAGGCCCTGCGTCGCGCGGTCGAGGAGCGGCGCGGGAGGCTTGCACGGCGCCGTGATCCGGCGAATCAGCCGGAAGCTCCGCTCGACGAGGTTCTCGTTGTAGGTCGGGCTCGACGCGAGGACGAGCACCTTCCCGGTCGACGTGTCGAGCGCGACCGCCGCGCCGCACTTCCCGGCCAGCGCCTCGTTCGCGAGCCGCTGCGCCTGCGGGTCGATCGTCAGGTAGACGTTGTTCCCCTTCACCGTTGCGCCCTTGAGGCGGTCGAGAGTCGTCGTCAGGACCGTGTTGAGGTTCGCGTTCGAGCCGGTCAGGTAGTCGTCGAGCGAGCGCTCGATCCCGGCTTGCGAGCGCGACTGCGTCGAGTAACCGACGACGTGCGGCGCGAGCTTCCCCTGCGGGTAGCGGCGGAAGTAGAGCGTCTGGTTGCCGACGCGCTTCGCGCGGTTCGCGGCCAGGACGGTCTTCCCGTCGCCTGCGTAGATCAGCCCACGCTTGATCGTGAACTTCGCGACGCGCTGGATCTCGTTGTCCTGCCGGTCGGCGAGGCCCGCCTGCGCCCACGTCTGCCAGTACGTCGTCGCGACGATCAGCGCGATCATGAGCAGCAGCGCGGCGAGCGCGAGGCGGCTGACCTGGCGGTTCATCATCTCGTCGGGCTCGCTCGGTTCGAGATCAGGAGGAGGCCCGCGAGCAGCACGAAGTTCGCGACCACGCTCGACCCCCCGTACGAGACGAACGGCAGCGTGATCCCCGTCAGCGGGATCAGCCGGAGGATGCCGCCGACGATGATGAACGTCTGGAGCGCGAAGCCGAAGGTCAGGCCGGCCGCGGCGAGCTTCGAGAAGCCGTCGTCGGCGAGGAGCGCGATCCGGAAGCCGCGCGCGACGAAGAGCATGTAGACGAGCAGGAGCGCCGCCGCGCCGATCAGCCCGAGCTCCTGCGCGATCGCCGAGTAGATGAAGTCCGTGTTCAGGTACGGGATCAGCGGGTGGCCGCTCGTCGTCTCGAAGGTGCCGCGGCCGAGACCGGTCCCGCCGAAGTGGCCGTTCCCGATCGAGTACAGCGACTTGACGAGCTGGTAGCTCTGGCAGTCCTGGCGGAGCGCGGGCTTGCCGCTGATCGGGCAGTAGACCTTGTGCACCGTCCAGGGGTGGAGCCAGATCGTCACGCGGTCGCGCACGTGCGAGATCGAGCGATAGGCGCCGTACGAGCCGACGAGGAAGAGGACGGCGCCGGTCATGACATAAGCCCCGCGCCCGGTCGCGACGTAGAGCATTGCTAGGAAGATCCCGAAGTAGAGGAGCGCGCTGCCGAGGTCGTTCGTCTCGACGAGGACGAGCATCGCGCCGCCCCAGATCACGAGCAGAGGCCCGATGTCCTTGAGCCGGAACTGCGCGAGCATCTCCCGTTTCTCGCGCAGGTAGGCCGCGAGGAAGACGATCAGCGCGATCTTGGCGAGCTCGCCGGGCTGGAACTGGAGCGGGCCGAAGTGGACCCACAGCCGCGCGCCGTTCACCGTCGTGCCGAGCCCGGGCAGCGCCGGCAGGACGAGCAGCCCGATCGCGGTCAGGCCGAAGAGGTACTTGTAGCTCTCGAGCCGCCGGTAGTCGTGGCGTAGGACGAAGGCGACCGCGGCGAAGAGCGCGACCGCGATCACGATCCAGAGCCCCTGCCTGAACGCGTCGTCGGGGTTCAGCCGGTAGATCTCCGTCAGGCCGATCGCCGTCAGGAGCCCCGCGATCGGAAGCAGGTACGGGTCGGCGTTCGGCACCGTCAGCCGCGTGACGACGTGCGCCGCCACGTAGAGGAGCAGGAAGAAGCCCGCGTACGTGAGCGAGGCGGTCGAGACGACGTGGCTGCGGGCGATGTAGACGCTCGCGAAGCCCACGCCGGTGAGGACGCCGACGACGATCAGGAAGAGGAGCTCCCGGTTGCGCGGCCTCACGGGCGCGTGTCCGGTGCTACCGGACTAGCAGGTAGATCACGACCGCGGCCACGATAGCGGCGACCACGAGCGCGACGACGAGGGCACGAAGCGCGCGCGGGCGGCTCGGCTCGGCCGGCGCGCGCGGGGCGACCGCAGGCTCCGGCGCCGGCTCGGCGACGGGCTCCTCGACGGCGGGAGGAGCCTGCTCCGCCGCGAGCCTGGCGACGTCCTCGGGCTTGATCACCATCGTCGTCACCGCGGGCACCGCGTCCGCCTCGGTCAGCGTGTCCTCCTCCTCGGGCGACGGCTCGGGCTCGGCCGCGGCGGCCTCGGGCTCGGACACCGACGGCAGGCGGACCGTCTCGTCGCCCGGCGCCGCGATCTCGAACGCGACGACGGTGATGTTGTCGTCGCCGCCGGCCTTGTTCGCTGCCGCGATCAGCGCCCTCGCCGCCGCGTTCAGGTCGCCGCGGTTCCGCTCGACGAGCTCGAGGATGGTCGGGTTCGCGACCATCGAGTAGAGGCCGTCGGAGCAGAGGACGAAGATGTCGCCGGAGCGCGTCTCCTGCGTGAACGTGTCGACGTCGACGTTCGGGTCGGTGCCGAGCGCGCGCGTGATCACCGACCGCTGCGGGTGCGTCTCCGCTGCCTCGGGCGTGAGCTTGCCGCTACGGACGAGCTCCCCGACGAGCGAGTGGTCCTCGGTCAGCTGCATCAGCTCGCCGTCCCGGATCAGGTACGCGCGCGAGTCGCCGACGTGGCCGAAGCGGACGTGACCCTCCTCGACGAGCGCGACCGTCAGCGTCGTCCCCATGCCCGAGGCGGACGAGTCCTCGGTCGCGCGCTGGTAGACGCGCCGGTTCGCCTCCTGCACGAGCGAGACGACTCCGCCCTCGACGTCCTCCCCGTTCTGCGAGCCCTCGCGCAGCGCCTCCGCGGCGAGCCCCGACGCGACCTCGCCCGCGTTCGCGCCGCCCATGCCGTCGACGACCGCGAAGATCGGCGGCTCGAGGACGTAGGTGTCCTCGTTGTGCCGCCGCTTCCGGCCGGTGTCCGAGACCGCCGCCGTCCGGCCGATGCTGCTCATCCCTCGAACCTCAGGTCGGTCGCGCCGATCCGGACGACGTCGCCGGAGGCGAGCTTGCGCGGGCGCTGGATCCTCGAGCCGTTCACGTAGGTGCCGTTCGTCGAGCCGACGTCGACCACCCATACCCCGTCGCGCCGCGGCTCAAAGCGCGCGTGCTCGGCGGAGGCGAAATCGTCCGCCGCCAGCCCGACGTCGTTCTGCTCGCCGCGTCCCACGGTCAGCGGCGCCGAGTTAAGCACGACATCGGACCCGGCGTCCAGCGCGGGGCTCTTCATCACGACCAGCCGGCCGGTGGTCGGGGCCGACGAGCCGCCCTCGGGGGCCAGGATGAAGCTCTCCTGCGGCAGCCGGAGGTCGCGCGTCGCCGAGCGCACGATTCGCCAGATGAAGAGGTAGAGCAGGACGAGGAAGACGATCTTGAGGACGAGGAGGGCTTCCTCGACGGCTATCGACCCGAGGATCACGACGTGGTCTTGAAGACGAGCTCCGTCGTGCCGATCGTGAACCGGTCGCCGTCTGCGAGCTTGGCGCGCTGCGTGCGCTTGCCGTTCACGTCGAGGCCGTTGGTCGAGCCGAGGTCGACGAGCCAGTACGCGTCGCCCTCGCGCCGGAGCTCGGCGTGCCGGCGCGACGCATTCGGGTCGGCCACCTGGATGTCGCACTCCTTCGAGCGGCCGATCACGACGCGCCGGCCGTCGAGCTCGTGCGTGCGACCGTTCACGGTCAGCGTCGCGCGCGGCGGCTCGATCCCGAGCTCCACCGGCGACGCGGCCTCGGTGGGCACGCCCGGTCCGGCCGGCTTGTAGACCATCGTCTGGCCCGACGTCGCCGGGATCCGGGGCGCCGTCTCGCCGCGGCCGCGCTCCGGCTGCACCATCCGCGTCGCGATCCCGAACTCGCCGAGCGCGAGGTCGTCGTCGGTCTCGAGCAGCACGCGCGGCTGCGTCAGCATCGCGTACTTCTCGCGCCGCGCGTGGTCGGCGAGGTGGTCCTGGAGCTCCTCGAGCAGCGATCCCTCGTACGACGCGAACTGCTCGCGATCGGCGGGCGCGAGGTAGACGGTGTACTCGTTGGGCACGTAGATCCGGGACACGGACACCGTGCGGTGGTCGTCCATCTCCTTCGCGAGCTTCCGCGCGAGCTCGACCGGCTGGACGTTCGTGCGGAACGCGCGCCCGAAGACGCCCTCGATCAGGCCCTCGATCCGCTGCTCGACCCCGCGCAGAAAAGACACGCCTGCATCTTGCCCCGTCTAGCGGACTCGATGCTCGTACAGGAGCACTGCGAAGGTAAGCCAGCCCGCGAGGACGAGCGGCACTGCGCCCGCGTGCGGCGCGACGAGGAGCGGGCCGGCGACGAGCCATGCACCGACGGCGGCCGCGGGGAAGCGGCCGCGCGCGTACGGGATCGCGGTGGCCGCGACCGCGAATGCGAGCGCCGTGAGCGGCAGGGCAGGTCGCGCGGCCAGCGCGTGCCAGAGGACGCCTGCGACGGCGAGTGGATCGCGCGCCTCGGCGATGCTCAGCTTGGGTGCCTCGCCTGCGCCGAGCGGTAGGTCGCTCCCGCGGAGGCCGGCCGCGAGCGCGGCGACGAGCACGGCGGCGAGCGCCTGCGCGAAGCGTCGAACCGGCGAGCGGACGAGCTTCGCGAGCGCGAGCGGGACGAGCCCGAGCGCGAGCACCGGCGCGAGGAGCGGCCCGAGCCCGAACGCGAGCGCGCTCCTCGGCTCCCCCCACGACAGCGCGAGCCAGACGACCGCGACCGTGCCGTACAGGAGCGCGAGCCCGAGCGACAGGTTCCCGAGCGGGAAGACGGGCACGGCGAGCGCGAGCGTCACCCCCGCCCGCTCGCGAAGCAGGGTCGCGAGAAACGCGAGCGCCGCGAGCCCGACCGCCCAGCCGTGCGGCCAGAACGGGAGCATCGACGCGCCGGCCGCGGTCGCGACCGCCGCGGCCGTCGCAGGAACCAGCCGTGCGGGCGGCCGGCGCAACGCGATCCTCGGAGTCGCCGCCGGCCGGTCGCGCTCGGCGAACGCGACTCGAAGCGCCTGCGCGAGCCGCGCAGCCGACGGGCGACGCCCCGGCTCGAGCGCGAGGGCGCGGTCGACCGCGGCCGTGAGCGAGCGCGGCAGGTCGGGTCGCGCGGTCGCGAGCGGCGGCGCGCCCGCCTGGATCGTCCGAGCCGTGTCCAGCAGCGACGAGGTCCAGAAGGGATGCGTCCCCGCGAGCGCCTCCCACAGGAGCACGCCGACCGCCCAGACGTCGCCTGCCGGACCGGACTGCTCGCCGGCGAGCCGCTCCGGCGGGATGTATGCGAGCGTGCCCGGGACGTCGCCGACGCCGGTGAGCGTCTCCGCCTCCTCCATCCGCGCAAGGCCGAAGTCGAGCAGGCGCACCGAGACCTCGTCGCCGTCGGCGAGCAGGACGTTCGCGGGCTTGACGTCGCGGTGGACGACGCCGTTCGCATGCGCGTGCGCGAGCCCTTCGAGGATCTGCGCGCCCGCCTCGACGGCGGAGCGATCGTCGAGCTCACCAGCCCGCATCGCCTCGCGGAGCGTCCGCCCGGGCGCGTACTCGTACGCGATGTAGACGTGGCTCGAGTCGCTCGCGCAGGCGTACGCGCGCAGGCAGCGCTCGTGCCGCAGGTGCGCCGCGACCGCCGCCTCTCGTTCGGCGCGCGGCCCGGCCTTGCCCTCGCGGGCCACGATCTTGAGGGCCACGTCGAGGCCTGTCGTCTCGTCGCGCGCGAGCCAGACCGACCCCGAGCCGCCGTTGCCGAGCGGGCGCAGCGGGCGGTAGCGCTCGAGGACGAGGCCGCTCGGGCCGGCGGTGGTCACCGCTTCAGTCACGGTGCCGCCACGGTTCGGCCGCAGCCGCTCCGTTCCTCTGCCGACAGGGCCAGTGGGTACAGTTGGGCCGCTGCGGCGCCAGCGCCCCATGACCGAGCGCGACTCCGACATCGACTTCGACTTCTTCGACGAGCCGGAGACCCAGGAGACGACCCAGCGTCGTCGTGCCCCGCGCGACGGGCGCGGGCCGGGTGGGCCTCGGCGCGGCGGCCGGCCGCCGCTCGCCATGCCGGGCGGGCTGACGCCGCTCCTCCGCCTCACGCTGCTCGTCGTCTTCGCGATCTTCCTGATCGTCGTGCTCGTTCTCTGGGTGCAGAGCTGCCAGGGCGCGAGCAAGCGCAGCGAGTACGCGAGCTACATGAGCAAGGTCGACTCGATCGCAAAGGGCTCGGCCGGCGTCGGTGCGCAGCTGAACGACGCGCTGACGACGCCGGGCGTCAAGGAGGCCGAGATCGAGACGAAGCTGAACGGGCTCGCGCAGCAGGAGTCGCAGTACGCCGACCAGGCGGCGAAGCTGACGCCGCCCGGGCCGCTCCGGGTCGAGCACCAGCACCTCGTCGAGGTGCTCGAGCTTCGCGAGGCCGGGCTCTTGCGACTCGCGGACGGGTTCCGCCAGACGGCGAAGTCGAAGAGCGCGTCCGACGCGGCGCAGCTGCTCGTCGACCAGGCGACGCTCCTCGTCGCGAGCGACGTCAACTGGAACTTCTACTTCCGCGACCAGTCGCTCCGCGAGCTGAAGCGGCAGGGAATCACGGGCGTGGCCGTCCCCAACTCGAAGTTCGTCCAGAACGCCGACCTGGCGACGGTCACCTCCCTCAAGCCGATCTGGCAGCGAATCCACGGCGCGGCGACGGGCGCGAAGCCGACCGGCCTCCACGGCACCGGCCTCGTCTCGGTCAAGGCGCTGCCGAGCGGCCAGGAGCTCTCGACCTCGACCGTCACCACGGTGACCGCCTCGACCGAGCTCGGATTCGCCGTGGCCGTGAAGGACACCGGCAACGGCCAGGAGGTCCGGATCCCGGTCACGCTCACGATCCAGGCGACGCCGAAGCCGATCGTGAAGAAGGGAACCATCCCGGTGATCAACCCGGGCGAGACGAAGACGGTGACGTTCCGGATCACCGAGCAGCCGCCGTTCGGCACGCAGACGCGCATCAAGGTGGACGTGTCGCCGGTCCCGGCCGAGACGCACATCTCGAACAACTCGGCCGAGTACCCGGTGATCTTCTCGCTAGGGGGATAGCGTTCTGGGCGTGTCGAGCGGTACTGCGGCAGTGATCGCGATCGCGGCTGGCGCCGTCGCGCTCGTCGCGACTGCGTTCGCAGTGCTCGCGTGGCGGGAGCTCCGGCGCGTGCGGGTCGCGCAGCAGGTCCTGCTCGGCGGCGGCAAGGGCGGCCCCGTCCGCCTC
>Ga0081539_10001336_pt1 | contig 42955 bp, 40 predicted proteins | sample TabmetS4T2R2_FD_71023 | JGI IMG/M metagenome (GOLD analysis project Ga0081539, IMG submission 71023) | Tabebuia heterophylla rhizosphere microbial communities from the University of Puerto Rico - S4T2R2 | ecosystem: Host-associated > Plants > Roots > Rhizosphere ... | reverse complement strand
TCCGTCCCTGCGCTTGAATTCCTTTCTCCGATTAAAGGCCCTAACCTTGAGCAGATCTGTGTGGCTGTTGGAACCGGTCAGATGTCTCCTGATGAAGCAGCCGCAAACTACGACGAGGATGTGAAGAAACAGGCACAGCAGCTTGGTCTGCCAGGCTGGGATCAATAACCTTATCTTGCATCTTCTTTCTCCTTTTCTGAGGGCTGGGTGCATCCTCGGCCCTCAGATCTGGCGAGCAACTACAGACTCCGATTCACCAAGGAGAATTGTATGAGAAGTCAAACGCAGCCGCGGGTTGTTTTGCGGGCCTATCCTCACTGGTTTTATCTACCAGCAGGTCTGGTGTTCTTTCTATTCTTCCTTGTACCCACCGCACTCGCTTTTTATTTCAGTCTCACCCGCTGGTCTCTGTTCGACGCGACCTTCATTGGGCTTACAAACTATCGCACGTTCGTCAACGATCCACAGCTTGTGTCTGGACTTCGCAACACGATTATCTATGCTGTGTTAACGAGCGGACTCAAAGTCATCATATCATTACCGCTTGCCATGCTGCTGACATCGAGTCTTCGATTGAAGGGCCTTTTTCGGGGTATTATTTTCTTCCCTGTGCTGGTGAGCACGGTGGCTGTTGGAATTACATTTGCTACCCTCATGCAGCCCTCTATTGGATTGATCAATACAGCGCTGGGAAACCTTGGACTCCCACAGCCAGATTGGCTAGGCAATCCCCGTCTCGCCCTCTACTCGGTGGCACTGGTTGATGTATGGAAGGGAGTTGGCATCGCTATGGTGATATTTATTGCGGGCATCCTTTCGATTCCAGAGGAGTACTTCGAAGCCGCCCGGCTCGAAGGTGGAGCATGGGTGAAGTTTCGTCACATTATCTTGCCTTTGGCTCGCAACGCGACATTCACTGTCATTCTACTGTCGTTTATCGGTGGTCTGAGGTCATTTGACCTGATTTGGACGATGACGCGCGGTGGCCCCGGCTTTGCCTCGGATGTACTCACATCGGTCATTTACAAGGAGTATCAGGCTGGGTTCTATGGGTTATCGACCGCCGGCAATGTTGTATTGTTTATTCTTGTTACGATCATTGTCTATCCACTGATGCGATTCTTCAACCGCCTGGAGCTTGAGTTATGAACCTTCGAAAGTTCATCGCAAGTATTTGGATAGACGTTGTAGCGCTCATCCTCATCGGTATCGTATTTGTTGTGCCGTTCATATTCATCTTTCTGACTGCTGCCAAGACTCGTGGGGAAGCAGCCCTCTTCCAATTCAACTGGCCGAGCCAATTCCAGTTAGTCCAGAATATCCGGGAAGTCCTTTTGTTTGGTGACTACCGGATGATCCGGGCACTTTGGAATAGTACTCTTTTAACAGTAGGTTCCGTGACGTTGATTGTCTTGTTCTCCGCACTTGTCGCTTTTGTCATGCAGCGCCGCCAGGATCGGATGGCGTCGGTTGTCAGTTCGATTATGCTGGCGGGTCTCATTATTCCACCGGCGGTTGTGCCAACGATCTTCCTTCTACAATGGCTAGGGATTTACAAGACCTTATTCGGCCTGATTATGGTGGAAGTGGCATATACGATGCCCTTTGCGATTCTGATCTTCCGTGCATTTATGGCGAACATCCCGCGCGAACTGGATGAAGCTGCTCTCATGGACGGTGCGCCGCCTTTGCGCGTGTTCTTTTCGATCATCCTTCCGCTCTTACAACCAGCGATTATCACAGTGATTGTCACATCCTCGGTTGGCATCTATAACGACTTTACCGGGCCGCTCTACTTCCTGCCGGGCAACGAGAACGTCACCGCGCAATTGACTCTTTTCAGTTTCATCAGCCAGTTCAACTCACAATGGAACCTACTCTTTGCCGATGTGCTCGTGATCACAGTGTTGCCTCTCATTATGTTTCTTTTCTTCCAGCGGCAAATTGTTTCGGGGATGACAGCGGGCGCGATTAAGGGTTAAGAAAATACAAAACAAAATACACTTGGAAAATAAAATGACTTCTATAACTAGATTGCATGTTCGCGTTGAGCATCTTCGTGAAACGCTGGGTATTGGTACGAGTCGCCCTCGCTTATCCTGGATTGTTGAAACGAATGAGCAAGGATGGTATCAGGCGGAGTATGAGATCGAGGCCTATGATGCAGATGGCAACCTGCGCGGTCAGACGGGTCGCGTTGTGTCTGACCAATCGGTGCTGATCGATTGGCCCTTTGAGCCGCTCCAATCTCGTGAGCCGGTGAGTCTGCGCGTGCGGGTTTGGGGAACAGAAGGAAATGAATCTGCTTGGAGCGAACCTGTCTTAGTGGAAACAGGTCTGCTGCACGTCAATGATTGGAGCGCGAGTCTTGTCTCCCCGGCGTGGGATGAGGATGTAACAAGATCTAACCCTTCTCCATACCTGCGCCGCGAGTTCGAACTTCGCTCTGGTATCCAGTCCGCACGCCTCTACATCACATCGCTTGGATTATATGAAGCGGAAATCAATGGACAAGTAGTAGGTGATCATGTATTTTCCCCTGGCTGGACGGTTTATAACGAGCATCTGAGATATCAAACGTTTGATGTCACAGGAATGTTGCGTGAAGGTCAAAATGCAATCGGCGTGATTCTGGGCGATGGATGGTTTCGCGGGCGAATTGGTTTTGGTGGAGGGCAGCGAAATACGTATGGAGAACATCTTGCACTGCTGGCCCAACTGGAAGTGCAATACGACGATGGTTCCAGCGAGCGTATTGTCACCGATGACGCGCAGGCGTGGCGTGCCGCCACGGGGCCCATCTTGTTGAACGGTATTTACGATGGCGAAACATATGATGCTCGATTGGAACATTCTGGCTGGTCATCCCCAGGCTTCGACGATTCCAAATGGACAGATGTCCGTAACGTAGAATGGAATCTAAATGCGTTGGAAGCACCACTCGGACCGCCTGTCCGCCGGATCGAAATGATAACGCCTCTTTCCATTACCCAATCTCCATCAGGAAAAACGATCGTCGATTTTGGCCAGAACCTTGTCGGTAGGTTATCCATCCAAGTGAAGGGATCGGCTGGACGCACGATCACGCTTCGTCATGCCGAAGTGTTGGAACATGGTGAGCTTGGCACGCGCCCGCTTCGTTTCGCTGAAGCAACGGACCGTTACACATTGCGAGGTGGTGAAACAGAAGCGTGGGAGCCGCGCTTCACATTTCATGGTTTCCGCTATGTGGAAGTGAATAACTGGCCGGGCGAATTGATGTTGGAAGATCTGAGTGCTGTTGTAATTCACTCGGATTTAGAGCGAACAGGGTGGTTTGAGTGCTCAGACCCGCTGCTCAACCGTCTGCATGAAAATGTAGTTTGGGGGATGCGTGGTAACTTCCTGGATGTGCCCACCGATTGCCCGCAGCGCGATGAGCGTTTGGGCTGGACGGGTGATCTTGAAGTATTTTCTCCGACGGCTTCATTCTTGTATGATGTGAGCGGCCTTTTGCAGTCCTGGCTTAAGGATCTGGCAATTGAACAACGCAAACTTGGCGGAGCTGTACCTCATGTGGTTCCCAACGTGCTGGGCAACGGTTCTGCCGCGGCTGCGGCCTGGGCAGATGCCGCGACCGTTGTCCCTTCAGTGGTGTATCAACGATTTGGTGATACACGAATTCTTGCAGATCAATTCGAAAGCATGCGCGCCTGGGTGGATTATGTCGCGTCTCTAGCAGGTGAGAAATACCTTTGGGATAAGGGATTCCAGTTCGGTGATTGGCTCGACCCCACTGCACCACCCGACAAACCCGGACAGGCTCGTACTCATAAGGAAATCATCGCTAGTGCTTACTTTGCACACTCGGCAAGACTCGTCGCTCGTGCTGCCCAAGTTCTTGGGCGTTCAGAGGACTACAGTCGTTACTCCACTTTAGCTGAGCGCGCGCGCGATGCTTTTGCTCGCGAATACGTTACGCCTGCTGGGCGACTTATGAACGACGCCGAAACGGCGTACGCTCTCGCTATCGCCTTTGATCTGCTTCCTACCGCGGAACAGCGCCAACATGCAGGTGATCGACTGGCCGAGCTGGTACGTGACAGCGGCTATCAGATACGCACTGGTTTTGTTGGCACACCACTTATCTGTGATGCGCTTTGTATCACAGGACATTATCAGGCTGCCTATCGTCTCCTGTTGCAGCGTGAAAATCCCTCGTGGTTGTATCCAGTCACGATGGGCGCAACCACCATCTGGGAACGCTGGGATAGCATGTTACCCGATGGAACGATCAACCCCGGCGAGATGACGTCGTTCAACCATTATGCCCTCGGCGCAGTCGCAGATTGGATGCACCAGACGATTGGTGGTCTTGCTCCAGCCGCGCCAGGGTACCGCCACCTTGAGATTCGTCCTCGTCCCGGTGGTGGACTCACCTATTGCCGCGTGACTCACATCACTCCCTATGGATTGGCCGAATGTGCCTGGAAGGTTGAAGACGGAAAGATCAATGTCGATGTGATTGTCCCTGCTAATACAACTGGCTTTATCTCTCTGCCGGGCGATCACGCAACCTTGGAAGTTGGCTCTGGTTCATGGCATTGGTCAGTTCCTTATAAAGATCCCGATGCGCGTGGTCCTTACACGGTGGATGATCTGGTGGGTGATCTTCTGAATGAGCCCGCCGCCCGCAACATGATTCTGGATGTCCTTGAGCGTAATGGAGCACCTAGCTTTTTGCGCATGGTCATCTTCGACGAGCGGAATATTCCACTACGGCACGCGCTTAACATGCTTCCGAACCCTGAGGATGCAATAAAGATTATGAACCAGGCTTTGCAATCGATAAAATAAGTCTAATCATTACTGGTGTGGAATCCAATCATGAATTGAAGATCTAACTTTTAAGTCTTTCATTTATGGATTGTTGATTTTTGTTGAATTAATTGCCACTTGACAAATTTCTTCAAAAAATGTATAAGAAGAATGTCGTTTTCCACAAATTTCCACAAAAAAAGACAATCTGTGACTACCTACGAACGCCGCCAATCGCTCTTGGATTTGTTGCACAAACAGCCAGGTTTGCGCGTGCCTGAAATAGCAAAGATGTTGGAGGTGTCTGAAGGCACAGTCAGAAATGATCTGAACGCGCTTGAAGATGAAGGAAGACTACGGCGTGTCCATGGCGGAGCCGTTCTGGATAATCAAAGTCCTTTTCAAAACAATTCGTTCGTGCGCCGTTATAAAGAAAATGTAGCTGCCAAAATCGCCATTGCGCGTGAGGCAGCTACTTTAGTTAAAGATGGCGATTCGATCTTGCTGGATGCGAGTAGCACCGTCTATTACCTGGCGCGGGCACTATCTGAACGGCATGGGTTGCGCGTGGTGACCAACGGGTTTGAAGTTGCGCGCGAGCTTGCTCAGAATCCATCCAATAATGTCATCCTGATCGGAGGAGTCGTAAATAATAACTCCTCCTCTGTGACAGGATTATTGAGTGAACATATCATCGAAGAATTGCATACACAAAAGGCTCTCCTCTCTTGCAGCGGTTTCAGTTTGGAGCGGGGGATGACCGAAATTCTTCTAGGAGAGGCACAAATCAAACGCAAGGCTATCGAATCCTCCCAACAACTTTTTGCCCTGGTGGACTCATCAAAATTTGGCAAAGAGGACCTGACACCTTTTGCACGTCCAAATCAGATCTCCCATTTGTTTACAGATTTGGGCGTCACCGATGAATGGAAATCTCGCCTGCAAACGGCAAACATTCCAATTACTGTGTGCGGCGATCATTCACTTCCATCCTGAACTAGAAAGGTAAATTTTTGTGACTGTCGAGGCGAAAGAGCCTGTTCTTCAAATGAGGCACATTTCCAAACGCTTTGATACGACTCAAGCGCTGGACGACGTGTCGCTTGACCTTTATCCCGGCGAGATTCATGCTTTGATGGGCGAGAATGGCGCGGGCAAGTCCACGCTAATTAAGATCATGACAGGCGTGTATCATCCAGATGATGGGGAAATATTGTTGGATGGGAAGCCGATCCGCGTCGCAAATTCTGTGGATGCACAGGCCTATGGCATTGCCGCAATCTATCAGGAGCCTATGGTCTATCCCGATTTGAATGTGGCTGAAAATATTTTTGTTTCGCACCGCTCTCAAGGTGCACTCGTCAACTGGCGAAAGATGTATGAGGAGGCCGAAAACATCCTTTCGAAGCTGGACGTCAGACTCGATGTTCGAATGCCCGCCCGTGGTCTCACGCTCGCGGCACAACAAACCATCGAGATTGCCAAGGCCATTTCTCTTAACGTACGCGTGTTGATTATGGATGAACCCACTGCTTCCCTCTCGGCACATGAAGCAGAACAATTATTCAAATTGGCTCGCTCACTGCGCAGACAGGGTGTCTCGATTTTGTATATCAGTCACCGTATGGAAGAGGTATTTGAAATCGCAGATCGTGTGACAGTCTTTCGCGATGGAAAGCGAATCTCATCTCTGCCGCGCGAAGAAGTTACAAAGGAAAGGGCCATCCGCGAAATGGTAGGGCGCAAGATCGAGGACTTCTTTGCAAAGACTAAGGAACGGCGCGGTGAATTATTGATGTCTGTTCGGGATCTGAGCAAAGCGAATGTATTTTCCGGTATCAACTTTGACGTCTATCGCGGTGAAGTGTTAGGCTTTGCCGGATTGATCGGATCGCGCCGTACTGATGTTGGCCTAGCGCTTTTTGGTGTCGAACCTGCCGATGAGGGAGAAATTATCCTCCATGGAAAGGCACAAAAAATCCGTTCTCCGGAACGGGCGCTGCGTTTGGGAATTGCCTATATCACCGAAGACAGGCGTCAGATCGGGCTGACCATGCCCATGTCTATCTCCAGCAATATTTCATTGCCGGTGCTGCGCATGTATCTCTCGCGATTCGGTTTGATTCAGACGCGTGAGGAGGATGCTACAGCTAATCAATACAAGGAACGTCTTTCCATCCGTGCACCTTCAATCCACCACCCGGTGGGGCTGCTTTCCGGAGGCAACCAGCAAAAGGTGATGTTGAGTAAATGGCTGAATACAAAGCCACAACTCCTCATCTTCGATGAACCGACACGCGGCATTGATGTGGCTGCAAAAGCCGAAGTGCATCAAATCATCAACGAACTCGCGGCCCAGGGATTAGGATTAATTTTGATTTCATCAGACATGCCAGAAGTACTCGCCATGAGTGACCGTATCCTGGTGATGCGCGAAGGGAGACAGATGGGGATCTTCAGTCGAAAAGAGGCAACGCAAGAAACCATTTTGGCTGCCGCGATGGGTCAAAATAGTGGTGCCATAGAGAAGGCATGATGGACACATTGAAACGATACTTTCGTCCCGAGCAGCTGCGTGAACTGAGCCTGATCGTATTGATCGTGTTCATCTTTTTGTTTTTCGGTTCTCAAATCGAAGGTTATTTTAGCCCACGTATTTTCAATCGCGTCACAAACGATGTCGCAATCATCGCTGTTGTCGCACTGGGGCAGACCCTGGTGTTACTGACTCGCAATTATGACCTGTCGGTCGGCTCGATCGTGGGTCTGACGGCATTTTTTATCGGAAAACAACTGACGGTTTATGCCGGTATGCCTCCGATCCTGGCACTGTTATTATCTATCGCCGCTGGTGCCTGTTTAGGCTTGGTCAACGGGCTGTTAGTAGCCTATGGTCGAATCCCATCCATCATTGTCACTCTGGGCACGCTGGCCATCTACCGTGCAATCCTGGTGGCATATCCGGGCAATAAGATGGTCCTCATTAACGACTTGCCACAATGGATCAGTGATCTAGGCAGCAAACAGTTGTTTTCCATCGGAGAGTTCGGTATCAGACCTGTGGTAGCAGGCGCGTTTGTGATGTTTATCCTTTTTCAGTTGGCCACCTCGTATCTTCGATTTGGTCGCCAGCTCTACGCGATTGGCTCCAACCCGGAAGCCGCACGGATCGGGGGATTGCCATCACAAAGGATTGTGTTCTCCGCTTTCGTATTATGCGGTGCCATCGCCGGGCTGGCGGGCTTTTTATACCTGGTGCGTTTCGGTAATCTCAACACTGCAGCCGCGCAGGGAATAGAGCTGGACTCCATCGCTGCGGCGGTGGTCGGTGGAGTAAGCACGAACGGCGGTAAGGGGACGGTCATGGGCACGCTGTTGGGCGCGCTGATGATCAACTTGTTGCAGCAAAGCCTGCTGCGCTGGCTTGTGATCAGCAACTTCTGGGTGGAGGCTTTGTTGGGACTGCTAATCCTGATAGCAGTCCTGATCGACTCGGTCATCATCAATCGTTTGAGTACACTATGGAATCAGCGGCGTCTGGAGATGCAAACAGAAGGCGAAACGAAGACAACCAAGGAGAAGGAAAGCCATGCAGCGTAGATTGGAATGGCTCAGAGGTTGGGAAGGTATACTGCTCGTCCTGCTCTTCGGGATTATTGTTTTCAATTCCTCGATGACGCCTCACTATCTGCAAGTTCAAAACCAAATCAACTTATTTCAACTGCATATTGAGAAGATTATCATCGCGTTGATCATGACCTTTATCATTATCAATGCTGAGATCGACATATCGGTCGCCTCAGTGATGGCGTTGGCAGGCTGCGTGATGGGATTCCTTTATGAAAAGGGGCTGTCTTTTGAGTTATGTGTTTTGGCAGGGCTTTTAACTGGCTTGCTGACCGGAGCGTTCAATGGCTTTATGGTCGCGTACGCGAGGATGTCATCGTTGATCGTTACCCTTTCCGGGTTGATCGGTTATCGAGGATTAGCCCACGTGCTGTTAGAAAATCGATCGGTGGGTAACTTTCCGGAGTGGTTTGACCGGCTGGGGCAGAGACCGCTCATCGGTCCGTTCCCGTTCGCTTTGATCGTCTTTTTCGTTTTGTTAATTATCGCTCTGATCATTCTCCAATGGTCTGGCGCAGGCCGCTACGTATTTGTCATTGGGAATAACAGCGAAGTAGCGCGCTATTCAGGTGTCAACGTGCGCCGTGTGAAGATGATTTTGTTCATTCTATCTGGCCTGATTTCTGCCTTTGCAGGATTACTATTAGCCGCGCGCTTAGGCTCGATACGAGGAGACACTGCCATTGGCACTGAACTCGAAGTCATCACGATGGTGTTGCTGGGCGGTGTCAGCATTTTTGGCGGCACAGGTTCACTCTATGGGGTTTTACTTTCGATCTTGATCGTTCTAAACCTGCGCAATGGAATGGGGTTGTTAAACGTGCCGGGGGAAAATCAAACGGGCGTGATCGGTGCACTTCTCATCCTGTCGGTATTGGGACCCAACATTGTGCAGGGAATCAGGGAGGCTTGGAGTCGACGCACTATTCAACGCAGAACTGTGAGTGAAGAAAAGAAAGGAGGCTAAGCGATCAGCGATATTATCTTGTCAGAACCTCGAAGGACGATTCAATTAAGTTTAATCAAAAGGAGATAGAAGATGATCAAGAAACTAATGGCATTGGGAGTGGTGCTTACGCTGGTACTCTCGGCATGTGCACCCGCGACAACCGAAGTACCCCCAACAGAACCTCCAGCTACGGAGATGCCTGCTACTGAAATGCCGGCCACAGAAGCCCCGACAGAAGCACCAGCAACCGAGGCTCCCACCGAGATGCCGGCAACGGAGGCTCCCTCGGGAGACGTGGTTCAAGCTACCCCAGGGCAACAGCTGGACATGGTGTTCCTACCGAAGTTCCTCGGCAACGCCGTGTTTGATGAGGCCCATTCTGGCGCGCTGGAAGCCGCAGAAGAATTAGGCAACACGACCGAACTGCAATTCCTGGCTCCTGCTTCTGGTGGCGCGGGCTCCGATCAGATTCCGATTATCACCAACGCGACCACGCAAGGTGTAGATGCCATCATGCTCTCCAACAACGCTGGTGACCAGGTCGCTCCTGCAGCTCAGGCTGCCCGCGACGCGGGTATCGCATTCGTCACCTGGGATTCGCCGATCCCTTCCGCGGAAGGCGAACAGGTATTTGTCGCTCAAGTGGATTTTGCCGAGACTGGCCAGGTCATGGCTGATATGGCGCGCAACATACTCGGCGAGGACGGCGGCAAGTTTGCTGTGCTCTCTGCCGGACCTGATTCTGCCAACCAGAACGCCTGGATTGCCGCCATGCAGGAGGTCCTTGCAAAACCTGAGTATTCGAATCTTGAGTTGCTGGAAGTTGTATACGGCAATGATGAGACCGAAAAGAGCACGCAAGAGGCGCTAGCGCTCGTAGATAAATATCCTGAGATGGAATTGATCATGGCCCCAACTACTGTCGGTATCGCTGCCGCGGCCAAGGCGATGCAGGATGAAGGTCTATGTGAAACCGTGAAGGTGAGCGGTTTGGGTTTACCTGCCGAGATGGTTTCGTTCGTCAAGAACGGCTGTTCCCCTGAGTTTGCGCTTTGGAGTTTCAAAGACCTAGGCTATCTGACTTACTACCTCACCTATATGATCGCGTCTGGCGATTTGGAAGGCGTGGAAGGTGAACAGTTTGAAGCCGGGCGGATGGGCACCTACACCATCGAAAAAGACCCAACCCGCGACGTCGGTCTGCGTGTCTTAATGGGACCCTTCAGCCAATACAACATCGATAATATCGATGCAGCAGTCAGTCCATAAGAACCATGTATTGAAGTCAGTTGGTTATCGAGCGTGATATTCGATGCCCAACGTTCATGTACACGTAGAAATCGTGACCCTAAAGGTTTTTCCGGCATTCATCGTGAAAAATTTTCAGGAGATATTCGGTTAGGAAGTAACTGTGATTGCAAAGGAAACCTTTAGGGTCTGATTAAGTGAGATCGAGTTGAAACGGAACGAAAGGATGAGCCATGAACCGCGTAGGCTTTCAATTCAAAGTCAGACAAGATCGTCTCGCGGAATATCGTGAACACCATAAACACGTTTGGCCTGAAATGCTGGATGCTTTACGTGAAACAGGTTGGCAGAACTACACCTTGTTCATGCGCGAAGATGGTTTGATCTTTGGCTATTTCGAGACCGAGGGAAGCCTCGCAGCCGCGAAGGCAAAGATGGCGGCGAAGGATGTCAATACGCGCTGGCAGGAATTCATGTCTCCGTTCATCGACGCGAACGCCCGTCCCGATGAAACGTTCGTCGAATTACAAGAGTATTTTCATTTGGATTAAGAAGAGGATATGGCAGCCTTACATAATTATCTCGCCATAGACCTTGGAGCAGAGAGCGGTCGCTGTATCGTCGGTACATTGGATGATGTACATCTCTCGCTGAATGAGACTCATCGCTTCGCCAATAGACCCGTGAGATTGAATGACGGCTTACATTGGGATGTGTTGCGTCTATGGTTAGACATCAAAGAAGGGCTAGGAAAATCTTCATCCAAAATTGATAGCGCGCTTGAGAGCATCGGCTTGGATACCTGGGGCGTGGATTTTGCGCTTCTCGATAAAAATGGAACTTTATTATCCAATCCATTTCATCACCGCGACGAACGCACAGACGGTATCTTAGATGAAGCCTATAAATACATGTCTCGCACAGATATCTTCGCTAACACCGGCATCCAATTCATGCAGATCAATACGCTTTACCAACTGTTCGCGATGGTTCTACAAAAATCACCATTGCTTGATGTAGCAATGCACTTTGTTACCATACCTGATCTATTCAATTACTGGTTGAGTGGAGAGATTACCAATGAGTTCACGAATGCCACTACGACTCAATGTTTCGACCCACAGCAGCGGACTTGGTCAACGGACATTCTCAACGCTTTCAACATCCCATCGCAGCTATTCAGGCCTGTGACTAATTCCGGCACACGCATTGGGACTCTCCTCCCAAGCATCTCTGAAGAGACAAGCACGGGTGCGGTTCCGATTCTCCTTCCCGCGTGTCATGATACAGGCTCGGCAGTGGTTGCTGTGCCCGCAAAGGGACAGGATTTTGCATGGATCAGTTCAGGGACATGGTCCATCATGGGAGTAGAAGCCCATCAACCCGTTGTCAATGAAAAAGCGCTTGAGTATAACTTTACGAATGAAGGCGGTGTATTTGGCACATGGCGACTATCCAAAAATATTATGGGGCTATGGCTGGTACAAGAGTGCCGCCGGGAGTGGATACGTAAAGGTGAGGAATTGTCTTTCGATACATTGATCCAGCTCGCGGCAGAGTCCGAAGCGTTTCTTTCTGTGATTGATCCTGATTTCGCCGGATTTCTGCATCCCGGTAATATGCCGTCCAGAATCCAAGAATTCTGTGGGGATACCGATCAACGCGTCCCGCAGACAAAAGGTGAAATCATCCGCGTTGCATTGGAAAGTATTGCGTTGAAGTATCGATTCATGTTGGAACGACTGGAAGAATTAACATGCAAACATCTTGACCCAATTCATATCATCGGCGGTGGATCGCAGAATCGTTTGCTAAATCAGTTCACTGCGGACTCAATTGGACGTAGAGTGATAACCGGACCCGTGGAAGCGACCGCGATTGGCAACATCCTGATGCAGGCGATAGGCATGAAGCATTTGAGTTCATTGGCAGATGCGCGTGAGGTTGTGCGCGCTTCATTTGAACCCGAAGTATATGAACCGAATCTGAACTCTGAATGGGATGAAGCTTACGCTCGTTTACACAAAGTGATGATGTGATCTTGCAATCATCTCAAAGGCAACTATGACAATCTCTGAAAAAAATATTCAGTCCGCCTATACACTTGCCAAAGAGCGTTACGCCGCGCTGGGTGTGGATACCGAAAAATCGCTTGCCCGGCTCGAAAAGGTTTCCGTCAGTCTGCATTGTTGGCAAGGCGACGATGTGGGCGGCTTTGAAAACCCAGGTGGAGATTTAACAGGCGGCATTGCTGCCACAGGGAATTACCCGGGCAAGGCGCGCACAGCGGATGAACTGCGCAGTGATTTGGATCTTGTTTATAGTCTGTTGCCCGGATCGCACAGGTTGAATCTTCATGCCATTTATCTAGAAGCAGATAAAAAAATTGAACGCGATACGATTGAACCAAAACATTTTGAAAGATGGAAGGATTGGGCAAAGGCGAACCATCATGGTGTGGATTTCAACCCGACCTGTTTCTCGCACCCCAAATCTGCTGATGGTTTCACCTTGGCGCATCGGGACGCAGGCATTCGTCAATTTTGGATTGAGCATTGCATTGCCAGCCGGAAAATCGGAGAGTATTTTGGGAAAGAATTGAAGACTCCCGCAGTGACAAATATCTGGATTCCAGATGGATACAAGGACAGCCCGGCGGATCGCCAGTCACCCCGACGGCTGCTGCTTGACTCCCTCGATAAGATCTTGGCTGAAAAAGTTGACCCGCGCTACAACCTCGATGCCGTGGAGCCTAAACTCTTCGGCCTTGGTTCAGAAGCGTATGTGGTCGGCTCAATGGAGTTTTATTCGGCGTACGCATTAACTCGCAAAATATTACTCACATTGGATTCCGGTCATTTCCATCCTACAGAGACAATCTCCGACAAGATTTCATCTTTATTGATTTATTTTGATCAACTGCTATTGCACGTCAGTCGCGGTGTGCGTTGGGATAGCGATCATGTGGTTACCTTCAACGATGATACACAAGCAATTGCAAATGAGATTGTCCGCAACGACGCGCTGGAGCGAATTCATATCGGGCTGGATTATTTCGATGCCAGCATCAATCGGGTTGCAGCATGGACGATCGGTGCCCGCAATACGTTGCGTGCCTTGCTGGTAGCCTTGCTCGAACCGCAAGAAATGCTCAAACAGTATGAACTGGAAGGTGATTTTTCCAGCCGCCTGGCTTTGCAGGAGGAACTCAAATCCATGCCGTTTAGCGCAGTTTGGGATTATCACTGCCTGAGGCAAAACGCTTCCGTTGGTATGGAATTCATGCACATTATCAAGGAGTACGAAAAGAGAGAATTACCGAAAAGAAGTTAAATGTCATTGCGAGGAGGGCGCTCTTCCCGACGAAGCAATCTCCCGTTAAATAGTAGTTATCTCTTTCGAGGAGATTGCTTCGGGCTGGCGCCCTCGCAATGACATGCATGACGCAGGAGTATGGTTATGACTTTGAAGCCGCAAGATCTTAAGCATGTAAATTATCTATGGGATGACGATACAGCGGATAAATTAGATCCGGTTGAAAGATTACGCTATCGCAGTAACATTCTGGGCGCTGACCAGCGCATTACGAATACAGGTGGCGGGAATACATCCTCCAAAATTAAGATGACCGATCCATTGAATGGCGATGAGGTTGATGTTCTTTGGGTCAAAGGCTCTGGTGGAGATTTGCGCACGTCCACGCGTGCCAATTTTGCTTCCTTGTATATGGATAAATTTTTATCTTTGGAAAATATTTACAACAAAGCCGAAGTGAAAGGTGTGAAGACAGAAATCGAAGACTCCATGGTGGATATGTATCGTCACACCACGTTTGGATTGAATCCCACAGCAAGCTCGATCGATACGCCTCTACATGGTTTGATTCCATTTCGGAATGTAGACCATATGCACCCTGTCTCGGTGATTGCTATCGCCGCGAGCAAAGATCAGGAACGCCTCACGCAGGAAGTATTCGAAGAAGAAGTGGGCTGGGTTCCCTGGCAGCGACCGGGCTTTGATCTGGGATTGGTGATGAGAAATAAGTTGAAACAGGACCCCGATCTCAAAGGTCTGGTGATGGGGCAACATGGTCTGATCAACTGGGCGGATGATGACAAGTCTTGTTATGAACTAACCCTTAGCCTCATCGAAAAAGCCGCACACTATATTGAAAAACACGATAAGGGTGATAAGACATTTGGCGGTCAGAAATATAAGTCTTTGGAGGAAAAGACTCGTAATGAAATCCTCATAAAGTTATTGCCAATACTACGCGGCAAGGTGTCGCAGGCGAATCGATTTATTGGGACCATCCATGTGACGGAAAGTGTTCTTCAATTCGTGAACAGCGTCGATGCGCCGCGCCTTGCCGAAATTGGAACCTCTTGCCCTGATCATTTCCTACGGACAAAAATTAAGCCGCTTTATGTGGATTGGGATCCGCAGAACGAATCGGTGGAGGCGCTACTCGAAAAACTGGAATCAGGTTTGGTCAAGTATCGAAGCGATTACGCGGCTTATTACGATGCCTGCAAACATCCGAATTCGCCGACCATGCGCGATCCGAATCCGACGGTGATCCTGATCCCAGGCTTAGGTCTTATTGCCTGGGGAAAGAACAAGAGTGAGAGTCGCGTAACTGCCGAGTTCTATTCTCTGGCGATTGAAGTGATGCGCGCTTCGGAAGCGATCAGTGAATATCAAGGATTGCCGCGGCAGGAAGCGTTCGACATTGAATATTGGCTATTGGAAGAGGCCAAGCTGAAACGCATGCCTCCCGAGAAAGAATTTGCTCGCAGCGTGGTTGTGGTAATCGGCGCGGGGAGCGGAATTGGAAAAGCGACTGCCCATCGTGTTGCTGCGGAAGGCGCGCATGTCGTTTGCGCAGATTTATCTGTAGAGGCCGCGCAACAAACAGCGGACGAATTGATCCAAAAATATGGTGTAGGCATTGGCGTGGCGGGAACAGGTATTTCAGGATGCGGTCCTGCGATCGCATTGAGTGTGGATATTACGAAACGTGAGAGCATTAAGTCCATGCTTGAAAATGTGGTATTGGCATATGGAGGTGTTGACAATATTATTATCACCGCGGGAATTTTTGTCTCGCCAGATAAACAAGGATATATCCCAGACGACAAGTGGGCATTGACGTATGCAATTAATGCAACAGGTCCATTCCTAGTCGCGGATGAAGCTAAGAAGATTTGGCAGGCGCAGGGTTTGCGGACAAGTCTCGTTATTACAACGAGTGCAAATGCCGCGGTCGCCAAGCAGGGATCGTTTGCATACGACACCAGCAAGGCGGCAGCGAATCATCTGGTGCGTGAATTGGCGATTGAGTTGTCGCCGTTGGTCCGTGTCAACGGATTGGCCCCTGCCACCGTAGTGGAAGGAAGCAGCATGTTCCCACGCGACCGCGTAATCAGTTCGTTGACCAAGTACAATATCCCCTTCGATGAAAGCGAAAGCACCGAGTCGTTGCGCGACAAACTGGCTGTCTTTTATGCCCAGCGGACATTGACAAAATCTCCTATCACACTGGCGGATCAGGCAGAAATGGCGTATTTATTGAGCAGCAGTAAATTCAGCAAAACGACAGGTCAAATCATCAGTGTGGATGGTGGCTTGCACGAAGCGTTTTTGCGATAGGTAAATTGAGTTCAGAATGCTACAATTAGGTGGGAACATTATCGCGCGTCAACGTGAAATAAGCCACCGTTTGCCAGCCACCCCACCACCAGCGCACATGTGCTTTTCCTAGATACAAATTGTCATCAATTTGCACCAACTCATCGAGGATTCGCCGAACCGTGAGCGCGGGGTTTTCTTTTAGATCATAGTCGATCTTGAGCACGGTACGATCCGCATCCATGAGTCCAGGAGCTATATAGGTATGGAACGCGAAGCATCGATACGTTCCAGGTTGATCGTTGATAAAGCCACGATAAAACGGGTTGAAGATCCGCGCCAATAGATAGGAGTCGCGTCTAAAGATATTGTCCCCGCGCTGTTGAGAAGCATTAAATGTCTTGGCGAGCCAGGGCATCCATGCTGCGGTGATGGATTGAAATAATTTGGTCAAACCAGGAGCGAGATCGAGCGCGACAAGTTCTCCGCGGTATGAACCGTTCAGTGCAGGTTCTGGCGGCTTGCCATTCCGAAAGAGCATGTTCAGTGCTCCTATGCCTTGAGCTCGATCATGCTTTACAAGAGCCTGCGCAAGTTGAAATTCGGGTAGCTCCGGTTGGAGCTTGTTCGCATCAACTCCGACCTTCTTTTCCAAGTTAATTTCATCCATTATAGAAAACCTTCCTACACCTTACGCTTCAACTGTTGATCGCCTCTTTCAACGCTTTATATCCCTGATACAACGCTTCTTCCTCCTGGATAAGCAATTGACTATCCACAGGTTTCCCCTCGTTTACCCAGTGATCTGAATACAGCATTCCCATGGCCCGTTGATAAGCCGCCTCTTTGAATTTCTCTGATTCTGCGCCGTAGATTTCTTCATATAAGCATTGAAGCGCCTCGACCAGCTCCTGATTCTCTTTGTTGCCGAATAATTTACGATGGATACCCCACCAGTTCACTTCAAGTTTCGCTGCTCGTTCTACATCGAAGTCTTCGCGGTGGACATTTTTGATGAATTGGTAAAAGCGTTTTGCATATGCTTCGGCCAGTGGAATATCATTATTTGGAAATGGGGCAAAAGCGATCTCTGCTCGAGCGACGAGATAAGCGCCATAGATTGCCTGGAGCCATGAAAGGCCACATGATTCTTTCACCATCCCTACAGACACGCGCAATAGCTTCAACCAGTTCTTCTCGTAATAAGCAACGTAATTCTCCTTTTCGTAATACGCCAGTTTGCGTGGATCCAACTTACGGATGGGATTATCAGGTCTCATTGATACATTACCTTTCCAGAACAATATTGGTAGCGCGCTGCTGTAATTTGCTGCGCAGTTTTAAGAAGAGCACGGTGGCAAGAGTCAGGGTTTCCAGTGTAGCAGAAATAGCAAATGCGGCGGGAATTGCAATCACTCCCATACTACCGAGCAGAATAGAGATGAGGATAATGCGCACGATCAATTGACCACCGTTGGTAAACAGTGGCGTACGCGTATCGCGTAGAGAGATCAATCCGCGCGTGATCACTTCTGTGGCGACATAGGCTGGCAGCGCAATTGCATAAGCGACCAGCACGCGAAATGTTAAGTCTCCAGCCGCGCTGGTAAATTCACCGTGCTCAAATAAAATACGGATAGTGGGACGACCAAGCAACAGTAAAGCCCCAACGGCGGGGAGGGCTAGAGCGATGGCTGTCCCCAGTGTACGCACGAGCATACGACGCATTTCGGTCCAATTCTCCGCCTCCGCCTGGGCTGCCAGCCGGGGAAAGGCGGCCTGCCCGATCGCTTGTCCCAGCAACGCGATGGGTAAGCCAACCAGCAGAAAAGCGTTATAGATCGCGGCCAGCCCCGCGGGGTCAACTGCCCGAGTCGCATAGGATGTATCCACGATGAACCCGGCATAATTGACGCTGACCGAGAGTCCGTTCGGGATCAGCAGCTTCACCACCTCCCGCAGACGCTGGTTTGCAAGATCGAACAGGATGCCTACGCTGTAGCCCTCCCCTCGCAGCCCTGGAGAGAGGATCAGCGCTTGTAAGATCGCGCCGCCGATGACACCCGCGGTGGGACCAAAGATGCCGAGGTTCGGGAATAACTTGAGGATCAGGATAGAAGCGATCAAGCTGATGTTGTGACTCACGATCGAAAGCCCGGTCAGCAGGAATTGATTGCGGCTATTCAAGACGGCGGTCGCAACACTGCCCAGTAAAAGGATCATGGGTTGGATGAGCATGATACGGGTGAGCGTCACGGTCAGGTCGGATGTCTCGGCATCAAAGCCGGGCGCGAGCACGCGTGTGACCAAAGCTGGCGTAAAGAGCTCAACAGCAAGAACGATGATCGCGAACACCATGAGCAGTGAAGTCAGCACGACGCTGATCAAACGCCAGCCCGACTCTTCTCCTTCTTTTTGCCTCGCATTCAGTAATACCGGAATCATGGCGCTGGAAAGGGCGCCTCCAGCGATCAGGCTGAAGAGAGTATCTGGAAGACGAAACGCGGCATAGTAGGCGTTCGCTTGTGAGCTCACGCCAAATTGCGCATTGAAGAGCACCTGACGCACCGCCCCTAACGCCGCCGAGAGAAAGAACGAAGCCATCAGGATGAAGCTGGCTTCACCCACGCTGTACTCGCGCGTGAGCAGGTTCTTTAAACTGATGTTGCGCGGGATCGTGGGACGGATCACTTGGATTCGGCGCAGAACACCCGATGGAGCAAGCCGTAATTGCTCCAGTACATCTGAAGCCAGGGCAAACCCCATCCAGGCGCTCTGCGCCAGAGCGGTAATGCCACCTAACAATACTTTTTGTGGTTTCGTTGTTTCAGAAGAGGGAAGGGTCATTTCTGCAGTCATGATTGTTATCTCCAAACTGTAAAAGATCGACGATCACATTTAATACGCAATATGCTCATCAGCACATTTCATTTTGATGGACTCTGACTGCGGAGGAACGTGAGTCCAAGCCATATATACCATATCGGATTCACGACGAATCCCTCTAACAAAGCTGGAATGACTATCACAGGACTCGTGGCTTGAACGATAATCAAACGTCCAAGGTAAAGCACGATCATCAAGATAGCCGAAAGATATCCAAGATAGGCGAGTCTGCTTGGAAATCTCATATCATGAGTCATTAGCCAGGATAAGAGGAAAAGCCCAAGTCCTGATACACCGAAGGTCAATAAGCCGCGCGGATCAACTGCATTAGGCCCGCCAGAGACTATTGAAGTAGGTGGATGGAGCACAAATGCCAGGTCATACCCGCCATGGATGGCAGATCCAAGAACTGCACTGAGGCTGAGCAGAAACCCAAGCAACGCAAATCCGCTTTCCGTCTCGCGCAGCTGCTGATAGAGGGCGGTCAATGCCGCAGTGGAAAAGAGTCCACCGACCATCAAGAAAAGAGCGCTGAGCAAGTCGTTTTGCAAAACGATGAAGGAAATGGAATACAGAAATCCACTTAACCCGGCCAAGACCGCTCCCCAGCCCGCAAATTTTTCAAACGAAGTTTTCATAATGGCACCTTTGACAGGTGACAGTCATAACGCTAATGCGTTATGACTGTCACCATTGCTTAAGATTGAAGGATTACGAGCCTGGCATGGGCATCAAGCCCAACTGCATCATCATGCCGGCAGCATCTGGGTAGCTATGTACTTCAACAGGTTTGCCATCTTTGAAATGGACGAAATATGTTCCCTTTCCGACGACCTTCCGGCCGGTGGCGGGAATCGCGGGAGCGCCAGGAGCCAATTGTAGAGCTCCACTATTTGTACCCTCAAAATCCAGTTCTGCAGCCACGTAATCTTCTGTAGCGACGCGATTATTCACGGTGATCTTGATATCGGGGAATGCTGAGAACCAATCTTGCAAATATTGGCGGATCCCATCCTTGCCATTGAGAGGTTGAGGGTTCGTTACATCACGCCACACCACATTATCTGGAAAGATTGCCACCGCGCGTTCAACATCATGCGCGTTCCAGGCAGCGATTTCCTCTTCATCGAGCTTGATATTATCTTGAACTGACATTTTACATCTCCTCTTTTTTTGATTGTCTATGGTGAGACAACCAGGCTAATGTTTGGATAACAACGAAATCAGTTACTTCATTTATGCTCTATCAATAATCATCACCTTCTTTCCAGCGATTTCTGATTCGCCTGAGGCGCAAACTCAGGCGGAATTTTGTCGAATACACCGAGTTGAGTCAACATCGTTTCGATTTCCTTGAGAATGACATCCGCGTCGATTGAAAGGGATCCCTGCCAGAGTGCGCGTTCGACGATCAGACTTAACCGGTTGAATGCGTAGGGATCGTCAAAGATTCCGGCCTTTACCAGCTTTTGATACAAAACAGCATGATCCCATAATTCATCATTACTTGTGTGAATGGTTCTATTCCCGTGTTCAGCGTCTGCGATAAAGTAATGCATTCCAAAAAGCAGTGCGTCATAGAGGGCAGCGAGGCCAGCTACAGCTCGTCCCTTTTGAAGGCGACGTTTCCCGTAGCGCAGATTTAAGCAGGCAAGGATCAATGCTCTTTTTGCTTCGCTCATTTTGTCTGTGTAAACCAAATCGTAGTGCTGCATGATGTATCCTCTGCTCACAAAGATTGTTTCGCGATTTCAAGCAGAGAAAAAGTCGTCTAAGGCATCCTGGTCGCTGGTGAAGCCCCAACCCTCAACAACCTGCCCCTGTTCATTGATACGCATGATGTGCGCGCCGCGCAAATCAACTTTCCTGCCTTTGCGCTCGCCTCTGAGTCCTATAGTCGCAACGATGTAGTTGCCGTTAACCATTACATCGTGAACATCAAATTCCCAGCTTGTTAGAGGTGCCATGCGTGAGGGCATCAATTTTGTGTATTCTTCGAATCCATGATAGTCACCAGAGACCGGATTATGCCCTGGCACATGCCAGACAATATTTGGTGCGATATTGGCGCGTTCCGCTTCATCGCTTGAATACATACAGCGGGCAGTTTCGATATTGCGTTTGTCTTGTTCGGTCATGGTTTACTTTCTCCTACTGGCCCGCGTTCGCGGTGACGCCTTGTCGGGCGGTTTGCTGTTCATCTATCAATATGCCTGCTTTGGAGTAAAGTGCCCAGCCGAGCCATGCCCACGCAATGAAATAGCAAACTGCGTAAATTGGGCGCGTAAAAGCCAGCGGTCCTGTGAGCGGTTGAAGTAAGCCCACCAGAAGGAGAAGCACCCCAGCGTATTTCGGAAACACTTGCGCGCGGTAAATTGATATCCCAAAGACAATCAGACCTGCTACCCAAATCCAGGGCAGTATAGAATCCGCCAAGGCGTAGGAGGGTACCTGCGCGATTTGGTCATTCGAAATCACGCCTGCTGACACTCCCAAGGTGATTGCATCGCTTACTACAAAGAATATCGTAGCGCACACCAGGAGGATATAACCGATCAATCCCAGAATACCACCTCGTTGCGACTGCCGTGCAAACAGAGCACCCAATCCCAAGATGAAGAGAGCGCCCGCAAAGATTCCACGCCAAATTAATGGCATTGGCTCCAGGTCTGGCTGCCCAGACAGAAAATAAATCAGGCTACCAATACCGGTCAGAATCGCCGAAAGAAGAACAGCTAGCCCGCCGAGCTGAAATAATGAGGTTGGCTTCATGACACTCTCCTTTTCGATTGCAATTGGGTTGTGGGCATCCATGTGCCCGGAAGAATAAAATCAGGCGATTGAATAGTAGGATGAGCTTGCAATTCTCGAAACAGATCGGCCCACTGGGCATCTGTCAGGCCAGATATCTTGTGGCGGAGGGCCTCTTGGGACATTCCCGACCCGGCCTGAGAGTCCTTTTCCAACACTTGATAGACTGCATCCATGTTTTTCATTGGCAGGTCACAATATTCAAAAATCTTCTGCAGAGTCTCATGCGGCGAAGCTTTCATGTCTTCATACCGGATTGCTAAGCCGGGCATCCCGGCACTGTGCAGGCTCATGTATCTTTCCAGTGTGTTCAACCACAACTTGGTGAACAACGAAGGATACGTCAACAGCGGCCCGCCTGTCCGGACATATTCGGCGACGGCAGGCACTAGGGTGGAAAACCATCCCTGCGCCCAGGTCCGAAATCCGATGTCCCCTTCGGTATCGCCAAAAACACGTAACTGGGAGTTGAGCCAGGCTTCTGCATTGCGATACAGGAAGATATTTTTTGTGTTTGGAAAATGTTTATAAAGCAGATCGCCCAATTCGATTGCGAAGCTGCGAAATTTGATCACCCACCCTCTAGGGTCCGGGGTTTGTTCCGTCGGTTTGCACAAAAACTTCATACAACTTTCTACCAGTGCGCTGAACTCTGCGTCATTGCTCCCATCCCATTCCCGAAGCGCCACTAACTGGGTGAACACATCCGGCTCGGAAAGACCGACTATTCCCTCGACCGCGTTTAATGCTGCACCTAATAAGGTAGAACCAGTCCGTCCGACGGAGTACACCAAGATTAGCTTTTGCTCATCCAGCGAGATCCCGCGCGCCAAATCATGAAGTGTCTCGTATGGGACGCCGATCAGCCTTACAGTATTTTCGTATTGTGCCTGATACAGGAAGGGTGATTGAGATAAATCCACACCCGGTGTGGTTTCTACGAACAAGGCCCGCTGGTTTGCATGATCCAGGCAATATAACGAAATCAAAGGATTGGTGATAACAGCTTGGGGATCAATATCGGGTCCTTCGAGAAACTCAAAATCTGCTGGATCAGCAACCGCAAATGGGTCTCTTCGTTTTCGTGCCGTGATTTCCAACAGGTTGGTGCTCATATCGTTGTGATTTCCTTTGCAGTAAATAGACTCTGGTAAGCTACTAATGTTCTACATTTCGGATAAGGATCTGCTAACAGTCCGGCTTCGAAGGAGAGCTTCATGAAACCAGCGAGGAGCACATGCTCGCGACCATCGTCATGAACTTTGGAGGCATAGAAACAAGTTGGGCAGATATAGAAGATTAAAGAGTCATCCATCTTTCATGCTCCTTCTGAATCAACTGTTACATCTACTTTACGTTAGCATTTTGCTCATTTTCCAGTCTATTACTTGCTCAATTTATGTCCAATTTTCCATCTCTTACCTACAACTCTGGTAGCAGACCAATGTGACGAAGCATTCCCGCCATATCCCAAATATATTGACCTCGCACTACCACGCCATCTTTTACTTCGATGACGGATATACCTTTTACCTCGACTCTGTGGCCGGTCGGTGGGATATGCATGATCTGCCCCCGATGAGTCCCCTCTGCGGACCACGAGATGGCGATGCGATTTTCCTCTGCAACTGTGCTCTGTACGGTAAAGTACAAATCCGGAAAGGCCTGCCAGTACCGGAGAAGCATCTCTTTCACTGCAACACGCCCATGTTGGACGCGTGCCTCAGCGATATCTACACCTTCATAGTCTTCGGAGTAGTAAGTCAGAACAACGTCTATTTCATGGGAGTTCCACGCGTCGGTCAGGTTTTGGATATAAGCAGTAACGTTATGATTCATACATTGCTCCACAAAGGTGGCGTTTCAAAACTCAAAATTTTCTCTGTCCAAGCCTTCACCCAATTTCTGCAATCCCAGGCGGGCGCGGGTGTGGATCGTGCCCGGAGGTTGACCAGTCACTTCTGCAATTTCATTCCGCGTCATTCCCGAAAAATAAGCCAGCTCGATGACTTGTCTTTGTTCGCTTGGCAGGGTATTCAATGCGTTTCGTACTCGTTGAGCCATGAGATTCGAATGCGCTTGCTCAAGGATATTCATATCGGAATCAATCATCCGGTCCAAAATGGGATTAGTACCTTCAACAGTAGTGGTTTTTGAATCAATATTGCGTTGACGATACGTATCAATGGCAAGATTGCGAGCGATCCTAAAAAGCCAGCTTGTAAAAGTTCCTCGTTGAGGTTGATATGTGTCCGCGCTCTGCCACATTCGCCAGAAGGTCTCCTGTAATAGTTCTTCAGCAACCGTCTGCTCGCCGACGATCCGAAGCGCGATTCCCAGAACGATTGAAGCGTAGCGGTCGTAAAGGGTTTCAAGCGCTGTCTGGTCACCCTGGGCAACGCGTGCCGCTAAAATCTCGTCACTCAATTGCCCGGTGTGCATCTGCTAGCTCGTATACAGACCCTAAAGGTTTCTTTTTAGATCAACATGCGATTCAATCCGGTTGCTTCCTACAGATTCAGGATTTGTTTGAATCATTGAAACCTTTAGGGTCTCAGTAACTTTAAAGTTTTCCGTTGCGCTGGTAGGCGATATAGCCAACAATCGTCACAAACAGAGATGCCGCGCCAATGACTACAGTAATCAACACAGGCTCACCACTGAACAGTGCAATGACACTTGCAATAAAGCTGAACCCGTTGAAGATCAATGCCATGATCAGACCTAATCGAATCTCCGTCCATGCTCCGGAGCGAATACCCAAATAAGCCATCACGGCATAGCCCAATGAAGCCGCGCCCGCTTGGCGAATAAGAAAAACATCTGTTCCGTGGAAGCCCAACAGCTGCGCGCCTTGAACCGGAATCAACAACGGCAGCAAGCCAAAGGCTCCAGAAAGGACGGTGCCCAGAGTCAGGAAGCGGATATACCACGTCGATATGTCACGTTCCATTTTCATGTGGTTTGAATGACGATTAAGCATCCATATTGTAATTGCAGAGATAGCAATGGATGTGCCCAGGATCAAATAAACCATGATGTTCGTATTACCGGCCATCAGCTCTACTACACAGGCATAAATGGAAGCCAGGTTAAAGGTTAGTGTGGCAATGACAACTAATCGCAATGGCGCCCACTCACCCTGCCTCAATCCCATGATCAGTGCGACGGCGTATCCAAGTGTGGCTGCACCACCGAGGCGATAAATGAAAGAATCATTACCAGGGTAGCCGAGCGCTGCACCAAACACGCCTCCTAACAGAAGAGGAAATAAGCCAAAGACCAACCCGCCTGCAGTTGGCAAGAGTAGCAGAACGCGTTCGAGATTGGTCAATTTCGTTCCCGTCTCACCGAAAGCTGAAGTGGCGTGAACGTTGGATATACTGTTGTTCATAAGATTCTCCTTTTATGATTGATGATCTTGGCAACGCACAATTCATAAAACAACACTGTGGTTGTCAGTCGACAACTACAGTGTAGACTTTACGACTGCTCATTTTCCAGTCCAAAAACTGCTCACTTTTTACTCAATTTTGTTTGACATTACTTTTCCCCAACTTCCTGCTGCCAGAGCATCTCTGTCAATCGCTGGATGCCTGCGGTGAGATGACGGCGATAGGTGCTGAAAGGGATGTCTAGTTGTTCGGCGGCGATTTCCTGGGTAGGCGCGGGGTGGAAGTAGGTACCATCAAGGGCACGAAACAGTTTCTCATCCCGCGGATGCACGCGCAGAGTCTCTGCTACTTCCTTTATTTTGGACTTGAGAACATCGCTTTCATCATCGACCCCGAGGCCCGCAGCGTCTGAAACTAACCTTGACTTCAAGAGAGGATTCCCCACTAATCCACCAGGGCGAGTAAAGTCTTGAAGTGCTTGCTTAACGGCGTTGCTAAAGTCATCACGACTCAAAAATATAAGCTGCTCTTCAGTTTCTGGCAATCCTGTCTGCCCTGTGCCGCCAATTTCCTTTTGAGCCAGCCGCGCGATCCAGGCTGCCGGTGACATCACCCGCCAGTCATGACCATAAATTCCAAAGCGTTTTCCGGCCACTTCGAAATCAGCCTCTGGTAAGCGAGTCAATTCTGCGTAGCTGAGGATGGCTGTCCAGAAGTCGGGCTCGGCACAGGGGAAGAACGTGAAAGCCAGCGTAGGCGTAACCAGATACTGTTTTGCAACTTGAATGAAGATCAGGCTTTGGACAGGCGAGATGCCCTGATACGCATCCCTGTCCATCCAGAATCGAAATAGAATTGCGACCTCATTTGTGCGGAGCGGTGCATTATTTGCCAGATATTTTCGCGCAGACCGAACAGCTGGATCATATTTCTCATCCTCTTCGCTCATGGAGTGAATTGGCAAAGATAATATAAAACCCAGGGGTAATCCCTCGATATCCCGCCACACTGTAACGTTTTGGGGATAACGCCGAAACCAATGGGCTGCGAATTCTGCAGATTCTTTCCCCTCATGTTTTGTGACCATTTTTTCCAGCGCTGGTATATCGCTTTCTTCCATCGAATAGGGAATCATACTTCCCGTTGTGCGCCAGTCAAAGAAGGATCGGATCACAGCATTTTCCCGATGAAGAAAAACTGTATCCAGCATGAGTTGTTGTTGCGTTAAGCCGCTGGTCACACTAAGATGATCTGTATAATATTTGCGAGCGCGGTTATGAAGTTCCACATACCAGTCGGGGTTGCGCCAGCGCAAATCGGCGGCGAGTGTCTCGCGTGCAAGATCGTGAGGGAATATGCCCTCCACACTGGATTCGATGAAGGATAATTCTCTCAGCCATTCGAACAACGTGTGAACTCCCTCTGATGCTGTTCCCGCAGTTGGCATCGCCAGCATTTCACCAAGTAGCGCCTCTGTGGTGACGCGTACCAACGCGCATGCCTCTAGCGCAGCACGATGGGCGGGTCCGGGCACTTGTTGCACAAAACGCTCCATTAGCGTTTTGATCACATCTGGTGACTCTTCAGGGTGTAAACCAACATGTCCGCGTTGTGAGAAGACCTCAGCCACCAATGAAAGGGCAAGAGGGTGTCCATGGGTAAACTCTAAGATGCCCTGCTGATGATCTTCAGGAAGACCGCGTTTATTAAGGAAAGTCCTACTTTCCTCTTGGCTCAAATTGCGAAGGCATATGACGCGCACGAGATCCTGCCAACCCGAATCACTTTGCCAGGCCACATTAGGCTGATCGCGTCCTGCGAGCACCGTTAAGACCGTATCCGGGAGTTGAGGTAAAAAGGTAGTGCGCAGCCAGTCATCGAGCGGAGAGAGAACTTCGTACGTGTCTATAAGGATCACGGTCCGTTGAGATGTGGCATCTAATAGGTCTGGTATGGATGCGCCGTTGTTATGTCCTAGAGATGTGCCTAAAGCCTTGATGAAAGCATCAGGTGAAAGATCGATATGACGCGCGTCTAAATAAACAGGCCGGACTCTATATCGCTCGCTCAACAATGCGAACTCTTGCAGAAGGGTGCTCTTGCCCACACCACCAGGACCGAAGATGTGAAGGATAAAAAATGGGAGGGTCTCCGCGCGCAACGCGGACTCAAAAACAGATAGCTCGCCATCACGTCCCACAAAACGGGCGTGACGCGCTTCAACAAGGCGGTCAGCCAAACTGGGCGACATGTGCAATCCTACGTTTGATCTACAAGAGTCTAATTCGTACTTGATAACCTTTTTGATGTGAAAAGGCTAGTGTATAGTAGTATGTAGCGCTTTCATGTAGAGCCAGCACTACGATTATAATTCCGATTATGCCCGAACGATTACAAAAAATATTAGCACAAGCTGGCTATGGTTCTCGTCGCGCTTGTGAGGACTTTATCTCTGTTGGACGCGTGCGCGTGAACGGACAGATTGCAATTCTTGGACAGAAAGCTGATCCCGATATCGATAAGATCACAGTAGACGGAAAGCCGATCGCCCCCGCTGAATTGTTGACTTATATCGCGCTATATAAGCCACGTAATGTGTTGTCCACTGTAGAGCCCGAACGCGGTGATGACCGTCAGACCGTACGCGATCTTATAGATACCCCTGGCCATCTGTATCCTGTGGGCAGATTAGATTTCGAGAGTGAAGGTCTTGTGTTAATGACAAATGATGGGGAACTGACGAATCAATTAACACATCCAAGATATGGACATTCAAAAGAGTATCGTGTTCTGTTGGCGAAGCGTCCAGATCAGGATCAAATTGAAGCCTGGAGACGCGGTGTCGTGCTTGAAGATGGTTACAAGACTGCACCGGTGGATATCCGTTTTGAGAGTGCGCAGGGAAAAGGCGCGTGGGTACGTGTCATTATGGGGGAGGGGCGCAAACGCCAGATCCGTGAGACGTGCAAACAGTTGGGTTTGCCTATCGTGAGGATTTTGCGTGTTCGAATTGGTACACTTAAATTGGGCAATCTCAGACCTCGTCAATGGCGGCATTTGACAACCCAAGAAGTTAACGAGTTGAAAAGAAAAGATATTCAGAGAACAAGTCGCGACGCCTTCCGCCGCTGAATCTGGTTGGGGGCTATTCTGCAAATCCCTGAATGGTGTATACCTTTGTTTCGGATTGGGATGGTGCTGTCAATAAGGCGAAGAGATAAAATGCGGCAACGATCAAAAGTAACGCTTTGATGCCGGTGACAAATGTAATGGACTGAAGTAAGGCTCCGACCAAGGCGCCAATGAGGTTTGCGCCCAAAGCGCTACTCTTATCTCTTGCGACTGCAAATGAGTGGACGAAGACAATTCCGCTGAAAAGCATTGGCAAGCTTGTTAATGTGCCAACGACAACCGCCTTCGTGACGTAGGGTAAAAATCCAAACCGTGCCAGGTCAATAAAATATAAACCGAGAGAAGATCCAATCAGTAGTAGATAAACCAAGGGTAAGGGTAATCTGGTAAATCTGTTTGCGATCCAATTTGCCAGGAGTGCCATGCCAAGGATACTGGATATAATGACCGCGTTGACCTGCCAGGTGTTGCCCAAAACGACTGATGCCTTGCTTATATTTTGCACCTCCAATAACAAGAATGCGGCTCCTAAAAAGAAAAAGTGAAAGGATGCCCGGCTTGTAAGAGACTGGTTATGATTGGCCTGCCATTGTCGATAGCTTCTGATGAAGATGAGTGTCATCAGTCCGATCAGCAGATAATAGAGAGCCGGTATCTTTGGGGATTCGAGATAGAGATAGGGCCAATCGTCCGTTATGACTTTAGTAGTATGACTTAATGGAAGTGGATAGACTTTTTGCAGCTGCCTTATATAAGTGGCAAGGTGATTGTTCTCGGCCAGTTGGTTTTGAATATTCCCGAGATCGCCAGTGACAAACATGACGCCACCTCGCCCATACGCAGTCGGCTCGATGACAAAGACAAGAGGTGCCTGACTGAAAACTTCTTCAAGCGCTTTTTGTATCCGGTCAACAATGAAAAGTCTCTGAGCGTAAAAATTAAGGACCATAACGCCGCCGTCTTTCAGTCTGGATTTTGCCTGAATAAAGCTTTCTTTTGTATAAACGTAATGATCCAGTCTGGCATTGGTCATTGAAGTCGCTGTATGCGCATCTAATAACCCGAAAGAAATGATGTCATATTTATCACTTGTTGTGGCGAAAAACGAACGCGCATCATCATTGACAACCCGCACTTCCGCGGCAGAATATGGGGATTCTGGGTGCAGCTGTTGGCCGATGGCGATAATAGCAGGGTCGATATCTACGGCCGTAATTGATGGAATGTTATGTCTTAAGGCTCCGGCAACATCATTTCCTGTGCCGGCGCCAACGATCAGGATTGATTTGGGATCCGGATGAAACAGGGATGGAATATCATATTGACTAAGTCCATTCAACTGCGGCGGGAATTTTTCAGGGTGAGCTGAGACGTACGCGCGACTCAAGTCCATAATTTCCTGGTAACTGGCGTTATTCACCTCGATCTGATAAGTTCCAATTTCATCAGCACGGCTTTGCCGCACAACCAACTTTTGATAAGGTGACCAGATCACGTCCATTACATCTGGGACCCGGCTGGCAAACCAGGAAAGAATGACAATAGTAGCAAGCAGGATGAAGTTCAATTTCCTATCGCGCTTCGACCAAAGTATGAATATAGCCAGCAATATTCCACTAATAAGAAACCAGGCAAAAGGGGGTTGGTAGAAAAAACTCAGGAGAACGAACGACCAAGTCCCCAGAATGCTGCCAAAGATATTGACAGAGTAAGCCCAGATTGGCTTCGTGTTGACATTCATTAAGCGTCCCAAAATCCTGCCGATCGGAACAAACATATCGACGATCAGAATAAGCACACCGTAGGTCAAGACCAGACCGCCGAGCATAAGTATGATCCTCTGATTTGTGTCGCTGGCTTCACCTCCTGACCAAATAACGAGATCTCCTGCGACGCTTAACATTTCGCTAATTCTTCCCAGTGTCGAGCGAGTGATAGTGACGGCCATCAGCGACAGTAGCACAGTTAGCGGGATCAAGCTTTGTCTGATTTGGATTGGCTTGGAGGAAGTGAACATCCCCAGTCCCAGCCCCAAAAAGCAAACAACCAGAATTGTATTTTGAAGATATGCGAATATTCGAATCTCGGTGCCAATCCACCGAATGAAGAGTAGTTCCAGGAATAATCCGAGAACACTGATCAAAAAAATTCCCAAGGTTTGGTTGGGGATGGTGAGATCGTTATCCTGTAAAACTTCGTCAGCTTTGGTTTTCATCTCTGATCTTAATATTCGGCCACAGGATATATATGCCTGTTCATGCGTTTAATTTCTTCATGTATTCTGCGGCTGAAAATCCGATAATACTTCATTGAATTTATCAGGTGCTAACTTGAAAACTCTTTGATGACCCGCGCCATATGACGCGCATGCTTTAAATATAGATCAAGACGAATATTTTCATTCGGTGCATGGGCGCGCGTATCAGGATAACCTAATCCAGCGGTCGCTACAGGCAAGCCGAGATCATGCACAAACGGGTAATTCGGACCCGACCCGCCAATCATTGGGACTAATTCCATTGGAAATTCAAAAACTTCCTCTGAAGTTTTGACAACGGTTTGTACAAAGCTGTCGTCCGGGTCTGTCCGGGCGGCCGGCTCGCCACCAAGAAACGTAATTTGTACATCTTGGAAGCCTTCCGCGTCGAGATGTGCGCGCAGTTTTTGGAAAATATCTTCGGGCCTCTGATCTGGGACGAGACGGAAGTCTACTTTCGCAGAAGCTTTCGCGGGCAACACAGTTTTCGAGCCGGGACCCTGATATCCGCTGGTCAAGCCGCAGATGGTACATGTGGGAACGAACACCTCTTCCATCTTAAGCTCTGTGCCGCCTGTCAGACCCTTGATGAATTCCTTCACTCCATAACGCCTCTTGTATTCTTCTGCTACATCAGGGAGTGCCTCCATTAATTCGCGGTCGCGAACCGATGGTTCTTTTGCATCATCGTAGAAGCCAGGGATGCGAATGCGCTCATCGGGTCCTTTGAGCGTGGATAACGCCCACACCAAACGCCAGGCAGCATTCGGGAAGATCGAACCACCGATCCCGGAATGGACATCGGTTCCCAATGATTCAACAGAAAGCTCCACATAACAGATACCACGCAAACCGAGATACTGCATGGGAACCTCGCGATGATCCACGCCGCCGAATTCCCAGATACAGGCATCTGCCGCGAGCTTGTCTTTGTGGTCGCGGACGAATTCATGCAGGTGAACACTGGCCGTTTCTTCTTCGCCCTCGATGATGAATTTGATAGTACAGGGCAAGTCTCCGTCCGTGTCGAGGATCGCATCGATGGCATGTAACCGCGCCACGATATGAGATTTATCATCACTTACCCCGCGCCCATATAGTTTGCCATCGCGCAGGCTGGGTTCGAACGGCGGGCTTTCCCATAACTCCAAGGGCTCAGGCGGCTGGACATCATAGTGATTATAGAACAGCAGCGTCTTATCGCCTTTGCCTTTTCGTTCGCCGAAGACGACAGGGGCACCGTCTGTATCCATCACTTCGGCAGTGAAGCCGCGTGCGCGCAGCATGTAGGCAACAAGATTCGCGCACTCTCTTAATCCTACACCTTGCGCGCTGATGCTGGGTTGAGCCACCAGCTTGGAGAGTTCAGCAATACTTTTATCGAGATTCTTTTCGAGATAGGAATCCAACTTTTGATAGTCAGACATAATACGCTCCTTTATTGACAAAAGATTTATTTGGTTTGCTAAAGATAGCTACTTGAGAAGCGCTTCGACTACGCCTACGGCTCCGCTCAGCGCGATATCAGAGGCTATTTGATGAAATTTGATATCAAATCAATCGAATACTTTCCTGCATACGCAAATACCGTCATCTTGATCAGTTGGCCGATCCAGACGAAGAAGAGGAACGTCCAGAAGCGCATTTTCGCCATGCCTGCCGCGATGCCGGCTACATCGAAAAGCGGGTTGGGAATAGCGGAAAGCACTAATATTGTCCATCCGCCATATTTATCGACCCACGGCCGAATGCGTTCATAAACATCGGAACGTTCTATGACTGCTTGCCCGCTAAAACCCGCGAGATAACCAGAGAGTTCGCCAATCGCTCCTCCGCTCCCTGCCGCAATACCCACACCGATCGGATTGAAGATGGCTCCCATGGCATAGACAATTGCCACACCCGGAGCAGGGAGCAGGATCGTAGCGTTGGAGAGAAGAGCAATGAGAAATATTCCGGGGTATCCAAGTGCCTGAAATTCATCTACACGGTCGCGAATGCTATATACATAAAGCGTAATTCCAATCACTGCGACGATGGAAAGAATGCGTAAAATTGTTGTTTGAAGGGTTGCGCTTTTTGGCTTGCTTTGAGTCGTGGATTGAATCGCTGACTGTACCGAAGGTTGATTGAATTTTTTTGATTGTCGTACATTCTTACTTATAGCGACGCGAGACACGTGCACAGAGGATTCCGACTTGGTCTTCTGTGCAGACCTCTTTCCTTTTGAAGCGACTGGCTTATTCGCTTTCTTCGATGGTGACACGTTTGATCTTCACAGCAGGCGCGTTGACATTGCTGGGATCGCGCGGCGGAATAGACATGAGCACATCCAGGCCTTCGACCACCTGACCAAAGACACTATGTTTGTTGTCCAGATGTGGAGTGGGACCGTGGGTAATGAAAAACTGTGAGCCATTGGTTCCAGGCCCGGCGTTTGCCATGGACAGGACACCTTGTTTATCATGCTTCAGACTGGGATGAAATTCATCTTCGAATTTATAACCCGGACCCCCTGAACCGCGCCCGGTTGGGTCGCCGCCTTGAGCCATAAAGTTGGAGATCACGCGATGGAACATCACACCTTCGTAATATCCCTCTCGCGAGAGGAAGACAAAGTTATTTACGGTCTTCGGTGCTTTGTCCGCGAACAATTGAATGACCATAGTTCCTTTATCGGTTTCCATGTGAGCCTTGTATTTTTTCTTTGGGTCAATCTGCATTGCGGGCGGGGTTGACCATTGTTTTGCCATTTGGTTATCTCCTCAATATTTGGTAGGGGTGGACGGCCGTCCACCCCAACGCGTTTATTTCAATAACGCACTTATCCTTGCCACAACCATGTCGAGCGCAGCTGTATTGAAGCCGCCTTCCGGGATAATCACGTCCGCATATCGTTTCGATGGTTCGACGAATTCCAAATGCATGCTCCGCACCGTGGATAGATATTGCTCGATCACAGATTCGGTTGTTCGCCCTCGTTCGTTAATATCGCGTTGGAGTCGTCGAATGAAGCGCAGATCAGCGTCAGTGTCGACAAAAATTTTTATATCAAACATTTCTCGTAGTGCCGCTTCGGTAAAAATCAAAATCCCTTCCACTAAGATCACACGACGTGGCTGAACTGTGAATGTTTGACTGGTGCGGCTGTCAATAGAGAAATCATAGATCGGCACCTCAACAGCTTTCCCGTCTCGGAGCGCAGCGACATGCTGAATCAATAGTTCATTTTCAAGCGAGTTGGGATGATCGAAGTTGACTTCCGAGCGTTGTGCCGGAGGCAATCCGGTTAGGTCTTTGTAGTAGGAGTCATGTTGAAGAAAAGCAATTTGCTCGCTTCCTACACGGTGCAGGATTTCCTGCGCGACCGTTGTTTTGCCAGAACCAGATCCACCGGCAATGCCGATAACAAGAGGGTCTGGGCTTTTCATGCTTGAATTATACTCGCATCAATAAAGCCCCTCTCCCAGCGGGAGAGGGGTGGGGGTGAGGGTTAATTACATGCCTGCCATGAATGCCAGTCCTACGGTGCCAGGACCAGCATGAGTGCCCACAGTTGGGCTGACCTCTGTAAAGATACTTTCAATTGGATTCAGTTCTTTTTCCGCTCGCGTCAGCAACGCTCTTGCATCTTCAGCAGCATTAGCATGCAGGGTTGCCAGCCGTACTGGTGATTTTCCTTTCGTCTTTTCCACAACCAATTCAAGTACACGATCGTGTGCTTTGCTCTTTGTGCGGATCCGTTCAATGCCTTGCACGCGGCCATCTTGGATGGCAAGGATTGGCTTCATGTTCAACATTGTGCCCAGAAAACGCTGCGCACCGCCGATGCGTCCACCGCGGTGAAGAAATTCCAATGTGTCCACAGCAAAGAATACCCCTGTGTATTCATGAGACTTCTCTCCAAGTGCGATGGCTTCCTTAAGGCTTGCCCCTCCTTCGAGCGCGCGGGCCACCGCCAGTGCCTGAAAACCGAGGGCCATAGCCACTGACTGACTATCCACGATATGGACTTTTTCTCCTGCGGCACCCATCAATTCTTTTGCCTGGTTTGCAGATTGAATCGTTCCTGAGAGCCTGGATGAAACAAGGATGGCGAGCACTTCGAAATCTTTGTTCACCAAATCCTGAAAAATCTCCTGAAAGGAAACCACGGCAACTTGAGAGGTAGTCGGCATTGTCTTTGCGGTTTTGAGTCTCGTGAAGAATTCCTCAGACGTGATATCTACGCCATCTTTATACGTCTGATCGCCCCAAATTAGTACCTGCGGCGCGACTGTAATGTTGTGTTTTTTGACGAGTTCAGGGGGAAGATACGTCGTGCTATCGGTGACTACCGCGATCTTTGACATGGCTCCTCCATCAAATTTTAGCAATTATGCTCGCTTTATGGCTATTTTAACACGCTTACAAGGTACGAGGATACGAATTGTTAGGTATAATACCTCAGCAATTCTATTGCTTTGAGACCCTCATCGAGGAGCCGAATTTGGCGTTTAATCCGATTAACTGGCTTTTGGGCCTGTTTTCACTTGATATTGCAATTGATCTGGGGACCGCGAATACCTTGGTGAACGTGCGCGGGAAAGGGATCGTTATTAACGAGCCCTCCTGGGTGACGATTGACAAGCGGCTACGCCAGCCATTAGCAATCGGCCTGGAAGCCAAAGCGATGATGGGGCGCACGCCCGGAAATGTTGCAGTGGTACGTCCGCTCCGAGATGGCGTGATTTCTGAGTTCGATATTACGCAGGTAATGTTGGAATATTTTATCGGTCGAGTTCATGAACAAAGCGTTGTCCCGCTGCCACGTCCGCGGGTAGTAGTTGGAATCCCCACAGGCGTTACCGAAGTCGAGAAACGCGCAGTGTACGACGCGGTCATGGCTTCGGGGGCGCGCGCGGCATATCTGATCGAGGAGCCAATTGCGGCGGCGTTAGGAGCTGGTCTTCCTGTTGCGGATGTGCGGGGCAGCATGGTTGTGGATATCGGAGGTGGTACGACAGAAGTCGCAGTGATGTCGATGAGCGGTGTCGTCGCGTCTCGCTCGCTGCGAGTTGCTGGCGATGAAATGGATCAGGATATCGTTCAATATCTGCGTAACAAATATAACCTTCTTGTTGGCGAAGGGATTGCAGAACAGATCAAATGGAAGATTGGGTCCGCGTATTCGCTCCAGCCCGAAAAGACGATGGAAGTGCGAGGCCGGAATCTCGTCACAGGACTTCCAGAGAGTATTGAGATCTCTTCGATTGAGATGCGCGAGGCACTGGCCGGTTCTGTGCAAGTGATTGTGGATACGATCCGCGATGCGTTGGATGAAATTCCGCCTGAGATCGTTGCAGATTTAATGGATATCGGTATCTGTCTTGCAGGCGGTGGCGGTTTATTGCAAGGCCTGGCGGATCGTTTGACGGATGAACTCAGGTTGCGCGTGTGGGTTGCAGAAGACCCGCTTACATGTGTTGCCCGTGGTGCCGGTATGGTTTTTGAAAACTTCGATGTCCTGAGTAGGTATTTGGTCGGTTTGGAGCGCGGCAGTACACGTCACACGATGTGATGTGTTAGATTGTCCGATCGGACAATCTAACTTGTACAGTACTATGAGAAATTTATTTTCCCGTTCGCTTCAAACAACGATCATCTTTTTGGTCGTGGGGGGAGTAATGGCGCTGGCACTCGGAGGTTACTTTAGCAGTGCCTCCAACGTATTCACCGGATCGTTGATCAAGTTGCAAACCTGGTTTTCGTCACGATTTGTGGCCGTGCAGGATTTTATTACTGCGCCGCGTGATATGGCCTCCTTACGCCAACGGAACATAGAATTAGAGGCTGATAATGCTGAATTACAGGCGCAGGTGATTCAGTTACAGCAACAAGTTGGTGAGACTCAAATCCTTGCCGCGCTGGTGGATTTTGCCCAGGCGAGACCCGAAAATCGATATCAGGCCGCGGCTGTGATCGGGCGCGACCCGAGTCCATTCCTTCACTACGTGATTATCAATCGAGGCTCCAATGATGGATTTTTGCGCGGCATGCCTGTTGTCACTGACCAGGGCCTGGTTGGTCGTATCGATGCGGTTATTGCCGATGCGGCTCGTGTTCAACTGATTACTGATCCAGCCTCGAATGTAAATGTTCGCCTGCAGAATGCTGAAACGGAAGCTTCGCTTCTGGGATCCGTAACTGGCGATGTAACACTTGATTTGATCCCACAGGATATCAATATTGAAATAGGAGATTTGGCGTTGACATCAGGTCTGGGTGGCGGCTATCCTCCCGATCTGATTGTTGGCCAGGTGGTAAACGTTCGTTCGCGCGATTTTGATTTATTTCAACAGGCGACGATCCAACCCGTTGTGGATTTTAATCATCTTTCGATTGTGCTGGTGATCGTCAATTTTAATCCTGTAGATATTGGTCCGTTACTTCCTGTTCCTTAATAGAATGAGAAATTTGGTTGCACTTCCGGTGATCCTATTGGCTGTTATATTGCAGACCTCGATCGTTAGCCGCATTTATTTGCTTTCAGGTATAGCCGATCTGCCTTTGGTCATGCTTGCGGCATGGGCCTTGCAGGAGGAAGTTGAATCTGCATGGCAGTGGGCCATGGCAACGGGTTTGCTCGTTGGGTTCGTCTCAGCATTACCGTTGTTAGCACCGGTGCTTGGTTATTTCGCTGTCGTTGGAATCGCACAAATTTTGCAGGGCCGTGTTTGGCAGGCGCCACTGCTGGCTATGTTCAGTGTTACTTTTTTTGGAACGGCTATTGCAAGTATTATATCTTTTGCGATTTTGCGCCTTTCCGATGTTTCGCTTCCTGTGGGCGATGTTCTCGGTGTGCTCATTTTGCCAAGTGTTTTGCTCAATATGCTGCTCGCCATTCCTGTGTATGCAATCATGCGTGATCTGGCACGATGGGTATATCCTTCGCCGGAGGTTGAGTGAGTTCACAGTCAACAAATAAGTTTCAAGTCCCGCTTTGGCGGCAACTGGTTGTGTATGGATTGATGATTTCAGTTGTCGGTGTTCTTACATCTCGATTGATCACGTTGCAAGTTCTTGGTGGACAAAGCTGGAATTCTCAAGCCGTTGAAAATTATACAAGGACGATCAGTGAGCCTGCACCACGCGGCATTATTTATGATCGTAATAAGTTTATCCTCGCGCGCAATATTGCTTCCTATAATGTAGTAATCACGCCAGCGGATTTGCCCGATGATGAGGCCGATATTCAGAGAATTTATCGTGAGGTATCGGAGTTAACAGGCGTGCCTGCCGGAGGTCCCGTTACCGAAGAGACATTGAATAATGCCAAATTATTCTCTGCCTGTGTGCCTGGACCCAGTATTGCGGATATGGTCGCGCTTGGGGAATCACTTGCTCCGTATACGCCCGTAAGAATTTACTGCAATGCACGTGAAGAACTTGCACGTGTGATCAACGAAAAATCCGTGGACTGGCCGGGAGTCACAGTGGAGATCGAGCCGATTCGAGATTATCCAACCGGATCGTTGACCGCGAATGTTGTCGGATTCTTGGGCCCGATTCCCGCGTCGCTTGAAACTGCATACCGCGACCGAGGCTTCATCCCCAACCGCGACAAGGTCGGATACTCAGGAGTAGAAACTTCTCTAGACGATATTTTGCTGGGGAGGAACGGGGTAAGGGTTGTTCAAAGAGATGTGGCGGGTCAGGTGCTTCGCAATCTTAAACCACCTATTCCAACCGCAGCCGGAAATAATGTCGTGCTGACAATTGATACGCGTCTGCAAAAAGCCGCGGAGACCGTGCTTGTTGATGAGATCAATTCCTGGAATGCATACTTTGGAAATATTCGTATCTCAAGTGGTATTGTCATCGCCATGAACCCAAAGACGGGCGAAATCCTGGCTATGGTTTCTTATCCAACCTTTGAAAATAACCGCATGGCACGTTTTATACCTGATTATTACTACAGACAATTGGAGCAGGACCCGCGCCGCCCGCTTGTAAACAACGCCATTTCCGGAATATTCCCGCCTGGCTCGACATTTAAACTTTCGACCGCTACAGGTGCTTTCAACGAACATGTGATTGGACCAGATAAAATTGTGAAAACACCCGGCCGGCTCGTGCTGTGTGAGCGATTTTCTCCCAACGATCCCTGCACCGAGCGCAATACGCGGCCATTTGTAGATTGGATTTACGAACGCAATGGCGTAATCAATGAAGCGGGCTTTGGTCAGTTGGATTTCTTCCATTGCATTGCCTTCTCAAGCAATGTATGTTTTTATAAACTGGGTGGTGGTTTTGAAGATGAAATCGAAGAAGGTCTGGGCATCTTTCGCCTGGGAGAATACGCACGTGCCCTTGGTTATGGCGCGCTGTCGGGCATCCAGCTCCCGGGTGAGGAGGATGGACTGATCCCCTCACCGCAATGGAAGCGGATCAACACAGGCGAAAACTGGTCCACCGGGGATACCTATATCGCCAGCGTAGGACAGGGGTTTGTCGAGGCCACACCTCTCCAGGTGCTCATGTCCGGCGCGACGATTGCAAATCATGGAAAGCTCATGCAGCCCACAATTGTTCGCGAAGTACAAGATAGTGAAGGACGCGTCATTCCCATGTGGTTCAACCCTGAAGACTTTTCTTTATATCAACCGGTGGATGAAGAAGATGAATCAGGCGAGCTTATAAGGGCGTGGTTAGACCTATCCAACTCTAAAAAACGACGTAGTTTGCCTAGAGGCAGTTATCAGATCTCACCGTTCACACCCAATATGAAATGGGATGTTACTGAAACACCGATGATCAAGGAGTTTAGTTGTGAATTTGGTTATTGTGATGAAACCGGAAATCTGAAAATCGTTGAACAGTCTACAATTGAAGCCGTTCGTACTGGGACGCGTCTGGCGGTTACAGAAGATTTGGGCACACTTCATGATGTCTTTTTGGAGGATCATCCACTTCCGATCGCGGTGGCAGGCAAGACGGGCACGGCTGAATATTGTGATGATGTAGCACGTCAGGCACAGCAGTGCAAATTTGGTCTCTGGCCCACACATGCCTGGACTCTGGCCTACGCACCCTATGATGACCCGGAAATTATCATATTGGCATTTGCATATCATGGCGGCGAGGGAGGAACGGTTGCCGCTCCCATCGTAGCAAGGGTGATGCAAGCTTACTTTGAACTCAAATCCATTGATCTTGTACAAAGCCCGGGCAGCTAAAATAACCTGCCTAGACTTCATGCTATAATTTCAACGAATTGTAAACCGGATATTAATCTGGTTTGCATAATCTCTACCCTCGCGACACATCCATGCCTGAGACGAACTCTCTGATTCAAATTAAAGGCTTACGTGACGGACTGCTCGTCTCGTTGGATGACGCGCCGTGGGAGGAACAGCGCGCAGCTTTCCTTGCGCAGGTGGATGCTCAACCCGATTTTTTCAAGGGTGCGCGTCTCGCACTGGATGTGGCCAGTCAGGTCTTGCATGTCAATGAGCTGGTGGATTTGCGCGATCAACTTTCGGAGCGCGGCATTTCCCTCTGGGCGGTAGTCAGCGAATCGCCTACAACAGAGAAGACGGCTCAATTGCTTGGGCTGGCAACACGGATATCCAAGCCGCGGCCCGAAGAATCGCGTCAGTTTTCGGTGAGAGACCTCGGTGATGAGACCGCGTTATTTCTGGATCGCACGCTTCGCTCAGGAACGAGAATTGAATTTCCTGGTCATGTGGTTATCTTCGGCGATGTCAATCCTGGAGCAGAAATTGTTGCGGAAGGTAATGTGATCATCTGGGGACGGCTGCGCGGAATGGTTCATGCCGGGTCAAAAGGAAATAAGAATGCTGTGATCTGCGCCTTGGACCTTTCACCGACTCAATTGCGCATTGCGGGTGAGGTCTCGGCTGCATTGAATCCGCATGAGAATCCAAAACCTGAAATCGCACGTATCAATGAAAATGGAAAACTACAGGCCGAGTTCTGGTCGCCTGGCTAAATAGGATCATTACATGCCCGCACAAGTCATTACGGTCACATCAGGAAAGGGCGGCGTGGGGAAGACCACTGCTGTTGCAAACCTGGCAGTTGCACTCGCCTCCAATGGTTCAAAGGTTGTCTGTATCGATGGAGATATCGGCCTTCGCAACCTGGATGTGATTCTAGGTTTGGAGAATCGTATTGTTTACGATATTGTGGATGTGATCGAAGGTCGGTGCCGGTTGAAACAGGCAATGATACGAGACAAAAAATTGCCTGAGTTATATCTGATCCCTGCTGCGCAGACACGCGATAAAAATGCTATATCTCCCAGCGATATGAACCGGTTGATCAAAGACTTGCGTCCCGATTATGATTTTGTGCTTATCGATTCGCCTGCAGGGATCGAGCGCGGCTTCAGAAATGCCATCGCTGCCGCGGATCGTGTGTTGGTGATCACCAACCCGGAAGTTTCGGCTGTGCGTGATGCGGATCGTGTTATTGGAATTCTCGAAGCGGAGGAAAAAGGTCCGGCCTCGTTGATTATCAATCGTCTCAATCCAACGCTGGTGAAAAATCATGATATGCTTTCTGCAGACGATGTATTGGATTTGCTGGCAGTGGAGTTGATTGGAATCGTGCCTGAGGATGAAAATGTGATCGTTGGTTCGAACCGTGGGGCACCCGTCGCCCATGATCCGAAGAGTAAAGCAGGACAAGCCTTCCGAAATATTGCACGTCGCCTAAAAGGCGAGAAAGTCCCATTCCTTGACTTCGATAGTCATGGAAGTTTATGGGAGCGCCTCCAGCGACTGGCGGGGAGGAAGTAAGATGAGCTTCTTCGATCGATTGTTCGGAAGAAAGACCAGCGCTGAGAGCGCCAAGGAACGTTTGCAACTTGTCTTGATCCATGACCGCACAGATTTGACTCCTGCCCAGTTCGATTCTCTACGAGACGACTTGATCGAGACAATCTCGCGTCATGTCGAAATTGATGCGCAGTCCATGCAAATCGGTGTAGAGCATGACGGGCGTTCACAACGATTGGTGGCAGATATTCCTATCAAAAACGCCCAACGTCGCCGCGCCCGAAAAACAAAGGCGAGATAAAAAGATACCCTTGTGCTGAGCCTCGATAGTTGAGCGGTAAACGAAGTGAGCATACCGAAACCTTTCGAGGCGTAGCCAAAGAGCAGCCTGTAAGAAACCCCACTTATGTTACGCAACATTTCATGGCGATATTTTGATTTCTGGTTGTTGGGAACGGTGGTCCTTGCTACAGCATTCGGCACAACCATGATCCGTTCAGCCGTGGCCGGGAATGAAGAGCTGCTTCCTTTGAGCAATCGCCAAATCTACTTTGCTCTTGCCGGGCTTGTTCTTATTTTTGTGGTTGCCGCCATCGATTATCGTTACTGGATGGCATTGTATCGTCCTATCTTTATTGTAACGAGTATTTTGTTGTTCTCACTGTTTCTCAGTGCGCAGGCGGTGTTCGGTGCTGCTCGTTGGTTTCAGGTGGGAGTCTTGTTCGTTCAGCCAACGGAATTCGCAAAGATTGTCGCGATCCTGTTGCTGGCGCGTTACTTCGACAAGACACAGAATGAGCCGCGAGATTTACGATGGCTGATCGTTGCCTTTTTATGGACCATGGGGTTGGGGATCTGGATATTACTTCAACCAAATCTAAGCAATGTGATCGTTTTGATGGTCATTCTGGCCTCTTTGCTCTGGTTCAATGGGATGCAATTGAAACATGTGCTTCTTTTTGGTGGAATTGCTTTCCTTTCTTTGGGCACAATTGTGCTGCTCTCCGCGTTTGGGGTGCGGCTACCTTTCTTACAGGAGTATCAACAACAACGTATTGTCAACTTCATCCTCCCTGACCCTAATGCGACCTTCGGTGAAAAATATAATGTGGATCAGGCAAAAATTGCTATTGGCTCAGGTGGCCTTTTTGGGAAAGGATATGGCTATGGCACACAAACCCAATTGCGGTTTCTCAAGGTGCGCCACACTGACTTTATCTTTTCTGCGATCTCTGAGGAGTTTGGCCTGGTCGGTTCTTTGTTTGTTATCTTAGTTATCGTGTTGGTGATCTGGAGATGCCTTCGCACCGCGCAAAAGGCGAATGATGTAGCAGGGATGAATATTGCCTATGGTGTGGCGACGCTGATCTTCTTTCAAGGCATGGTCAATATCGGCGTGAATTTGAACATTGTGCCCGTTTCTGGCTTGCCTCTGCCT
>Ga0081539_10001335_pt1 | contig 42960 bp, 47 predicted proteins | sample TabmetS4T2R2_FD_71023 | JGI IMG/M metagenome (GOLD analysis project Ga0081539, IMG submission 71023) | Tabebuia heterophylla rhizosphere microbial communities from the University of Puerto Rico - S4T2R2 | ecosystem: Host-associated > Plants > Roots > Rhizosphere ... | reverse complement strand
TGGGCTGGACACCGTCGAATGGTAGGCTCGCCGCCACAACCACGGAGCGCGGTGAGGGAACCCGGTGCAAGTCCGGGACGGTCCCGCCGCTGTGAGGGGAGAAGCTCTCCCGCCACGACGCCACTGGCCCCGCGGGCCGGGAAGGCGGTGGGAGAGGGAGCCCCGAGTCAGAAGACCTGCCGCTCCTCCGCCACATACCGAGCCCCCTCGAGGACAGGGAGGAAGGAGATGGAGACGTGTCACGACGACTCGCGCTAGCGGCGGCGTCTCTCGTGCTTGCGCTCGTTCCCGCGTCGGCCGGCGCCTCGGCCACGACGGTGGCCAAGGCGACCGGGTTCCCGGCGACGATCACGGCGGCCAACGGCAAGGTCACGGTGCCGAAGCGCCCGACGAGGATCGTCTCGTTGTCGCCGACGTCGACCGAGTCGCTCTTCGCAATCGGCGCCGGCAAGCAGGTGATCGCCGTCGACGACCAGTCGGACTACCCGAAGAGCGCGCCGAAGACCGCGCTGTCGGGATTCACGCCGAACGTGGAGGCGATCGCGGCCTACAAGCCCGACCTCGTGATCGTCGCGTTCGATCCGAAGGATCTCGTCTCGGCGCTCACGAAGCTCGGCATCCCGGTCGTCTACCACAAGCCCGCCTCGACGATCCCGGGCGCGTACCAGCAGATCCGCCAGCTGGGCGCCGTCACCGGCCACGGCCCGCAGGCCGCATCCCTCGTGGGGAGCATGAGGGCGCAGATCGCCCGCGTCGTGGCGAAGCGCAAGTCCGCCGCCATCGGGGCGACCGTGTACCACGAGCTCGACCCGACCTTCTTCTCGGCGACGTCGAAGACGTTCGTGGGGCGGGTCTACGCGCTGTTCGGTCTGACGAACATCGCCGACGCGGCTCCGGGCGGATCGGACTACCCGCAGCTGTCGCCCGAGTTCGTCATCTCGTCGAACCCGGACCTCGTCGTGCTTGCGGACTCCGTCTGCTGCGGCCAGACCGCAGACGCGGTCGCGAGTCGGCCGGGCTGGTCGGCGATCAAGGCGGTGCGGAATCGGTCGATCCTGCGGATCGACGACTCGATCGCGTCGCGCTGGGGGCCGCGGCTCGTGAACTTCGTACGTGCGGTGGGCTCGGCGCTCGGCCGGCTCCGGAGCTGACCCCGCAGTCGCGATGCCCGAGACCGCCATCGAGGTGCAGCGCTCGATCGCCCCGGCCGAGGCCGTCCGGGCGCGCGGCGTGTCGACGGGATGGGCGATCGCGGCCGGTGTCTTCCTCGCCGGCGCGCTCGTCCTGGGCGTGCTCGCCGGCCCCCTTCACATCGGGGCCGGCGACGCCTTCCACTCGCTCCTCGCCCGCCTCGGCCTGAGCGACAGCTCGCCGCTCGACCCGACCGCGGAGTCGATCCTCTGGGATCTCCGTGTGCCGCGCGTGGTGCTCGCGGCACTCGTCGGTGGGATGCTCGCGATCGCCGGGGCGACGTACCAGGGCGTCTTTCACAACCCGCTCGCCGATCCGTACCTGCTCGGCGTCGCCGCAGGCGCGGGTCTCGGAGCGACGCTCGCGATCTCGTACCTGCCTCGCGCGCTCGCCGGGCACCAAGTGCTGCCGATCTCGGCGTTCGTCGGCGGCGCCGCAGCGGTCGTCGTCACGTGGGCGATCGGCCGGTCCGCAGGGCGAGAACGCGACGCGACGACGTTCGTGCTCGCCGGCGTCGTCGTCGCGAGCTTCTTCACCGCGATCCAGACCTTCGTGCAGCAGCAGAACTCGGACACGTTGCAGGAGGTCTACTCCTGGATTCTCGGGGCGCTGCCGAGCTCCGGCTGGAGCGACGTCGGCGTGCTCGCACCCTACGTCGTCGTCGCAAGCGGAGTGATCCTCGCCTACCGGCGCGTGCTCGACGTGCTCAGCCTCGGAGACACCGAGGCGGCGAGCCTCGGTATCGACGTCGGCCGCATCCGGTTGACGCTCGTCGTCGCGGCAACGGTCGGCACCGCCGCTGCGGTCGCGGTGAGCGGCCTGATCGCCTTCGTCGGGATCATCGTCCCGCATACGATCCGGCTGCTCGCGGGGACGAGCTACCGCGGGCTGTTGCCGCTGTCGTTCGTCGTCGGAGCGGGCTTCCTCGTCGTCGCGGACGTCATCGCGAGGACGGCGCTGTCACCGGCCGAGCTGCCCATCGGCGTGGTCACGGCGTTCTTCGGCGGCCCGTTCTTCGCCGTTGCGCTCAGCTCGATGCGAGGCCGGGCGTGAAGGCGATCTCGGCGCGCGGTGTCACCGTCCGCCTCGGCGGGCGCGCCGTCGTTCGCGAGGTCGAGCTCGAGGTGCCGCGCGGACAGTGGGTCGGGCTGATCGGCCCGAACGGCGCGGGAAAGACGACCCTCCTCCGAGCGCTCGCCGGTCTCGTCACGCACGAGGGCGCGGTCGCCCTGCACGAGCGACCGACCGGCGAGCTCACCCGCCGCGAGTGGTCGCGTATCGTCGCCGTCGTCCCGCAGGAGCCGGTGACGCCCCCGTGGATGACGGTCGCGGAGTACGTCCTGCTCGGCCGGACGCCGCACCTCGGGCAACTCGCCCGTGAATCGACACACGACCGCGTCGCCGTCACGCGCACGCTTGCCCGCCTCGACCTGCTCGACGAGCGCGACCGGCTGCTGGGGACGCTGAGCGGGGGAGAGCGACAGCGCGTCGTCGTCGCGCGCGCGCTCGCGCAGGAGGCGAGCATCGTCCTCCTCGACGAGCCGACGGCCGCGCTCGACATCGGCCACCAGCAGCAGGCGCTCGAGCTGCTCGACACGCTGCGGTCCGAGTCCGAGCTGACCCTCGTCGCCGCGATGCACGACCTCACACTGGCGGCCCAGTACGCCGACCGGATGGTGCTCCTCGACCGGGGCCGGGTCGAGGCGGACGGCCCGCCGGACGAGGTGCTGACCGAGGAGGCGATCGCACGCCACTACGACGCGGAGATCCGCGTCGTCCGCGTCGACGACCGGCTCGCCGTCGTGCCCGCCCGTACGGGCCGATGAGCCTCGTCACCCTCCTCGGCGGGGCGCGGAGCGGCAAGTCTCGCTTGGCGCTCGAACTGGTCGCGGCGGCGGGCACCGACGTGGCGGTCGTCGCCACCGCGGAGGCGCTCGACGAGGAGATGGTCGAGCGCGTCGCGGCTCACCGCGGCGAACGGCCCGCGGGCTGGGTCACGGTAGAGGAGCCGCTCGAGCTCGAGCGTGCGCTCGGTTCGGTCGACCCGCGTTGGACGTGCGTCGTCGACTGCCTCTCGCTCTGGATCTCCAATCTCCTGCTCCGCGGAGACGAGCCCGGTGCCGTGGAGGAGGCCGCCCGGCGCTGTGCCGCGCGGGCGGCGGAGCGGCCGGGGCTCACGGTCGCGGTCACGAACGAGGTCGGGCTCGGCGTCGTCCCCGCGACGACGGTCGGCCGGACGTACCGCGACGTGCTCGGCGTCGCCAATCGGAGCTGGGTCGATGCCTCCGAGCAGGCGGCCTTCGTCGTCGCCGGTCGGATCCTGCCGCTCGAGAGCGCAGACGGGCTCGTCGACTGGGTGCGCCGGTGATCTCGGATCCCGGCGTCACCGAGATCGTCCGCGGCATCCGCCCGCTGGACGACGCGGTCGCACGCGCGGCCGAGGCTGCGCTCGACGGCAAGACGAAGCCTCGCGGGAGCTTGGGCCGACTCGAGCGGCTGGCGGTCACGATCGCGAACGTGCGCGGCGCCACACGGCCTGAGCCCCTCCGGCCGGTGGTCGTCGTCGCGGCCGGCGACCACGGTGTCACCGCCGAGGGCGTCAGCGCCTATCCGCAGGAGGTCACGGGCCAGATGCTGGCCAACTTCGGCACTGGAGGCGCCGCGGTCGCCGTGCTCTGCAGGCACGCCGGCGCGGAGCTCGTCGTCGTCGACGCGGGCGTGGCGGCGCCGCCGTCGGTCCCGGCTGTGCTCGACCTCTCGCTCGGGGCCGGGACGGCGAACGCCGCCGAAGGACCCGCGATGGCACGTTCGGCGGCCGTCGCCGGGCTCGTCCGGGGCGCCGCGCTCGCCCGCCGGCTCACGGACGAGGGTGCCGGCATCGTCGCGCTCGGCGAGATGGGCATCGGCAACACGACGGTCGCCGCAGCCCTGACGTGCGCGCTCCTCGGCTGCGACCCTCGCCTCGCCTGCGGGCCGGGCACGGGCCTGGACGACGACGGCGTCGCGCGAAAGGCTGCGGTCGTCCGTCGCGTGCTCGACGTCAACCGTCCCTCGCCGGACGACCCGATCGGTGCGCTCGCGGCCGTCGGCGGCTTCGAGCTCGCCGTCCTGGCCGGCGTCGCGCTCGGGGCGGCGAGTGGCCGGGCCGTCGTGCTGGTCGACGGGTTCATCTCTTCGGTGTCCGCGCTCGTCGCCGTGCTCCTCGCCCCGCCGTTGCGCGGCTACCTCGTCGCCGCCCATCGCTCGCCCGAGCCCGGGCATGGGCTCGCTCTCGACGCGCTCGGTCTCGCGCCGCTCCTGGATCTCGAGCTACGGCTGGGGGAGGGGAGCGGCGCCGCGCTCGCCCTGCCGTTGCTCGCGGCCGCCCGGGCGATCCTGGTCGAGATGGCGACGTTCGCCGATGCAGGCGTCACGGACACGGGCCGATGACCGCGGCCGAGCCCGTGCGGGCGGGGCTCGCGGCGATCGCGTTCCTCACGCGCGTCCCCGTCGGGAGGCTCGTCGCGCTCGACGCCCGGGACGTTGCCCGCGGGGCGGTGCTGTTCCCGATCGTCGGCGCCGCGGTCGGCGCGTCCGAAGGGCTGCTCGCCGACCTGGCCGTCCCCGCGCTGCCCGCGCTCCTCGCCGGGGCGCTCGCGGTCGGGCTGGCCGCTCTCGTCACCGGTGCGATGCACCTGGACGCGCTCGCGGACACGCTCGACGCCCTGGGCGGCACGACGCGAGAGCGGGCGCTCGAAATCATGCGCGACCATGCGATCGGCGCGTTCGGCGCAGTTGGTCTTGTGCTCGTGTGCGTCGTCGACGCTTCGGCGTTGGGCGCGCTCGCCGCGGAGAACGAGGCCTGGCTCGCGGGTCTCTTGGCCGGCGCCGCGGGTCGGGCGGCGATCCTCCCCCTCGGCCGCGCGCTGCCGTACGTCCGGGGCGGGGAGGGCCAGGGACGCGTGCTCGAGGGCGTAGGCTGGCCGGGCGTCGGCGTCGGGCTCCTGATCGCGGCCGCAGCCGCGGCATCAGCCGGAGGACCGGGCGTCGCGGCGCTCGGCGTCGCCGGCGTGACCGCGCTCGTACTGCTCGTGCTCTTCCGCTCCTGGCTCGGCGGCGTGACCGGTGACTGCCTCGGCGCGACGGCGAAGCTCTGCGAGACGGCCGCGCTCGTCGCGTACCTGGCCGCGCTCTGATGCGGCTCCTGCTCGTCCGGCACGCAGAGACGGAGGAGGCCGCGCGCGGACGCTGCTACGGCTCGCTCGACGTCGGGCTGTCGCCACGCGGCATGTCGCAGCGCGCCGCGCTCGCCGAGCTCCTGGCCGGAGAGCCGATCGCAGCGGTGGTCACGAGCCCGCGCGTGCGCGCCGTGGAGACGGCGCGCGCGATCGTAGGGCCGCACAGGCTCGACCTTCGCGTGGACAGCGACCTGCGCGAGCTGGATTTCGGCGATCTCGAAGGGCGCACCTACGACGAGATCGCCGCCACGCTTCCGGAGCTCTACGCGGAGTGGATGACGCACCCGACGCGCGTGAGGTTTCCGGGTGGGGAAGGCTACGCCGACCTGAAGGAGCGTGCGCTTCGCGCGGTCGCGGCGACCCGTGAGCACCTCGACGGTCGGACAGCGGCATTCGTGACGCACGGCGGCATCGTCCGCGCCGTCCTCGCGGACGCGCTCGGCATCCCCGACGAGCGGATCTTCGGAATCGCCGTCGACCCGGCCTCCGTGTCGCTCGTCGAGTGGCGTGAAGGCGTCCCAGTCGTTCTCGGCGTCAACCGAGCGGCGTAACTGCAGCGGCCTCGTACGAGCCGCTGGCCCGTCGCGGTTGACGCCTAGTGACACTAGGTATAGATTCCGAGGCATGCAGGTGGAGACGCCCAAGGGGCACGTCGATCTGCTCCTCCTCGCGGTGCTCGCGCACGAGCCGGCGCACGGATACCGCGTCGTCGAGTCGCTCCGCGACCGCAGCGGTGGCGTGTTCGATCTGGCGGAGGGGACCGTGTACCCGTCGCTCTACCGGCTCGAGCGGCAGGGGTTCGTCGCGAGCCGTTGGGATATGAACGACGGCCGCCGGCGCCGCGTCTACAGGCTCACGCGTTCCGGGAGGCGCGAGCTCGCGCGACGTCGCGGTGCGTGGGACCGCTTCGGGAGGGCGATGGAGGCGGTGATCGGATGACCGTCGACGCCTACCTCGAGGAGCTCCGGCGGCGACTTCCGTCGACGGGAAGCAGGCGTTTCCTTGCCGAGGTCGACGCGCACCTGCGCGAGGCGACCCACGCGGGCGTTCGCTCCGGCCTCGACCGGTCGGACGCCGAGGCGCTCGCGGTGGAGGCGTTCGGCTCCGCCGACGTCGTCGCCCAGCGGATGTGGCGCGAGACGGGTCCGGTCGCGGTGAGGCGCGCAGCCGGTCTCGCGCTCGTGGCGGTTGGCGCACTCGTCATGCCGCTCTACGTCGTCCCCGAGAACCTCCTGCCGCCCGCGCCGTGGACGGAGCGCCCGTCCTACTTGAGCGTGCTGCTCGCGACGGCTCTGGTGACCTGGGTGTTCGCCGGCGTGCATGCCGCGTTCGCGTTCGTCGCGCCGGCGACGCACGGTGTGTGCGCATTACTGCTGGCCGCGGCCCTCGCCCTCATCGCCTCGGCCGCCACGATCGCAGCCGGCATCGCCTGGCACATCGAGGCGCCGGAAACACCGTGGTCGGTGACCGCGGTAGCCGCCCCGCTCGCGCTGCTCTCGCTCGCCGGGCTCGTCGCCGCGGCGTTGTGGGCGAGAGGCCGAGCCGGGGCACGGTACAGCTTGTAGCTCGTCGCCTCGCGCCCGGGGTGGGTGCCGGAGGCGCGGCTAGCATCGACGGCGTGACCGTCACGCCGCACGAAGAGCTCCTCGCCGGCCTCAATCCCGCCCAGCGGGAGGCAGTGCTCCACGTCGACGGGCCGCTACTCGTCGTCGCGGGGGCCGGGTCCGGCAAGACGCGCGTGCTCACGCACCGGGTCGCCCACCTGATCCGCGCGCACGGGGTGAAGCCGAACGAGATCCTCGCGATCACGTTCACGAACAAGGCTGCGACGGAGATGCGCGAGCGGCTCGAACGCATCCTGGGTCACACCGCGCGGGCGATCTGGATCCTGACGTTCCACGCCGCCTGCGGTCGCATCCTGCGGCGCGAGGCGCAGCGCCTCGGGTACCGGTCGTCGTTCACGATCTACGACCAGGCCGACCAGATTCGCGTCGTCAAGGCGTGCCTCGAGGAGCTCGGCAAGGACCCGAAGCGGTTCACCCCGCGCGGCATCCACGCACAGATCTCGAACGCGAAGAACCAGCTGATCTCGCCCGAGGAGTACATGTCGCGGGTCGCGTCCTTCTGGGACCAGACGGTGGCGGAGGTGTACGAGGCGTATCAGCGGAGGCTCTACTCCTCGAACGCCGTCGACTTCGACGACATCCTGATGCTGACCGTCCAGGTGCTCGAGCGGTTCCCCGAGGCGCTCGAGCGGTGGCAGACGACCTTCCGCCACGTCCTCGTCGACGAGTATCAGGACACGAACCACGCGCAGTACCGCCTGCTGCAGCTGCTCGCCGCCGAGCACAAGAACGTGTTCGCGGTCGGTGATCCTGACCAGTGCCTCGTCGAAGGAACCCTCGTGACGATGGCGGACGGCAGCGAGCGGCCGATCGAGGACGTGAACGTCGGAGACGAGGTGCTGTCCTGCTACGGCAGCGGACGCTTCGGGCCAGCGCGCGTTCTCGATGCGCACCGCTCGCGCGCGACCGCCGGAGTGGCGGTCGCGCTGGCGTCCGGGCGTCGCATCGTCTCAACTCCGGAGCACACGCATTTCGCCGGCTTCGTAGGGGACGGAGACGGGCTTGTAACACAGTGTCACAAGCCCTCTAGCGCCAAGGTGACGCTGTGCGGTGCGCGTCAGCCGAACGGTTTACCAAGCCACCGGCTCGAGTTCCTGCAGTACGGCTCCCGACACGCGGACCTTGGTGAGCTCACACGTCGCCTTCTCGAGGTCGCCCGCGTCGCTGGTGCGCCGCCAATCGCCTTCGAACTTGCCGTGCATCCGAGAACAGGCGTGCGGGCGCTGCCCTTCTGCACCGCCGAGTCGGTGCGCCCGGGGATGGTGATGCTGACACGCGAGGGTGAGCTCGACCACGTCGACCGCGTGGAACATGTCGCCCTCGACGCCTTCGTACACGACCTCGACGTCGAGCGCACGCACAACTTCGTCGCGAACGGGCTCGTCACGCACAACTCCATCTACGCCTTCCGTGGCGCCGACATCCGGAACATCCTCGACTTCGAGCAGGACTTCGGCGGCGCCGGGATCGTCGCGCTCGAGCAGAACTACCGCTCCACCAACGCGATCCTCGAGGCCGCCAACGCGGTGATCGACAACAACCGCGACCGGAAGCCGAAGCGCCTCTGGTCGGAGCTCGGCGAGGGCGATCCGGTCGAGGTCGTCGAGGTCGAGGACGAGCACGCCGAGGCGCGATTCGCGGCAGCCGAGATCGCGCGGCTCGTCGAGTCCGGAACGTCCGCCGACGAGATCGCGGTCTTCTACCGCACCAATGCACAGTCGCGCGTCCTCGAGGACGTGCTCGTCCGCCAGGGCGTGCCCTACCAGGTGATCGGCGGGCCTCGCTTCTACGAGCGCGCCGAGATCAAGGACGCGGTCGCGTACCTCGCGCTCCTGAACAACCCGAGCGATGCCGTCTCGCTGATGCGGATCGCGAACCGGCCGCGCCGAGGCATCGGCGACACGACGATCCAGCGGCTCGTCACCCATGCCGAGTCGCTCGGGATCTCGCTCTGGGAGGCGACCGCCGACCCCGAAGCGGCGGGGGTGGCGACCGCCGGCGCGCGTGCCGTGCGCGGCTTCCGGACGCTCGTCGAGTCGCTCATGTCCGCCGCACAGGAGCTCGAGGTCGACGAGCTCGTCGAGGCAGTCCTGAGCCGGTCGGGCACGATCGAGGCGTACGAGGCCGAGCGGACGATCGAGGCCCGGGGGCGGATCGAGAACCTGCAGGAGCTCGTCGGCTCGGCGCAGGAGTATCGCGCCCGGGCGGACGACCCGACGCTGGCGGGGTTCCTCGAGGAGGTGCAGCTCCAGTCCGACCAGGACACGATGGCGAGCGACGGCGGCCAGGTAACGCTCATGACGATCCACAACGCAAAAGGGCTCGAGTACCGCGTCGTGTTCCTGATCGGGATGGAGGAGGGGATCTTCCCGCACGCGCGCTCGATCGAGGACAACGAGATCGAGGAGGAGCGCAGGCTGGCGTACGTGGGGATGACCCGGGCGATGGAGCGGCTCACGCTCACGCACTCGGCCGCGCGGGCGCTCTACGGACGCCGCGAGTACAACCTGCCGTCGCGGTTCATCGACGAGCTGCCGCCGTCGGTCGCCCGCGAGCGCCTGCAGCCCGCGTCGTGGGCCGGCTACGCGCAGTCGCCGCGGCAGGTCACCCCGCGCCAGGAGTTCGAGCTGCCCGCGCTCTCGACCGGCGACTCCGTACGACATGCCTCGCTCGGGGAGGGCGTCGTCGTGCGGATCGAGCGCGACGGCGTCGTGACCGTCCGCTTCGCCTCGGACGGCAGCGAGCGCCGCCTGATGCTCGAGTACGCACCGCTCGAGAAGCTCTGACGCGTACGTAGGATCCACGACGATGGCCTTCCGCGTCCGCACGGTCCGCGACGCCGAGGAGTACCGCTCCGCGCTCGGCGCCATCGGCCACTACTTCGGCTGGGCACCGACCCCCGAGGACGGCGAGCGTTTCGCTCCGCTGCTGCCGTTCGAGCGGACGCACGCCGTGTTCGACGACGGCCGTGTCGTCGCGGGGGCGGGCGTCTTCCCGTTCGAGATGACGGTGCCCGGAGGCTCGGTGCGCTGCGCCGGCGTCTCCGTCGTCGGCGTCTTACCCTCGCACCGGCGACGGGGGCTCCTCCGCCGGATGATGGAGGCGCAGCTCGCCGACGTCCGCGAGCGCGGAGAGCCGATCGCCGCCCTCTGGGCGTCCGAGGAGACCATCTACGGCCGTTTCGGCTATGGGCTGGCGAGCCTCGGACTCCACGTCGACGCGGAGCGCCGCGCCGTCGCCATCCGACGAGACCTGCCGCTCGAGGGCAGGGTCCGCCTGGTCGACCACGACGAGGCGCTGCGGCTGTTCCCGCGGCTCTACGACCGCGTCGCGCGAGGGCGGGCCGGGATGATCGTCCGGACGCGGCAGTGGTGGGAGACGCGCCGCCTGGACGACGCGCCCGACCGCCGACGGGGCGGCGGTCCGCTCCACCGAGCGCTCCTCGAGCGGGACGGGCGCCCGGTCGGGTACGCGCTGTACCGCCTCGTCCAGGAGGGCTCGACGCCGGCCTCGTGGAAGAAGACCATCCGCGTCCTCGAAGCGTTCGGCGTCGACCGGGGTGCGACGCGCGACATCTGGCGCTTCCTGCTCGAGATCGACTGGATCGACCGGATCGCGGCGTTCGGCCTCCCGCTCGACCATCCGCTGCCGCTGCTCGTCGACCGGGTGAACAAGCTCAACCTCACGATCTGGGACGCGCTCTGGGTCAGGCTCGTCGACGTCCAGGCTGCTCTGGCCGCACGGACCTACGCATCCGGCCGCACGACGGTCGAGGTCGTCGGCGACCCGCAGTTCGGCGACAACGTCGGCACATGGACGATCGAGGATGGATCGGTGTCTCGCCGTCGCCGGCGGCCGGACGTACGCGTCCGCGTCGACGGGCTCGGGTCGGTGTACCTCGGCGGGTTCTCGTTCGACGGTCTCGTCGCGGCCGGGCTCGGAGAGGAAGGGACGCGCGGCGGTGCTGGGCGCGCCGACGCCGTGTTCCGAACGGCGCTCCAGCCGTGGGGGGCGGAGAACTTCTGATGCCCGAGGCGGTCATCCTCTCGGCCGTCCGTACCCCGGTCGGCCGCTACGGCGGCGGTCTGGCAGGCGTCCGGCCCGACGACCTCGCAGCGATCGCCGTTGCGGCCGCCGTCGAGCGGTCGGGGGTCGCGCCGGACGAGATCGAAGATGTCTGGCTCGGCTGCGCGAACCAGGCCGGCGAGGACAATCGCAACGTCGCCCGCTTCGCGGCGCTGCTCGCCGGGCTGCCCGAGACGGTCGGCGGCGTGACCGTCAATCGCCTGTGCGCGTCGGGGCTCGCGGCCGTCGTGGGCGCCTGTCACGCTGTGATTGCCGGCGACGGCGATCTGTTCGTCGCGGGCGGGGTCGAGTCGATGAGCAGGGCACCGCTCGTCACCGCGAAGCCGGACGCCGCCTTCCCGCGCGGCGACCGCGTGATGCACGACACGACGATCGGCTGGCGCTTCGTCAACCCGCGCTACGCGGACCGGTTCTCGACGGCGTCGATGGGGGAGACGGGCGAGAACGTCGCGGAGCGGTGGAGCGTCTCCCGTGAGGACCAGGACGCGTTTGCGCTGGCCTCGCAGCAGCGCTGGGCGGCCGCGGACGCCGCCGGTCGCTTCGCCGACGAGCTCGTCCCCGCGGGCGAACTCGAGCGCGACGAGCATCCGCGGCCCGACACGAGCGCCGAGAAGCTCGCCTCGCTGAAGCCTGCGTTCACCGGGGAGGGAACGGTCACCGCTGGCAACGCGAGCGGAATCAACGACGGCGCCGCGGCGCTCGTCGTCGCGAGCGCCGACCGCGCGCGCGAGCTGGGGATCGATCCGCTCGGGACGTTCCGCGGCTGCGCGGTCGCGGGCGTCGACCCGGCCGTCATGGGGATCGGCCCGATCCCTGCCGTCCACAAGCTGCTCGAGCGAACTGGGGTCGGCGTCGAGGAGCTCGACCTCGTCGAGCTCAACGAGGCGTTCGCCTCGCAGTCGCTCGCGGTGATCCGCGAGCTGGGACTCGATCCGGACCGTGTCAACGTCAACGGCGGCGCGATCGCGATCGGCCATCCCCTCGGCATGTCCGGCGCAAGGCTCGTCGTGACGTTGCTCCACGAGCTTCGCCGGCGCGACGGCAGGTACGGCGTCGCGACGATGTGCGTCGGCGTGGGCCAGGGCCAGGCGGCGCTGTTCGAGCGGGCACGAGCGACCGCCTCCTAGAGCCACGGCGCGTTTCCGGATTCGGCGCGATGGGCAAAGTCCACGCATGCGGAGATTTCGGCCGCGCGTAGGGCTGCTACCTCTCGTCTGGATCGTCGTCGGAGTCGTCGTTGCCGCGATCGACGACTACTTCGAGTCGCTCTCGACGATCGGGAAGATCCTGACGGCGATCGCAGCGGTCCTGCTCTGGCCGCTGCTGCTGTTCGGCTTCGACATCAGGATCCAGCGCAGCTAGCCTGCTGGCCGTCCGAGACCGAAAGCCAAGATCCCGCTACACTGCTCGCCTCCGGGCGCTTAGCTCAGTTGGGAGAGCACCAGCTCGACAAGCTGGGGGTCACTGGTTCGAGCCCAGTAGCGCCCATACAGCCGTTCTTTCGCAGCACCCCGGAAGCCCCGCAAACGCAGGTTCTTGGCTTGTTTGCAGGTGGATGTCCGGAGTCCGGACATCCACCAGTGTGTCATCGGTGCCAGAAATGCTCGGGGCATGCGTGCACCGGTGCGTGCACCGGGATCGGGGGATCGCTAGTCCGGATCCTCTTCGAGAAGCTCGACTGCGCATGTGCGAGTTCGGCGCGGCTCGCATGGTCATGACGAGCCGGCGCCAAGTCCTTCGCGGTCGGGTTCAAGTGCCAGTCGGATGTCGCGCTCGTCGTCCATGACGTTTTCGACCCCAAACCGCAAGAGCTCCAACTGGTCGTCCAGCACCCCGACGCGACTGGGCAACGTGATGTTCCGGAGGTCGGTCAACGCAGCCACGAGGCGTCGGGAGACCTGTGGCGACGCTGCACCGGCCAGTCGGATCTCGTCGAAGGCGAGATGGACGAAGTCCTCCCAAGACATCGACTTCATCAGCAGGCGCAATGCGCCGTGCTCGTCATGGATGCGGCCGTCGGAGAAGGGTCGACGCGCGAGCTGCCTGAGAATGTCGTGGAGGCGGTCGATTGCTTGTACTGCGGTCGTGGGATCCTGGAACGGCGATTCCGAGAGTGAGCGCTCGGCGATATCGACCAGAAGCCGCATTCCATACGCAACGTCCTCGTCGAGGGTGGGCTCGAGCTTCAGGCTGAGGGCTCCGCGGATCCGGTCTTCGTCAAGATCATTCGGCTCGCCGTGAACGAGCAGTAGTGGGCCCCCGGCTGGAACGAACACCCCGAGCGCAGGAACGAGCTCGAGCACGCAGCCGGCGCGTGCGGCCTCTGAAACGAGCACATCCGTCGCGATCATCGTGACCACGCCAGACTCCTGTGCCTCGACGAGACGTGGCGCCATGGTGTCCGTCGGCAGAGGTGGTCCTGGATCGGGATAGCTGCGGTCGACGAGTTTGCGCGTTTCGTTGCCGACCAGCTCGATCAACGCAGAGACACGCAGCGACTGTCCGATGTGATGCACATAGATGACCAAGACGGCGATGCTCGCGACGACGAGCACAAACGAGGTGATAACGGCGATGCCTGGCACCCGTCCGCTGCCATCGCCTCGGTCGATCACTTCGCGGATGGTCAGCACGGCGTGCACGAAGGTGGCGACGAACAGCCCGATAGCGAACTGGCTCGGCTTGTCGCGAAGAATCCGCTGCACGATCCGTGGCGAGAACTGCCCCATCGCCAGCTGCACAACGACCATCGTGATCGTCAGAACGAGCGTCGCCAGACTAACCATCGAAACAGCAATCGTGGTCAGAATTGCCGTCGCCGACGTCGGCCTCCCGACAAGCGCTTGCGGGATCGCCTCATAGCCGAATGCACGGTCGAGAGCGAGCGTGCCGAACGAAATAGCAGCGCCGGCCAGTACACACATGACCGGCACAAACCACAGACTGGACCCCACCGTCACGCGAAGCTTCCGGAGCCACATGGTGGAAGGAACTACCCCCTCCCAAACTCCCCATACCAGCAACGGGACACGGCCTCGGTAGTCCACGGCTGCCACTACATTGAGGAGCACGGGATGGGTGCCCAAGCTCCCGGCTCGATGTTGCACAACCCACTCCCCGCCAACTGTCGAAGTGCGGCAAGACCCGAATTGGGCAATGGTTGCCGGCGCATGGCCGACTCGCGGGGGTACTCCACCGTGTAGGACACGCGTCGTGCCCAACGGGTCGACCTGGCCGAGATGAGCTAGGCGTGGATGCCGAAGACGACGCGCTCGGGTTGCAGGACCTCGACGCCTACCGCTACCTCAGGCGAGCTCGCGGTTGCGCCGCTGGTTCTCCTGCCTTGCAACGCCTTCATTGATGCGTCGGCGGAGGCGTTGATGGAAGACAGCGCGCAACTCGCGCAGTCGTCCCATGTCGAACAACCGGACAACGCCTGGGTGGGGCGTGGGAGTGTTCATGTTGTCCGGGTGCCCGGCGGGGCCGGAGAGCAAACATGCGTGTTAGCCGGGGTTTCGTATCTGTGTCGCGCCGGGTCGAGCGGGCGGAATTCTGGCCTTGCGCGGTTGATCGCCACGCGGACACTGCGTCGGGGAGGTGCTGCCTTGGAGTAGTGGCTTCTCGGCGACCTGCGGCTTGGCCGGGGGGTTCTGTGCGCGCCTCCCCTTCTGCTCGGGGTGGTCGCACCTTTGGCCCCGGCCGTTTGTCGAGCCCCCGGGCAGGGAATGCACACACGCATGTCTGAGCATCGATCAAGCGACGAACCCGGGGGAGACGACGGTCACGTCCTGAGCGACTCGGAGGACGAAGAGCATCCGCTAGAGGGTGGGCAGGGCGACGCGGTCGACGACGCCCAGGAGAGGCAAAGCGACGGCAGCGAGGACGACCTGTTCCCATCTCGTAACGACGCGCGACCACGGCCCGACTGATGACGATCCCCGACCTCGGCCACTGCGTGGGCACGGGAACCGCACCCGTCGAGGGCAGCGTTCGGGACGACGACAAGGCGAAGACGGGCATTTGTCCAGCCTGCTCGGGGCGCGTCAGCTTGCACCCGACTGGCGTTCTTGCCCTACACGATGCTGTGGACATCGACGACCGCGAGGAATGGCAGAGTCCGGCGCACTGATTGCGGGGCGTCCTCCTAGAGCTCTCCCAGCGCCTCAAGAGGTATCCCGACCGGCAATGTCGACAAGCGGGGTCACTGGTTCGAGCCCCAGTAGCGCCCACTGAATCAGTACGGCGGCTCGAGGTCTTCGAACATCGGGAAGTGACGCACATTGGCCGTCGCGAGCTCAGCGTCGATGTGCTCGGCTGTTGCTGCTATGACCAGATCGGCGAGGCTGATGCCGGGCCGGTGGCGATCCCAGGGACGCCCCAGCTCACCGGCGCGGCGTGCGATCGGCTCGTCGAGCGGAACCCACTGCAGCGTTGGGAAGAGCTGCTCCGCACTCGCACGCTCGCGACTTCGGAGACCACGCGCGACTTCGATTCGCGTGACCTCGCTGCAGCTCGGGACATCGGTTACGTGGCGCACGTAACCGAGAGCGGCCGCGTCGCCGCGAAGGACATCGATCAGGATCGAGGTGTCGAAGACGACGCTCACGCTCGGCGACGCCGCTCGATCTCCTCCTGCCGGCTCCTATCGCGTGTACGCAGCCGCTCGACGTACAGCGAACCCTGCGGAAGATCCGGCGCTGCCCCGGCGACAGCATCGACAGCAGCCCTGAATCTCGCCAGCCCGAGTCCGCCGTCGGTGTCCTTGTCCAGGTATTCGTCGACCGCCCGGCGGATGAGCGCCGACTTGGTCAGGCCTTCGGCGGCCGCTCGGCGGGCGAGAACCTCGTCCTGCCTTTCATTCAGGTAGATCTGTGTCCTTCTCACGATGTACGAATCGTACGCCGCAGCGGATACATCGGCGCACTCGCACCACAGAGCCTAAGGTGGGGTGCGTTGTCCGCTCAGGCAATGACCACGCATAAGGGCCGACGAGGCGCTTGTCCCCGCGTGTGCTCGGCGCTCGTCCTCGTCCAGCGCGGCGCTTCGCGTCAGGCGACGAGCACATCTCCCTCGCCGTCACGCAGCCGAGAGCAGTGCGCGCGCCCGCCGCTGACGGTCCGCGACGAGCAGTCCGGCGAGGTGCTGCAAGAGCTTCCAGGCGACGTCGGGGTTGTCCGTCGCGAACCGGCGGAAGTCCCAGAAGGCGATCACGTGGCAGCGCAGCCGCGTCGCCGCCGTGACGGTTGCGGTGCGGACGTCCTCCGTGATCAACGCGAGCTCACCGAAATGGTCGCCGGGACCGAGCCGCGTGACCTCCTGTCCGTCGACGGTGACAACCGCCTCGCCGTCGGCCACGATGAAGAACCCGACGCCGCTCATCGTGCCCTCTTTGACGACGGCGACGCCTGGACGGAACTCGCGCACCTTGACGTGCTTCGCGAGACGCCGCAGCTGACGCTGGTTCAGTCCGCTGAACAGATGGACGCGCGCGAGCTCGTCGACCATACCCGGCATGGGGGCCGATCATAAGTGCTCCACGCCCGACTGGCGACGGCGACCGGGTCTCGATTCGTCAATCGTCCTCGTCGGTGCGCCACGGTGGCTGGGGCGGCGCCGCGACGAGCGCGCGGCGAAGCAGTGTCAGCAGCTGATGGCGCTCGGCAGGCTCGAGCCCGCCGAGCACGTCGTCTTCGACGCGCTCTGCCAGTCGTCGCGCCGCCCTGAGGGTGCGCCTGCCCTTCGGGGTGATCGTGACCTCCCAGGCGCGGCGATCGTCGGGACGGCGCCTGCGCTCGACCAACGCGGCGCGTTCGAGCTCGTCGATCAGCGTGACCATCGCGCTGGGATCGACGCCCATGTCGGAGCTCAGCTCCCGCTGAATCGCGCCCGTGCGGGCCCCCAGGACGTTGAGGAGGGCAAAGGTCGCGGGCGTGAGGCCAACGCGTTTCAGTGCCTCGGCGGTACCCGTGTGGGACACACGCCAGAGCCGGAAGAACAGCTGGCCCGCGAACTCGGCCACCTCGACGTCGGTCGAAAATCCCATGCTATCGAGCATCGCAGTTTTCCTAGATTTCGTCAATAGTGTATGCACTTGACTATTGTACGCGTCCATTATATAGTCCGTCACGGAGCTCGAAAGACACCGGATCGTCGTTCGCCGCAAAGGAGGCGCTTCGAAGATGGCTCAGACGAAGCAAGCAAAAAAGGACACGTCGAAGCCCACCAAGGGATTCACGGCCGAGGAACGCGCCGCGATGAAGGAGCGCGCCCAGGAGCTGAGGGCCGAAGCGCGGGCGAGCAAGGACAGGGCTGCGGGGGAGAGCGCCCTGCTCGCGAAGATCGCCGAGATGCCCGAACCGGATCGCGCCGTGGCCGAGCGGCTCCATGCGATCATCACAGCGGGCGCGCCGGATCTTTGGCCGAAGACGTGGTACGGGATGCCGGCCTATGCCAAGAGCGGCAAGGTCGTCTGCTTCTTCCAGAGCGCGGACAAGTTCAACTCGAGGTACGCGACGTTCGGCTTCAGCGACGAGGCGAACCTCGACGACGGCAACATGTGGCCGACCTCGTTCGCGCTGAAGAAGCTGACCGCCGCCGAGGAGGCACAGATCGGCGCCCTCGTGAAGCAAGCGGTGAGTTGAGAGCTGGTCGAAGGCCGTTGCTACCTTGGCGGGTCGCATGATCCGCCGCACGATCGGTGTCGTCGGGCTCGTTGCCGTCCTCGCAGGGTTGTTCGCGTCCCAGGCGGCCGCCCTCCGGTTCGACGACTCGAGCTACCTGGTCCCCACCGGCATGGTCGGAGCGCCGTACTTCCACAGGTTCACGGCGCCCGCGTCGGGGACCGCCGGGGCGGGATGCGATCCGCCGTACGTCGTCAGCGTCGACTCGGGCGACCTGCCGCCGGGCCTGACGCTCGCACGCAGCGGCGAGGTGACGGGGACTCCGATCCGTACGGGGAGCTGGTCCTTTTGGGTCGCGCTGCGGGACGACCCGGCGGGCAAGCCCTGGTGCGCCGCGGGATCGACGGAGCGGCAGTTCACGATCTCGATCGTCGGCAGGCTGCCGATCGCCGAAGTCGGCGTCCCGTACACCGTCCAGGCACCCGCGAGGGGCATCGGAAGCGCCATAGGCTGGGCGCTCTCCGGCGCATTGCCGCCCGGGCTCGCGTTCACGCCTAGGGGATCGATCAACGGTACGCCGACCACGTCAGGGGTATTCGTCTTCAGTGTCAGCGCGATCGACCGCGACGCGCGGATGAGCGTCGTCAAAGGGGCGCTGTCGGTTTGGCCGAGGCTCACCATCGACACGCTCCGCCTGCCGACGGGCCGGCTCGGACGCGTCTACAACGCGAAGCTCGCCACCCGCGGGGGCGTGGGAAGGGTCCGCTGCACGCTTCGACCCTCGCCGGTCGGCCTGCGCCTCGATCCCACGAGCGGCAGGCTCACGGGGACGCCCCTTCGACCCGGCAGCTTCCGGCTCGCCTTCGCATGCTCCGATGCGCTCGGCGCGAAGGCAACGGCGTCGCTCGTCGTCGCCGTCGCGCGGCGGTGACCGGGTAGACTCGCCGCGTGCCCGAGGCGCGGCTCGAGGACTTCGGCTCCGGTCTCGCGCCCGCGAGCGAGGGTTGGTTCGTCCTCAACGTGCGGGACGCCGAATGGTGGACGTCGTCGGCGTTCGGCTCGGGCGTCGGCTTCGAGACCGGCGAGGTCTCGTTCCCTCAGCTCGGGATCAACATCAGCGTCCTGGAGCCCGGCCAACCCAACTGCCTCTATCACTCGGAGTCGCAGCAGGAGGACTTCCTCGTGCTGGCCGGGGAGTGCAGGCTGCTCGTCGAGGGCGAGGAGCGGCCGCTCCGCGCATGGGACTTCGTGCACTGCCCCGCCGGCGTCGAGCACGTCTTCGTCGGCGCGGGCGACGGACCGTGCATCGTCCTGATGACCGGGGCGCGGACGAAGGACGAGCGGCTGTTCTATCCCGTGTCGGCGCTCGCGGCGCGCTACGGCGCCAGCGCGACGGAGGAGACGCCTGACCCAAAGCAGGCGTATGCCCCCTTCGAGCGGCCGGAGCGGGGGCGTCCCCCGTACTGGGATCGCCTTCCCTGGGCCCAGGGCTAGGACGGCGCGAACGCCGCGAGGAACGCGTCGACCACCCGCGGGGCGAGCTTCGAGTCGAGCCGGCCGCCGCTCAAGAACAGCCGGTAGTAGACGGGGCCGAAGAGGAGCTCGTTCGCCAGCTCGTAGTCGGTGTCGGCGCGGAGGTCGCCGCGCGCGATGCCGCGGTCGACGAGGCGCTTGACCTCGGCGACTCGCGCCGCGACGACGCGGTCGCGGAACGCCTGGGCCAGGGCCGGAACGGTTGCGAGATCGGAGACCAGGCCCTGCATCACGCGTCCCATCAGGGTCCTGCCGAGGATCTTCACGGCGCGGTCGACGAAGGCGATGAGCTCGCCGCGGGTGTCGTCGAGGTCCGGGATCGCGGCGATGTCCTCGACCATGTCGATCAGGACCGCGAGCGCGAGCTCGTCCTTCGATCGGTAGCGACGGTAGATCGTCGTCTTCGCCACGCCCGCGCGAGCCGCGACGCCTTCCACGGTGAGCCCGTGGACTCCGTGATCCGCGAGCAGCTCGCGCGCCGCGTCGAGGATGGTGGTCTGAGTCTCCGAACGAGGCGGCCGACCGGGTGCGACCAGCGTCGCTGCTTCACCATTTTGCGACCGCTTGTTCACCATCGAACGATACGTAGCGTATCGTAACCAGGGCACGACTGCTACGGTCGGAAACGATACGTAGCGTAGTGCTACACAAGGAGAACAGGATGACTGTCTGGAACGTGCTTCGTGCACTCGTCGGCCTCGAGACGGGACGTTCGTGCCGCTCGTGCCACGACGCGATCCCTTACGTCGACGAGTTCGGCCAAAGCGAGGGAGTGTGCCGGCCTTGCCGCGGAGTGGACGCGTGACCGGCGCGACGGCTCAGACGCACGGCGGCGTCGGCGCGGCCGGCTACGCCGCGGCGCGCCACATCCTCGCGAGCCCGTCCATCGCAGGTCGCACCGCGCCCTACATCGGACGGGACGGCTTCGACTGGTACGGACTTGCGGAGGAGGCGAGGAGCATGTCGCACGGCGAGATGCTCCTTGTTCAGATCGCCCACGATCTCTGGGAGCCGGGGGCGACCGTGGGCCTCCGCGACGTCGTCCGGCGTCTCGACGGTCGCGCGTTCGATCGCGTGCTGGAGGGACTCCGGGTTGCACGCGGCGAGGTGACGCTCGCGGACGAAGCCCTGCCGGCCGCGGCATGACGCTTCGTGACGGAGTCGGCAGGGGCGGGTGCCCGAATAGACGCCCGCCTCTGCCGGCCTCGTAGCCGGGCCAGCTCACCGATCCCCCGTCCGGGGCATGCGCCAGGTGCGTGCCGTGCCGAACGTGGGTCACATGGGGGCGTACCACGGGTGGGGGCTCGGCACTGGGCCGCGGACGTCGTTCCGCCGGCAGCGGGCGACACGCCGTGCGCTCGCGCTCGTCTTCGCGGCCACCCGCGACATGCACAAGCCCACTGCGAAGCCCCGGGCGACGGTTTCCGCCGGGCGGGGCAAGCGCCCGAGCACCTGAGAGCTGCCGAACCGGCGTAAGGCCGCCGCGCCACGTCCGCGGCGGGTGCTCCGGACGCACCGCGCTTCCACGCGGTCCGAACGCGTCGTATCGTGTTTCTCACGAGCGGAGGGATGGGACGCAGAATCGGGGTCGGCGCGGCCGTCGGCTGCATCGCTGCGGTCCTTGCCGGCCCGGTGCTCGCCGCGAAGCCTGCGGCGCCGCCCCCCGACCCGACGGCGCTGTGGAGGGCGTATCCGCTCCAGCCGCCGCCCCCGCGGGCACAGCCCGCCGAGCCGCCCCCGCGGGCACGGCCCGCCGAGCCGCCCCCTGCCACGGTGCCGCCGCCCCCGCAGGCACGGCCCGCCGAGCCGCCTTCTGCCACGGTGCCGCCGCCGGCAGCGACACCGCCTGCTCCGGCGCCTGCGGCCCCGTCGCAGCGGGACGACGGCGGCATGGGGTGGAGGTGGCTCGCGTTCGCCCTGTCCGGGGTCGGTGTGCTCGTTGCCGCCGGGGCGTCGATCGCCGTCGTCGCGCTACGCCGCCGGCCGCCGGCGACCTCGCCCGAGCCCGTGGCCGCGCGACCTCCGCGGGCCACGCCGGACGCGTTGATCGCCCAGGCATACGCGCTTGCCAACGAAGCCGCGGAGTGCAATACATTCCTGCACCGCCAGCAAGAGGGAGGGACTGAGGACATGACCGAGACCACCGAGCAGGAGGCTCCCGGCGAGGCCGCGACAGAACCGCCCAAGGTCGCGACGAAGTACGCCGACATCGGCGATCGTGTCGCCGGCGTGTTGAGCGCCGCCGAGGACGCAGCGCAGCAAATTCGCACAGAGGCCCGTTCGGAGGCGGACGGACTGCTCAGCGCCGCGAGGACGGAGGCGGACGGAATCCGCCGCGAGGCCGAGGCCTACGACGACGAGGTCCGTACGGCGGTCGAGACGTTCGCGTCCGAGCGGCGGCGGGAGGCCGACGCCGATGTCCAGCGGCTGCTGACCGAGAGCGAGGCGCAAGCGCGCGCAACGCGCCAGGCGGCGGAGGCGATGGCCCGTCAGATCGAGGAGGACGGGATCCGACGCGGCCAGGCGCTGCGTGACGAGTCGCAGGCGGTCGAGGAGCGGCTGAAGAAGGCGCTCGTGTCGTTCAGGCGGATCACGGCCGAGCTCGAGGAGCTGGTCGGGACGGGCGCACCCTCGTCCACCGGCGAGTCGCTCGCCGACGCACTGCGGCCCTACGGGCACGGTCAGGATCGGAAGCCTCTGGCAGCCGTGCCCGCGGACGACGCCTAGCGGCCACCGACGTATCGCCGAGTGGAGAACGCCTCACGTGAGGCGCTTCTCGAGGACTGCGGCGAGGCGCGTGAGCGGGAACGAGATCAGGAAGAACAGCACCATCACGCCGCCGAAGATCTCGAAGGCGTGGATCTCGCCGATCCCTGCGGGCGGGAAGAACGTCAGCCGCTCGGTCTGCGACTTGCCCGCCTGGAGCAGCTCGATGCCGCCGATCGTCTGGGCGAGCGTCGAGTTCTGGATGATGTTGACGAGCAGGCCGACGAATGGCGGGAGCAGCCGCCGATACGCCTGCGGCAGGATCACCGAGCGGTGTCGGCCGATCCAGCCGAAGCCGAGCGCCTGGGCGGCCTCGTGCTGCTCGGACGGGATCGACTGCACCGCCCCGCGCGTCGCCTCCGCGACCTGCGCGCTTCCCCAGAGGACGAGGGCGATCGACGCGGCGGTCAGCGGCCCGAACTCGAGGCTCGGTGAAACGGCCGGAAGGCCGAGGTAGACGATGAAGACTGTGACGAGGATCGGCAGGCCGCGGAACACCTCGACGTAGAACCGGATCGCGGCCCGCGAGGGAAGGAACCGGATCGTCATGAGCGTGCCGAGCACGACGCCGATCACCGCGCTGCCGACGACCGCGAACGCGGACACGCGGAGCGTCCCGGGCAGCCCCTCCTCGAGGATGTACCGCGCGACCGGTCCGGCCCAGTCGGGCATCTACCGCGTCTCCGGAAGGGCCAGTCGCGCCTCGAGCGCCCGGATCCCCGCCGACAGCGACCAGACGAGCGTGAGGTAGACGACGCCGAGGACCGTCAGCGCCTCCACGGTCTCCAAGGTGAGGTTGCTGATGTTGATCGCCGTCGTCGTCAGCTCCGGGTAGCCGATGACGTACATCAGCGAGGTGTTCTTCAGGACCGAGATGTACGTGTTGATCGACGACGGCAGCGAGATGCGTCCGCCGATCGGGAGCGTGACGTTGAGGAACGTCCCGAACGAGCCGAAGCCCAGTGCGTAGCCGGCTTCGCGGTAGCGGTAGGGGACGGCCTCGAAACCGGCCCGGAAGTTCTCGCTGTTGAACGCGCCGCCCCAGACCATCACCGACAGCCATGCGACCGTGAACTGGTCGAGCCGGATCCCGGCCTGCGGCAGCGCGAAATAGAACATGAAGATCTGGACGAGGATCGGCGTGTTCCGGACGATCTCGACGTAGACCGCCGTGAGCTGGCTGACGACCGGGATCCGGTGCGCGCGCGCGGCGCCGAGGACCGCCCCGATCACGAACGCGCCGCCGATCGCGACACCGGACGCCTTCAGCGTGTTGATCAGTCCGTCGAGCAGCTCGCGCCAGTTCTCGGACACGAACCCCCACAGGTCGTACGACGCGAGCATCGGCGACGGAGCGGGTGGCGGCGCGCCTCCGCGCCACCACCCGCCGTTGTCCTCTCAGCCTACGGGCACACCGTGTCGATGCTCGGGAGGCTCGCCGACCGGTACGTGAAGTCGTTGTTCGGCCGCAGCACGTTCTTGAGGAACGTAGGGACGAACCGCGGCGCGATGTTGTTCTTGATGATCCCCACGAAGGCGTCCTTCTTCTTCATCAGGTTGAGCCGAGCGTCGACCCATCGCTTGAGCTCGACGTTGCCCTGCTTGATGCCGATTCCGTACGGAGCCTCGAGGAACGTGTCGTCCGTCAGCTTCGCGTTGGGGTTCGTCGCGGCGATCAGGGCAAGCGACGTGTCGTCGAACATGACGGCGTCGGCCCGACCCTGGTTGAAGGCGAGGACGGCGTTCGTGACGCTATCCACCACGACGACCTCCGTGCCGGTGAAGCACCGCTTCATCCAGCGGTCGTAGATCGACCCGCTCGTCGTCGCCACCTTCTTGCCGGCGATGTCGGAAAGCGTCCGGATCGGAGAGTCGTTCCTGACGAGCAGTCTCCCCGTCGCCTTGTAGTACGCGCGCGAGAAGTCGATCCGCGTGTCCCGGTCGGCCGTGTACGTGAACGTCGAGATGACCAGATCGACGCGGTTCGTCGTCAACAGCGGCTCGCGGACGGCCGTCGGCGCGCACACGAACGTGAGCCGCTGCTCACGGCCGAAGGCGTACCGTGCGAGCCACTTGGCGATCTCGACGTCGACGCCCGCGTTCTTGCCCCGAACGTCGAGGTACCCGAACGGCGGCGTGTCGCACTTCACGCCGACGATGAGCCGCTTGCGACTCGCGATGTCGGCGGGCAGCTTCGGCAGAGCCGGCCCTTTGGCCACCGCGCTCGTCGGCGCGGACGTGGCGGTGGGCTGTGCCGAGCCGAGCGCCGCGGCAACGACCGCGATGACGGCGACCCCCGCCGTGGACAGGAACATCCTCTTCATCCACCAGCTCCTTCCTCTTCGTCGACTCCTTCATCCACCGTCAGATCGTCGAGAGCATGATCGAGTGCGAGGGTACGACGCAAAAACCGTCGCGTGCGCTCCTCCCGCGGGTTGTCGAGCACGTCGCGCGGCGCACCCTGCTCGACGATCCGGCCACCATCCATGAACACGACGCGGTCGCCCACCTCGCGGGCGAACTGCATCTCGTGCGTGACGACGAGCATCGTCGTGCCGTGTCCGCGTGCGAGGTCGCGCATCACGACGAGCACCTCACCGACGAGCTCGGGGTCGAGCGCGGACGTCACCTCGTCGAAGAGCACGACCGTCGGCGACATCATCAATGCGCGGGCGATCGCGACGCGCTGCTGCTGCCCGCCCGACAGCTGGTGGGGGTGCTGATCGGCCTTCTCCGGCAGGCCCACGACGTCGAGGAGCTCCCGCGCCCGGTTCTCCGCCTCCGCGCGGGGGAGCTTCCTGATCCGGCGTGCGGCGAGCGTCAGGTTGTTCATCACGGTGAGGTGCGGGAAGAGGTTGAACTGCTGGAAGACGATCCCGATCCGCTGGCGGACGGCCGTCACGTCGACGCCCTTGGCCGTGATCTCGTGTCCCTCGAAGAAGATTCGGCCTTCCTGGATCGGCTCGAGTAGGTTGACGCATCGCAGGAGCGTGCTCTTGCCGCTGCCGCTCGGGCCGATGACGACGAGCACCTCGCCCGACGCGACCTCGAGATCGATGCCGTCGAGGACGAGGTTGTCCCCGAAGCTCTTGCGCACGCGTTCCAGCCGGACGACCGGGCCGAGCTTTCCGTTCCCCGTCCCGACTACGCGCTCGTCGACCACGCTCACGGGCACCGCATGCGGCGTCGCACCAGAACGTGGACGTCGAACCTCATCGGACTGGGATTAGAGGCGAAGGTCAGTTCCAAGTCAAGAAGTGGTTATCCCCGTCCAGGATCGCCGGGCCCCCGACTCGACGGGGGCCGCTCCTGTGACTATGCTCGCCGACGCGGCGAATGGTGTGCGGCAACTGCGACCCATGCAAGGGGGGCGTTTCATGAAGCATCTGCTGTTGGCGTGCGTGGCGGTGGCCGCGCTCGCCGTCCCTTCCGCGGCGTTGACCGCGGGCGCGTCGAACACCTACACGGTGTACCTCGGGGATCAGAGCGAGATCCCGGGCGGCTTCAAGAAGTACCCCGTGCTCCTGAACCAGTTCCTGCCGTCGAAGGTCGTGATCTCGGCGGGCGACAAGGTGACGTTCTCGAGCGCGACGTTCCACACGGCGACGTACGCGCCGAAGCCGTTCCCGCTCTTCCTGCCCGACCCGGGCAAGGGGACATACACCGGGATCGTCGGCGCGGACAACCAGCCGTTCCACTTCGACGGCAAGCCGAAGTTCGTCTACAACGGGCAGGCGTTCGCGCCCTTCGGCCCCAAGACGATCGCCGGAGCTCCCGCCTCGAGCGGCGCGCTGTCGCCGCGCGGCCCGAAGGCTCCGCCGGCGACGGCGACCTTCACGTTCCCGGAGCCGGGGAGCTACAAGTTCTTCTGCACGGTCCATCCGGGCATGCAGGGAACGGTCGTCGTCAAACCGCCCGGCTCGGCGGTTCCGAAGACGCCGGCGCAGGTCTCGGCGGAGGCGCTGGCCGCGCAGACGAAGGCCTGGGACAACGGGAAGAAGCTCATCGCCAGCGCGAAGATTCCCGCGAACACGGTCGCCATGGGCCTCGGCGGCAAGGTGACCGCGCTGGCGTTCCTGCCGAAGGTGCTGAACGTGAAGGCCGGCACGACGGTGAGCTTCGTCAACAAGTCGCCGAGCGAGCCGCACAACCTCACGTTCGGGCCGCCGAAGTACATCGAGAAGCTCGGCAAGAAGATCGACCTGTTCCCAGAGGGCCCCAAGGGCCCGAACCAGGTCGCACCCGTCCTGACGTACGGCAGCGACCCCAAGCCGTACACGTACGACGGCAAGACGCACGGCAACGGGTTCTTCGTGACGGAGCTGACGGCCGGGGCGCCGATCGGCCTCCCGCGCTCGTCGAAGGTGACGTTCACGACGCCGGGGACCTACAAGTACTTCTGCTGGATCCACGGGCCCGACATGGGCGGCACGATCGTCGTCAAGTGAGGCACGTGGCTGTTCGAGGGCCGTGGGCGCTTGCGCCCGCGGCCCTCGCCATCGCAACCGCGCTCGGCCTCGGCCTCGGCGCCGTCACCTCGGCGGCGTCGAGCCGCGCAACACCCCCGAAGAAGGTCCGTGAGTACTGGATCGCCGCCGTCCCGGTGACGTGGAACGTCGTCCCGAACCAGCGGAACGCAATCGAGGGCGAGCGGTTCACGCCCGAGCAGACGGTGTTCCGCACCGTCGTCTATCGCCAGTTCACGAAGGACTTCGCCAAGCAGCTTCCCAAGGATCCGGGCAACCCCGGCATCCAGGGCCCGCTGATCCGCGCGCGCGTCGGCGAGACGATCGTGATCCACTTCAGGAACCTCGACACGCTCACGAATCACCCGCATTCGATGCACTTCCACGGCGTGCGGTACCGGTTCGGCTCGGACGGGGCGTTCATCCCGGGGTTCTCGGGGCCGGGTGCCAACGTCCGGCCGGGCGAGACGTTCACGTACCGGCTCGAGGCCGAGCCGGCCTCGGTAGGCGTGTGGCCGTACCACGACCATTCACCGTCGATGAGCGAGTCGATCGAGGGCGGGCTGTCCGGCGCCCTGTCGATCCTCGGACGGAACGAGAGGCCGCCCGACCGTGAGTTCGTCGTCTATCTCTCGTCCCAGCTCGGGTTCATGACCATCAACGGCCGCGCGTTCGTCGGCAACACGCCCGTCTACAGGGCAAAGGTGGGCGAGACCGTCCAGTGGGACGTGCTCACGCTCGGCGACGACTTCCACACCTTTCACGTCCACGGGCATCGTTGGCTCCAGCGCGACGGCACGCCGCGCGACACGCAGGTCATCGGGCCGGCGGAGAGCCACCGATTGCGCTGGAAGGAGGACACGCCCGGCACGTGGCTCTACCACTGCCACGTGGAGAGCCACATGATGAACGGCATGATCGCCATCTACCGCGTGAGCCGATGAGGCGAGCACTCGTCCTGGCCCTCCTGCTCGCCGGCGCGCTCGCGAACGCCGGTCGGACGGCCGACGCGCCGACGAGGACGATCGCGATGCCCGGCAAGCTCTACGCACCGGCCATGATCGACGTCCTCGTCGGGACGACGGTGACCTGGAAGAACGACGACGCGATCAATCACACGGCGACCGCGGACGAGGACGCGTTCGCCTCCGGGTACATCCCGCCCGGCGGATCGTTCTCGTTCTCGTTCACGAAGGAGGGCCGGTACGTCTTCCACTGCAGCATCCACAAGTTCATGCGCGGCGAGGTCAACGTCTTCGGCCTCGTCCTCTCAGGACCGGAGGCCCCTGTGATCTCGGGTCAACGCGTCGTGTTCGCCGGGCTCGCGCCGCCGGGGACGACCGAGGTCGTGCTCCGCGGGCTTGGCCCCGGCGTCACGCTCCGCCCACGGCCCGACGGGAGCTTTGCCGCTCGTCTCGCCGTCGCCAGGCCGACCGTGTTCCGCGCGGTTGCCGGAACACTGTCCAGTCCGCGCGTGCGCGTCGTGGTGCGGCCGCGTGTCAGCCTGTCGTTGGCCGGGGGCGTCGCCGACGTCGCCGCGACCCCGGCGCGGCCGGGTGCGTCCGCCGTGCTGCAGCGGTACGACCGCGAGCGGTTCGACTGGGTCGCCGTTGCGAGGGCGAAGCTCGACGCCCGCTCGCGGGCGCGTTTCACGATCAGCGGCGACGCGCAGCGGATTCGAGTGCTCGTCCGCGGGTCGAGCGGGTGGGCGGACGCCGCGTCGCTGCCCGCATTGCTCGGCGCTTCTGCCAGCTGAGCGCAGGTTTCGCGCGACGCGCTTGTGGGGAAGCCGTCGTCATCGCGACGCGGGTCACCACATCTTCACATCAGCGCGACAGGGGCGTTGCGACCGCGACGGCGCAGGACCACGGTCCGATGCTCACGACGTGCACGTTTCCCGGCTGCACCACGCTGACGATGGGCGGCACGTGCGTCGAGCACGACCGGCCGGTCGAGGTGGTCTTCCCACGGGGACGGCCGCATGCGTCGCCTGCGCGGTCCCAGGATCTTGTCCTGACGGCCGCTGACTGAGCCGGTCTAGGATCGGCGCGTGAGGGTCCGCGCGGCTGTCCTCGAGGAGTTCGGCCGGCCGCTCGTCGTCCAACCCGTCGAGCTCGCGGAGCCGCGTGCCGGCGAGGTGCTCGTGCGGCTCGTCGCCTGCGGCGTCTGCCACACGGATCTGTTTACGGCGTCTGGTGCGGACCCGAGCGGCTACGTGCCCTGCGTGCTGGGGCACGAGGGGGCGGGCGTCGTCGAGCGGGTCGGGGAGGGCGTGACGCTCGTCGCTCCCGGGGACCACGTGGTGACCCTGTTCGCGCCGGAGTGCGGCAAGTGCGTGCACTGCCTCAGCGGTCGCACGAATCGCTGCGTCGCGATTCGCGACCAGCAGAACCTGGGCTATCTCCCCGACGGGACGACGCGCCTCTCGCGCGACGGGGAGGAGCTCCGGCACTTCATGGGGACGTCGACGTTCGCCGAGCTGACGGTGATGCCGGAGATCGCGCTGGCGAAGGTCGATCCCGAGGCGCCGCTGGAAGGCTGCGCGCCGTTCGCGTGCGGCCTCTCGACGGGGATCGGCGCGGCGCTGTACACGGCGCGTGTCGAGCCGGGCGCGACCTGCGTCGTCTTCGGCTGTGGGCTCGTCGGCCTCGGCGCCGTGATTGGCGCACGTCTGGCCGGCGCGGAGCGGATCGTCGCGATCGACCTGTCCGAGGAGCGCCTCGAGCACGCCCGGCACCACGGCGCGACGGACACGCGGCTCGCCGCCGACGACACCGTCGATTGGATCCGAGGAGAGACGAGCGGCTTCGGCGCGGACTACACCTTCGAGGCGACGGGTAGCGTGGCCGTGATGCGCCAGGCGGTCGAGTCGGCACGCGAGGCGTGGGGGCTGGCGACGATGTGCGGCGTCGCCGGCAAGGGCGAGACGCTCGACATCGTGCCGCGGTTCCTCATCACAGGACGGCGGGTCACGGGCTCGTCGTTCGGCGGTGTCAAGGGGCGAACGCAGGTGCCGCAGCTCGTCGATCGCTGGCTCGCCGGCGAGATCGACGTCGAAGCCCTGATCTCGCATCGCATCCGGCTGGACGAGATCGACCGCGGCTTCGAGCTGATGGAGCGTCAAGACGGGATCCGCAGCGTGATCCGTTTCGACTGAGCGCGGGTCAGGCGGCGCGCGCAGCCCAGGAGGTGACCCCCGCGGTGGCGGGAGTCACCTCCTCGTCGGACTGCAATACGTACGGCGGGACGCTGCCGTCGTAGCCCAGTCGCAGTCCGAGACGCACGAGCCCTGACGCGACTGCCCGCCGAAGCGGGCCGGCCGGCAGCGGCTCGGCGGATCGACGCAGTGCTGCCACTCTCGAGGCGGCCGCGTCGTGCCTGAATTCGGGAGTCAGCTCGAAGATCGTCGCCCTCCTCTCCTGGCCTCGTGCAGCTCGGCTCTTTCGCCGTCAAGTATCTTGAGATCGAACTACTTGGGATGAAGTTACACCTTCCGGTACCTTGACGTCAAGAGTTTCTATGTGGAGAATCACGACGTGAAGCAGAGGCGGCCCCCTGCTGAGCCGGACTCGATCGACGCGACGCTCGAGGTCTGGGCCCGCGAGCTCCCCTTTCTCGACCTCGAGACCGAAGGCATCGTGGAGCGCATCCACACGCTCGAGCGCTACGTCGACCGCACGATGCGCGAGACGCTGGACACGTTCGAGCTCAGCCACGGCGAATGGCGGCTGATCGCGCACCTTCGCTACTCCGGGCCGCCCTACCGAGGCAAGCCGGGAAAGCTCGCCGACAAGCTGGGCCTGTCGAGCGGAGCGATGACCAACCGGCTCGACAACCTCGAGCGGCGCGGCTTCCTCCGGCGGGTGGACGACCCCGAGGATCGCCGCGGCGTCTACGTCGAGTTGACCGACGAGGGAAACAAGCTCTGGGAGAAGGCGGTCGGCGTCCAGGCGGAGAAGGAGGCGATCGTCGACGCCGCGCTGGGACAGCAGCAGAAGCAGGAGCTCAACGACCTTCTGCGCAAGCTGATCAACGCCTTCCGCGAGGAGCACGGCCCGCTGTTCAAGAAGCACGAGTAGGCCGAGGCTCGCCTGACCCGGGCGAGGCAAGCCTCGCCCCTACAATCGCACGACGATGAACGTCACCCTTCCGGACGGCGCGACGCTCGAGCTCCCCGAGGGCGCGAGCGCGCTCGACGCAGCTCGCGCGATCGGGCCAAAGCTCGCCGAGCAGGCGGTGCTCGCGCGGGTCGACGGCGAGCCGCGCGACCTTCGCCTGCCGTTGCCCGACGGGGCAAGGCTCGAGATCCTGACGACGCGTGACCGCGACGATCCGGACGCGCTTGCTGTGCTGCGGCACTCGGCGGCACACCTGCTCGCCGAGGCCGTGCGCCACCTGCACCCCGGCGTGAAGGTCGCGATCGGGCCGGCGATCGAGAACGGCTTCTACTACGACTTCGAGTTCCCGCAGCCCATCCACGAGGCCGACCTCGCGGCGATCGAGGAGGAGATCCGGCGCGAGGTCGCCGAGGGCCGCGCGTGGACGCGCGAGGCGATCGGCCGCGACGAGGCGCGCGCCCGTTTCGAGGCGGCGGGAGAGCCGTACAAGGTCGAGCTCGTGGACAGCGCCGACGGCGACATCTCGCTGTACACGCAGGGCGACTTCACCGACCTCTGCCGCGGCCCGCACCTGCAGAACGCGAGCCCGATCAAGGCGCTCAAGCTGACCGGGCTGGCCGGCGCGTACTGGCGCGGCGACGAGAAGAACACGCAGCTGACGCGGATCTACGGCACGGCTTTCTTCACGCAGGAAGACCTCGACGCGTACCTCGAGCGCCTCGAGCAGGCACGGGCCAACGACCATCGACGGCTGGGCACGCAGCTCGACCTGTTCCACCTCCAAGAGGCGTCGCCGGGATCGCCGTTCTGGCACCCGAAGGGGATGGTGATCTGGAACCTCCTCGAGGACCTCCGCCGTCGCGAGAACGCGCGCCGCGGGTACGTCGAGGTGAAGACGCCTCTCATCTACGACAAGTCCGTCTGGGAGACGTCGGGACACTGGGCGAAGTTCCGCGGAGAGATGTTCCTCGTGGCAGGGGAGGGCGAGGAGCCGCACGCCGGCCTCAAGCCGATGAACTGCCCGGGGCACATGCTGCTCTTCGGCAGCCAGCTCCGGAGCTACCGCGACCTGCCGCTGCGGTACGCCGAGTCCTCGACCCTGCATCGCAACGAGCACGCCGGAGCGTTGCACGGCCTTCTCCGGGTCCGGCACGTCACGCAGGACGACGCGCACATCTTCTGTACGCGCGAGCAGATTCAGGACGAGATCTTCGCGTGCCTCGACTACGCCGCATTCCTCTACGACCTCTTCGGCATGGAGGCGAGGTTCGAGCTCTCCACACGCCCCGACGACCACCTCGGCTCGCCCGAGGAATGGGACTTCACCGAGGGCGCCCTCCGGTCGGCCCTGGAGCAACGCGGCCTCGAGTACTTCGTCGGCGAAGGCGAGGGCGCCTTCTACGGGCCCAAGATCGACCTGCACATGAAGGACGTGCTCGGGCGCGCCTGGCAGATGGGCACGATCCAGCTCGACGCGCTGATGCCGAAGCAGTTCGGCCTCACCTACATGGGCCCGGACAACGTCGAGCACACGCCGTACGTCGTGCACCGCGCGCTGCTCGGGTCGCTGGAACGGTTCATGGGAATCCTCATCGAGCACTACGGCGGTGCATTCCCGGTCTGGCTCGCGCCCGTGCAGGTCCGCGTGCTTCCTGTCGCGGAGAGCCACCGCCACGCTGCCGAGGAGCTCGGCGACGCGCTCCGGGAAGGCGGTCTGCGCGTCGACGTCGACGAGCGCGACGAGACGCTCGGCAAGCGCATCCGCGACGCGGAGCTCGCGAAGATCCCGTACGTCGTCGTGTGGGGTGACCGCGAGACCCGGGAGGCGATGGCCGTGCGGAAGCGCGGCGGCGAGGGCGTCTCGACGATGTCGCTCGATGCGCTGATCGGTGAGATCGGCGCGCAGATGCCCGCATAGCAGGAGGGCTCTGGCTCTTAGCCAGAGTCTCGTTACGGTCGAGTGCGCGGACGGCGGAACTGCAGGGCTCTGGCTGAAGCCAGAGCCCGGACGCAGACCGGAACCCAGCGGCACGAAGCAAACCCGCAGTTCCCTGCTACGCTCTCCCTCTGCAAGTAGGAGCGGCATCGCCCCTCACCTCGCCGGCAACGCCGTGCGGGGTTCAACCGAGTCGGATCCGACGAGGGAATGCCGCTGCTGCATGCAGTGGCGTTTTCACGGAAGAGGAGGATCGACTCGGCTTGGTGACCACCTTTTGAGACCGCGGCGTCGTCCCGAGGACAGGACGCGCCCTGTCGTCCAGCAGGATCGGATCAACGAGCAGATCCGCGTGCCGCGGGTCAGGCTCGTCGGTGAGGACGGGGAGCAGATCGGGATCAAGGACACGAAGGAGGCGCTCGAGTACGCGTACTCGAGGAACCTGGATCTCGTCGAGGTCGCCGCAAACGCAGATCCTCCCGTCGCCCGCGTCATGGACTACGGCAAGTGGCGCTACGAGCAGGAGCAGCGGGCAAAGCAGGCGCGCAAGCACCAGTCGACCATCAACGTCAAGGAGATCAAGCTCAGGCCGAAGATCGGCGTTCACGACTACGAGACGAAGAAGGGCCACGTCGTCCGCTTCCTGAACCAGCGGGCGAAGGTCAAGGTCACGATCATGTTCCGGGGCCGGGAGAACCTGCACCCGGAGCGCGGTCGGATGCTTCTCGATCGTCTCGCGCAGGACGTCAAGGAGATCGGGCAGGTGGAGCAGCAGCCCACGCTCGACGGCCGGAACATGGTCATGCTGCTGGGGCCGACGAAGAATGCAGGAGTGAAACGAGATGCCGAAGACGAAGACAGGGAGCGGGGCGAAGAAGCGGTTCAAGGTGACCGGAGCGGGAAAGCTCCTGCGCCGGCACGCAATGAAGAGCCACAACCTCACGAAGAAGTCGTCGAAGCGTAAGCGCGACTTCGGCCGCGACCACGCCGTCGCCAGGGTCGACGTGAAGACCGTGAAGAAGCTCCTGGGGGTGAAGTAGCCATGGCCCGCGTCAAGCGATCCGTCGCGGCACGCAAGAAGCGCCGCAAGGTGCTCGAGCAGGCGAAGGGCTACTACGGCCGCAAGAGCACGCACTACACCTACGCGAAGGAGCAGGTCGAGCACTCGCTCGTCTACGCGTACCGCGACCGCCGCAACAAGAAGCGGAACTTCCGGTCGCTCTGGATCATCCGCATCAACGCCGCGGCACGCGCGAACGGCCTCTCGTACAACCAGCTCATGAACGGCCTCCGTCGTTCGGGCATCGAGCTCGACCGGAAGTCGCTCGCCGACCTCGCCGTGTCGGATCCGGCGGCGTTCACCGCCGTGGCCGAGAAGGCAAAGGCCGCGCTCGCGTCCGGCGACGCCAAGGCCGCCTGACCCCGCTCGCGGAGCTCTTCCGGCCGCGTACCTGCCGCACGACTCGGTCGAGGGCTCGCGGCCGCGCTCGCGGAGGCACGAGTCGACGGTCGTCCGCTCCTACACGAAACCGCCTCGATTGGCGCTTGTGACACTGTGTCGCGAGTGATCACGTCTCGCGACAACGAGACGCTGAAGCTGGTTCGCAAGCTGCTCGCGCAGCGCAAGCATCGCGAGGACACGGGCCTCTTCGCGGTCGAAGGCGAGGACCTCCTCGCCGCGGCGGACGCAGCCTTCATCGCGCCGGTGCATCGCCTCGTCGCCGGCGAGACAGTCGAGTCGGAGCTCCTCGCCCGAGTCTCGACGTTGCCGCACCCGGCGCGCGTGATCGGTGTGTATCGCCGCGACGACCTTCCTCGTCGAGCGCGCGACACGTGTCTGGCGCTGTGGCGCCTGGCCGATCCCGGCAACGTCGGGACGCTACTTCGCACGGCGGACGCGTACGGCGCCTCCCTCGCGCTCTCGGAGGGCTGCGCCGACCCGACGTCGCCGAAGGCGCTGCGAGCTTCCGTCGGCGCGATTTTCCGCGTGCCGCTCGTCCCCTGGAGCGCGCTCCCGGGCCGACGCGTCGCGCTCGTCGCGCACGGCGGCGAGCCGCTCTCCGAGGTCGATCTCTCCCCGCCGGTCACGTTCCTCCTTGGCTCGGAGCGTGAAGGCATGCCCGACGAGCTTGCAACAGACTGTTGCAAGGCGACGATCGCGTTACCCGGACAGGCCGAGTCGCTCAACGTGGCGGCCGCGGGCGCAATCGCGCTCTACGAGGCGTCGCGACGCGGCTAGCCGAATCCGCCGCCGCCTCCACCGCCGCCGCCTCCACCGCCGCCGGAGAAGCCTCCGCCGAAGCCGCCCGAGCCCGAGGACGGCGGCGCGAGCGCGGAGCCGAAGCCCGAGGCGAGGTCGCCGATCGACATCGCCGAGGCGCCGCTTCCGAGGTTCCCGTTGCCGGAGATCCAGTAGATCGAGCTCGCGTGGGCCATCGCCTCGGGCATCGCGAGGTGCGCCGCCTGGAGCACCCGGTCGGCGATGCCGAACGCGATGCCGTAGACGAGCAGGCGCTCCCACAGCTCGAGCGTCGCGGGCGGCGCCTCGTGGAGGCGCGGGAAGTCGGACAGGTAGCGCCGGAACGCGTCCCAGCGCTCCGCCTCGAGCGCCGCGCCGGGGGTGCACCGCCGCCAGAGCTTGCGGCGGGTCGAGGCGCCGAGGAGCACGGCCGCGTTGACGAACGCGGCGACCGCGAGACCGAGCAGCACGACGTCTCCCCACCGGGGATAGACGCCTCGCCAGCCGTCGATCGCGACCCACGCGAGCACCGCCCCGACGGCGACGAACAGGACGATGCCGGCGGCGAGCGGCACGATGCCCATCGACTGGAACCAGCCGAGCGACTCGATGCGGCCCGCCACGGCGTTCTTGAAGCGCTCGAAGCGCGGCGCCATCGATTCGCGCTCGCTCTCGATCTCGCCCCGGAACTCGGACAGTCGCACGACGCCGCCGTCGAGCACGTGATCGACGACCGACGTCACGGAGGACTCCCACGGGGTCAGATCGAGCGCCTCGCCGGGTGAGAGCTGCAGGTCGGAGATCCGCTCGGTGCGCAAGCCCGCCCACGTCTTCGTTTCGCTGTAGACCTGCTCCGCCTTGTAGTGGCCACGCCTGATCAGGTCGAACAACGTGGCCGTGAACTCGTACGAGCCCGCCTCGCCACCCTGGCGAAGCAGCGTCGGAACGAGCGCCGGCGCGGTCTCGGTCGGCGGCTCCTGCTCGTACTCGCGGTCGTACCCGGTCCGTGGCTCGCGCCCGTACCGCCAGAACACCGCCATCGCCACGACGAAGGCCGGGATCGCGCCGAGCCCGAGGATGACGAGCACCCATTTCCAGGGATGCCTGAGCGCGTCGTCGATGCGCTCCTTGTCGCGCTCGTACGCACGCGCGTCGGCGAGCTCCTCCTCCACGACCTTCTGGCGGCCGTTGCCGTCCCGCACCTTCATCCCGGCCGTCGAGGCGAACGCCGTGCGCGGGTAGAGCGCCCGGAGCTCGACGAACTGTCCCGCGGCGACGTCGAGCGCGCGGAGGAGCGCCGACTGTCCGTTCAGCGTGACGTCGCCGCGCACCCAGACGGGATGCCCCCAAGAGCGCAGCACGGTGCCCGGCCCGCGCATCGTTGCCGTCAAGCGGCGGAGGCGCTGCTCCCATTCGTCGCCCCACACCTTCAGGTTGACGTCGACGACGTCGTCGTACCCGACTGCGAGCCCGGCGATGCGGTAGTGCACGACGAACGTGCGCTGCGCGAAGCCGTCCGACTGGAAGCGCCATACGATTCGCACCCGTCCGCCGAGATCCTCGACGCCGAACGTGCCCGGAGGCCCACCCGGCTCGAGCTCGGTCGGCGCGCCGGGCCCATGCGGGCGCCCATTCTCGGAGACGCCGATCTCGTCGATGCGCTCGCCCGAGCGGTAGGGGATCTCGCGGAAGCCGTAGGTGAAGCGGCCCGAGAACGCGACCGTGATCGCCTCGTCGACCGCGACCGAGCCGTCCGGCCGAACCTGGGCGTTGACGTCACTCGAGACGAGGTCGTACGTCTGGGCCTGCGCAACGCCGGTGAGCGTGAGCGCCGCGGCGACCGTCGCCGCGAGCGCCAGTGCAAGCCTACGGCGTGGCACCCGGTGCGCCGCCCGTGCCCGTGTCGGCGGGCGGGGCGGACGGGACCGGCGGCGCGGTCGAACCGCTCGGGACGTCATCGCGCGAGAAATCGACTCGCGGGGGCTCGCGCTGCGTCTCGTCCGTCTCGAAGAACTCGCGCCTCGCGAAGCCGAACGGGCCGGCGAGCACCACGCCGGGGAATGTCTGGATCGCGTTGTTGTACGTGAGCACGGTGTCGTTGTAGACCTGGCGCGAGATCGCGATGCGGTTCTCCGTCTCGGCGAGCTCGGTCTGGAGCTGGCGGAAGTTCTCGTCGGCCTGGAGCTCCGGGTACGCCTCGGCGACCGCAAACAGCCGCCCGAGCGCCTGGCTGAGGATGCCCTCGGCGGCTGCTGTCTCCGCGGGGCCCTGCGCGCTCTGCGCCCGTGCGCGCGCCTGCGTCACGGCCTCGAACGTGCCGCGCTCGTGCTCGGCGTAGCCGCGAACCGTCTCGACGAGGTTCGGGATCAGATCCCACCGCCGCTTGAGCTGAACCTCGATCTGCGCCCACGCGTTGTCGACGCGGTTCCGCAGCCGGACGAACCGGTTGTAGAGGAGGACCAGCCCGAGGACGAGCAGAACGACGACGACGAGCAGCACGATCCAGACCATCGCGCGCCGATCCTACACCGGCCGACGTCGGGTCACGTCCACTCGGGGCAATAACATCGGCCCGCGCTCATGGACGGCCCGCGTGTCTCCCGCATCAACGTCACGGCCGTCAAGAGCCTGCGCCTGCAGCATCCGGACGAGGTCGAGCTCGGCATGGACGGCGCCCAGGACGACCGTCGGTTCCTGCTCGTCGATGACGGAGGACGGCTGTACAACGGCAAGCGGGACACCATGCTCGTCCGCGCCTCCGCGTCGTGGGACCGCGCCGCGCACGTGCTCGGCGTGACGCTGCCCGACGGGGAGGTCGTCGAGGCCGAGGTCGCGAGGGCAGCGCCGGCGAGGGTCGAGGTCTACGGCCGGATCGTCGAGGGAACCGTCGTCCGGGGGCCGTGGGCAGACGCGCTCTCGGACCTCGCGGGCCGCTCGCTCACGCTCGTCGAGCGCTCGAACGGCGCCTGGGCGGCCGACGCGCGGCCCGCGACGCTCGTCTCGCGGGCGTCGCTCGGTGTGATCGACGGCGACGGTCGCCGGTTCCGGATGCTGTTCGAGGTCGACGGTGTCGAACGTCTCGACGAGGAGGCATGGACGGGGCAGCGCGTCAGGATCGGCGGCGCCACGCTCGTCGTCGGGGAGCCCACGCCTCGCTGCGCTGTGCCGTCAGCGAGTCCCGACACCGGCGTGCGCGACCGCGACGTGCTTCGCGAGCTGATCGCGGCGCGTGGTGCGGTCGACGGCGAGGCCTGTCTCGGCGTGTACGCGGACATATTGGAGCCGGGTGCGGTACGCGTTGGGGACGCCGTGGAGGTCGTCTAGCGTCAGCGCGGACGCCGGCAGGCCCAGATCTGGTCCTCGCCGCCGTCCCAGGGACGCCGGTCGAACCACCCGTAGAGCGCCTCCACCTCGAGGCCTGCCCGCTCGATCAGCGCGTGCCATTCCGGCGGTGAGAGCCAGTGGAGCTCCATCGTCGCCGCCTGCTCGCCGCCGCGGACGGAGAGGACGAGGGTACGCCGCCGCTCGTCCCAGTCGGCGCGCTCGAAGATTCCCGCCTCGCGCTCGAGCCAGATTCCGTCCGTCTCCTCGATGTCGCGGGAGCTGGGTGCGAAGACGTCGAACACCAGGCGCCCGCCCGGCTCGAGCAGCGCGGCGGCGGCCTCGAGCGCGCGGAGCTTCTGGGCCTCGTCCGGCATGTGGAGGAGCGAGCGGAACGGGATCGCGACGAGCGGGACCTGCTCGGTGACGGGCGGTGTGCGCAGGTCGCCCACCCGCAGGTCGATGAGTTCGGCGACGCCTTCGCGCTCCGCGTACTCGCGCGCGACCGCGAGCATGCCCGGCGACTCGTCCACGCCGATCACGCGGACCCCGGCCCTGGCGACCGGGACGGCGATCCGTCCCGTGCCGACGGCGAGCTCGACGAGCGGCCCGCCCGACCCGAGCGCCTCGTCGACGTAGAACTCGACGTCTTCCGTGACGGACGCAGACCACGGGTCGTAGATCCGGGCGATCCGGTCGTAGAGCGCGTCGTCGGTCACGCGGGCCGCCTCGCGACGTAGACGAACTCACGACTCTCGTCGTCGAACGGCCGGCGGTCGAACCAGCCGTAGAGCGCTTCGACCTCGAGGCCCGCACCGTCGATCGCCGCCTCCCACTCGTCCCGGTTGACCCACCAGAGAGGAACGGTCGCGCCGCCATCGAGCGTCAGGTCGAGACGACGCTCGTCGAAGTCGTAGTCGACGCGATGCCGTACGCCGTTCTGCACGCGCCATGCGCCGCCGATCTCCGCCGCGACCGCGGGATCGAACACGAACGCGTTCCACGCGAACCGACCCCCGGGCCGAAGCGCGTCGAACACGCGCCGAAACACGTCCGGATGCTGTCGGCGTTCGACGTGGAGAAGCGAGCGGAAAGGACAGATCACGAGATCGGTCTGCGCCTCGAGCGCAAGGTTGCGCATGTCGCCGAGCCGGAGGTCGAGCTCCACCCGGGCAGCTGCTGCTCGGGCGCGGGCGCCCTCGAGCATCGCGGGAGACAAGTCGATGCCGATCAGCCGATTTCCCGTCCGCTCGACGATGGGCACCGCAACGCGCCCGTTCCCGACCGCCAGCTCGACGATCGGGCCCGTCGCCTCAGCCGCGAGCGAGACGTAGAAGTCGACGTCCTCCGTCATGTGGCCCGACCACGCGTCGTACACGGGAGCAAACGCGTCGTAGCTGCTCATCGCCCGATTCAAGCAGCTTGTGACACAGTGTCACTTGCTAGCCTCGGACGTCCGATGGAGGACCTCGAGGCGCTCGAGCGTTCGGCGTACGCAGCTCTCGCTGCGGCCAAGACGACGGATGAGCTCAACGCGGTGCGTATCGAATATCTCGGGCGGAAGAGCGACCTCAAGCTCGCATTGCGCGAGGTTCGCGACCGTGAGACCGGGATGCGGCTCAACGCGGTACGCGAGCGGCTCGACGAGGCCGTCCACGCGCGCGAGGCCGAGCTCGAGCGCGCCGACCTCGACCGGCGGCTCGCCGAGGAGCAGGTCGACGTCACGCTGCCCGTCGGAGGCTACGAGCTCGGCCACCTCCACCTGATCACGCAGATCCGCCGCGAGGTCGAGGACATCTTCCTCGGCCTCGGCTACAAGGTCGTCGACGGGAACGAGGTCGAGACGACGCACTACAACTTCGACGGCCTGAACTTCCCGGCCGGGCATCCCGCGAGGTCGCCTCTCGCGACGCTCTTCCTCGACGACAACACCGTCCTCCGCACGGAGACGTCACCCACGCAGATCCGGACGATGGAGGGGCAGCAGCCGCCGATCTACATCGTGACGCTTGGACGCGTCTACCGCCGAGACACGCCGGACGCGACGCACACGCCGATCTTCCACCAGGTCGAAGGGCTCGTCGTCGACGAGGGGATCACGCTGGCCGACCTGCTCGGGACGCTCGACACCATGATGCGCGCGCTCTTCGGCCAGGAGCGGCGGACGGAGTTCCGGACGCACTACTTTCCCTTCACCGAGCCGTCGATCGAGCCGTACGTCTCCTGCCACGTCTGCGACGGCGCCGGCTGCCCGGTGTGCCGCCACTCGGGGTGGATCGAGCTCGGCGGCTCCGGCATGGTCGATCCGAAGCTGTTCGAGTTCGTCGGCTACGACGCCGAGCGCTACACCGGCTTCGCGTTCGGGATCGGGCTCGAGCGGATCGCGATGCTGCGGCACGAGTTCCCCGACCTGCGCGAGCTCTGGCGCAACGACCTGCGCTTCGCGAGGCAGTTCTGATGCGCATTCCCGTGAGCTGGTTGCGCGAGTACGTCGACACGACCGCCACGCCGGAGGAGATGGCCCGTCGGCTCTCGATCTCCTCGCTCGAGGTCGAGCGCGTGATCGCTGCGGGCGTCGCAGACGAGGGGGACAACCTGCGGCACTTCGTCGTCGGCCGCGTCGTCTCGGCGGAGCCGCACCCGAACGCCGACCGGCTGCAGCTCTGCCAGGTCGACATCGGCAATCCGGACCCGCAGCAGATCGTGTGCGGTGCCTGGAACTTCGGCGTCGGCGCCACCGTCGCCGTCGGGCTGCCAGGGGCGAGGCTTCCCGGCTTCCCCGGGCCGCTCGAGGAGCGGCCGCTCCGCGGGGAGGCGTCGCGGGGGATGATCCTCGCCGAGGACGAGGTCGGGCTCGGCCGCGACCACGACGGGATCATGCTGCTGCCCGCCGGGATCGAGCCCGGAACGCCGCTGGCCGACGTGCTGCCCCTCGTCGACCACGTGCTCGATGCGGCGCCGACCATGAACCGGCCCGATCTGCTGTCGATGGTCGGCGTCGCGCGAGAGGTCGCCGCCCTGCTCGGCGGCGAGATGCGGCCGCCGTCGCCCGAGGACCCTCCCGTCACGGCGAACGCTCCGGTCGACATCCGCGTCGAAGACTTCGCCGGCTGCCCGCGCTACATCGGGCGCGCCTTCCGGAACGTGTCGATCGGCTCCTCGCCGCAATGGCTCCGCACGCGACTCCATCTCGCCGGTATGCGGTCGATCTCGAACGTCGTCGACGTCACGAACTACGTGATGCACGTGTGGGGAAGCCCGCTGCACGCCTTCGACCGCGCGAAGCTCGCGGGCGGGCGGATCGTCGTGCGCCGAGCGCGGCCCGGCGAGACGCTTCGGACGCTCGACGGCACGCTGCGGCAGCTCGAGCCGAGCGACCTGCTCATCACGGACGGCGAGAAGCCGGTCGCGCTCGCGGCGATCATGGGCGGGCTGGAATCCGAGGTCGGCGAGGAGACGAGCGACGTGCTGCTGGAGGCGGCGAACTTCGAGCCGATCGGCATCCTCAAGACCTCGGAGCGGCTGGCGCTGCGGACGGAGGGCTCGAACAAGTGGGAGAAGGGCGTCGACCCGTACGCGGCGGAGCCGGCGGCGGTCCTCGCCAGCAGGCTGCTCGTCGACCTCGCCGGCGCGGAGCTCACCGGGTCCGTGGACGTCAACGACGGCCTGCCCGAGCGGCCCGTGGCGACGCTACGCCCGGAGCGAGCCAGCCGCGTGATCGGGATGGAGGTGCCGGCGGAGGAGCAGCGCTCCATCCTGGAGCGGCTCGAGTTCGCGGTGGACGACGCGTGGCAGGTCACCGTTCCGACGTGGCGGGCGCGCGACGTCACGCGGGAGATCGACGTGGTGGAGGAGATCGCCAGGGTCGTGCTCGACCGCGTCCCGCACACGCTCCCGCTCCGCCGTGCCGTCGCCGGCCACCTGACGCCGCTGCAGCGGTTCCGGCGCGCGCTCGAGGACGTCCTCGTCGGCGCGGGGTTCACCGAGGCGTACACGTGGAGCCTCACGGCGTCCGATCCGGATCGCGACGCGCTCCGGCTTCCCGATCCGATGAGCGGGGAGCAGGCAATTCTCCGGACGACGTTGCTGTCCGGTCTGCTCGAGGCCGCGCGCGTGAACGTCGACGCGGGCGCGACCGGCATTCGGCTGTTCGAGCTCGCGCACGTCTATCTCCCCTCCGGCAACGAGCTGCCGCGGGAGCCGTGGCGGGTCGCGGGAATCGCGGAGGGCGGCTTCGAGGCGGCTCGGGCCGCGGTCGAGGCGATCTACGAGCGTTTCCATCTCCCGCTCGACGCACGACGCGCGACTGCGCAGAGCCTGCATCCCGGCAAGGCGGCGGCGACGGACGCGGGCTGGTTCGGCGAGCTCCACCCGTCGCTGCTCGAAGGCCGCTGGGGCGTCTTCGAGCTCGACGTCGCGGCGCTGATGGCGCCTCTCCCGGAGCGCATCCTCTACGACGACGTGATCACGTATCCCGCGAACCGACAGGACATCGCCGTGGTCGTCGGCGAGGATGTGGAGGCGGGCGCGCTGGTCGACGCGGCGCGGGAGGGGGGCGGGGCCGAGCTTCGCGAGGCCCGCGTGTTCGACGTCTACCGGGGAGACCAGGTCGGAGAGGGGAAGAAGTCCGTCGCCCTCCACCTCGTGTTCCAGGCGCCCGACCGGACGCTGACGGACGAGGACGCGGCCGCCGCCCGGGAACGCATCGTCGACGCGCTCCGTGAGCGGTTCGGCGCCGCGCTCCGCGTCACCTGACCGGACGATCGGCTAGAGGGCTTTGCCGCCGACGTACCAGACGGCGCCCTGCGTGGCCGCGTAGTCGGCGTCGGAGAGCTCGCGCAG
>Ga0081539_10001334_pt1 | contig 42972 bp, 31 predicted proteins | sample TabmetS4T2R2_FD_71023 | JGI IMG/M metagenome (GOLD analysis project Ga0081539, IMG submission 71023) | Tabebuia heterophylla rhizosphere microbial communities from the University of Puerto Rico - S4T2R2 | ecosystem: Host-associated > Plants > Roots > Rhizosphere ... | reverse complement strand
GACCAACTCCTTGCCTGTGCCGCTCTCGCCGGTGACGAGCACGGTCACGTCCGACGAGCGAATCTTGTGGACTTCTTCCACTAACTTCGTCATCGCCGGACTCGAATGGATGAAGCCGGGCATGACCGTCTGCGTGCCGTCCTTCACCTGCTCCTGGCCGGCGCGGCCATTGTGCTCCTTGTCGCGGAAGGCGCACACGTCGAGACCGAGTTCGACGACGCGCAGCAGCGGATCAATCGAGACGCCGCCGGGCAGCGTCGCCTGTCCGCGCGGGGCGACGACGAGCGTGGCGGGCGGGGCTTGCGTCGTGTGCAGCGCGATGACAGAGGCGTCGTGCTGCGCGGCGAAGCGTTCGCGCTCGCGCTCGCCTTCGGCGCGGCCCAGCTTGTCCGTCAGACGCTCGGCCTCAGCCGGCGTCCAGCCGTGCGCGACCACGACGCGCGGGCGCTCGTCCTCGCCCGGCTCGGTGATCAGTATCTGCCGCGCGCTCGTCTCCTGATAGACGACCGCCGCCAACTCGCGCAAGAGCAACTCGCGCGACGTGACCGCGTCGGTCAGGCGCGACAGGACGAGGTGCATGAGCGGCGAGGTCTCGCGCCGCTGTTCGGGCGCGCTGCGGTCGAGCGCGGCGAGCGCGGCGTCCGTGCGCGCAATGTCTTTGCCTGCGCCGAGCGCGCGGAAGGTCTCGGCGGCCTCGGTCAGACACTCGGCGGCGCGTTCGGGTTGGACGCTCGTGTAGGCGCGGCCCAACTCGTAGCGGGCGAGCGCGCTGCGGTAGCGGTCGCCGAGCGTCTCGTAGATCGAGACGCTGCGCCCGAAGTGCTGCGTGGCGCGCACGGCGTCGCCCTCTGCGAGCGCGAGCAGGCCGCGGATGCGCTGCTCGTCGCCGGAGACGGCGAGGTCTGCGTTGGCCAGTTCGCCCGTCTCCTCTTCGAGTATCTGCAACTGCGCGGCGCACTCGCGCGTCGCGCCGGTCGCCAGGTACGACTCGGCGATCACGAGCCGCGCGTCGAGCGTCGCCTGCCGGTCGCCGATGTGCTCGGCGAGCGCCAGCGCCCGCTCACCGCAGTCGAGCGCGCGCGCCGGATCGTTGAGCGCCAAGTAGCAGCGGCCGAGCGTGCGCAGCGGCTGCCCCGCATACCACTTGTTCGGCTTCTCCTGCGCGAGCGTGACCGCGCGCTCCAAGTACTCGCGCGCCTCCGCCAACTCGCCGCGCAGCAGCAGCAACTCGCCGAGCGAGTCGAGGATGATCGGCACTTGCTGGCCGCGCTCGTCAATTTCGGTCGCCAGCGCGAGCGCGCGTTCGAGTGCCGCCTGCGCGCGCGGCCAGTCGCCCATCAGCGTCAGGTGCGCGCCGAGGTTGTTGTAGCCGCTCGCGGCGGTCGCCTTGTGCTCGGTGCGCTCGTAGTAGCTGATCGCCTGTTCGAGATAACGGATGCCGTCGTGCGGGCGCTTGAGGTAGATGCACGCGCCGGCCATGTTCGTGTAAATCTTGCCGAGCAGGTAGGGCGCGGGGTGATCGCCGACGAGCTTTAAAGACTGCGCGAGGTGATCGAGCGCCGGCTCATAGTTGCCCTCGAACAACTCTGCGAGGCCGATGCCGAAGTAGGCTTCGGCCATGCCGCGCCAGTCGCCCGTGCCGCGGAAGTGTTCGAGCGCCTTGCGCGCGTGATCGCGCGCGATGGTGTACTCGTTGATGCTGCGATAGACGCGCGCGAGCGCGACGTAAACCGTGCCGAGGTGCGCGCCCGCGCCCTTCTCCGTCGCCTCGCGCAGCGTCGCGTTCAGCAGCGCGACGGCCTTCGGTTGGTCGCCCGCGTAGTTGTAGGCCAGCCCGATCTGCACGCCGAGGCAGGCGGCGGCGTCGGCGTCCAGGCGCGCGCGCGTCTCCGGCGCTTCGTACATGCGCACGGCGTCGAGCGACTCGGCGTAGCGCCCCTGCATTTCGAGCGCGCTTGAGAGCACGCAGCGCGCCTGCGCGAGCACCGACGCGTCGCCGCGCGCCCCGCGCATGATCGTGCCCACGCGCTTGATCACTTCGGACGACTGCCCCTGGTCGAGCAGCACGCGCACCTCTTCCAACTCGCGCGCGAGCGCCTCGCGCTGTGCCTGCACACGCGCACGCGGCCCGCGCGCGTCGGCCAGGCGCACGACGCCCGCGTCGGTCTCGTCCCGCCCCGCCTCGGCGCGGCCTGTCAGCGACGGCTTGTCCATCGGATCGTGCCCAATATAGTTGTCCAACATTTAAATCTCAAACTCGCGTGTGCGCGCGGCTGCTCACGGGCGCAGGTAGATGGTGCGGTAGTAGCTTTGCAGCCGGTAGCCCGCGCGCTCGTAGAACTCCTGCGCGCGCACGTTCTGCTCGTTGACGAGCAGGCAGACCGAGCCTGCGCGTTGCAGGAGCGCGCGGCTCAACTGCATCAGGCAGCGCAGACCGTAGCCCTTGCCGCGCTCGGCCGGGTTCACGTAGATGCCTTCGAGATAGACGACCTCCGGCGTCTCCGACACCACGTCCGCCTTAAAGATCAGCCGCCCCGCCTCGACCCAGACCCACACGCGCCCGCGCTCGATGCGCTGCGCCGTGCGCGCACGGAAGCCCACCGGATCGACCGCCAGCGGGTTGACGCCGCTCTCGCGGCACGCCAACTCGGCGTGTGCGGCGGCGACCTCCGACAGATCGTCCGGCGTCGCCGGGCGCAGGGCCGGCGGCGCATCCCAGACGCCCACAGGCCCGCGCTGCTGTTCGTAGAGCAGTTCGCGCCCGACCTGAGCGGCCGTCCGCCCCGCCTCCGCGTAGTGCCGCCAGAAACGGCTGACGCGCGCCTCTTCGCCGAGGATGCGGCGCGTTGTGTGCACCGTGCGCGCCTCGGCCGCCAGCCCCGCGAGCGCCGCGTCCGTGCGCGCCTCGAACAGCACCGTATGACCGAGCAGCCCCACGCCGACCAACTCGCCGCGCGCGTCGCGGCAGCCGTAGAACGTGCCGCGGTTCAAGGGGCTGACGAGACCGTTGTCGCGGACGAAGCTCGCCATCATCACCGTGTGGAGCGGCCGCGCGCCGAGAAAGTCCAGCACCTCGCGCTCCTCGCCCGCCGCGAGCGGCTGCAACGCGACGGCGGCGCTCGGCACGCGCGGCCCGTGCGTCCTGGCAGGAGGCGGCGCGGCGAGCGAGTAGCGTGTGCGTGGTGGCGTGGACATCAGTCGTGGGCGGTGTTGTCGGGCGATAAAGTTAAGTTGATGCCGGCGCGGCGGTGTTAAGCGACGGGCCGGCATCAGGTGTCAAGCACGGGCGGCGGCGATCAATAACCGACGTGGTCAGCGCCGTTGTCCGTCACGACAGGCATCGAGGCGGTCTGTTCGCCGTTCGCCTCGGTGGCGCGCGCGCGCACGATGGCGTCGGCAATCAGCACGCCGTCGGCGATCAAGACGCCGTCGGCGATGAGCACGCCGTCCGCGATGAGCACACCGCTGCCCGCCACCGGCTGCTCAAGCTCGCGCCAGCGGATCAACTCGCGCGACGTGGTAAAGGTCGCGCCGTGGCCGAGCGGCAGACCGTCGCTGATATAGATGCCGTCGGCGATCAGGACGCCGTCGCTGATGTAAACGCCGTCGGCGATGAGCACGCCATCTGCGATGAGTACGCCGTCGGCGATCAGGACGCCCGTGCCGTAGATGCGTTGATATTGGGTGATTAAATTCTGGCCCGTGGCGAAGCCGTAGTTCAGGATCAGCCCTTGCGCCCAGGGGAAGGTCTGCCCGGCAATCGTCGTGTGCGGATCGGGCGCGGGGCCGGTGAGCATCGGCGTGCCCGTCGGCGTGCTGTTCGTCAGGTCTGTGCGCACGAGCTTGGCGAGTCTGACCGCGCCCTCGACGTTCAACTCGCCCGCGCCCTGCTCGAACAGGTTGAAGCCCGCGAGCGGCTGGGCGGTGTACGTCAGGATAGCCTTCACCATGTTCGGCGTCAGGTTCGGGTTGGCTTGGAACAGCAGCGCGGCCGCGCCCGCGACGACCGGCGCGGCCATCGAAGTGCCGCTCATGGTCATCATCTCGCGGCTGTCGTCGCTGCTGACGAACGAGCGCAGGTGATAGTTCGCGTCGAGGAAGTTGCCGTCGGCGTATGCGCCGATCAGGCGGTTGCCGGGCGCGACCAGATCGGGCTTGATCAGATTGTCGTAGTGGCGGACGCCGCGCGCGTCGAGCCAGGAGCTGCGCGTCGGCCCGCGCGAGCTGTAGGTGGCCACGCCGTCGTCCGAGCGCGCGTTCGAGCCGTAGGTGTTGACCGCGCCGACCGTGAGCGCCGAAGGCTCGATGCCCGGCGAGTGGATCATGCCGTAAACTTTCTGTCCTTGCGCGTCCTTGCCGTTGTTGCCGGCCGCCGCGACGACGACGATCCCGGCGTCCACCAGCCGGCGCACGGCGCGGCACACGGGATCGTTGCGGTAAGAGTCAACCGCCGGCATGCCTAGACTCATGTTAACGACGCGGATGTTGTAGCGCGCGCGGTTGGTCGGGTTGGTCGCGCTGACGGGCTGCGACGGATCGGCGGGGCCGAGAATCCAGTCGAGCGCGTTCAGGAGGTTGCTGACCGTGCCGACGCCGTGCTCGTCGAGCACGCGCAGGTTGACGATGTCGGCGTTGGGCGCGATGCCGATGTAGGCGGCGTCGGCGATGCGCCCGTTGCCGGCGGCAAGCGAGGCGACGTGCGTGCCGTGCCCGTATGCGTCGCCGGTTGACTCGTCGCTCGAACCGCTGTAGTTGGCGAAATCCTGCTGGGCGACGATGCGCACGTCGCTGCGCAGCGTGCGCCCATCGCGGAACGACTTGTGGCTGTGCTTGATGCCGGAGTCGAGGACGGCGATGCCGACGCCCGTGCCGTCGAGACCGGCGACGGCCTGGTTGCGCACAAGGTCTGCGCCCGTCGTGGCCGAGACGTGACCGAGCGTGCGCACCTCGCGGTCGGGCGAGATGAACGAGACCTCTTTGAGCGCCGCGAGTTCGCCGATGACGCTCGCGGGCATGGTCGCGACGGCGTAGTTCAGGTTTTGCAGGCTATAGTTGACGCTCACGTTCGGGCGCTGGTAGATGGCGTTGACGGCCGCGCCCGGCGGCTTGTTGAACTGGCAGACGACGCGGAAGGCTGTGCGGCTGGGCGTGCGCCCGCTCATCAGCGCGTAGAGGTCGGGCGAAATCTTGTCGGGGCGCAGGACGGTCTGCCGCCCATCCTTCAGGAGCGAGACGCCGCCGGGCTGTACGACCGGGCCGGGCTGCGGGGTGGGCGGCGGCAGAACCTTACCGCGCGCCTGCCCGAACTTGCCGCGCCCCACCAACAGTCCGTCCTGCGCCTGAGCCGACAACGGCGACAGCCCCGCGCAGCACAGGGCGCACAGCAGCAGGCCGGCGACGTAAGGTCTCAGACTGGAGAGCTTTAAGCTGGACATTTTGCCTTCGTATGAACGACTTGAAGAACTACGGCGAAAACAGACCGCCGAACACGCCATCCGGTTCATGCATCGCACGCACGGCGGCGACGGGCGTCGTAAAAAGACCCACAAACTAAGTGAACTTGCGGGGAAAAACCAAAGACCGGGGAATTCATTGGATGTTCACCGGCGCAAAACGTTGCAAACTCAAAGGAAAACCCGCGTCACCTTCTCTGCTCTCAATCGGCATAACTAGAGTGCAACAGCCATGCCAACTGCTTATCGCCTAGCACCGGGGCACGGGCGGCGTGGTTAAAGCGGTGAGAAAGGCAGAAAGCCGGCGGGAACGGGCACTTTCTGAGCTTTGCGGGCCGCCCCGGAGACAGTTCCAGCCGCGCAGAACAAGCGGCCGGCCGCTCCCCACGCCCCTTTTCTCTGCATACCGGCTTAGCAGCCGATACTCCATACGCACCGCCGCACAATCCTCAGTGTTTTAGCGGGTCAAAAACAGGTCTCGACCGGCGCGCGGGGCGTGGTGTGAACCAGGTATCGAACTCAGACCGGCGCGGCGGGCATTTGGTCTGGCTGGCACGGGCGTGCCTTTGCCTGAAAGTCGCGCCCGTCGCCGCATTTTTCCTGGCCGTCGGCGCGCTGGCACGGCGGTTGAAGAACAGCCGGTCGCGTGACAGTTGCCGCCAAGCCGGCAGCAACGACAACTGACACCATCTTTCGAGCCACGGGAGGGTCGGGCGCGTGCGCTTTTACCGGGCACGCGCCCTTTCAAAAGCAATGATTAACCACAGGAGACTATCGGTGATGAATCGCCCAACAAACAAACTTCGTGCGCGCGGCTTGCGGCTCGCCCTGACGAGCTTCGCCCTCTGCGCCGCCCTGTCCGCCCTGACGGCCGCCAAGGCCGGCGCGTTCGGCGCAGAGCGCGGGCACATTTCTACGACCAGCAACTTCATGCACGACGAGCACGGCGACGATCACGGCAGCCCCACGCCGACGCCTTCGCCTTCGCCCACCGCCTCGCCCACGCCGTCGCCGACCGCATCGCCGACGCCTTCGCCGTCACCGTCGCCGTCACCCGCCGCGGAGACGAGCGTCGAGATCGATCTGGTGGGCGCGGCGCTCAACGGTCTGACGCCGCGCGGCGAGGCCGAGTTGAGCCGGCGCGCGGACGGCAGCCGCGAGTTCGAGGTCAAGGTGCGGAACGTGAACCTGCCGGCCGGCACGCGGCTGAACGTGCTGGTGGACGGGCACAAGGTCGGCGAGATCGTGTTGACCTCTGTGCTCGAAGGCAAGTTCGAGCTTGACACGCGCGACAACCAGACGTTGCCGCCCGTCGTCAACGGCACGACCGTCGCCGTCACAGATCAGGCGGGCGCGACCATCGTGGCCGGCTCGTTTACCGTCACGCTGCCGCCGCCGGGGCCGACCCCGACGCCCAGTCCGACGCCCACGCCGCAGCCCGGCGCGGCGACAGTCCTGCGCATCCCGCTCGCCGGCTCGGCCGTCAACGGCGTCATCCCGAAGGGGCACGCCGAGTTTACGCAGAGCGCGACCGGCAACCGCGAGCTGGAGGTCGAGGTCGAGGACTTGAACCTGCCGGCCGGGACGGTGCTAAACGTCCTGGTGGACAACGTGAGCGTCGGGCAGATCACGCTCGGCCGGTTTTTCAAGGGCAAGCTTGAGATCGAGTCGGAGCGCGGGCAGAACGTGCCGGCAATCACGGCGGGCACGACCGTCGCCGTCGTCAACGCAGCGGGCGGCACGGTGCTCACGGGCATCTTCGGCGCGAACGCCGCCGCGCCCATGCAGGTCAACCCGCTCGAAGACAAGAGCTTCTTCGTGCGCCAGCAGTACATAGACTTCCTGAACCGCGCGCCGGACGTGCCGGGGCTGAACGCGTGGGTGGGCGTGCTCAGCCGCTGCCCCGAAGACGGCTACGGCGATCACCCCGACTGCGACCGCGTGCAGGTCTCGTCCGGCTTCTACCGCTCGCAGGAGTTTCTGGGGCGCGGCTACTTCCTCTATCGCGCCTACGATGCGGCGCTCGGCCGCCTGCCCCGCTACGCGGAGTTCCTGCCTGAGCTTGGGCGCGTCGGCCAGGCACGGACGGAAGCCGAGTTGGAGGCGAACAAGTCGGCTTACCTCGACGACTTCATGCAGCGCGCAGAGTTCACGGCCCGCTACGCCGGCTTGACCGACGCGGCGCACGCCGAAGACTTCGTGACGCGGCTTGAGCAGACGGCGGGCGTGCATCTGGCAAGCCACGCGCAGTTGGTCGCGGACATGCGCAGCGGCGTGCGGACGGCGGCGCAGACGTTGCGCGCGTTCCTCGAAAGTCCGGAGGTCAACGAGCACTTCATCTACCGCGGCTTCGTTACGATGCAATACTTTGGCTACCTGCGCCGCGACCCAGAGCCGGCGGGCTGGAACGCCTGGGTCAACATCCTGACGAACGGGACGGACACGATCCAACCCGGCGATTACCGCACGCTCATCTTCGGCTTCGTCCACTCGCAGGAGTACCGCCACCGCTTCGGCCACCCGTAAGCGAGCGGTGGTCGGACTGGCCGATGGTTGCAGGCAAGACAGAGAAAAGGGAGACGGGCTTTATGCACCGTCTCCCTTTCTGTCTGTTCGCACGAGAGAATTAACCACGGACGCACACGAAATAACACGAAGTAGGACACACGGAATTTGATGGTCTTTATTTCGTGCCGCTTCGTGTGGTTTCGTGGTTAATTCCTTCCCGCCTCTCTACTACTAGCGGCTTAAGGCTTCCCTTCCTTCCATTCAGGGATGCGCCCCGGCGTCCACGGCGCGCCGGCCGCCTCCATCTGCTTCTCAAGGTTCTTGAGATCGACATCAACGAGCGTGTGCAGTTGCGCAAGCACGCCCTCGAACTCCTGCGCGGCGTAGCGATACTGCTCCTCGCTTGTGCGCGTCGGGCGCGAGAGCGAGGCGCTCTGGTCGCCGATGATCGAGAAGACGCGATCCGAGATGGCGGGCGGCGTGTTCTCGTTGCGCGAGCGCAAGACTGTGTCGCCGCGCAGGGCGCGCAGTATCTCGTTCGTGCGCTCGTCGAGGCGCGTGGCCTCGTTGATCATCTTGTTGCCGGGGTCGGGCGTGTTCAGGAGCGCCCGCTTGATGGCGGCGAGGCGCGGCTTGAGGGCGTCGGCGGTCTGGAGCGCGCCCGTCACGGCGCGTTGCAGCCGCGTCACCCTGCGTTGGAACTCGACCAGCGCAGCGCGGTCGGCCGCCGTCATCCCTTCGCGCCCTTCGGTCGCCACCTCGAACTGCTGCGGCGTGCCGAGCGGCGTGATGACGCCGTTCACGCGCTTCGCCATCGCCACCTTGTACGTGCCCGGCAGGACGAGCGAGCCGGACGGCCCCTGACCGCCGCCACCGCCGCCACCGCCACCGCCGCCCTCATCGCCGCCACCCGTAGGCGCGTTGCCGACGACTGCGGGCGGGTAGCGCAAGTCCCAGTTGACGCGCTGGAAGCCTTGCGTGGGCGGCCCCGTCAGCCGGCGCACGATGTTGCCTTCGCTGTCCGTGATGGTGAAGATGATCGTGGGCGCTTCCTCTTCTTCTTCGGCGCGCAACTGCTCGGCGGTTGGCTGCGCGGGCGCTTCCTTGCGCTTCTCCGCTTCCTTCTCCGACTCTTGCCTCAGTTGCTTCTTCGTCTTGTAAGCCTCCTTCAGATAGTAAGTGAAGGTCGCACCATACGGCGGGTTGTCGGCCGTGAAGAACGACTCGCCCTGAAACGCCTTGCCGTTGCCGCCGATGGGCTGCGCCTGGATGTACATGAGCGCGTTCTTGACGGGGAAGAGTTGCGCCTCCTGCGTGAGCATTTCGGGCTTGAGCATGCGGAGCGGCGTGTAGTTGTCGAGGATGTAGATGCCGCGTCCGAACGTGCCGACGACCAGATCGTTCTCGCGCTGCTGGATGGCGATGTCGTGCACCGCGATGGTCGGCACGTTGCCCTTCAACTGCACCCACTTCTTGCCGCCGTCAATCGAGAACCACAGCCCGAACTCCGTGCCCGCAAACAGCAGGTTCGGGTTGACGTGGTCTTCGGCGAGCGCGAGTACTGGCCCGTTCTCCGGCAGGTTCGCGGCAATCGAAGTCCACGTGCGCCCGCTGTCCGTACTCTTTAGGAGGTACGGCTTGAAGTCCGCGTTCTGGTGGTTGTCGAACGCGGCATAGACCGTCGCCGCGTCGTGGTTCGAGGCGGTCAGGCGGCTGACGTAAGCCTGCGTGGGGATGCCGGGGAACGTGTCGAGCCTGCGCCAGTTCTTGCCGCCGTCCTCGCTCACGTTGATCAGCCCGTCGTCCGTGCCGACGTAGATGAGACCCTCCTTCTTCGGCGACTCGGCGAGCGCCGAGGCGTTGCCGTAGAACGCCGTCGAGGCGTGGCGCGCGACGGCGTCGGCGCTCCACACGCGCCCCATGACGGGGAGCGTGTTGCGGTTCAGACCGCGCGAAAGCTGGCCCGAAATGACCGTCCACGAGTCGCCGCGGTCATCCGAGCGGAACAGTTTGTCGGCGGCGAAATAGAGCCGCGTGTGCGAGTGCGGGCTGATGATGAAGGGCGAGTCCCAGTTCCACCTGAGCGGGTCTTCGCCGTGCCCGACCTCCGGCTGGATGCCCATGCGCTCGCCCGTCCGGCGGTCGAAGCGCGAGAGCGCGCCGTTCTGATACTCGGTGTAGATCGTGTTCGGGTCGGTCGGGTCAACCTGCGTGCGGAAGCCGTCGCCGCCCAGGGTGACGAACCAGTCGGAGTTGACGATGCCGTTCGCGTTGCGCGTGCGCGAAGGGCCGCCGAAGTTGAAGTTGTCCTGCGCGCCGCCATAGACGTTGTAGAACGGCGTGGCATTATCGGTCGTCACGTCGTAGAGCTGCGTCACGGGCAGGTTGCGTTTAAAGTCCCAGTTCGTGCCCCTGTCCCAGGATTCATAGACGCCGCCGTCGCAGCCGACGAGATAATGGTTCGTGTTGTCGGGATCGATCCAGATTTCGTGGTTGTCCACGTGCTTTGATCTTTCGCCGAGCGGGCGGAGCGTGCGCCCGGCATCGTCCGAGACCATGAGCAGCACGTTCATCACGTAGAGGCGATCCACGTCTTTGGGGTCGGCGACGATGTGCGCGTAGTACATCGCCGTCTGGTCGAACTCGTTGCGCCGCTCCCAACTCTCGCCGCGGTCGGTCGAGCGGAAGATGCCGCCGCGCTTGTCCGCCGCCTCGACGATGGCGAACAGCACGTTTGAATCAACCGGCGAGATCGTCAGCCCGATGCGCCCCATCTCCGTCGTCGGCAGCCCCGCGCGGAGTTTCTTCCACGTCGCGCCCGCGTCCGTGGATTTATATAGTGCGCTCTCCGGCCCGCCGTTGATCAGCGTCCAGTAGTGACGGCGGCGCTGGTAGGCGGCGGCGTAGATTGTGTCTGGGTTCTGCGGGTCAACGATCACGTCGGTGACGCCGGTGTTCTCGCTGATGCTGAGGACGTTCTTCCAGGTCTTACCGCCGTCGGTCGTCTTGAACAGCCCGCGGTCGCCGCCCGGCCCCCAGAGCGGCCCCTGCGCGGCGACATAGACGGTGTTCGCGTCGCGCGGGTCGAGCGCGATGCGCCCGATGTGCTCCGACCGCTTCAGCCCCATGTTCTTCCAGGTCTTCCCGCCGTCCTCGGACTTATACACACCGTCGCCGTAGGAGACGCTGCGCTGCGAGTTGTTCTCGCCCGCGCCGACCCAGACGGTGAGCGGGTTCTTCGGATCGAGCGTGATGTAGCCGATGGAGTAAGAGCCTTCGCCGTCGAAGACGGAGCGGAAGGTCGTGCCGCCGTTCTCCGTCTTCCACACGCCGCCCGAGGCGGACGCGACGAAGTAGCGGCTGTGCTCTTTCGGATCGACCGCGAAGCCGATGACGCGCCCCGAAGTGAACGCCGGCCCGATGGAGCGCAGACGTAGCCCCGCGAAGGTCGGCGCGGACATCGGCTCAGGCTTCTTTGGCTCTTCCGGCTTCTTGGCCTCTTCGGGCTTCTTCGCCTCGGTGGCCTTCGGCTGCTGCCCCTCCTGCTTCGGCTGATCGGTTTCGGACTTCTGCTGCTGGCCCTCTTCCTTCTTCTGCTTCTCGACGGCCTCCTTCTCGGCCCGCTTCTCTTCCTGCGCGCGGGCGGGCGGCGCGGCCGTCGTGCAGAGCAGCACGGCGGACAACACGATGGTCAGCGACGTTGAAAATTGCTGGCGACTTAATCTCATGCGACTCGACTCCTCTTTCAATTGGCGGGATCAATCCCCTTCGGCAAGCGGCTCGCAGGAGCAGACCGCGCGCGCACCGCGACCGGCGCGCGGGCGACTGACCTGGACTCGTCTTTCAGGGTGCAAATACGACGGACGGTGCGACAAAAAGCTAACATTATACGGGGCTGCTTGCAAAGAGTTCTTCCGCGGGCATTATCGGACGTTAGCGTTCGCTCCCCTGCTGCGGGCCGCTGACTAAATGCCGAAGCCCGAGTTTCGCCGTCCGCCACAACGCCTCGAACACGATCCCTGTTGACATCTTCGACCGACCCGCGCTGCGCTCGGTGAAGATGATCGGTATTTCGCGGATCGTGTAGCCCATCATCCAGACGCGGTAGTTGACCTCGATCTGAAAGGCGTAGCCGTTCGCGCGCAGCCGCTCCAGGTCCAGCGCCGCGACGACCTCACGCCGGAAACACTTGTAGCCGCTCGTCGGATCGCTCACGGGCAGCCCCGTGATTAGGCGCACGTAACGGGCCGCCGCCGTGCTGAGCGCCAGCCGCCGCAGCGGCCAGTTCAATATCCTTATGCCGCCCACGTAGCGCGAGCCGATCACTAGATCGAACGATTCGGCCGCCGCCAGCAGGCGGGGGATGTCGGCCGGGTTGTGCGAGAAGTCGGCGTCCATCCCGACGATGCGCTCGTAGTCGCGCGCCAAAGCCCAGCGGAAGCCGGCAACGTAGGCCGTGCCGTAGCCCAGTTTCTCCGGGCGCTCGATCAGCCAGGTTCTACCGGGCCGCGCTGCCGCCGCCTGCCGCAGTATCTGCGCCGTGCCGTCCGTCGAGTGGTCGTCTATGAAGAGCAGATCGAGCGGGAGCCGTTGCAACTCGGTCAACAGGGGGGCGATGTTCAGGGCTTCGTTGTAGGTCGGTAAGATGACGAGCGTCTTGCGCCGCGCATGGGCGGCGTGCTCGCGTTCTTGCTCGTTGCTCATCGGTGTGAGTGGCTCGCCGGGGCGCGTTCAATCTCTGAGGTAAACCTCACGCACCTGACCGGGCGGCGCGGCGAACGTCCTGAGCAGGCGGAAGTGCGCCTGCACCCACTGCCGGTACGCGGGCAGGAGCGCCAGCCGGTCAGTCCAGAAGATGATCATGCGGCTGTCGGCGCTGGCACTCGTCGCCTGCGCGTCGGTCAGGTAGCCGCTTTTGATGCGCGCGAACGAGGTGTCGCAGAGTTGCGGCGGCGTCTGCCGCGCGGCCCGAAACACCTGCATCTGCTGATCGCTGACGACGAGGTCGTCCGCCCGCGTGTGTTGCTGAATCAGGCCGATCACTTCCTGCTCCTGCGCCTCGTTCGCGCCCGGCTCGAACAGGGTTTCGGCGTCCTTGCGGGGCAGCCAGGCCAGGCTTCCGTGCCGGCCGGCATCGCCGCCCGCCGCCGGCACGTAGGCGACGGTCGGCAGCAGGCAGAGTAGAGCAAACACTAACCCGCGCGCGAGCTTCGGCCGCAGCGCGGGCAGCCACAGGACGTTGGCCGAAGCCGCCACGGCGAGCGGCGGCATGACCAACACGAAATGGTGCAGATAGAGCGGCGCATGCGTCGCGACGAAGAGACCGACGGCCAGCAGCCACAGGCAGAGCCAGCCGGCCGCCAGCGCGTTCTTGCGGAACAGAATGCCCAGCCCGGTGACGGCCAAGATCATCGTCCCCATCCCAAGCTGAAGGCTCAGCCTGAACAACTTCACAGTCTCCGCCCGGTCAAAAGGTAAAGCCCTGCGCATCTCCGTGTGGAAACGTATCACCTGATCATACACGGCGGCCAAGTTCCACGGCGCTACGCCGAGCGCACACACGGCGGCGGCGCTCGCGCCGAAGATAAGGAAGCGCCGGAGGAGCGCCGGGGTGCAAGGGGCAGGCGGCAAGCGCCAGCCCTGCGCGGCGGAGCATGGACGGACGGCGAGCAGCACGAGCGCCGGCAAGATCATCGGTGCGATCAGCAGCTTGGTCAACGCCCCCAGCGCGAAGCACGCGCCGGCCGCCGCCGCCCAGGCGTGGGTGCGTCTGCCCCGCGGCGCGAGCAGCGCGCCGAGTGATAACAGGGCCAGGGCCAGCGCGGGCATCTCGGCCTGCACGGTGCGGGCCTCCCTGAAGAAGAGGCTCGCCCCCCCCAGCGCGAGCACCGCGACGGGCGCGGCCCAAGGGCTTGCCAGCCGCCACGCGCTCCACGCGACCGCGCCCAGACAGAGCAGCGCACAGCAGACGCTCACCTCCCGGCCGGCGCGCACCGTCTCGCCGCACAGCTGAAAGGCGAGCGCCAGCAGGGCGAGGAAGGCCGGCGGCTGCGAGGAGAAGACCGCGCGGAAGAGTTGCTGCCCGCGCAGCGCCATGCGGGCCGAGCAGAGGAACACGCCTTCGTCGTAGTCCAGCGCGTACTGTGCGCCGAGATTTATCTGCCAGACCAGGGCAAAGCCGAGCAGCAACAGCGCGCAGGTGAAGAACGCCCCGCGCGCGCACGGTCGCCCTGCTCGCCTCCCTGACCTGTCGCCATTCATCCGCCCTGACATTCGCCCGCCTGCGTCACACGCAAGATATGCCTGCCGGCGCGCGGAAGCAAACGCCGCCCCGCCGCGGGCGGCGGCGCGCCGCGGGCCGCAGGCGTGCGTCAGGCGGTTGGAGAGAGTTACTGCGGGGCTGCTGCCGATCCGCGGGTCAGCACGAGTAGGGAAAGATTAACCGCGAAAGCACACGAAACGACACGAAGCAAGGCGCACGAAAGTTCGTGATCTTTGTTTCGTGTCGTTTCGTGTGCTTTCGCGGTTACTGCCTCCCCGCCCGCGGGCGGCCTGGCGGCTCACTTCGAGCTGAGCGCGAGGGGCGTCACCGCCGCCTGACCGGCTTTAACCGCCTGCTGTCTTTTCGCCGTGACGGCGAGCTTAGGCGGGAACATCTTGCGCCAGTTGAGCACTAAGGACGGGACGAAGCAGGCGGCGGTAATCATGCTCCAGACCACGGAGACGATGCCGACTTCGCCCAACTGCTGGATGGCGGGGATGGCAAACAGCGCGCGGGCGACGACGAAGACCATGGCGAACGGGTAGCTGCGGATCATCCACTCGCGGTGCTGCTGGATGTTGCCGGCGCGCACGCAGTACAGGGCGACGGCCGTGGTCAGCAGCCAGCCGGCCGATTGCAGTGTGGCGGCCATGACGAGCGTCGGCGGGCCTTGCTTGATCGCGATGGGGATGGCAACCGGCGCGGCGACGGCGACGCAGACAACGTAGAGCCGGCCCAGGATGCGGTGCAGCCGCGCGGTACGCAGGCGCAGGCGCGTCGAGAACTGAAGCGGCGCGAGCAGAAGGGCGAGCGCCCCGCCGATGCCGTGGGGCACGAGCCACCACTTCACGTTCGCAAGGTGCTGCCGGGCGGGCGAGTGTGCGTCCACGAGCGGCAGTTCGTTGTGGTAGAAGACGAACAGCGTGAGCAGCCCGAAGCAGGCGAAGAAAACGTGCTTTGCCTTGATTGCGTTTGTGCCGCGAGTTGACATACTGACCTCCGTAATCACCTTACAGCTTTCGCCCCGTGAACCCTGCGCCGCTCCGAGACGGGCGGCAATTCCGTCCTCGTCTGCTGCCCTAATCCCGATCAGTGCGCCGGGTGTTGCGCGCCGACGAGCGACATGCCCGCGTCGTAAGGGAGTTGGTTGACGGCGGGCTGAAGCACCCGCCAACTCTCGAAGACCAATTCGCGCGCGATCTTCCCGCCTCGCATCTCGAAGACGTGCAGGAGTCTGATCTCGACCCGTGACCCGACTGGCGCGGGCGCGTTCGCCACGCCGTCGCCCACCAGCACGACCGTGGCCACACTGTCGTCAACCACACGATCCTCCGTGGCGAAACGCTGGAGGGTGCGGAAGCCTTCGACCTGGAAGGAGGCGAACATCCGGCGGTAGTTCTCGCCCGTCGCCTCTTTGCCGTGAAAGACGAGATCGCGGGCGGGCGACTCCCACACGATGTCGTCCGTGTACAACTCCAGAGCCTTCTCAACTTCGTTGACAGCCTCACTGTGGAAATGCGCCTCGACCGTAGCCAGGTTGGCAGCTATCAATTCCTGTCCCATCGCAAACGTCCTTTCAGGCGTCGGGGCGGCAAAGCCAATCTCGCCCTCTACCCGCTAACGCGAAATACGGCAGCAAATGGGATCAGGCTCGGCCTTAATTTTTCGCAGCCATGCGGCCATTATGTCGGCCGGCGCTCCGGGCGAAATTGGGCGTAAAAAGAGGCGGGGCGGGGACTTTGCGGGCAAAGCCACGCTTGGGTGATGTCCTAGTTTGAAAATAGAAGCCGATAATTATCGGGCCAAGATTTCCAAATCAGGACACTACTGAATCCCACGAAAGAGTTATTTTGTAGAATTGAGACAGCCACTTCTAACGTGAGGGCTAAGGTGCGCGTGCGAGCGTCAGCGCGCCCCGTCACCGCCAGCGACTTGTCGGGCATTTTGTGGATGAATCTTTTCTACAATCTCGTCTATGGTAGGGTAATACACACCATTCGTAGCTACATGAACTGTAGGCACATTGAAGTCCGGGGCTTCATACTGACCCGCAGGAGGCATGGCACCTGTTGCCTTATAAACTGAAACTCGCTTAGCGCCGTGATAGAACTCTCTACTTGGATCATCCAGACCTCGTTGTAGATATCGTCTGGCTGCTATATCGCCGTCTATCGAGCAAACAATAATGAATGGGCTGCCGATTTCTGCAATTTTGGCTATCCTCGGCTCCCAAACCTTGTGCTGAAATGCGGCCTCTATAATGATTGAAACCTGGTGAGCGAGGTACTGGTTTACAATATCGAAGAAAAAGTTGGACACTACTGCATTCGTGTCTGCCGGTAGCTGATCGTGTTTGACCCTGTACGTGTTGACGTAACCCTCTTTGATCTCGTCACGACTGATGACCGGCATCCAAAGTCGTTTACCTAGCTCTTTAGAGAGGATCGTCTTACCGGAGCCGGGCCTTCCCGTTACAATTACACATCTCGGCTTGCTGCTCATGTATCTGATTTGCCTAACGGTCAAGCTCAGCAGATGCCCGCTTCGCGGGTGTCCGCCGCAGCGTCTTCAGCACTGAATTGCTTCCTGAGTTCGCCAAGCGTCATCAGCGTAGCAATTCCACCATCTAAGTAATCCAGGGTTATTTCGTGATGCTTCAAGTCTTTTGATGCGACACATTCAGGGACTATGATCACTTGAAAATCTCTTTGATAAGCATCTATTGCCGTGGTGCGAATGCAAGCGTGCGTATTGACGCCGGCAAGAATAAGCGAATCCGTCTCAAGCTCCTGAAGCAACGAATCCAAATCCGTACCGTAGAACATGCTATATCGTTTTTTGACTATCTCGATGTCCGAATCATCACGCACCAACTCATCGAGAATACGAGCACCGGGAGTACCCTTGATAAACATTCGGATATTCTCCCTTTTCATGTCCAAAAAGGCGTCGCTTAGATCGGACTCAAACTCCTGGCGAACCCATATTACCGGGAATCCCTTTGCACGCGCTAAAGCTGTCAATTGGTTTATGGATGAACAGAGTGCTCCGCGCATTCGGTCAAGCTCGGCATGACCGAAACAATCGTTCAGCATATCGATCACGAAAATAGCGGGGCGTCCCATCATCCTTCCAAAATGTGAAGTAACGGATAAAGCGGTGAACCGCTCACCAACAATTTTGACGTAACCGAATGCAAAACCCAAGGGCCAGGATTATGCAATTAAAAACAGCAAAATACCCCAGCCATCTGCTTTCCTTTGCCTGAGAATAAAGCCGGTCAAGTGTCGAAGCAATACGCATAGATTTTTATAATGTAATCCTGCGGAAAAAAGGGTAATGGCGCGCCCGCATACTACACCCGCCGCGCCATTCTAGCGTGACTGGCGTCACCACCGTCGAGTCGAAGGCGCGGAGGACTGATCCAATCGGAGTAACTTCGGCCCGCTGTAATTCCACAAAAGGTTCAAGTGTAGACTTCGTGGCTCTCCCTTTCACATCGTTCTATCCGGTCGCATTCCAGTAAACCACATCAAAGTATGTGCAGTAGTGCTCTAATGCCAGATTGAAGTTGGCACACAAAGCAGAAACGGGCGATCATTTGATCGCCCGTAACTGTTTGATTTGATTGATGGCCAGGGACGGAATCGAACCGCCGACACCCTGATTTTCAGTCAGGTGCTCTACCAACTGAGCTACCTGGCCAGGCTGCTGGTAAGGGCGCAAGTATAGGAAGTACTGCGCGTAACTGTCAACCGATACGCTCGGAGAGATATTTTGTCGAATTAGTCACAAAAAGTCGTTGACAATTTTGCCAAGAAGTATATAATCGCCCGCGTTGATGGATGTGCTGACCGCCAAATGTCAGCCGTCGCAAGACAGCATCCGAGACAGAACTTAGACGCCCGCCTCGTGCCGGCTTGGACGCCGAACCGCCCCCCGGTTTCGCAACATCCAAGCCGGCACAGCTTTTTAGCCAACCTTTTATCCGCGCACGCCCGAAATCGCAGCCCGCTTGAATAGAAGCTCCGCCTGCTGTTGCGCTTCCGTCAACACCTCGCGCTCGGACAGGCTCGTCAACTCGCCCGCGCGCGCCACCACACGCCCGTCTATCAGCACGTCGCGCACGTCGCTCGCCGCCGCCGCGTAGACGATGCTTGAGATTACGTCCGGGCGCGGCGTCAGATGCGGCCCGGCTAAATTCAAGACCACGATGTCCGCGCGCTTGCCGACTTCGAGGCTGCCGATCTCGGCTTGCAGGCCCAGCGCACGCGCGCCGGCGATGGTCGCCAGGCGGAGCACCTGGCGCGCGGGGAGGGCGTCCGCGCCGCGCCGCGCCTTTTGCAGCAGTGCGGCCGTGCGCATCTCCGTGAGCATGTCGAGCCGGTTGTTGCAGGGCGCGCCGTCCGCGCCGAGCGAGACGGAGATGCCGCGCTCAAGCATCTCGGCGACGTGGGCGATGCCTGAGCCGAGCTTGAGATTCGACGACGGGCAGTGGAGGACGTGCGTGCCCGAGCGCGCGAGTATGTCCAACTCATCGTCGTCGACGTGGACGCAGTGCGCGAGCGCGACGTGCGGCGCGGCGAGACCGACCGCGTCGAGGTAGGCGATGTTGCGCTGCCCGGTGGCGCGCTCGACCAGTTCTATCTCCGTCCGGTTCTCAGAGGCGTGGGTGTGTACCAGCACGCCTCGCTCGCGCGATAGGCGGGCGACGCGTTCCAACAACTCGCGCGAGCAACTGACGGCGAAGCGCGGCGCGAAGCAGTAGCGCACGCGGCTGTCGGCGCGCCCGTGCCACTCCGCGAGCAGCGCGAGCGATTCGCTGATCGAGTCTTCCGTCTCTTCGTGCAGCGCGGCGGGCACGCCCTCGCCCGCGTCCATCATGCACTTGCCGACGGTGGCGCGAAAGCCCGACTCCGCGACCACGCGGAAGACTTCGGCCGTGTGCCTGACCGTCTCCATCGTCAGCGCACAGGTCGTGCCGCCTTTAATCAGTTCCGCGACGCCGAGCCGCGCGGAGGCGCGCAGCGAAGCCGCGTCGTGCGCCGCTTCGAGCGGCCAGACGCGCTGTTTCAGCCAGTCTATGAGCGGCAGGTCGTCGGCCGCGCCGCGAAAGAGCGTCTGGCACAGGTGTATGTGCGTCTGCACGAAGCCGGGTAGGACGGCGCAGCCGCGCGCGTCTATCGTCTCGTCCGCGCGCTCGTTAATTTCGCCGACGGCGGCGATCCGGCCGGCGCGCACGAGCAGGTCGCCCGCGACGACCGTGTCGGCGTCGTCCACGGTGACGAGCGTGCCGCCTTTGATGAGGATTGTGCCGTCCATCGTGTCTGTTAGTGTGGCCGCGCAGGATTATGCGCGCGGGCCGGCGGGCTGTAAAGACACAAACTTAAGCCGCCAGCGGCCGAGCCGGCGCGTCGGAGCGCCCTCGGCCGCTGGCGGCTGTGTCTAAAACGATCCGGGCTGACTACTTCTTGCTGGTCGCGGCCGTGTCGGCCTTCGCGTCCGGCTTCTCTTCCGCCGTCTCGCGCACGGGGATGCCGAGCGCGACGCGCACCTCGTTCTCGATGCGCAGCCGCAGCGCCGTGTCGTCCTTCAGGGTCTGCTTGGAGTTCTCGCGCCCCTGGCCCAGACGCTCGCCCTTGTAAGAGAACCACGCGCCGCTCTTTTCGACGACCTTGTGCGTGACCGCGAGGTCGAGCACGTCGCCCTCGCGCGAGATGCCTTCGCCGTACATGATGTCGAACTCGCACTCGCGGAACGGCGGCGCGACCTTGTTCTTCACCACCTTGACCTTCGTGCGGTTGCCGACCACGCGGTCGCCGTCCTTGATCGCGCCGATGCGGCGGATGTCGAGCCGCAGGCTGGAGTAGAACTTCAGTGCGCGCCCGCCCGTCGTCGTCTCGGGCGAGCCGAACATGACGCCGATCTTCTCGCGTATCTGGTTGATGAAGATCAGGCTCGTGTTGGTCGAGGCGACAATCGCCGTCAGCTTGCGGAGCGCCTGCGACATGAGCCGGGCCTGCAAGCCGGGCAGGCTGTCGCCCATCTCGCCGTCCAACTCCGCGCGCGGCACGAGCGCCGCCACCGAGTCAATCACGATCACGTCCACGCCGTTCGAGCGCACCAGCGCCTCGGCGATTTCCAACGCCTGCTCGCCCGAATCGGGCTGCGAGATGAGTAGCTCGTCAATGTTGACGCCGAGTTTGCCGGCGTACTCCGCGTCCATCGCATGCTCGGCGTCTATGTAGGCGGCGACGCCGCCCGCCTTCTGCGCCTCGCTGACGATGTGCAGCGCCAGCGTCGTCTTGCCGGAGCTTTCCGGGCCGTAAATCTCGATGACGCGCCCGCGCGGGACGCCGCCGATGCCGATGGCCGCGTCGAGCGAGAGCGACGTGGTCGAGATCGACAACACGTCGGCGACCTCGCGCTCGCCCAGGCGCATGATCGAGCCTTTGCCGAATTTCTTTTCGATGTTCAGGAGCGCCGCTTCGACCGCCTTGCCGCGATCCGCGCCGAATTTTTCCGCCATTGCACCTATCACTTTCTTCGTCCTCTCTTCCTGTGTCGCTGTTCTCAAGACCGCCGGAGTGGCGAACCGGCGGGCAGTATAGCACAGACGGCGCAAGAATGGAACGCTGTTTCACACTTGCAACAACTTTTTTTCACCGTAAGGTGGTGAGGCTTGGCCCTGCTCTTTTGCGGACGCGCGCAGGATACGCTAAAACGGCCGCGCGCTCAACTCAAAACCGCGCCCGCTAGTCGGGCAGCAGCAACCGGGCGAAGCTGCCGATCTGTGCGACCAGATCGGGCGCGCTCGCCTGCCGCTCGATCTCGGCGACGAGCGCCGAGCCGACGACGGCCGCATCAGCGTAGCGCCAGACTTCGGCGACCTGCGCGCGCGTCGAGATGCCGAAGCCGACCGCGACGGGCAGATCGGTGAAAGCGCGGACGCGCCGCACAAGTTGCTCTGCCGCCGCGCTCATCTCATCGCGCGCGCCGGTCACGCCCGAGCGCGAGACGGCGTAGATGAAGCCGCTCGCGCGCCCCGCCACCAGCGCCAGACGCGCGTCCGTCGAGGTCGGCGCGACGAGGAAGATCAGATCAAGTTCGTGCCGCCTGAGCGTCGCCGCAAACTCTTCCGCCTCCTCCGGCGCGAGGTCGGTCACGAGCATGCCGTCCACGCCCGCGCGCCGCGCCTCGGCGCACAGCCGCTCGTGGCCGAACTGCAACAGCGGATTGTAGTAGCTGAAGAGGATGACGGGCACATCCGTCTCGCGCCGCGCGTCCGCGACGACCGCGAGTACGTCCGCGACGCCGACGTTGTGGCGCAAGGCCCGCTCCGACGCGCGCTGGATAACGGGGCCGTCCGCCATCGGGTCGCTGAACGGCACGCCCAACTCGATCACGTCCGCGCCCGCGCGTGCCAGTTCGACCATGAGGGCGCGCGTTGTCTCAAGGTCGGGGTCGCCCGCCGTGATGAACGGGATGAAGCCGCGCCGGCCGGCCCGGCTGCGACGCGCGAAGGTCTCTGCGATGCGGCTCAAGCCGGCTCTCCGCGCCGCGCCCCTTCGATGTCGGCGACGGTCTGCACGTCCTTGTCGCCGCGCCCGGAGAGGTTGACGACGACGAGTTGATCCTGCGCCATCTCGCGCGCCACTCGCAGCGCGTGCGCGACGGCGTGCGCCGATTCGAGCGCGGGGATGATGCCTTCAAGCTCCGCGAGCGTGTGGAAGGCGGCGAGCGATTCCTCGTCCGAGACGGAGACGTATTCGACGCGCCCCGCGTCGTGCAGGAAGGCGTGTTCGGGGCCAATCGAAGGATAGTCGAGACCGGCGGAGATTGAATGCGTCGCAGCGATCTGCCCGCGCTCGTCTTGCAGCACGTAGCTGAGCGTGCCTTGCAGCACGCCGGGTCGCCCGCCGCCCGCCATGTTAAAGCGCGCCGCGTGCTCGCCAAGACTCTCCCCGCGTCCGCCCGCCTCGACGCCGATCATGCGCACGCCCTTGTCCGCGAGGAATGGGTGGAACAGACCAATCGAATTTGAGCCGCCGCCCACACAGGCGACGAGCGCGTCGGGCAGCCGCCCTTCCCTTTCCAGAATCTGCGCGCGCGCCTCGCGCCCGATGACGCTCTGGAAATCGCGCACCATCATGGGGTACGGGTGCGGCCCCAGGGCGCTGCCGAGCAGATAATAAGTATCTGCCACGTTCGTCACCCAATCGCGTAGCGCCTCGTTGATCGCGTCCTTGAGCGTGCGCGCGCCGGCTTCGACCTCGCACACCTCCGCGCCGAGCAGTTGCATGCGGAAGACGTTGAGCCGCTGCCGTCGCACGTCCTCCGCGCCCATGTAAACGACGCATTGCAGCCCGAAGAGGGCGCACACGGTGGCGGCGGCGACGCCGTGCTGCCCCGCGCCCGTCTCCGCGATGACGCGCCGCTTGCCCATGCGCCGCGCGAGCAAGACCTGCCCGAGCGCGTTATTGATCTTGTGCGAGCCGGTATGCGAGAGGTCTTCGCGCTTGAGGAAGAGGCGCGCGCCGCCCGCGTGCGCGGTCAGACGCGCGGCGTGGCAGAGCGGCGTCGGGCGACCCGAATAGTCCTTGAGCAGTTGGGCGAACTCGGTCTGGAAAGACTCGTCCGCGCGCGCCGCGTCGTAGGCCGCGGTCAACTCTTCGAGCGGGGCCATCAACGTCTCCGGCACGAAGCGACCGCCGTAAGACCCCCAGTACCCGCGCTCGTCGGGCTGATTGCTCTGTGTGTCCGCCATGCGCCGCGATTATAACACCCGGCTCAGGCGGCGCTGAGCGGCGGCGCGGCCGTGACGCAGTTGCGCCCCGCGTCCTTCGCGCGGTAGAGCGCGGCGTCGCTGGCGGCGTAGAGGGCGCGCTCGGCTGTAGCGTGCGCGGGGCAGACGGCGACGCCGATGCTGATCGTAACCGCGCCGACCTGTTCGACGGCGACCCCGGCGACGGACTGTCGCAGCCGCTCCGCCGCGCGCAGCGCACTCGCCTCGTTCGCGTTCGCCAGCAGCAGCGCGAACTCTTCGCCGCCGAGCCGCGCCGCCGTGTCGTTGTCGCGCGAGAGCGAGACGAGCGCGGCGGCGACGTGGCGGATGGCCACGTCGCCCGCCGAGTGGCCGTGCGCGTCGTTGATCTGCTTCATGTGGTCTATGTCCACGAGCAGTAGCGCGCAAGGGACGCGGTAGCGCCGCCAGCGTTCCAACTCGTTGCCGAGCGCGGTGCGGAAGCGGCGGCGGTTCGCCAGGCCCGTCAGGAAATCGCGGTCGGCTTCGGCGTGCAGCCGATCAATCTCCTGTTTGAGACTGACGAGCTGCGCCGTGCGCGCGACGAGCAGCGCCAACTCCTGCGGGACTTGCACGTAGTCGTGCGCGCCGCTCAGCAGCGCGTGCTCGCGCCGCGCCACAGTCCCCTCGGCCGCGCCGACGAAGATGAAGGGCACGCCCTCCTGCGCCTGCACCAGCAGCCGCGCGAACTCGGCCGCGCTGACGCCGGCCAGTTCTGCGTCAATCACGACGACGTGCGGGCGCGTGTTGCGCAGCCGCACCATCGCCGCCACGCCGCCCGCGACGCCGACGACGGCAAAGCCTGCTTGCTCAAGCGCGGCCTGATAGTCTGCGGCCGGCGCGTCCGTGACCAGCAGCACCCGCCCCTGATCGCGGCCCGTCGTCTGTTGCTTGCCACTGGCTTGCGCGGGTGCGCTCATCTGCTCAAACTTGAGTTAGCTCTGCGCCTGCGTGTGCGGACGGAAACAATTAAGGTGAGGGGCTGGCTTAAAGGGGACTCGCGCTCCGGTCGGCGCGCGGCCTTCAGCCGTGGCGGCGCGCGGATTTCAAACAGGTCGTAAGCATACCCGATCAGGGCGGGCGGGCGTCAAGCTAATTTCCTCCGTGTCCTCTGTGCCTCTGTGGTGAATCTCACCGGCCCATACAAGCTAGTCCAAGTTTGCACCACTATTCCCTGCCCAGCTGATTAAACGATGAACCTTCGCCCTCTTCTCGCCGCGTCGCCGCGCGCACGGCGGCGACAAAGGCGCGCAGCTTCGGCAAATCTTTTCTGCCGGGCGCGGCTTCGACGCCGCTGCACACGTCAACCGCATAAGGGCGCACGACCGCGATCCCAGCGCCGACGTTCTCCGCGTTGAGTCCGCCCGCGAGGAACAGGCGCGGCACAAGCTCGCGCGTGCGCCGCGCTAGCGACCAGTCAAAGACCTGCCCCGTGCCGCCGTGCGCCCGCGGGCTGAAGGCGTCGAGTAGGATCGCGTGCGCGGCGTAGCGCGTCGCCGCCTCCGGCGTGAACCGCGCGCCGACGCGCAGCGCCTTGATCACCGTCCTGTCCGCCAGTGCCGCGCAGTAGGCGGCCGACTCGTCGCCGTGTAACTGCACCGCCGCGACGCCCGCCTCGTCCGCCGCGCGCGCGACCTGCGCCGGCTCGGCCTCGTCCACGAACACGCCGACGGTCAGCACAGACGCCCGCAGCCGCTCGATGATCGCCCGCGCCGCCGCGGGCGCGACGTAGCGCGGGCTGCGCGGGTAGAAGTTGAAGCCGAGCGCGCCCGCCCCCGCCGCGCACGCCGCCTCCGCGTCCGCCAGATTCGTGATGCCGCAGATTTTGATCAAGACCATGAAATGTCAAAGCTCAACCATGCAAACCGTGTAAAGCTCGCAACGCCGCGGCCGGCTCGTCGGCGCGCATCAACGTCTCGCCGACGAGGAAGCCGGCGAAGCCTTGCGCGCGCAGCCAGCGCAGGTCGGCGTTGGTGCTGAGACCGCTTTCGCTGACGAAGAGGGCGTCCGTCAGTCGCGCCGCGATCAACTCGACCGAGGTTTCGACGTTGACCGCGAACGTGCGCAGGTCGCGGTTGTTGACGCCGACGATGCGCGCGCCGCAGGCTTCGGCGCGGCGCAACTCGGCGAGCGTGTGGACTTCGACGAGCGCGTCCATGCCCAGTTCGTCTTCGGCGAGGCGGCGCAGGCTCAGTAGCGTCTCGTCGTCGAGCGCGGCGACGATCAGCAGCAGCGCGTCCGCGCCGGCCGCCGCCGATTCATAAACCTGCCACTCGCCGACGATGAAATCCTTGCGCAGCACGGGCAGCGCGCACGCCGCACGGACGGCGCGCAGGTCTGCGAGCGAGCCGAGAAAGTAGTCCTCTTCGGTCAACACGGAGACGGCCGCAGCGCCGCCTGCCTGGTAAGCGCGCGCGATCTCGCCGGGTTCAAGCCCGCGGCGCAGGTCGCCCTTCGACGGCGAGGCGCGTTTGATCTCGGCGATGACGTTGAGTTGATCCGCACGCGCGAGCGCGGAGCGCAGAGCGTGCGCGTTGGCCGTGCGCCGTGCTGTGACGGCGGCCGCGCGCACGTCCGCGAGCGGACGCTCCGCCATCGCGCGGGCGAGGCGCGAACGCTTGGCGGCGATGATCTTGTCGAGGAAGTCCTGGCCGTCGCTCACGAATTCGTGCCCTCGATGAGTTGTTCAAGCTTGGCGAGTGCCGCGCCGCCGTCAATGCTCTCAGCGGCGAGTCGGGTCGCGGCCGGTAGCGTCTCCGCCGCGCCGCCGACATAGAGGGCCGCGGCGGCGTTCGCCAGGACGAGCGCGCGGGCCGCGTCGCGCCGCTCACCGGCGAGGACGGCGCGGACGATGCGCGCGTTCTGTTCCGCGTCGCCGCCGCGCAACTCCGCGAGCGGGGCGCGCGGCAACTCGAAATCTTCCGGCGCGACTTCGAGCGTGCGCACCTCGCCGCCGTGCGCTTCGGCGACGAGCGTGCTGTCGCTGACGGTCACTTCGTCCAAACCGTCGCGCCCGTGCACGACCCACGCGCGCTCCGTGCCGAGCGCGGCGAGCGTGCGCGCCAGCGGCTCGACCAGCGCCGCGTGCCAGACGCCGATCAACTGGCGCGGCGCGCCCGCCGGGTTCGTCAGCGGGCCGAGCAAGTTGAAGGTCGTGTGCACGCCCAACTCGCGCCGGACGCCCGCCACGCGCGCCGTCGCCCCGTGATAGAGCGGCGCAAACATGAAGCAGATGCCGATCTCGTTCAGACATTTCTCCGACACTGCGGGCGCGGCGTCAACGCGGACGCCCAAAGCGGCGAGCACGTCGGCGCTGCCCGAACGACTGGTCGCCGCGCGGCTGCCGTGCTTGGCGACGGGCAGCCCCGCGCCCGCGACGACGAACGCGGCGGCGGTCGAGACGTTGAACGTCTTCGCGCGGCTTGAGCCTGTGCCCGCCGTGTCAATGAACCTCGTGTGTCGCGCCCGCAGCCGCACCGCGCGCGCGCGCATCGCCGTCGCCATGCCGGCGAGTTCCTCCACCGTCTCGCCCTTCACGGCGAGCGCGACGAGCGCGGCGGCGATCTGTGCGTCCGTCGCCGCGCCGTCGAGCAGTGCGTCGAGCAGCGCGTTCGCCTCCTCACGCGTCAGATGCTCGCCGCGCATCAGGCGCAGGAGCAGACCACGCAAGCCCACGCCGACGGGCGGCTCATCGTGCCGCGCCGGGGTCGGCAGCAGCCACGCGGGACGAGGGGTGTTTGTGTCGTTAGACATGTGAGCAGTAAGCAGTGAGCAGTGAGCAGTTTGGTTTGACTGCTCACTGCTCACTGCTCACTATCTAGAAAATTCGTGAGCAGTCTCTTCCCTTCCGGCGTCAGAATTGATTCGGGATGAAACTGCACGCCCTCGACTGCGAGCGTCCGGTGGCGCAGGGCCATGACGAGCCCGTCGGGTGTTGTCGCGGAGACTTCGAGACAGTCGGGCACGGACGCGCGTTCGACGATCAGCGAGTGGTAACGACCGGCCTTGAAGCCTTGCGGCAGCCCGCGAAAGATCGTGCGCCCGTCGTGCGTGATCTCGGCGGGCTTGCCATGCACGGGCGCGGGCGCGCGCACGACCCGCCCGCCGAAGACCTGCCCGATAGCCTGATGCCCCAGGCACACGCCGAAGACGGGCACGCGCCCCGCGAAATGTTCGATGGCCGCGAGCGTCACGCCCGCCTCCGCAGGCGTGCCTGGCCCCGGCGAGATTAAGATTTTATCCGGCCGCGCCGCCTCGATCTCTGCGACCGTTACCTCATCGTTCCGGCGCACCAGCATCTCCGCACCCAACTCGCCGAGATACTGCACGAGGTTGTACGTGAACGAATCGTAGTTGTCTATGACGAAAAGCATAAAAGCTGCCCGTGGTCAGTTGCCCATTGTCCGTTGTTCTTCATGCGGCCGTTGACCGTTTCATCTTCGGCGTTCAACCCGCGCGACGAAAGCGACGGACAACTGACCACGGACGACGGACAAATCAGAGTCCACGCTCGGCCAGCTCGACGGCGCGGAGCAGCGCGCCGGCCTTGTTCATCGTCTCTTCGTATTCGCGCGCGGGGACGGAGTCGGCGACGATGCCTGCGCCTGTCTGCACCTCGGCTTGGCCGTCTCTCAGCATCATGGTGCGAATGGCGATGCAGGAGTCGAGGTTGCCGGCGTAGTCGAGATAGAGGATCGAGCCACCGTAGATGCCGCGCGGGTCGGGTTCGAGCGCGCGGATGATCTGCATGGCGCGCACCTTCGGCGCACCCGTGAGCGTGCCCGCCGGAAAACACGACGCCAGCGCATCGAACCGATCTGCGTCGGCGCGCAGGCGGGCACGCAACGCCGTCACCAGGTGCTGCACGTGCGAATAACGCTCGACCGTCATCAACTCCTGCACCTCGACCGAGCCGAACGCGGCGACGCGCCCCAGGTCGTTGCGCCCCAGATCGACGAGCATCAGGTGTTCGGCCACCTCCTTTTCGTCGGCGCACATCTCCGCGCCGAGCCGTGCGTCCTCCGCCTCGTCCGCGCCGCGCGGGCGCGTGCCGGCGATGGGGCGGTATTCAAGCTCCGCGCCGCGACAGCGCACCAGCATTTCGGGCGACGCGCCGACCACAGACTCCGCGCCGAGCCGCAGGAAGAACATGTATGGCGACGGGTTCGTCGCGCGCAGCGCGCGGTAGATGTCGAGCGGCGGCGCGCTCACCTCGGTCGTCAGCCGCTGCGACAGCACGACCTGATAACAGTCGCCCGCCGCGATGTGCTCCTTGCCCCGTGCGACCGCGCGCTCGAACTCCGCGCGCGACCAGTTCGACTTGAACTGCGGCGCGCCTACTTCGCCGCGCTGATTCGCGCGCGTCCGGCGCGCGTGCGCGTGCGCCTCGTGCTGCGGCGGCGCGCCCGCGCGCAACAGCAACTCGATCCGCTCGGTCTCCGCAACGGCCTGCTCGTACAGCTCGCGCAGACGCGTGCGACTGCCGCCCGCTTCTTCCGTGTGAACGACGGAGGTGATCTCGATCTGCTGGCGCACGCGGTCGAAGGCGAGCAGGGTGCGGTAGAACATGAAGACCGCGTCGTCGCCGTGGCGGACGACCGCGCCGTCGTCGAGCACAGGCTCGAACCAGCGCACCGCGTCGTAAGCGAGATAGCCGACCGCGCCGCCCGCGAAGGGCGCGAGTTGCGGGCGCGCGGCCAACCGGCGTGCGCGAAAGTGCTGGCGCAGATAAGCGATGACGTTAGTGCCCGTAAGCCGTTCGGTCGTGTCGCCGCGCTCGACGATTGTGTCCGCCCCGCGTCCGCGCACGACCATCTCGGGTCGGCCACCGAGGAACGAATAACGCGCGACGCGCTCGCCGCCCTCGACCGATTCGAGCAGGAACGCATACGGCGACGCCTCCGCCACGCGCAGGAATGCGCCGACCGGCGTCTGCAAATCCGCCAGCACCGAGCGCACCACCGGCACGACGTTGCCGCGCGCCATCTCGCGCTCGAACTCGTCAAAGGATGCGGGCTGTAAGCTAAGCATCGGAGACAATGAAACGCGCGCTAAGCTGTCTGTCTAAATGAAATCTGAGTGTGACTCGTCGCCGCAGCGCGGCGACTGATTTTAGCCCGGCGTTTCAACGCCGGGAATACAGCGCCGACCTGAATGGCATCGCATCAGCTTGATATGGCTACCCGGTTCATCCGTCGCTAACGCGACGTGGTGTCCTGCTCGCGCTTCGTCCCGGCGTTGAAACGCCGGGCTAAAATCATCGTGCCGCTCACGCGGCGGATTTGCGCGCAGACTTAGTTTACCCTTCCGGCCCGACCAGTCTGCTCGCGGCGAGCCAGTGGCCGCCGTCCACGACGAGGATCGCGCCGCTGATGAAACTCGCAGCGTCAGAGCAAAGGAACAGCGCGGCGTGCTCGATGTCGCGGATGCGCCCCATGCGGCGCAGGGGGATGCGGTGGCGCAGCTTGTCTTTGAGCGCGGGCGGGAGCAGCCGCTTCATGCCCTCCGTGTCTTCGATGGGGCCGGGCGCGACGGCGTTGACGCGTATCCCGTAGCCGCCCCACTCGACGGCGAGCGTGCGCGTCAGCGAGTCAACGCCCGCCTTCGCGGCGGCCGCGTGCGCCTGCATCGGCGTGCCGAGGAGTTGCAGCGTCGCGCTGATGTTGAGGACTGCGCCGCCGCGCTTTTTCAGTTCATCGAACGCGGCGCGGCAGACGTTGAACGTGCCTTTGAGGTCTATGTCCACGACCGTGCCGAAGCCGTTGGGCGACAACTCTTCGGCGCGGCAGAGGAAGTTGCCCGCCGCGCCGTTGACCACGATGTCGAGCCGGCCGAACTGCTCGACGGTGGCGGCGACGGCACGCTCGACCTCTTCGTAGGCGCGCACGTCCGCCGCGAACGCGAGCGCCGCGCCGCCGCCCGCGCGAATCCGCTCGGCGGCCGGCTCAAGATGTTCACGCTTGCGGCTAACGAGCGCGACCCGTGCGCCCGCCTCCGCGAGCGCACGCGCCACGCCGCCAGTGATCCCTGTGCCCCCGCCGGTCACGAGCGCGACGCGGCCGGCGAGCAGGTTGTCTGTGAAGATTTGTTCCGTCATGTTGTTTGCTTAACGTCTGTTGTTGAATAGAGCGATAGATCATTTCAACAGAGAGACATGGAGGTTACACAGAGAACACAGAGCGCAATTCCTCTCTATGCCCTCTGTGCCTGCTCTGTGTCTCTGTGTTGAAACGGCCTTCCGCCACACGCAACACAACCTGCTGCCACTCATGCGACCGCCAGCGCCTCCTGCAACGTGAACCGGCCCTCGTACAGCGCTTTGCCCACGATCACGCTGTCTATGCCGCACGCGCTCGCCGCGCGCAGCCGCGCCAGGTCGGCCAGCGCCGCGACACCGCCCGACGCCGTCACGCGCAAGCCCGACGCCCGCGCGATGGCGCACGTCTGTTCGACGTTCACGCCGCCGAGCATGCCGTCGCGCGCCACGTCCGTATAGACGATCCGATCCACGCCCGCGTCCGCCACGCGCCGCGCCAGCTCCGTCGCGGACAGCGCCGCCTGCCGCTCCCACCCGCGCGTCAGCACCCGCCCCTCGCGCGCGTCTATGCCGACGCAGATGCGGAAGCCGAACAGTTGCACGAAGGTCTGCAACGTCTCCGGCGATTCGGCGGCGAGCGTGCCGATGACAACCTGTGCCGCGCCGTACTCGATCAACTGCTGCACGTCCGCGACGCTACGCAGGCCGCCGCCGAACTGCACCGGAATCTCCACCGCGCGCATGAGCCGCCGCGCCACCTTGCGGTTGCGCGCGTTCCTGTCGGCGAACGCGCCGTCCAGATCGACCAGGTGCAGCATGCGCGCGCCCGCGTCCTCGAACCCGCGCGCGACGCCGACCGGGTCGCCGTCGTACACCTTGACCTCCTCCTTGCGCCCCTGCGTCAGCCGCACACACCGGCCGTCCCTGAGATCGATGGCGGGGATGATCAGCATAAAAGCAGTGACGAGTGACGAGTGACAAGTGACGAGCAAGACAAGATTTTTAACTCGCCACTCGTCACTTGTCACTCGTCACTGCTTTAAGGTTTCTTCGCCGGCACGGTGACGGGCTTGCCGTCGTCGGCGCGCGGCTCAGCGCCGGCCTCCTGGTTGATTTGTTCGAGGCCGAGTTGGGCGTCTTCGTTGTCGGGGTTGAAGCGGAGCGCGTTCTGGTAGTCGCGCAGGGCTTCGTCGGCGCGGCGGGCGGCGCGCAGGGCGTCGCCGCGCCGGACGTAGGCGGCGGCGAGCGCGGTGCGCGCTGCGTCGTCGTCCGGGTTCTTCTCGGCCTCGGCTTCGAGCCGCGCGATCTCCGCGTCGAGTTGCCCGCTCTCAAACGCCTGCGCGTTCGCGCCCGGCGCGCTGTTGTTGGCCGCGCTCGTGGCCGAGGAGTTCGTGCCGTTCGCGTTGCCGACTGCGCGTGCGCTGTTCTGCGCCGGGCCGCGTCCGCATGCGGACAGCGCCAGCGCGAACGCGCACATGAGTATGAAACCCAACCCTCGGATCATGATCACCTTTACCAGACTAAAAACTGCCCGCAGGGCACGCGCCCTGACTTGTCACCTGTCACCCGTCACCTGTCACGGCTTTTCTTAGCTGCCGGAGATGAACGGGCGGGACTGCACGATGTAAACCTGATCGCGCATGACGACCCATTCGATGTCCTGCTCGTGCCCGCCGAAGACCTGTTTGATAAGCGAGGCGGCGCGCGCCAGCCGCCGCACCATCTCGTCGCTTAAGACGACGCGCTCGCCCGTGATCGGAATCTCTTTAACGCCGCCGCGCTCGTCGAAGGTTAAGAGACTGTCCTCAGCCGAGCGCGTCAACACGCGCACGGCCTGCGCGCGCGGGTTGTAGATGATCTGCTCGGCGATCTTCTTGCCCTCGACCACCTTGATGCCTAAGCCCCGCTTGGCGCTGATGTAGATCGCGCCGCGGTTGTCTGTGTCGTAAGGGTCGGTCGTGATCATCACGCCCGCGCTATCGGCGTTGACCCCCTCCTGTATGAGCACGCCCATGAAGACTTTTGAGTGGTCTATACCGGCGCGCTCGCGCGCCTCGTAAGCCTCGAAGTTCCAGAGCGACGCCCAGACCGTCTTGATCGCCTCGATCAACTCTTTGTCGCCTTTGACGTTCGGCACGGTCGTGTAGAGACCCGCGCCGTTGAAGTTCGGCAAGTCCTCCGCGTTCGACGAGCTGCGCACGAACAAGCCCTTGCCCGCGAACTCCGCGTGCGCGCGGCGGAGCACTTCGGCCTGAAGCGCGTCGCTCACCGTCCCCTGCTGCATGCGCTCGCGCATCCTGGTCAGGTAGTCGCGCCGGTAGGCGGGATCGTGGACGAACTTCTGATCGTTCAGCATCTCGTAGAGCGCGGCTTCGAGCTTGTTCTCTTTGACGAACTGGTCGTAGTAGTGCAGCGGGACGGAGAAGCCCGCGGGGACGACGATGCCGGGCAGGCGGGCGTGCGCGACTTCGCCGAGGTTGGCGGACTTCGCGCCGTAAGCGTCAACCATGCGCGCGCGTTGCTCGCTCAAGGCGGCGAGGCGCGTCACGGCGAGGTTGGCGCGCGGTTGCATCAGGTCGTGCCGCTCGTAGAGCCGCTTCTGGTACTCTTTGATCTGATCGAGGTCGGCGCGTTTGAGCTCGTAGCCGCCGGGCTTCGTCTCGAATGAGACCCACCAGGTGTCGTACTGCTTGAACAGGTCGGCCGCGTTCTTGATGTAGGCGTTCGGCACGCCCCAGCTTTTGGCGAGCAGGTTGATGTGCGAGAGCGGCGTCGAGGGCTTGGTCGTGATGATGCCGGCGACAGGCGGCAGGTTCACGGGCACTTCGTCGAGCACGAGGATTTCGTTGTAGCCGATCTCCACGTGCTCGTCCAGCTTCGGGATGATGTGTATGCGGCCGAGGCCGCGCGCCAGGTTGAGCGGCTGGTACTCCTGCTCTTTGGCGATGTCGCTCTGCGTGACGCGCTCAAGCCCCGCGACGGCCGCTGCTGCTTCCTCCTGCCGCGAAGAGTTGGGCTTGAAGGCGACGGGCGCGAAGAAGGTTTGTTTGATGACGTTCGCCGCCAACTCGATCTGGTCGGCGGGGATCATGTCGCCCTCCCAGAACTCGAAGGCGAAGCGTTTGACGGGCGTCTGGTAGGCGAGCGTGCCCATGATGAAGCGGCGGTTGGGCTTCAGGTAGTTGTTCTCGAAAAACTCCTGCCCGCGTTCAAGCGAGAGGTACGTGCCGTTAACGAAATCCTTGTGGAAGCGATAACGCTTCGAGTTGACGTAATAGATTCTGTTCTTGTCGCGGCGATCAATCACGAAGAGGACGTGCGGCAACGCGTAGCCCGTGTCCGCGTTGAGGCGCGCCAAACTGTCAAACTCCGCCTGCGAACGGAGTGCCGGCAGGCTGCGCACGTCGTTTTTAGCCTGGTCGGCGCGCACGCCGGCCGCCGGCATGAGGGAGAGGGCGAGCAGACAAACAAGCAAGCTTCTGTTCCATTGATACCGCATAACTCTACTCCAACAACGCGCCGTCGGCCTCTGTTCGACCGCAACCGTATTCTACCAAATCCCACGGGCGCACACCCTGTGCGCATCCGGCGCGCTCGTGCACTCGCGCCGCCGTTTCGGTTAAGCTAACCTTACGCGCCCGGCGCGACGCCCGTCAACGCAAGCTTATGAAGACCACGCCACCCGCCCGCTTTGCCCACGCGCTCGAACGCCACGCGCCGCAATATGAGTTGGAACTTGCGCCCGCTGCGGTCAGGCATCTCACCAACTATTACCGGCTCGTCAACACGTGGAGCGCGCGCCTGCACCTCGTCGCGCCCTGCACGCCTGAGGCGTTCGCCGCGCGCCACGTGCTCGAATCGCTCGCGGCTTTACACTTCATGCCGACGGGCGCGCGCTTCATAGATGTCGGCGCGGGCGCTGGCCTGCCGTCACTGCCCTGCCTGCTCGCGCGCGCCGATCTGGGCGCGACGCTCGTCGAAGCTTCCACGAAGAAAGTGATCTTTTTACTTGAGGCGATCAGCCAACTCGGTCTACGCGGCCGGGCGGAGGTGCGCGCGGAAAGGTTTGAACGGACGAGCGCGCCGCCCGCCGGGTTCGTGACGTGTCGCGCGCTCGAACGCTTCACGGAGCTACTGCCGCAACTCGTCGCATGGTCGCCGCCCGCGAGCACGCTGCTGTTGTTCGGCGGGCCGGCGCTGGCGGAGAAGATTGAGGGCCTCGATTTGCCGTGTCAGATGGTGATCATGCCGGAGTCGGATCAAAGGTTTCTGTTCGTCGTAGAACGCACTTAGCGGCTGCGCTGCCCGATGTGCGGAGGGGCTTCTGCCTTTCCGCCCGCTTGCGCCTTCAATCTTGGTGAGGCTGCGCCTCACCGCGCGAGGCGTAGCCTCGTTGGGGGTTGGAAAACAGACCGGCCGGAAAGCCGTAGGCTTTCCGCACATCAGGGCGGCGCAACCGCAAAATACATTGCAAGTAGAAAGCGGTGAGCCATACGCATGGCTCACCGCTTTCTGTTTAGACCTAAATCTTTTCGCTTCTTCAGCGCACGACGTTGATGCCGATCAACTGCTGGCCTTCGATGACGAACTCGGCGGCCGGCAACTCCTCTTCGTAGATGGGCGAGAGTTGCGTGGCGGTGAAGCCGCCGGACGTGCGGTCACTGTTCAAGGTGGCGACGACGGAGGGCGGGAGGTTCGGCAACTCGTCCGTGCCGATGACCGCGCCGGGCGTGATGCGGAACAGTTTGACGTAGAGCCGGTCGTTCTTCTTGATCTTGTTGATCGCGCTGACGAGTTGCCCCAGGTCTTTCGGCACGAAGGCTTGCGCGGCCGACGCCTGTTGCAGGGCGCTGCCGTCGCCGACGAAGAGGACGAGTTGGCCGGGCGGCACGTCCGCCGGAATCTTGACGGGGATGCGCTGGACGAACTGCCGGCCGGAATCGGTGCGGACGTAAGCCTGCACTTCGACGGTCTCGCCGCGGCCGACTTCGGTGCGGTCGAGCGCGATGCGGTCAAGCGTGCCGGCGCGGCGGTCGTCGGTCGAGGTGATGTCGAGCGTGATGGGGCCGAGTTCCACGTTGTCGAAGCCGCTCGTCAGGAGCGCGGCGACGGGCGTGGCGACCGCGCCGGACGCCTGGATGCCGGCGTTCTGCGACGAGAAGCGGCGCTCAAGCAGCACGGGCGGCTGGCCCACGACGTTGATCTGCCCGCGCACGCTGATGGTCGAATCGCCGAGGCTGCGCTCGCTCGACTGAATCGTGCTGAAGAGCGTGATGTTCAAAAGGAGCGGCGTCAGGAATTGATCGTTGGCGATCTCGTAGGTGTACCGCTCCGTGCGGTCGCGGCTCGTGTGCAGGTTGATGGTCACGGGGATCATCTTCGGCGACTGGCCCAACCGGCCGTAGATGCCGGTGGCGCGATCCTGCGAGATCGAGCCGACCATCTGACTGGGCGACGCGAGCTTGAACGAGTTGTTGACGTTCGGGATGACGGTGACGACCGACGACTCGGTCATGGGCATGTCGGACGCGCCGAGACCGAGGAACGGGTGGCCGAAGGCGTAGATGCGTTCGCCGTCGCGGAACGTGACCGTGCCCGAAGCGGCGAGCGAATAGTCGCCGCGCACGAGTTGGACGCTGACGGACGTGCCGGGCGTGAGCGTCTGCTCGGTCGCCTTGGCGAGCGGCGTGATGGCGGCCGCGCCGCCGATGCCGGCGACGGGCAGCAGGCCGTTGGCTTGGAGTTGCGGCGCGAACTGCGCGAGCGCGTCCTGCGAGATGCCGCTGAAGACGACGGGCGTGGCGATAGGCGCGATCTGTTGGCCGAGCAGCCCGATGAGCGGCGAGCCGCCGGAGACGGACGCGACGAGCGGCCCGCCTGTGAACGCGGGCTTGGGCCAGTTCAGTTGCAGGTCGGTCGCGGCGAGCTTGGCGAACGAGACGGTGTGCGGCTCGTGCGGGCGGTCGGACGTTGTGCCGGTCTGTTGGGCGAAGATGTCGATCATCTGCTTGATCGGCGTGATGCCGCAGATCGGCTCTTTGGCGAAGGGGAAGCTGAAGGCGATTGCGCCGACGAGTTTGCCGTCGATGAAGACGGGCGAGCCGGACATGCCGGCGAAGACGCCCGTGCGCGCGACGTTCGCGCCTGAGAGCCGCGCGATGATCGCTGCCTGGCGCGGCCCCGGAAAGCCTTGCAGCACGCCCAACACTTCGACGCCGAACTCCTCCGGCTCCGTGCCCGTGAAGACCGTGCGGGCTGTGCCCTTCAGACCGGGGCGCACGTCTTCGAGCGCGAACAGGCGCGCGTCCTGGTTCGGCGCGGGCGTCGTTACCTTTTGTGCCCGTGTGGTGCTTGCGGGGATGAGTAGGGCCAGCGTCAGAGCCAGCGTCGCTGCGAAAGTTCTTTTCATTGATGCACCCTGGAAAACCGCCGGGGGAGGCTTTAGCCGTGCTGCCGTGCGCCCATCTCGGTCGGCCGCTCGCGGCCGGAGACGACGGCGCAGGCCCGCGTCCAAACTATACTTGCCGTTTTCTCCGACGGTCAAGCAACAATAATCGCCGCGCCTTGCTCGTCGTTAGTTGCTCGCGGCGGCGGGCCGGTTGTTCGCCGGGCGCGACAATACGCCGGGCGGGTTGCCCTTTTACAGTCTTCTTGCCGCTTGCGCGCGCCGCGTGCTAACGTGCCGGGCAGTCGTTGGGCGATCATGTCTGAGATTGAAGGGTTCATCCTGGCGGGCGGCGCGTCGAGCCGGATGGGGCGCGATAAGGCGCGGCTGCGGCTGGGCGGCGAGACCTTTGTGGCGCGCATCGCCCGCGCGCTCGGCACAATTGCGGCGCGCGTGAGCGTGGTCAGTTCGCGCCCCGACGGCGCGGAGTTCCGCCTGCCGGTCGTGACGGACATCTACGCCGGGCGCGGCCCGCTCGGCGGGCTGCACGCGGCGCTCAACGCCTGCCGCGCGCCGTGGGCGGCCGTGGTCTCGTGCGATCTGCCGTTCGTCAGCGGCGCACTGTGGACGCGGCTGGCGCGGCTCTGCGCGGACGGGTTCGACGCCGTTGCGCCCTTGCAGGCGGACGGGCAGGTGCAGCCGCTCTGCGCCCTCTACGCCCGCGCCGCCTGTCTTGCGCGCGCCGCGGAGTTGCTGCGCACCGGCGAGTCGCGCCCGCGCATGCTGCTCGCGCAAGTCCGCACGCGCCTGGTCGCGCCGGACGAGTTGGCCGATCTCACTGACGCCGAGCTATTACTCATGAACATCAACACCCCGACAGACTACAGGAAAGCAGGGATGAGGGATGAGGGATGAGGGATGAATAAGACTCAAGCGAGTTACGCGGTTCTATTCATCCCTCATCCCTCATCCCTCATCCCTTAGTTGTTGTTCTCGATGCTGAGAAGACGCAGGGCCGGACGAAAATTGCTGGGGGCGCTGTTGCCCATTGCGGCGCTGCTGGTGCTGGGTCTGTGCGGCTGGGTCTGGTGGGTGGTGTCGGCGGCGGCGCATCCGCCGCAACATCCTTACCTCGTGACGCCGGACAAGTACTTCGTGCCGATCAAGGCGACGGACGAACGCTGGCCTAACGAGGACGGGACGGAGGCGCGCGGCTGGCTGCTGCGCGGCGCGGAGGGCGCACCCGCCGTCGTGCTGCTGCACGGCTACGGCGCGGATCGCTCCTGGCTCTTGAACCTCGGCGTCAAGATTAACGAGGCGACCAACTACACGGTGCTCTGGCCCGACCTGCGCGGGCACGGCGAGCAGGCGCTCGTCGGCAGCACCACGTTCGGCACGCGCGAGGGCGCGGACGTGCGCGCCGCGGTCGCCTTCCTGCGCACGCTGAAGAGTCCGCAAGGGCGTGCGCTCGTCGGCCCGCGCGTTGGCCTCTACGGCGTCGAGTTGGGCGCATACGCCGCGCTGCTCTACAGCGCCGAGGCCGCGCCGGACGCGCGTCCGCAGGCACTCGTGCTCGACTCCGTGCCCGCCGACCCGGACACGCTCCTCTACGCCGTCGTCCAGGAGCGCACCGGGCTAACCAGCCCGCTCGCCCACGCCCTCACGCGCTACGGCGCGCGCTGCTATTTCCTCGGCCGCTACGAGAACAGGGCGGCGTGCACGCTCGCGTCGTCGTTTAGCGGCCCGCACGTGCTGGTGCTGACCGGCCCCGACGCTGGCTACCTGCGCGATTCGACCGTAAAGCTAGCCGACTGTTTCCCCATCGAAGCCGACGTAGAACTGATCAGCGACCTGCCACTGACCGGGCGCAACGCCGCCGCCGCACCCGGCGAGAAAGGTGAAGCCTACGACCGCCGCGTGATCGACTTCTTTGATCGCGCCCTGCGCGCCGAGCGCTAGAGGATTGCGGCATGCGGATTAGAAAGACAATCTTCCTTCAATCCAAATCCGCATGCCGCCATCGTTCCGCGCTATCGCGCGCGGGCCGCGACCAGTGCGACGCGCCCATTGTCTCCGATCACGTCGCAGGTCAGCCAAGGGAAGCTGGTCAACTGCGAGACGTACTCGATGGGCACGATGACGAGCACGGGCGCGTTGTGCGCGCGCGCTTCGCCGAGCACGTGGCTCACCCCGTCGAACATGACCGGCTCGCCCTTCGCGTCGTAGGCGAGCCGGCCGGCGGCGTAGAATTCCGCCGTGCGGTCAATCGTGTGCATGCCGTAAACCGGCGCGCTCGCGTAGCCCCGCGCGTCGGCCGAGCGCAGCAAGTCGCGCACGGACTCGCGCCGCGTCGCCGGTACGACGGCGCACGTCGAGATGATGACGACGACCGCGAGCGCCGCGGCGACCGTGCCCCACGCGCACAGACGCCTTGCCTGCGGGCGCAGCACGGCGCAGAGACCCGCGAGCGTCGGCGGCGTGGCAACAAGCAGCGCACACGGCAGACTGACGAGCGACGTGCGCAGTTCGTAGCCGACGAGGCCGGCGGCGAAGAGTAGCAGTAGCACGCCCGTCGCGCGCATCGCGCGCAGGCCGCCCGCGCCGTTCAGGTAGTGCGTCAGCCGTTCGCCCGCGAGCAGCGCCGCGCCGGGCAGCGCCGGCAGTATGTAGCCCGGCAGCTTCGAGCCGGAGAGCGAGAAGAACGCGACGGGCAGGACGACCCACGCGAGCGCAAACACGCGCAGCCTGTCCGTCGGCGCGTCGTCGCGCCAGCGCCAACTGCGCGCGCCCGCGAGCGCCGCCGCCAGAAACGCAGTCCACGGCAGCGCCATGAGCGCGAGCACCGGCAGATAGAAGTAGAAGGGCTGCGGGTGGTGATACTTGTTCGAGACGTAACGCGCGAAGTGGTGCTGGATGAAGAACTCGTCAACGAACGTCCGGCCGTGCCGCGCGATGACGGGCGCGTACCAGACGCCCGCGATGACGCACATGAGCGGCAGACCCCAGAGCAGCGTCGTTAAAAAGTTTGGCCGCTGCCGCCGCAGCAGGCAGTAGAGCGCGACGACCCCAGCCGGGAGCACGACGCCGAGCAGCCCCTTCGACAACAGACCCGTGCCCATGCAGCCGTAAAAATCGGCCAGCAGTAAGACGCACGCACGCCTGTCCTCGGTCAACTCCGCGAGCAGAAAGCAGACGAGCGCGCCCGTCGTCGCGAGCGTGATGAAGATGTCGAAGTTAAAAGCGCGCGCGAAGACGAGCAGCCCCGCCGTGGTCGCCGCCGCCGCGGTCGTCACGAGCCTGAAGCCGCGCAGCGACTCGTCCGCGCGCCCCTCGACCTCGCCGGCCAGGACGCCCAACAGCAACAACGTCAGCAGCCCCGCGCAGAGCGCGCCCAGCCGCGCCGACTGTTCCGACACGCCGAACAGACGGTAGCTCGCTATCGCCGCCCAGTACGGCAGCGCAGGCTTCTCGAACCACGTGTGCCCGCCGAGCGTCGGCGTCACCGGATCGTCGCGCACGAACATCTCGCGCGCCACCTCCGCGTAGCGCGGCTCGTCCGCGCCCACGAGCGGCGCGCGCCCCAGACCGTAACCGTAGCCGGTGGCGACGACGAGCAGCAGTAAGAGCCAACCACGCTTGGCAAGCGTCGAGCGGTGCAAGTATAGTCACCCCGAAAAAGTAGTCAGTAGTTTTAACTGACCGCTGAGTATCAACGAAGGCGGTCTAATATCCAAACGGCAAACGCAAGCGCCAGCAGCAGCCAGCAACATCCGCCGCCAACCTACTGACTACTGACTACTTCTCTCATGCTTCGCACCGCCGTCATCGGCACGGGCCACTTGGGCCGCCAGCACGCGCGCATCCACGCGGCGCTGGCGGCTGAGGGGCGCGCCGCGTTCGTCGCCGCCTGCGATCTGGACGAAGTGACCGCGCGCGCCGTCGCCGCCGAGCGCGGCACGGAATGGACGCGCGACTGGCGCACGCTGCGGGGGCGCGTGGACGCGGTCAGCCTGGCCGTGCCGACCGAGGCGCACGCGGAGATCGCTTGCCCACTGCTGGCCGAAGGCGTGCACGTGCTGGTCGAGAAGCCGATTGCGCGCACGCTCGCCGAAGCCGACGAGATGATCGCGGCGGCGCGGCGCGGCGGCGCGACCCTGATGGTCGGACATCTCGAACGCTTCAACCCGGCGCTCGTCGCCCTGCGCCCGCACGTGCGCGCGCCCATCTATTTCGAGATTCACCGCGTCGGCGAGTTCACCGCGCGCTCGCTCGACATAGACGTGGTGCTCGACCTGATGATCCACGATCTGGACATCGTGCAATGGCTCGTGGGCGAAGACGTGGAAGTGACGGACGTGCGCGCGGTCGGACTGCCCATCCTGACGGATCGCGTGGACGCGGCGAACGCGCGGCTTGAGTTCGCGTCGGGCGCGGTCGCCAACATCACCGCCTCGCGCGTCGGCACGGAGAAGATACGCAAGATGCGCTTCTTCCAGCCGCACGACTACGTCGCCGTCGACTACGCCACGCGTTACGCCTCGATCAGCAGCCTCGCCCCACCCGCCGCCACGGGCGCGCGCCCCGGCGTCAACACCCGCCAGCTTGACATCGCCGACATCGAACCCCTCCGCGCCGAGATCGAATCCTTCCTTCACGCCGCCGAGACGCAACAGCCGCCACCCATCTCCGGCGCGGACGGTCGCCGCGCCCTCGCCTTGGCCCTACGCGCCCTCGAACGTATCCACGAAAAGGCCGCACGCGTCGGTGTCCGCACTGTCAGGTAGGATTGCCGGGCCGAAAGTTTAACCGCGGCGTCGCGGCGACGACATTCTGCTCGACGGCAAGGTGGATCAAGAATGCCTGAATCTCGCCCGCGCCCATCGCCGCCGGGTGGCGCTTGCCGTGGAAGAGGATGAAGTGGCGAATGTAGTGGACGTAAGCCTTGTCCGTCTTAAAACTGAGATGCCTGAGGCGCGCGACGTGCCGGACTTCGGCCACCAATTTGGTTTCATCAGGTGAGGCTCCCTGCGGTGAAAGCGGAGATAAACAGCGGGGCGCAGTAGATCACTCTTTTAGGGCGTGCTCACCGACGGGGCGCAGTCTATCGCGCTAAATCGAAGTGATATACTGCGCCCCGCCGGTGATACAGTAGTTGTGCCGCCTCAAATGCTGCGTTTGTGAGATGATCTTTTGCAATGAATTTCAAAACTCGATTGTTCGTAATTTTGTGGTTGGCTGGCTTCGTGGGAGTTCTCTCGTTGTTATTGATTGACTTGGATGCGCTGATAAAAATCCTGCCTATTCCGCCGGGAACAGAGATTCCGCCAATTACTCTGGTGAAACTTTTGACCCCGGTTCAACCGGCGGTTCTTTTGGCGGTTGCAGTTCTGGTCGGAGTTGTTCTTGCTGCAAAAGTCGGGTTGTCGTCGCCGGTGGCGGAAGCGGCGGCGCGCGGCGGCGATTCAGTTTCAGCCCTTAAGCCGCAAATCGTGCCGGGCATCGTCGGCGGTTTGGCGGGCGGCGTTTCCCTTGTTCTAATCGCTACCGTTGTGAAACCGTTTTTGTCGCCTGAAGTGCTGGCGCGACTCGGCGCGTACGGCAAAATTCTTCCGCTTCCCGTCCGCCTGCTCTACGGCGGCATCGTTGAAGAATTGCTGCTGCGCTGGGGATTGATGACGCTGCTGGTGTGGGCGGCGTGGCGGCTTTTTCAAAAAGGACGCGCGCAGCCGAAGCCCGCTTATTTTGGCGGCGCGATTGTGCTTTCATCGGTGGTGTTCGCCATCGGTCATCTGCCCGTCGCTTTTATGTTGTTTCCCGAAATGACGCGGGCTTTGCTTGTGTTCGCTATCGTCGGCAATGCAGCTTTCGGCTTGATTGGGGGCTATCTTTACTGGAAGAAAGGGCTTGAGTCGGCGATGATTGCTCATGCGCTGACGCACGTCGTAATGTTCACGGCGAGCTACTTCGGAGCGTATTTTTAGGTTTGCTATCTATCACTTTGCTATGCAGCGCGGCACAACAAGTCCTTGCAGCCGACCGCCCGACAGCGTGGCTCTCATCAATCTTCCCAGGTGGTCAAAAATACGTTGAAGCTGTCGCCAATTACAGTTTCTGCGCCCGAAGAAACAAAGCCACATTTTGACTACGAAATCACTCAGGCTGAGAATAGTGGCGTCAAATGGTTTGGGCTGTTTGAGACAAAAATACATACCCCAGTCCTGACCATTGCTTTTAGCGCATCCGATACACCCCTCCATATCAGTGGCCTCTCCGATCATAAAGCTTATACTGAAAAAGATTTGCCAAATATTCAGGAGAAGGTCGCAAGAGATTTGGTAGAGTTGACCAAATATTCAATCTAGTCGTCTATCATAAGTCGGATGATTCCAATGAAGGGCGATATAACAGGTCGTGATACAAGCAAGGCGTTCGGTGTAGCATGCTCGCCACACAAGGAGGTGGCGAGCGAGAGACGGGGCGAGGGTCGGATGCCGTTGTGGGGCGCATGACCCCGGATAACAGTGT
>Ga0081539_10001333_pt1 | contig 43002 bp, 39 predicted proteins | sample TabmetS4T2R2_FD_71023 | JGI IMG/M metagenome (GOLD analysis project Ga0081539, IMG submission 71023) | Tabebuia heterophylla rhizosphere microbial communities from the University of Puerto Rico - S4T2R2 | ecosystem: Host-associated > Plants > Roots > Rhizosphere ... | reverse complement strand
CCGCCCCTCTTTTTTTTTTGTGGTGGGGGTTGGGGGGGGGGGGGGGGAGAGAAAGGGGAAGATTCCAGATTAATAAATCTGGGGGGGGGGGGCTTCCCCCTGCCCGCCGTCGCCCAAATCGAGATTTCATGTTGTGCTAAACGGGCAGGGACAAGCCCTGCCCCTACAATTTTGTTATGAGCTTTGAGTAATTCCGCAACATTAAACGGATAAGAAGAGGCAAACGGAGGAGAGACCAACGATGCTGAAGGCTTTGGGGAGCGGGCTTGTGGGCGCGTGCGCGCTCACGCTGATTCACGAAACGGCGCGCAGGGTTATTGACGACGCGCCGCGCATGGACGTGGTCGGCATGCGCGCGATTGCGAAGACGATGCGCGCCGTTGATGTCGAGCCGCCCGTCCCTCTGCACGAGGCCGCGCTCGCGGGCGAACTCGTCTCAAACTCTCTCTTCTACAGTCTCGTCGGCGCTGGCCAGCGCAAAGACGCGCTCCGCAACGGCGCGCTTCTCGGACTCGCCGCCGGACTCGCCGCCGCCTTCCTCCCGCAACGCCTCGGCCTTGGCCGCCAGCCAACCGAAGACTCGCCCCAGACCGAACTGATGACCGTCGCTTGGTACACAATCGGCGGCATCGCCGCCGGCGCGGCCTACGGCGCGCTCGCATCGGACGAGGACTGACAGAAGGCACGGGAATAATCCACTGTTCCGTGCGGTAGCCCGACCGTAAGGGAGGGCGTTCGGCGAAAGTATGAAGTCAGAAGGATGAACTAAAGTCTTCTGTCTTCCGTCTCCGCGTTCTGCCTTCCGACTTCTGAGTTCTCTTGCGCCCTCTCTCACGGTCGGGCTTGCTGCCAAGAACAGTACACTCATTCGTAATCCGATCTAAATTTCCGGCGCGAGAAAAGATTCAATGGAAACGAACGAAGTCCAAAGGCCAGACACGCGCACCGAGTTGATCGCGGGCGTGACGACCTTCTTCACGATGGCTTACATCGTCGTCGTCAACCCTTCGATACTCGCAACGGAAGGCACAGGCATGTCGTTCGCGGGCGTTCTGACGGCGACCGTCGCGGTCTGCTTCGTGATGACTCTGCTGATGGGACTCTACGCGCGCCTTCCCTTCGCCGTCGCGCCCGGCATGGGATTAAACGCCTTCTTCGCCTTCACGATCATCTTGGGCCAACGCGTGCCTTGGACGGTCGCGCTCGGAATAATCTTCTGGGCGGGCGTGCTCTTCCTCTTAGTATCACTGACGCCCGTTCGCGCTGAGATAGCGCGCGCAATACCGCGACACCTTCGCACGGCGACTGCGGCGGGCATCGGCGTCTTCCTCACCTTCATCGGCTTGAAGAACGCCGGAATCGTTGACGCAGACCCCGTCACCTTCGTCCGCCTCGGCCAACTCGGCCCGCCCGCGCTCCTCATGCTGCTCGGCCTCGCCGTCATGGTTCTGCTGATGAAGCTGAAAAGCCCCTTCGCGTATCTCGCCGGAATTTTCCTCGTCACGCTCATAGCTTGGGCCGTCGGACTCGTGAAAGCGCCCGCGCAGTTTCTTAGCCTGCCCGATTTCGGAAGCGTCTTTCTCAAGCTCGACGTTTTGGGCGCGCTCAAACTCTCGCTCCTTCCCGCAATCATCGCGGTGCTTTTCACAGACCTCTTCGACTCCATCTCAACCTTCATCGGCGTCTCGCAGGCCGCCGGGATGCTCGACGCGGACGGACACCCGCGCCGCCTGCGCGAGGGCTTGATAGTTGACGCTTGGGCGACTCTGGGCGCGGGACTCGCGGGGACTTCTTCGGGGACTGCTTACATAGAGTCGGTCGCCGGAATAAACACGGGCGGGCGCACGGGACTCACTTCAGTCTTCACCGCCGCTTGCTTCCTTCCCTGCTTCTTCATCGCGCCGCTCGCGGGGATGGTTCCGCCTTATGCGACCGCCGCCGTGCTCGTCATCGTCGGCGCGTTCATGTTCAGCAGCGTCGCCGCCATTGATTTCTCCAACATCGAAGACGCGCTTCCCGCTTTCCTCACGATCATACTCATCCCGCTCACCTTCTCAATCACGCAGGGCATACTCTGGGGCTTCATCTCGCACGCCGGACTCTACTTGATTTCAGGCCGCGCGCGCGAAGTCGGCCCCGTCATGTACGCGCTCGCGCTCGTCTCCGTCGGCTTGCTGCTCGTCGAAAGGTTCACTTAAAACTTATGGAGCAATTTTCCGCTCAGTGTAGGGCAGGATGAGTTAACCACAGAGACACAGAGGACACTGAGGCGGCACAGAGAAATTAAACTCTGTGCCGCCTCAGTGTCCTCTGTGTCTCTGTGGTTAATATCTTTTGTTCCACACCCAATGACTACGGTTCTTCACGGACGCAGTTTCCTCTGACTGCTCATCGCCACTTCTTCATCTTCAGAAACTTCTTTTTAACCACGTCGCGGCGGAGCGGCGAGAGGCGGTCTATAAAGAGAAGGCCGTCGCAGTGATCCGTCTCGTGTTGGAAACAGCGCGCTGCCAAGCCCTCGGCCTCTTGCTCGTAAACTTCGCCGCGCAAGTCCTGCGCGCGAAGCCGCACGCGAGCGGCGCGCACGAGCGGCGCGTGAATCCTGCCGATTGAAAGACAACCTTCTTCGCCTTCCTGTTCGCCCTCGGCCTCAAGGATTTCGGGGTTGGCGGCGACGAGTTTCAGCCCGTCGCAGTCCATCACGAAGAGACGCAAACTGAGTCCGGCCTGCGGCGCGGCCAATCCGACGCCCTCCGCCGCGTACATCGTCTCGAACATGTCCGATACGAGCCGCTCCAACTCCGCGTCGAACCGCTCGACCGCCTCGCCCGGCTCTTTGAGCACCTGCGCCGGATGCTCGACGATCTCCAAGATTGCCATGAAGAGATTGTAAATGATGAATGATGAATGATGAATGATGAATGATGAATGGAAAGCGGGTGTTGGGTGTTAGGTTCTAGTTGTCTTACCCAACACCTAACACCCAGAACCTTCTCTTCATTCATCATTCATCATTCCGCATTCATCATTTCGTCAGCACGCTCTTCAAGAATTCGACCGCCGCCGGGTCGCCCGTGCGGCCCAAGAGGACGAAGGCTTGCTTGCGTATTTCGGGTTTGGCGTGCGTGCGCGCGATGTTTATGAGCAGAGGGACTGACTCCGACGCGGGCCGCCGGCTGATGGCAATCACGGCCTGCTTCTGTAGTTCGGTGTCGGCGTCGGTGCGCGTGGCCGTCTCGCGGAGCGTGCCGAGAGCGAGTTCGCCCGCGATTTCGCCGAGGCGCGCAATGGCGAGCTTGCGAAGTTCGGCGTCGGCGTCCGCCTGCTGCGCGACGCGTATGAGGAAGGCCGCCGCCGCGTTTCGGTTTTCGTTGCGCGCAATCTGCGCGAGCGCCGAGCGCTTGAGTTCGCGGTTGGTGAGTGCGCCGTAAAGCGTCTGTAGGAACGCGAGCGACTGCGCGTCGCGGCTTCGACCGTAGGCGCTGATGGCCGCGCGTCGAACGTCGGTTACTTCGCGTTCGTCGCGCGCGAGTTGCGCTAAATACTCGCGCGTCGCGTCGGAGACGGGCGGGTCGCCGAGAGAGCGAACGGCTTGAGCGCGAACGCCGTTGAAGAGGTTCGAGCGCGCGATGCGTTCGAGGTATTCGGGCGTGCGCCGGTCGTCGTGCAAGGCGATTGCGCGGACGGCGTCCGCCGCCAACTCGTCTGACTTGGACGACTCGACGATGCCGCGCAAGTAGTTCAAACTCTCCTCGTTCGACGAGCGTCCGAGCCAATAGACTGGATAGCCCGCATACTCGCGTCGCCGACCGAGGTTGTAAATCTCCACGCGCTCGATGCGGCCCGACGCGTCGCGCAAGGTGAAGAGGCCGAGGTTGCGCGTCTCCATAGCGGGGTCGGAGATGAGGAAGCCCGTATCGGACGACTCCCAAGTGCCTTGAATCGTGAAGCGCCCGTCGTCGCTCACGTAGTCAATGTCAATGACGTGGCCGGGGCGCACGTCGAAGGCGTAGGCCGTCCAGAAGCGCGGCTGGCGCGCGGCTGCGGCCTGCGCGACCGACGCATCCTGTTTGGCCTGAAGCGACGCGCCCTGAACGGGCGTGAACGCTTGCTCCGCTTGCGCGGGCGCGACCGTCGGCGCGATGAAAAGAAGAACGGCGGCGATGAATGATGCGAACATCTCTAATCCTCACTCCTTACCTTTCGGAATTTCGACTCCGACTCCGTTCAAACGAAGCCTGACGTGATTCCTTCAAACGGAGTCGGGGCGGAAGCGCGAACGCTTACGGAGTGGGCCGAGACTCAGGGCTAAGCCTTCACCCGGAGACTCGCCGCGCGCGTGCCGTCTTGCGCGGCCCGGCGTCCACGCTCCCGACTTCAGGCAACACTCCCCCCGCCCGTCTCCATTCGACAGGTTTCGGAAGCAGCGCCGCCGCGTTATGAAAAAGAACCTCTGAAGTGTTTTACGAGACTGCGGATTTCGGATTTCGGGATGATGAGAGACACCGTGTCTCTCATCATCCCTTTCGACGTTACGACGGGCGCGCGAGCGAAGACTCGATACAGCGTCGCCTTCAACAGTAGGCGAACGGGGCGCGCGCGCCGACTACTTGAGCATCTCCTCTAGGAAGCGCAGAACCTCCGGGTCTTTGCTGTGGCTGAGCATGCTGATTGCGGTCTTTCGACGTTCGAGCGGCTCAGCCGTGTTGCGTACAACCTGCATGAGTTTCTGGTACGCGCGCTTGTCTTGATACTGGCCGAAGGCTTGCAGGAGCGTGTTCTTCAGTTCGTTGTCGCGCTCGGCGTCGTAGAGCGGCAGAAGAAGGTTGAGCGTCTCCTCCTCGCCGCGATTGGAGATTGAGCGGACGGCCTGCTTGCGCAGTTCAACGTCGGAGGCTGTGCGCGCAACCTCCGCGAGCTTTGTTATGGCGCGCGGGTCTTTGCGATTGGCGAGTCCGGCCAGCACGTACTTCTTCACTTGCACTTCGGGCACGGCGTCGTAGAGACGCAGCAACTCGTCAACGGCGTTGTCGCCCCTGCGCCGGCTGAGCAACTCGACGGAGTGTGTGCGCGCGCGCATGTTCTGGCCGCGCGTGGCGATCTCGCCGAGTATTGTGACGGCGCGCGGGTTTTCGTGTCCGGCGAGCGCGTGGAGGGCCGAGTCGGTCGGGCTTTCGTCCTCATAGTTGGCGCTCATGGCGATGTCGCGCAGAACGTCGAGCGCGCGTTCGTCGTTCGTCTCGCCGAGGACGCGTATGGCGCGCATGCGAAGCTTCCCGTTCGACTCGGAGCGCGCAAGTTGTATGAGCGCGGGCACGGCGTCGTTTCCGCCGTAGCGGCCCAAGAGAATCAGCGCGGCCTCTTTGACGCGCACCGAAGCCGTCCCCGAACGCAGCACTTCGCTGACGCGCGAGGAGCATGTGGCGCGGTCGTTCTCGCAAAGGGCCTTGAGGGCGAGGATGCGGAGTTCGTCGTTTGCGTCCTCTTCGGGGACTGACGGGGTCTTGCCGAGCGCGGCGTTGACCTTGACGCGAAGGGCCTTAGCGTCGTCGGCCCAAGAAGATTTCGGGAAGCGGCTGAGGAGGTCTGTCAAGACGCCTTCGGCCTCCCTGTTCTTGCTCTGCTTCTCGAAGGCGTAGGCGAGCCAGTACATCGCGGCGTCGAGGTTTTTGTCTGAAGGATATTCGGCGATGAAACGGCTGAACGTAGAGACTGCCTGCGCCCACTTCTCTTCGGCCATGAAGCTTCGGCCTTGCGCGAACGCCTTGAGCGCGGCCTCCGTGTTGTCTGACGACTGCACGAGGCGGTTGAGCATGTCGCGCGCGCGCTGCTGCGCGTTTGCGCGCACGGGGGCGGCTAGGAGCACGAGCGCGACGACCGACGCGGCGAGCGCGAGGCCCGCGAAGCGCATGTTGAGAGCGTGTGTGTTTCGTGTATTGGGGTGAATCATGGCATTAGTCATCCTTGCTATTTAATTCCAAACCTACTGCCCGCGCGTGGCCGCCCTCCTAGTAAACTTGCAGCGCGGCGATTATCTCATCCTTCTTCACACGCTCTTTCAAAGAGCGCACCTCTTCGCGCGAAGGCTTGTCGCGCATGTTTGCGATGTCGAGCAGGAAAGGCTCTATCTGGTCGAGCACCTGCTTTGTGTCCTTATCGCCTTTGACCTCGGCTTCGAGTTGGAGCGTCGCGTTGTCGGCCAAAAGTTTGCGCGACAATTTCTTCTCGTACGCGACGTTGATCGTGTCGTCGTCCGAAGGCTTCGCGTTCTTTATCGAACGCAGGAGCATCTGCGCCTGCTCGACGTGACGCGCCACTTCCCTTTCGCCCGTGTTGAGCGACTGCGCGTTCGTCAAAACAACGCCCGCATCTTGACGCGCGTCGTCAACTATCAACGCTTCAAGTTTCGAGTGTTCGTCCGCCGCGATGACGACTGTGTCGTCGTTCTTCGCGTGCGCGAGCTGCAAGTTCGCCAACTCTTCGGGCGTCAACGCGCGCCCTCCGCGCTCGAGCCGCGCGCCTTCGGGAGACGGCGGGAAGCCTTTGCCTGTCGGGGCTTTGTCGCTTGCATTCTCGATGCTCTCGACTGGCGGGACGGTGGGACTTTTAACACTGTCGCCTTCATGCGCGCCTGTCGCAACGGTCGAAGGAATCTCGCTCGGCGTCACGGCTGAACCGCCGGGCGTCGCGTTCGAAGTGTTCTCGGCAACGAGCGTCTTTGTCGCCGGCTGCGGATTTCGCGCGAGCCAGAGCGCGCCCGCCGCGACGCCGACGAAGAGGAGCGCGAGCGTCGGCGCGAAGGCCGTGCGCGGCGCAAGCATTGCGAACGCGGCTGCCGCCGCCTCGCGTAAACCACTCAGAAAGGGACGGCGCGCGGCGCGCTCGCTCGCCTTCGGCTCGCGCGCAATCTCCGCGCTCACGGCGGCCCAGAGCGCCGGAGCGACTTCGAGCTTGCGGTCGTAACGCGCGTAAATCTCTTGCTCGAACGAGAGTGCGTCGAGCGCTGCCGAGCAGTCGGCGCAGGCCGAAAGGTGCGCGCTCATGCGCTCGCTCGTCCGCGTGTCAACCTCCCCGTCGAAATATTCTTCGATGAGGGTCATGCAATCTTCACATCTCATCACTGCTCACCCCCGACGTACGGGCCGATTCTTCTACGCATCTCCGCGCGCGCGCGGTGCAAATCCGTCTTCAACTTTCCCACGGAGAAGCCCGTTATCTCCGCTATCTCCTCGTAGCTTCGCTGCTGCAAAACTTTCAGAGTGAAGACCAGACGCTTGTCTTCGTCCAAGCGCATCAGCGCCGACTGGATAACATCGCTCAACTCTTTATCGAGCAACTCGCCGGCGGGCGTTCGCCCGTGGTCGTGCAACTCGAACGACTCTTCGCCGTCAATCTCCACGTTCCCGGCGTCGCGGCGTCGCGCTCTAAGCGACTCGCGCGCGACGTTCTTGGCGATGCTGAAAAGCCAAGTCGAGAGTTTAGTCTCGTCGCGCAAACCTGAGAGCGCGCGGAAGGCGCGTACGAAGGTCTCTTGGGCGAGGTCTTCGGCACGGTCGCGGTCGCCAACCATGTCAAAGATGAAGCTGAGGACGGGGCGCGAGTAGCGGTCGAAGATGAGGCGGAACGCCTCCTCGTCGCCGCTGCGCACGCGCGCCACCAGTTCCTCTGTGCTGTTCATCAAGGCCCCAGTGTACGCGCCCGGCATGCCCAGTTCTAAGCTCATTGTGCCCATCGCCAGCCGCTTCCGTTTCTAACGCCGCTAGTAAGTGTCAGGCCCACAACAAAGGTTTCAGAAAACTTGCCGGTGCCGAAAAGAAAAGCGGCGCGGCCCGTTCGGACGGCCCGCGCTGGACGTTGCTTCCCCCTTTGCTTTGAATGAGTTAAGCGGACGAACTAATCCTGACTTCGCTTGCCCCGGTTGCGCTCAGCGAGGAGATTATACTTGAGCGTCAGGTCGTTTATTCCACGGCGCAGGCGCTCGCGCTCCGACGCGTCGCGTGAGGCTTCGAGGCGTCGTTTGTGTTCCTCAATCTCGCCGAGGAGTTGCGCCTCTTCGGGGACGACGCCAGCGTTCTTCAGAACGGCGTAGCCCGCGCGCAACTCTTCGGGCGTCGAGAAGTATGCGTCGAGGTTGACGGGGCGGCCCGCGCCTTCGAGCCGGTCGAATTCGCCCTCTGCAATCGCCTCACGAATCTTCTGTTCCACGAGTTTGTCGAACATAAATCGCGCCTTTGAAATAACCGCGAGTCGCAACAGGTACAGTACCGCGAGCGGTAGCGAGCGGGTATCCGCTCCAATAAAGGCTCGCATCATGTAACTAAGACCCGCGAGGCTTGCGGCTCGCGGTACTGTATCCAACCACCCGCGAGGCTTGCGGCTCGCGGTACTGTACCTCATCCGGCGTCGGGCTTCACACCCTGCGCGTCTTCCAGCGCCCGCGCCGGAAGAGGGCGGCGCTGACGACGGCCAGAGTAGAGAACGCAATCGTCATGGCGATGAAGACTCCGCGCGGGCCTAAGTGGAAGACGTATGCGAGCGTGTATGCGAGCGGAATCTCCCAGAGCCAGAAGACGAAGAGGTTGATGACGGTCGGCGTCCAAGTGTCGCCCGCGCCGTTGAACGACTGCGTGATGACCATCCCGTAAGCGTAGAACAAAAATCCGCACGCGACCGTGCGCAGGCAGTCAACGCCGTAAGGATAGACCGCCGGGTCGTTCGTGAAGATGCCGACTATCTGCCCCGCGAAGACCACGAACAGCAATCCGATGACTCCGAGGAAACACATGTTGTAAAAGCCCGCGCGCCAAACGGCCTTTTCGGCGCGTTCGGGTTTCCCGGCGCCGAGCGCCTGCCCGACCATCGTCGCCGCCGCGTTCGACATTCCCCAAGAGGGCAGGAGCGCGAACATTATCACGCGCAGTCCGATTGTGTTCCCGGCCACCGCCTCGCTCCCGAAGCCCGCGAGGATGAGCATCAAGCCTATCCAACTCGCCATGCCTATGAAGACCTGAAACGTCCCCGTCCCCGAAAGCCTGACGAGTCGCATCATCAGAGCGGGGTCGAGTTTGAAGTGTCGGCGCGCGAGGTGCACGCGCGAGCCGGGCTTGAGCAGGCGCGAGAAGGCGAAGAGCGCGCCCGTTCCCCGCCCGATTGTCGTCGCAACGGCAGCGCCCGTCACGCCGAGTTCGGGGAAAGGGCCGAGGCCGAAGATGAGACACGGGCCGAGTATGATGTTTATGATGTTTGCGAACCAGAGCACGCGCATCGCTATGGCCGCGTCGCCCGCGCCCCGGAAGACTGCGTTGATGAGAAAGAGCATCACAACGGACGCGTTGCAGCCGAGCATCACGCGCGTGAAGTTGCTTCCCTTCTCGACGACCACGGCTTCGGCGCCCATCGCCTTCAGAAGTCGCGGCGCGAGCGCGACGCCGGTGATTCCGATGACGACGGAGACGATGAGTCCGATGAAGATGACTTGAACGGCTGTACGCGCCGCGCCTTCCGGGTCGCGCTCGCCCGTGCGACGCGCGACCATCGCCGTCGCGCCGATGCTCAGTCCGATTGCGAGCGTATAGACGAGCGTGAGCATTGACTCGGTGAGTCCGACGGTTGCGACCGCTTCCTTCGCGTCGCGCGTGATGTGGCCGACCATGAAGATGTCCCACACGGCGAAGACGCTCTCCATCAACATCTCCATCACCATCGGGACTGACAGAAGCATGATTGCGCGACCGATTGAGCCTTCGGTGTAATCGTAATGGACGTGCGTGCCGCGAACCGACTGCCAGATGGCGTCGAAGAATCCGGGTTCGCGCGCCGCGGCCTTCTCCGGGGGCTGTTGCAGAACTTGAGTAGAGTCAGGCATCGTTTTTCTTCTTTGTCTTAAAATCGTCTTCAGGAAAACTTAGAGGAAACTTCACGAGGCGTTCGTCGTCAACTCTTGCGTTCGTAAGCTTATACGCTCGCGGGCGCGGTAAGTTGCGCGTCGTGTAAGCAAGATACAGTACAGCGAGCGGAAGCCTCGCGGGTCTGTTTTTGACAGGCAAGTCTGTGTTGTCGCGCGTACCCGCTCGCTACCGCTCGCTGTACTGTACGCCGCCGACGCCCTCATATACGGCCCGCGAGATGTCTGCGATGAGGCGGTGCGCGCGCGCGTCCTCACTGATGCCGCGGACGAGGATGACGAGGACGTAAGGCTTTCTTCGGGGCGGATAGACGATTCCGGCGTCGTGCTCAATCTTCGTTATCGAGCCTGTCTTGTGCGCGACCCGGACGCCCGCGGGAAGCCCCGCCGGGATGCCCTCGTTGAACTTCTGCGCGAGGAGTATGCCGGTCATCTCGCGCGAGGCCGCGTGCGAAACGGCGCGGCCTTCGGCGATTGCGCGCAAGATGATGAGAAGGTCGAGCGCGGTCGTCGTGTTGTTCATCCCGCGCTCGAAGGCTTTGCCGTCTTCGACGCCGCGCAGAACCTTTATGTCGCGCGCGCCCATCCGACGCATCAACTTCATCACGTTCGCCGCGCCCACGCGCTCGATGATTATGTTCGTGGCGAGGTTGCTGCTCTCGGTAATCATCAGGCGCATGAGTTCACGCACGGTTTCGGTCGAGCCGATTTTCTTGTAGAGCGTCTGCTCCGAGTCGTCTTCCGGCGAGACTGAAAAAAGGCTTCCGTCGGCGATTGACTTGAACTCGTTTTTTACGGGGATGCGTTCGTCCAACTTTAACAAGCCCGCGCGCGCCTGACGATAGACCTCCAACATCACCGGCACTTTCATCGTACTCGCCGCGTGGAAACTTTCGCGCGGGTTTATCAACAACTCGCGTCCCGTCTGCAAATCTCGGAAAGCGACCGCGACGGTCTCCGCGCCGCTCTGTGCGACGAGCGCGCGAATCCGCGTCTCCAACTCGTCGCCGCGTTTCCGTTGAGCGACGACGTGCGCGTTCGCCGTCAACAGCAGCGCGAGCGCGGCCAGACACAGACTCGCGCGTGTGGTCGTCTGAATGAACATCCGTGGCCTCCGTTGTACTATACTCGGCGACGCGAAACGTTCTACGCTTCGTCGCGTGTAAAAATTCAAAGGTGGGAATAACAGAAACGATGAGCGCACACAATAGCACGCAGACGGCGACGCCCGACGCAAGAGAGCGGGCGACGCGCGATGGGAGAGAGCGGGCGACGCTCGCGGGCGGCTGCTTCTGGTGTCTTGAGGCCGTCTTCAAAGACCTGCGCGGCGTCGAGCGCGTGGTCTCAGGCTACGCGGGCGGCGACGCGCCCGAACCAACTTACTATCAAGTCTGCGCGGGGACGACGGGCCACGCCGAAGTCGTCCAAATCACTTTCGACCCGCACGTCGTCAGCTTCCGCGAACTCCTCGAAGTCTTCTTCACAATCCACGACCCGACGACGCTCAACCGCCAAGGCGCGGACGTCGGCACTCAGTATCGCTCCGCCGTCTTCTACCACACGCCCGAACAACGCGACGCAACCGAACAGGTTATCGCGGAACTGTCTGCCGAGCGCGTCTGGGACGCGCCCATCGTCACGGAGGTCGCGCCGCTCAAGGAGTTCTACGCGGCGGAGGACTACCACCAGAACTATTTCGAGAACAACCCGGCGCAGCCCTACTGTCGCGCCGTCGTCGCCCCCAAAGTCGCCAAGTTCCGACAGAAGTTTCTTGAGAAGCTGAAGGCTTAATAAGTTGTCGCCGTTGACGATTGTGACGCGCGCCGCATCGCTCAGTCGAGCCGCCGGCGGCGCACGACGCGCACCGACGCGCGCCAGTCTTCGCTGAGGTCGTAGCGGTACATCTCTATCTCCGGCCTGACGGCGCGCGCCAGCGCGTCGAACGAGCGATGGAAGCGAAGCATCGGCGCGACCAAGTAAACCAGCGGCGGCTCGTCCGCAATCAAAGCGTCTCCAAAAAGACGCGCGCGCGTGATGTTGCCAGCGCGACGCTGCGCCTCGACGCGTCGCCAGTAGTCCGCGCCCTGCAAAGCGAGCGCCGAGTCCTCCGAGACCTTCAGTTCAATGACGACCAGACGCCCGTCGCGCCTCAGCGCGAGCAAGTCAACGGGCCTCGACGCGGCTGCGCCCACGCGCGACGCGCGAAACTGCGCGTGGAGCGGCGCGAGCCTGAGGCCCGCGTCGAGCCGCGTGATGTCGCGCCGGAGGATTGACTCAAGCCAAGCTTCCGGCGCGGCGCGGTAGAACGCGTGCTTCGCGTCGGGCGCGCCGGCGCGCCTGTGCTCTTTCAACTCGCGGATGAGTTTGACGAACTCCGCCGCCGTCGCTTCGTCCAACACGCGACGACGCGACGCCGCGCCCACGCCGAACCAAGCGCGCTCCTCTTCAAACAGCCGGCGCACGCGCGCGAACGCAAGCCCGTTGAAACGAAGCGTCTCGCCGCGTCGCGCGCGCACGAAGTCAACCGACTCAGGCGCGAGACTCACGACGCGCTCCGTCAACTCGCACGCCGGCGCCGGCGTCTGACGAAACAGACGCGGCGCGCGCGCCTCCAACAACTCTTCAAGCTCAGGCACGCGCAGTTGACGCAGAACACCGGCGACTTCAAGTTCACTTGAAACGCCGTCGCCCTCAAGTTGATTTGAAACACCGTCGCCTTCATCAAACTCAAACACCGACACCAGCGCGCGCAAAGACTCGCGCAGCAACGCGACCCTCTCTCGCGCGGCTTCGGCCAACGCGCGCGGCGCGACGAGCCACAGCGCGCGAGGCCGCGCCTCCTGCTTCGGCCCGCCTTCGAGACGCGCGAGCCACATCAACGCCGACGCGATGAAACTCTCCACCGCTTCAGCGCCCACAACGACGACGGGCGCGGTTGCGATAAAGAGTTCGCGCCCTCGACGCAAGTGCACGCGCGCCCAACGCCCCGGCTCGCCGCGCCGCGCGCCCGCGCTCAAAACGGCGCGCTCAAGTTTCACCGCGCCTCCGAGTCTTGCCCGCGCCGCTTCGCACACGAACGCCGCGACGCGTTCGCACTCGCGCCTTCGCGCCTCCGCGACCGCCGCGCGCGCCGAAGCGAAAGAAGCTCCCGGCGCCAGTTCCAGACGCGCCCGCTCCGCGCCCATGCGCCGCGAAGCATCGAGCACGATGCGCTCGCCCTCCCTCCGCCAAGCCGCCACGCGCCACGCGCGCCCGCCCGCCTCGCCCCAGTAAGAGAAGACGAGCGCCGTGCCCGCCGTGCGCAGTTCCCACTCGCCGCTTCGCAACTCGACGCCCGCGCCGTCGCGCCGCTCGCGCAGAAACCAACGCCCGCGCGCCTCGAGCGCCTCCTTGAGACGACGCCGCGCGTCCTCAACTTCTTCAACGTTCGTGAGGCGTTTCATCGTCGTGGCTTCGGAAGAAAAATGGAGAGGTCAGTACCGCCTGCGGTAGCGGGCGGGTTATTGCAGCACAGACCCGCCCGCTACCGCAGGCGGTACTGACCTTGATTGCTTTAGTCGCGTTCGCACGCGCCAGCGCGCGTATGCTAACATCGAACAGTTTTTGTGAAACGCAATGCAGGAAAACTGTTAAGGATTTGGGGATGAAGAACGTCTATCTGGCGGGCGCAGTTCGCACGCCGATTGGTCGCTACGGCGGCGCGCTGTCGCAATGGAAACCCTCGGAGCTTGGGTCGGTCGTCGCCGCCGAGAGTTTGCGTCGCGCGGGAGTGGAGGCGGAGGCCGTGCAGGAGGTTGTCTGGGGCTGCGCGCGGCAGGCGGGCGCGGGGCCGAACGTCGGGCGGCAGATCGCATATCGCGCGGGCGTGCCCGAACGAGTGCCCGCCTACACGGTCAATCAGGCGTGCGGGTCTGGGTTGAAGGCGATAATTCTCGCGGCGCAGGAGATAATGTTGGGCCGCGCGAGCGCGGTGCTCGCGGGCGGAGTTGAGAGCATGTCGCGCGTGCCCTATTTCGCTGAAGGCGTTCGCTGGGGCGTTCGCATGGGCGACGCCGAGTTGGTTGACGGGATGTACCGCGACGGCTTCCTCGACCCGCTCTCCGGCCTCGTTATGGGCGAGACCGCCGAGAACCTCGCGCGCCAATATGAAATCACGCGCGAAGAGCAGGACGAGTTCGCCCTGCGCACGCAGCAGCGCGCGGCGTCGGCAATCGAACGTGGACGTTTCGACGAAGAGATCGTCGCGGTCGAACTGAAAGGGCGCAAGGGCGAGACGGTTGTGTTCGCGCGCGACGAGCACCCGCGCGCCGGCACGACGATTGAGGCTTTAAGGAAACTCGCGCCCGTCTTCTCGAAGGACGGCACGGTGACCGCCGGAAACTCTTCTGGCATCACGGACGGCGCGGCTGCGGTCGTCGTCCTTGGCGAAGATGCTTTGAACGCGTCGAACGGGCGCGTCGAGCCTTTGGCGCGAATTGTTGACTACGAGTTTGCGGGAGTCGCTCCCGAAGTGATGGGCATCGGCCCCGTGCCCGCCATTCGTCGTCTGCTCGAACGCCGGAAGCTGACGCTTGAAGAGATTGATTTAGTCGAACTCAACGAAGCCTTCGCCGCGCAGGTTATAGCGTGCGACCGCGAATTGGGTTTCGACCCGGAGCGTCTCAACGTCAACGGCGGCGCAATCGCGCTCGGACACCCGATAGGCTGCACGGGCGTTCGCATCACGACGACGCTCCTGCATGAGTTGAAGCGTCGAGGCGCGCGTCGCGGACTCGCAACGCTCTGCGTGAGCGGCGGGATGGGCATCGCGCTGTTGGTCGAAAGAGTTTGAGAGTAAACTCATGCAACGTATAACTCGTAAGCTTTTCATAGAGGAAATGACAACTGATGCCCGTCATCTCGATGTTTTATGGCGTGATTGTTCTGATGTATTACTTTGACAATCGGAAACATCACCAGCCGCACATACACATCCAATACGGTGACGAAGAGGCGGTCGTGTCAATCCCCGATGGCGGTGTGATAGAAGGTTCAATCAGGTCTGCCAAGTTGAAGCTGGTGCAGGCGTGGATCGAAATTCACAGGGACGAATTGATGGCTAACTGGGTGCTTGCGGTCAATGGTCAGCCGATCTTTAAGATTGACCCTCTCCGATGAAGGCGACTTGCGATGAATAAAGTCATTACGGTGAAGGCTAACGACGACTTTTCTCTTGACCTAAAGTTTAACGACGGCAGCGTCAAGCGATTCGACGTTAAGCCGTACTTCGCGCATGGGGTCTTCAAAGAACTTAGCGACTTGCACTATTTCAAGAAAGTCAGGGTCGCATTCGGCACCGTGCAGTGGCCTAACGAGCAAGATTTCAGCCCGGAAACGTTATACATGGACGGCGACACCATCTGTGAATCAAGCCTCGGTCAGCCATAATAAAAAGTGACTGACGATGCGCTGCCGTTACAATATTCGAGCCAACCCTTCGGTGCGCGCGCGGCATCCGACGCAAGCGTGAAACTCCCCTAGAAGGTTTTAAATCCCCTGAAAAATTCGCGCGGCTTCGGTGGCCGCTTATCTTCGAGCAATGGGTGATGAATTTATGAGAAGGATTTTTTTCGCACTTGTACTGACCGCAACGCTCGCCTCTCTATGCACGCAGGCGCACGCACAGGCGACGACTGCGCGCGCGTCCGTTCCGCTTCCTGCTTCCGACGCCGTCGTGTTCGTTGACATGAAGCGGCTTCTCACCGAGGCCATGCCGCGCGCGCTCGCGAGCGACGCTCAGCGCGCCGCGCAAGTCAACGCCGACATCGAACAGTTTAAGACGCGCACGGGCATTGACGCGCGCACGCTCGACACTCTGACCGTCGGCGCGCGCATCTTGAAGCTGCCTTCGGGCGCGACGAAGTTCGACAACGTTGTCGCGGTCGGGCGCGGCACGTTTAGCACGGACGCAATTGTCGCGGCGGGACGCGCGGCGGCGGCGGGCACGTTCACGCAGGAGACTTACGGCGGAAAGACGATTTACGTCTTCGCCGTCAACGACCGCATGAAGGTCTTCGGGCTTGCGAAGATGCACGTGAGCCGTTTGGCTGTGGTCGCGCTTGATGCGACGACGCTCGCCGTCGGCGACCCCGAAGCCGTCCGCTCCGCGATTGACGCGGCGGCGGAGATGCAGGCTGGGAAGAAACCCATCAGCAAGAAGGGGTTGATAGACGCCATCAAGATCAGCGGCCTCAGCACGAAGGAACTTGTGCAACAGATCGAGCGACGCGGTGTTGATTTTGAAATAACAGCGGCAGATGAGTCTGACCTGAGAGCGGCAGGAGCGCGCCCCGAAGTTATCGAGGCGGCGCGCGGGCGCGGGCGCGGCGATCAGTTGTTAGCATCCTTGATAAACACAACCGACATCATCGCGTTTGCGGGCAATGTCCCCACTGGAACGTTTGCGGGAGTTGACATGGGGAATCCAGACTTCGAACGCATCGCTGCTTCGATACGCGGCTTCCGCGGTTCGGTAGGGACGACGCCGACAGGCTATCAGATGACGACCATATTGCGCACGCAAAACGCAGCCGACGCGCGGCAACTTTACCAGACGGTTGATGCGCTCAAGCTGTTCGCGCCCGGCCTCATCATGGCCGCGGGCGAGCGCTGGCGGTTCGCGCTCGGCCTCGTCAACAGCATGAAGCTCTCGACCTCCGGCAACGAAGTGACGATGCGACTCGACATCCCGCAGAGCGACATTGTGAACATACTGCGCGCGCTCTGAGAAACGAAGGGGAAAGGGTAAGGGGTAAAGGGGAAGGGAGACTCGGTTTGTCCCTTCCCCTTTACCCCTTACCCTTTCCCCTTTTCTTTTACTTTCCGCTCGGCGGGATTTGGATGGGCGAGCGCGGGAAGGGCATCTTGGGCGGCGCTTCCTCGTCTTCGAGCGTGGCGAGCGTTTCGCGGTTGATGGTTATCTCGTTCTTGTCTTCGAGGCGCCGGCGCGCGTCGGCGAGGTATTCGTCGAAGACTTGGCCGCGTCGCTCGTCGAGCGCGCGCTCGACGAGTTGCGACTTCTGCTTGTCGAACTCCGCCGCGTCGGCGTCCTTCCGGTTCTTGACGCCGAGGACGACCCACTTGTCGCCAACCTTCACGGGCGTTTTCGTCGTCTCACCCTGCTTTAACGCGAAGACGGCTTCGTCGAGCGCGACGTCGGCGCCAGCCGCGCCCAAGGGTCGGCCCAAGCGGAATCCTTCCTCGGTCTCGGCCTTGAGTCCGAGCTTTTCCGCCGACGCCTTCAGCGCGTCGGGACTCGCGGCGTTCGACGCGAGGTCGCGCGCCGACTGTTCGAGACTTTCGCGCGCGCGCGACGCCTTCAAGTCTTCGGCGACCTTCTCTTTCACCTCGTCGAACTCAGGGATGCGCGGGTCGCGCTTCTCGACGAGTTGCGGCACGGCGAATCCGTTTTTGATGCCGACGTGGTCGCCGACCTGTCCGGGCGTTTCGAGCGGCTTGATTGCGTCCTCAAACTGCTGGCTGCTTCCGATTTCGGGAACGTCGTCGCCGGGTTTGACGAAGGGCGTGGTCTTAATCATCTCGGCGGGCGTCATGTTCGCTTCCGAAGCGAGCGCCTGCGCGACCTTCTGTATGTCTTCGGTCTTCAAAGCTTCGGCGGCCTTGCGCGCCACCGATTGCGCCGCGCGGTACGACTGGCGGTTGCGGAGCGAGACCAGAAGTTCCTCGCGCGCATCCTCGAAGGTCTTCGGAATTGCCGGGCCGCGGCGGAAGATGTAGTAGGCGTTGCCGGTCTTCAAGGGGTCGCCGACCTGACCTTCTTTCCAGTCGAGCGTGTTCTGGAGAAGGTCTGCGGCGTTGCCGGGCTTGCCGCCGAGCTTGCGGTTCGGGTTGCGCTTGACGGGGTTGGGGAGCCAGCCGCCGTTCTGCGCCGTCGCGGGGTCGCGCGAGTTGCCGCGCGCGAGGTTTGCGAAATCCTCCTCGGTCGCCGTCAAATCGTCCTTGCGGATTTGCGCGACGAGTTGCGACGCCTTGTTGAGCACGTCTTGGTCGTCCTTCGGGTCGTCAACGCGAAGAACTATCTGCTGCACTCGCACGCCCGCCATCTTGTTCTCAGGCTTGAGCGAGTCGTATTCCTGTCGCAACTCCGCGTCGGAGATTTGCAGCTTCTGCCCGACCTTCTCCTGATTGATGAAGACGTAGCGAATCTTCTTCTGCGGTTCGAGGAAGCGGTAGTCGGTCTTGTGCGCGTCGAAGTATTGACGCTGCTCCTCGTCGGTCGTCGTAATCTTCTTCGCCAAGTCTTCAGCCGCGACCGCGGCGTAAACAACGTCGAACGAAGTGTTCTGACGCATGTAGTCGCGCTTGACTTCCTCCTCGGAGATTTGCGCGCCCGCCGTGACGAAGGCGCGAAGCTTCTCGGCGGCGAGTGCGTTGCGGACGCTCTGCTCGTAGAGCGAGACGCTTCCGTAGGTGCGCAGCACGTAGTCCTTGTAGCGCTTGGAGTCGAAGTTGCCGTTGGCGTCGGAGAAGGCTTCGCCGAACTGCTTGGCGATGAGGTCGCGCGCCTCTTCGTCGGAAGCCGAAAGGCCGAGGCGTTCGGCCTCTTGGACGGCGATGCGCGCGTTGATGGCTTGGTCGAGAATTCGTTCGGGCGTCATGCCGAGTTGGGCGAGGCTTATCTGGCCGCCAAACTGGCTGTACTGCTGCTCGATCTTCTTCTTGAGAAGCGTGTAGTCGGCTACAGTCACATCGTCGCCGTTCACCTTGGCGAGCGTTTCCTTGTTCTTGAACGGGTTGGCGTTGGCCGTGCCGCCGCCGCGGTTGTAGCCCGCGACGACCAGACCGAGCACGACGAGAACCGCGAAAGAGATGATGACGACGCCGCGCGTCCTCTCAAGGCGGCTGAAGAACTTGAGCATTACTCGATACCTTCCCTTACATTTTGTTTACTATTTCAGGCTCGCCGCGCTCAACCGTCGCTCAAGGACTGCCGCCGCGCGGACGCCGCAAAAGGCGGATTGTAACAGTAGCCAGTAGCCAGTAGCCAGTAGCCAGTAGGACTTTTTATCCACGCGCCGCGAGTCGTCGGCAGCCGTTTTTCTACTGGCTACTGGCTACTGACTACTGGCTACTGTTTTGTGCTATATCTTTCCGCTATGGATTATCCATTCTGGGCTTGGGCCGGCTTCGGCATCTTCATCCTCTTGATGCTGGCCTTAGACCTCGGCGTCCTGAACCGAAAGGCGCACGCGATCACGTACCGCGAGGCGACCGCGTGGAGCGTCGTCTGGGTGACGCTCGCTCTGGCCTTCGCCGGAATCGTCTTCTGGAAGACGAACCGGCAGACCGGACTCGAATTCCTAACGGGCTACATCATCGAGCTTTCGCTCTCGGTGGATAACCTCTTCGTCTTCCTGCTCATCTTCTCCTACTTCAAAGTACCGGCGAAGTACCAGCACCGCGTTCTGTTCTGGGGCGTTCTTGGCGCGCTCGTCATGCGCATGACGATGATCGGGTTGGGCGCGACGCTCGTCGAACGTTTCCACTGGGTTCTATACCTGTTCGGCGTCTTCCTCATCTACACCGGAATCAAGATGCTCCGTCAAGAAGAGGGCGACGCGAACCCCGAAGAGAACCCGGTCGTCCGCTTCGTCACGCGCCACATACCCGTCACGCGACACTACGAGGGCGAAAAGTTCTTCACGCAAATTGACGGAAGGCGCATGGGGACGCTGCTGCTGCTCGTCCTCGTCATCGTCGAAGTCTCCGACCTCGTCTTCGCCGTTGACTCGATCCCCGCCATATTCGGCATCACCACCAACCCCTTCATCGTCTATACGTCGAACGTCTTCGCCATCCTCGGCCTTCGCTCGCTCTACTTCCTCTTGGCCGGAGTCGTGGAGAAGTTTCACTACCTCAAGTTCGGACTCTCAATCGTGCTCACCTTCGTCGGCGTCAAGATGCTGACCGAGGGCTACGTGATGAAGTACACGGGGTTGAGCAAGGAGGCGGTCATCGCGGGTTCGCTGGGCGTGGTCGCCATTGTGCTCGTCGGCTCGGTCGCCGTCTCGCTCATGTGGCCCGTGCGCGCCGAACAGCAGGTCGAGGTCGAACTGCCCGAAGGCTTCGACTCGCCCTTCGACGACGACCAAGGCCGCTTGGGCAGCGACGAGCGCGGACTGCCCGAACCCGAAAGCAGAAGGCAGTAGGCAAAGAGCGCGAGGCAGGCGGGAACGACGGAAGAAGCCTTGGATTTCCGGCGGAAAGTTTGCGAAAAAGAGTTGAAGTCTGAAGGGCGGCGATGCGTTTCGCACCGTCGCCCTTCGTCGTGTGAGTTGTAGGTTCGACCGAAGTTTTACTTCCCGCCGCTTTGCTTGGCCGGGCGCTGCTCGGTCTTGACTGTCGGAGTGAGACTCGTGCTCTGGTTGTAGCGCGCGCCGATTGTGCGGACGTAGTTGCGCGTCTCCGTGTAGGGCGGCACGCGGTAGCCATACTTCATAACAGCACCCTCGCCAAAATTTCAGCAGCCTTTGCCTACTTGGTTCGACTACTCTTTGTGCTTAACCCCTGTGGCGGGGAAGGCTTCTTGATTTCTTCTTTAGTCCTATCCATCCACACTTCGCTGGCAGAAAGCTTTGCTAAGAGCCTGAGAGGTCTGTTTTCGATTCTACCCGCCATTGATATTGCCATGGCCAGATTAACTTTTCCGACAGACGAAAACGCCTGCTGAAGCGATGAAACGTATATCTGGCCGGAATCGCCAGTATTTAGGTTCGATTTCTCCGAACTCAAAAACTCAAGGGAGTTAATACAAGCCACTCCGTCAATAATCAGGTCAAGCGAATCCTCATAAGAGACGGGCGTCGTAGCGGATGCGAGATAGAAGTTGGCCAAAGCCCTCCTTTCATTACATTCCAAGTTTGAAAGAGACGCACGCGCCTCAGCTAGTAATAGTTTTGTGAATTGAACATCGCCTTTCTTGTAAGTGGCCTTCGCAATCTGTGCGAACATATATGCCTTAGCCTGCGGCACTTCGATTCCCCTTGCGATGAGTAGCGCCCGCGTGAAGTCCGCTTTAGCCATCAGCGATTTGAATTCACCTGTGGCTATCTGGTAGTCGAGAATTTTTCTGACGTCTTCCCTCTCGATTTTGTTGAGCAATCTTCTGGCCCCATCAAAATCCTCATCCATTATCGCGCGCGAGATATCTGCTGCCGGCGAGGCTTCAGCCGGCCTGAACCTATTGCCTTTTATTCGCTCCATCGTATATCGCGCGAGTTCGGCCTCCTGGGGCGGGAGTTTGGCGAACGACTTTGCGGCAAGCTCGTTAAGTTCGGCGACGCGGTCGGGCGCGTAGCGGGCGGCGAGCGCTGAGAGTATTCCTATGAGATGCGCTTGACGGAATTCGCTTAAGTCGGGGCCAGTCCCGTTTTGCTGCTGACCGCCGGACTCCCGAAGCAACCTCGACAATATGTCATTGGCGGTCAGGAAAAACTGCCGCTGCAAAGCGGCGTCACCTTGTGTTAACGAATCGTTATTGCGGCGTGCAGGGAAAACATATTCGGTTAAAGCATACATCGCGGAGAGCGCATTGTCGGTCGGGAGAGTCATCTGCCTATCTAAAATTCGACTCGCTATGTCGTTTGCCAACCCTGATTCTCTCCGCTTCAGGAGGGAGAGCAGCTCCATATTCGCCGGGGTGAAGTTCACTGAAAGGCTTCGTTCAAGAAACTTTGCCGCCAGCTTAGGGTCGTCTTCGATGAGTGCTGACGTTAAGCCATTAAGCCGCCTGGTATCAGGTATCTCGTCCGAAGGTGAGACGCCTTTGTCAATCCCCTCTTGTAGCGACTCCAAGAGTTTGGTCGCCAGAGCCGAGTCTTTAACGAATATTATTTTGAGGAGTTCTGTGCGCGCCTCTTCCCGTCCGAACTCTTTATCATCTTGGACGGCGACCCAGTCCCACAACTCGTTTAACAGTTTTCGCGCCCTCTCCGCGTCAAGACGCCATAGCAGACCGGCGGCCCTTGCTCGCACTTTAACGTAATCAAGCTTATTGTTTAGCGAACCTGACTCCACAATCACGCCCTCGATTTCTTGCCTGGCCTTCTGACGCGATGTCGCGGAGGATTTGGTAGGGGATTGAGCAAACAGGGTAGCTGGAGACAGAAGCGAAATAAAAGCAATGAGCCTCATCGTTTTTTTCAGACCCATTTTGTCCTCCATTCGTGCCGGACTATCGAAAGGTTAACTCATCCAGCCTTTAAGTCGCGCTTTCGGGCTACCGCGATTTTGATCACGACCGCTGCCAGAAATAACACCGTGGCGAGCAACTTGATTAGCGGGGGTTCCCGGAAGAGGAACGCAACGAGCCAGTAGATGGCAAGGACTAACACTAAGAGGTGGTTGATCCAAGCTTGCCTTTTCTCTTTAAAACTGAATGAGATGACCGTCAACAGGAAGACCGCTGAAAGCCACGCCACATCCAAAAACGTTGTTCCCCCGTCCGAGAAGATTGACACTGTTCACCTCCGGGTTGGCGGACACGCCGCGTATTTGTAAGTGCCGGGAGGGTGGATTCGGTGAGCAAGGGGCGAAGCCCGCCCCGGTTAACATCTACCCTCCCTGCGACTGTGTGGCACATCAGACTGACCATGCTACCGAGCCGGTACGGCGCCCCCGGCTAGATTAGTACCAAAGCAGTTCCAAGTCATCCTGATACTCCGACACAGGCTTTTTAACCTCACACTTCTTGATTACTTCGGAGCACGAAAACGCAACCATCGCCCCGAACAAAGGGTGGGCCAGCAAAGCGCCCACGCAACTCAGCCCAACCGTTTCAGGACAGGCTGCGATGAGACTGCCGATGCTTGCGATATATGCCGCAACAGCCGAGAGGCACATGACCGCTTGCTTAGCACAATCGAATGCAGATGAATCATCGGAAAGTATCACCCTGAAGGCGGGGAAGACCTTGGAGGTTACGGCATTACTCAGGAAAAAGCTCGCCTCTTCCATCAGCTTCTTCAGTGTGCCGTTGGCCCTCAGGCCCACTAACACACGTTGGAGTCGTTCTCCAACGTCGGAACTCAGCGACTCCTGCCGGCGCGCGGCCTGCGGCTCGAAAGTGACCTTTTCTTTACCAAATTCAAAGGTCACGACGGCGTTAGGCAACTTGCCGACAGTGGGCGGTTGAATTTTTTTACGCACGCCGAAGCTATCGCCTTCGAAGGTCAAAAAGGTCGTGACAGTTTCAGCCCTCGATAGACGCAAAAACTCTACATCGCCGATGACCGCCTCCTTGGAGATTTGCAGCTTGAAGTGTTGCGTGGAGACGGACAAATATTTTCCTTTTGTGCCATCAGCCTTTCGGACAAACGGGATGCCGTCGGTGTCAACCCCGTAATCGAACGCCGTAGGCTTGGAAGTGATTGAAGATTCTGACTTGTCGCCGTTGGAGTTTGCAGCGAAGATAGGGGGTGAAGTGCGTAGGCTCAGACTCAACAGCGACGCGACAACGAAAGCCGCCAAAATATTCTTTTTTCTCTTCACGGTTCTTAATCTCCTCCTGACTTAGACGAGGTGGCTGAGTGTTTTACAGGTACTGATTACCCGCACAGAATGCTCAGAGATCGATTGACCGCTTGGAAGGACTCTCGAACAACACGCACAAGCGTGCGCGGTTCGGCGTCAACAAAAGGACAGATCTGGCAGACTTTTGAGAGGTGTGGTGGCCTTATACAGAAAAAGGCATATCGTGTCAACAGAAAATTTTGTTCATGAAGTTTTGTATTTCAGGCAAGCCGCTGGTCTGAGCCACCGTTGAAAGACAGAAGGGCGTGAAAGTATGTTACCTTCACGCCCTTTGTCGCGCGGACTATCGTTTCAAATGAAGTTTTATTTTCCTGATGGCTTGCTTAGCCGTGGCTCGGTCTTTGCGGTCGGCGTGAGGGCGTTGCTCTGGTTCTGGTTGTAGCGCGCGCCGATTGTGCGGACGTAGTTGCGCGTCTCCGTGTAGGGCGGCACGCGGTAGCCATACTTCATAACAGCGCCTTCGCCTGCGTTGTAGCCCGCGAGCGCGAGGTCAACGCGATTGTTGAAGAGTCGGAGAAGGTCTTTGAGGTAACGCGTTCCGGCCATGATGTTCTGCGCGGGGTCGTAGGGGTTCGACGCGCCGTAGCGCGCCGCAGTCCCCGGCATCAACTGCATCAGCCCCTGCGCGCCCACCGGACTCGTCGCGCCCGTATGGAAGCCCGATTCCTGATGCATCACGCAGTAGATCAGGTAAGGGTCAACTCCGTAACGACCGCCGTAGAGACGAATCAGTCCGTCAATCTGCTTGCTGCCCGTCGTCCAAGCCACGTCGGCGCGGGGCAAGGCGGCGTTGGAGACTGCGTCCGCCGTGGGCGGCTTCAGGGCCGCCGCCAGCGTCGTCTCGGCGTCGGCGAGTTGCTTGCGAACCTCCTCGACCTTCGCCCGCGCCTCGGCGAGCGACTTGTCGTTGGCCTCTATCTCGCGGCGCGCGATGAGACCGTCCTTGTAAAGCTCCTTGAGCTTGCCGTTCTCGGTTTCGAGCCTCTGCGCGTCGCGCTCGCCGTAGGCGACAAGCTCCTTGAGGCTGTTTCGGTACTCTTCAGCCGCGTGCACAAACTCTTTTCTGAACTGTTCGGGGTCGTCCGCCGACTTTTCGGCCTGCGCGGGCGCGTCGGCGGCGGGGGCGGTTTTCGCGGCCTTTTTGCCCTGCGCGCTCACCGTGGCGGCGGAGGCTGACAAGACGAGTATTAAAGCGATTACTTGATAGATACGGTTCATTTTTAAGTCCCCGTGAGGAAAAAGGCCGAACTTTCCTCTAATGATGGCTCTACGAACAGAGCCGCGCAGCCGTTTCGTTTTTCGAGCGTTGCCTGTTTCGCGTTTGAGGAATCGCCGTTAAGGCTTCATTTTCTGGCGATAATTGCGTCCGGGGGCTTGGGCGTCAATTAACGTATCGTGAAGTGTCACGGGCATTTAGATGTACTAAAGAGACTCCGGTTGCCTGCCCCCACGCGCCCGAAAACCGCTAAAACTCGCCGTTTTTGTCCGAAATTCAAGCCTTCGACACAGTTCAAAGTGATACTTGAAGCAGTGTTGGCAATGTGTTAACTTTGTTTTGTGGCCGCTCGCGCGGACGGTCACCGTAAAGTTTTAAGTCTTCTCAAGCCTCCGCTCACGCGACGTGCCGACGCCCACTCAACGGGCGACGCCGCCGCGGCTCGAAACCCCGTTTGAAGAAAGTCGCCGTGCCCCGCGGCTTTCAAAAACTTCCCGAAAGTTTGCGTATGGTCACTAGAGTCAGCCGCTTCGACAACGAGTGGTGGGTCGTCCAGAAGCGTTTTATCTACATCGTCATCATACTCGCCGGGCTTGCCCTATTCGCGGGCAGCGCGGGCCTCTACGTCTGGCTCTACGGAAATCCCTTCAAGGGCGTGGCGGCAGACTCGAACTCTTCGTCGGGCGCGCGCTTCGTCTCTTTGGAAGGCGGCGTGAAGGTCGTGCGCGCGAACACGCGTGAGACCTTGCAGGCTCGCGCCGACACGCGCCTTTTCCCCGGCGACATCGTGCAGACGCAGGAAGACGGGCGCGCGCGCATAACTCTAGTTGACGGCTCGAACCTCTTCGTCAAGCCCAACTCCGTCGTCACAATCGCCGAGAACACTTCCACGGACAACGGCAAGAGCACGAAGGTTCGCGTCGCGGTCGAGAGCGGACAGATAAACGTCCGCACCGACCAGCAGCCGAAGGACGCGTCGAACATCGTTGCGACGCAACTTTCCGAGAGCCGCGTCGCGCCTGAGACGGACGCGAGTTTCCACGTGCGCGAGGACAAGACCGAAGCGATACGCGTCGCCGCGGGCGCGGTCGAGACGAGCACTTCGGGCGGCGACGTTACGACTCTCAGAAACGGCGAGTATGCCGCAATCAATCCCGGCGGCAACATCGCGCAGAAGGAGAAACTTCTCGCGGTTCCCTCGCCCATCACGCCGCGCAACCTCGAACGCCTCACTTCTGGACGCGGCGGCGCGACCGCCGTCGCGCTCAAGTGGCAGAAGCCCGCGACGGGCGCGCCCTCCCACTACCGCGTTGAAGTCGCAACCTCTCCCTTCTTCGTCCCCGCCGGAATGCTCATCGAGCGCGACCAACTGCAATCAACGGAACTGACGGTTGACGACCTGCGTCAGGGCAACTACTTCTGGCGCGTTCTGGCCGTCGCTCCTTCCGGGCAGTCGTCAGACTGGAGCGAGCCGCAGAAGTTCGTCATCGTCAACGGTTCGGGGACGGGCGACGAGGTCGGCGTCACGGACGTACAGGTCGAGTACGTCGCGGGAAGTATCTACCTCGTACGCGGTCGGACGCAAGCCGGAAACACCATTCGCTGCGCGGGCAAAGAGACTCTGGCCGCGCGCGACGGCTTCTTCCAACTACAGATAAACGCCCCGCACGGCTCGCGCGAAATCCTACTCGAAGCCGCCGACACGCAGGGCAATCGCAACTCCTTCAAGTTCACGCTCCCGCCGGGAGGATGAAAGAAGTGATGAATGCGGCAGTGTGAATGATGAATTAAGAGCGACAGCCATATCGTCATTCATCATTCCGCATTCATCACTCATCACTTCTTATGAAGCACGTAATTCTCCTCAGTGAAGACTGTGTGCCCGCGGGCGAGATTGTCGGAGCTTTGCGCGCGGCGGGCGTCTTCATTGCGCCCGTCGCGTGCTCCGCAGGGTCGCACACGGAGGAGGCCGCGCGCGCACGCGCCGAGCGGGAGGGCGAGCCGCTGGCCATACTTCTCGACGTTGCCGCGTGTTCCGACCTTGCGGAACTTCACGCGCGCGTACTTCGCGCCGCCGACGCTTGGCCTAACGTCCCGCTCGTCGCGTGCCAACACGAAACGAACGGAATGGGACGCCGCACCGCGCAACGACTCGACGAGGCGACGCTCAAGCGTCTAGGCTTCGACGCCGTCGCCGCCGAAGCCGCGCAACTCTCCGCCGTCCTGCGCGAAGTAGAGGAACGCGGCGAAGACTTGGAGACACACGGGAGCGAGCCTACGGTCGCGCCCGCGAGCCTTCTTCTGCCCGAACACATGAGCGTCGAGCGACTCCGGGCGGCCTTCGAGGTCGTCGCCTCGCTCCATTTCGCCGCAGACCAACGCGCCGCCGCGCAGGCCGCGCTCGCCGGACTCGCCGCGCTCGTCGCCGCCGACCGTTGGACGCTTTATCTCGTCGGCGACGCCGCGCCGCACACCGAAGCGCCCTTCGAGCCTCTGGCCGCGCGCGGACTCACGCGAAGCGAACGCGTGATTCCCGAAACCGACTGGCGTCGCGCGCTCCTCGGCGACGCGCTCTCGCTCGCGGGCGCGGAGTCGCGCGCCGCTCGCGCGGTGGCAGCGTGCGGCGAGACCGTCAGGAAGAAGGAGGGCGAACGTCGCGTCGTAGCCGTCCCGCTCGTCGCGGGCGAGCGCGTGATGGGCGTTCTCGAAGCCGTGCGCGAGGGCACGAACGCGCGCGCCTTCACCCGCTCGGAGGCGACGCTACTTTCCGCTCTCGCGCTTCCCCTTTCAGCCGCGCTCTCAAACTCCGCTCGCGTCGCCGAAGCCGAGCGGCTCTCTCAGACCGACGACCTTACCAAACTCCACAACGCGCGATACCTTCGCCAGTATCTCGTCACCGAACTCAAGCGCGCCCGACGCTACGCCTCGCTCGTCACGGTCTTCTTCCTCGACCTAGACGACTTCAAGCAGGTCAACGACCGCCACGGACACCTCGTCGGCTCGCACGTCCTGATGGAGATGGCCGCCGTCATACTCTCTTCGGTGCGCGACACGGACGTTGTCGCTCGCTACGGCGGCGACGAGTTCGTCGTCGTCCTCCCTGAAACCGACGTTGAGATGGGACTGCTCGTCGCCAACCGCGTCCGGGAGCGCATCGCCGGCCACCTCTTCACGGGCGGACGCAATCTCCGCCTCTCGCTCACGGCCTCTTTCGGCGTCGCCTCGTTCCCCGCGCACGCGCAGTCGCCGCAGCAAATCATCGCGCGCGCCGACACGGCCATGTACGAGGCCAAAGCCGCGCGCAAAAACTGCGTCCGCACGGCGGCAGAAATCGCGCAGGAGGTATGAGACAGGCCGCGCGCGGCATACAAGAAATCCATCATCCGAAGGGTCGGTTGAAAAATTCCCCGTTCGTCCTATAATCACGACATCGTGAGTGAAGACAGGACTCAACAACTTCCCGACGACGGCGTGCGACAAATCCTCGCGCTGCTCCAAGCGACGAACGCGCGCCTCGATTCGATGGATGCGCGCTTCGACACAATGGAGGCGCGTCTCAATTCGATGGACGCGCGTCTGACCGCTCTCGAAGAGAAGGTTGACCGCCGTTTGCAGGAGACGCGGCCCATTTGGGAGCAGGTCTTGTCGCGGCTGACGGCGATTGAGAAGCGACTCGATAAGATAGAGTTTTCAGTTTCCAACCTTAATCTCAAGTTCCGCGCTTTCAACGCCGACCTCCTAGAGATTCAGAATAAGCATGACGACCTCGAAGAGCGTGTGCGGCGTCTCGAACCTGAGCCGTCGAAGTAGCGCCGCGCTGTCTCGTCGTCGCCGTTTCTCATCCGTCCAGACCGCTTCAAACACCCGCGCGAAAGTTTTCGGATGAAATCGGATAAAAGTTGTGGACATTTTTCTCTTCTTGCTGTAAAGCATTATTACTGAACTGCCGGAAAGCACCCCCCGCTCGAAGAACATTTCCGACTCCGAGTTTCAGGCTTTTCATTGGCTTTCCCGTCGAGGGTTGTCGCGGTTAGCGTTCTTGCCCTGTTCGTTGTATCTTTGTAGTTTCGTTCCACGTCGCGTGGGCGTTACTAGGGGCGAGTGGGCTAGTGGTGCATCCCCGCGTGGATGCCTTGGCGCACGTCCCCTTTCGCTTGCGGCGCATCAACCAAGCCAGAGGTGCTTAAATAATAACGAATGGCATTCAAGTCACTTTTCAGCCTTTTCTCAAGCGATCTCGCCATTGATCTGGGCACGGCCAACACGCTCGTCTATGCGAAGGGGCGCGGCATCGTCGTCTCCGAGCCTTCAATCGTCGCCATCAACAAGGTGACGAACACGCCCGAAGCCGTCGGCAAGGAGGCGAAGGAGATGCTCGGACGCACGCCCGGCAACATCGTCGCCATACGCCCGATGAAAGACGGCGTCATCGCCAACTTCGAGGTGACGGAGAAGATGCTCCAACACTTCATACGCAAGGCGCACAACGGGAAGACTTGGGTCAGCCCGCGCGTCGTCATCGGCATACCGAGTGAGATAACGCAGGTCGAGCGTCGCGCCGTCGAAGACTCGGCTTACCGCGCGAAGGCTTCGGAAGTTTACTTGGTCGAGGAAGCGATGTGCGCGGCCATCGGCGCGGGGCTTCCAATTACAGAGCCGCACGGCAACATGATCGTTGACATCGGCGGCGGCACGACCGACATTGCCGTCATCTCTTTGTCGGGCATCGTCTATTCGCGGGCGGTGCGCGTCGCCGGAAACGAGATGGACGAGGCCATCACGCAGTACATCAAGCGCAAGTACAATCTCCTCATCGGCGAGCGCACGGCAGAGGCCATCAAGATTCAGTTGGGGAGCGCATTCCCCTTAGACGAGCCGCTCTCGATGGACGTGCGCGGTCGCAATCTCATCGAAGGCATTCCGAAAACAATCACCATCACGGACGAAGAAGTGCGAGAGGCTCTGGCCGACTCGGTTGCGACAATCGTCAACGCCGTCCGCGTCGCATTGGAGCGCACGCCGCCTGAGCTTTCAGCCGACATCGTCGAACGCGGCATCGTCTTAACCGGCGGCGGCGCTCTTCTAAAGAATCTCGACAAGCGACTCTCGATTGAGACCGGACTTCCCGTCTCAATCGCCGACGACCCGCTCTCCTCGGTCGTGCTCGGCGCGGGCAAGATGCTCTCGGACTTCGACCTCCTCAAGCGCGTCAAGTGGGACAACAATCTGACGGGCGGAATGTGAAAAGGAAATGATGAATGCGGAATGCGGAATGATGAATTAAAAACAGTGCCGCTCTCATCATTCATCATTCCGCATTCCGCATTCATCACTCATCAGCAATGGTCAGGAGCACGCAGAAAGAGATACGTCAGCGCGCGCCCATCTGGCTCATCGTCCTGCTCGCGCTCAACTTCGGCCTGATGACTTGGCAGGCGAAGGACACCGGCGGGCAGCCCGTCATAAAGGCTTGGGCGCAGTCGGCCTTCTCGCCCGTGCAGCGCGCGACGACGGGCGTCGGCGGCGCTGGAATAGGCTTCTTCCGAAGCTTCGCAGACATGCGAAACGCCGTGGTCGAGAACGAGACGCTCAAGAAGCGTCTGGCCGACGCCGAGAACGAACTGCGCGAGGCGCGGCAGTCGCGCGACGAGAACGAGCGGCTCAAACGTTTGCTCGACTTCACGAAGGACGTTTCCTTCAAGTCAATCCCGGCGCGCGTCATCGGGCGCGACCCTTCGGTCTGGTTCAACTCGCTCATCATCAACCGCGGCACGACGAGCGGCATAGACCTCGATATGCCCGTCGTCACGCCGGAAGGAATAGTCGGACGCGTCGTCGGCGTCGGCCCGGTCTCCGCGCAGGTGATGCTTCTAACGGACGAGCGGAGCGCGGCGGGCGCTGTCGTCGGTCAACTCGGACAGTCGAACGCAATCGGGTCTGTGCGCGGCTACGGGAAGAACGGGCTTTTGGAGATGCGCTACGTTTCGGGGCTTGAGACCGTGAACGTGGGCGACTACGTGGTCACGACGGGGCAAGATAGAATCTACCCGCCGGGCCTTAACGTCGGCACGGTGATTGAAGTTAAGCCGGGCACGATAAACACGCCGCAGACGATTTACGTGCGCCCCGGCGCGCGGCTCGAATCCTTGCAGGAGGTGGCCGTGCTCGACTACAGGCCGCCGCAGCGAACCGCGCCGGAGCGGACGCTGCCGAACGTTGACAAGGGGAAGACGAAGTGATGAGTGATGAATGATGAGTGATGAATTAAAGCAGCGTTCCTCTCATCATTCATCATTCATCACTCATCATTGTTTTTATGAAGTGGAAACTCGCGGTCTGCGTCGGGCTGGCCGTCGTCCTTCAGTCGAGTCTGCGCGCGCTTTGGCCGCCGTTGGCCTACGCCGATCTGCCGCTCGTCGTCGTCGTCTATTTCGCGCTCCAGCGCGACGCGGTGATGGCCGTGATGATCGGCACGGTCGCAGGGATAGGCTCTGACCTACTTTCCGGCGGCTTGCTCGGCGCGGGCGGATTTTCGATGACCTTGACGGCCTACCTTCTGGCCGCGCTCGTCACGCGCGTGATGATTGACAACGCGCTGATTCGCATACCCGTCATCGCGGGCGCGTCGGCCTTCGAGACGGTCGTATATTTCTTCATGCACCAGCTTCTCGGCCAGCCGCCGGTAGACCCGATGGCCGGGACGATTGCCGAAACGTTCGCCTTCAAGATTATCTGGACGACCGTCGTCGGCACGACCGTCGCCTTCCTGCTCGACATGCTTTTCAACGAGTCGCCGGGCCTGCGCCGTCGCCGGCACTTCGCCTTCCGCAGGCGCATCGCGCGTCGTGGGCTGACGAGGAGAAAGTATTGAAGCTGTTAGCTATTAGCTATTAGCTGTTAGCTGTCAGACTTCTTTTAGCATTCAAAGGCGCATCTAAAAAGTTGAAAATTGGCCGCTAAATCGAGGGAAAGCTAATAGCCAACAGCTTCTTAAAACCATGAAATTCGAGGACGAGACTCAAAACCTGAAGGCGAGGATGACGATCATCAACGGCTTCGTCTTCGCCATCCTCGCGGTGCTCGGCGCGCGTCTCTATTTTCTCCAAGTCGTCAACGGCGACTACTACGCCGAGCGCGCCGAGAACCAGCGCGTCCGCCGCCTGCGCATACCTGCCCCGCGCGGCGCGATTCTCGCGCGCGACGGCAAGACCATACTCGTTGACTCGCGCTCGACCTACAACATAATCCTTTCGGGCGAGGACATGAAGGGCAAGAACTTGGGCGAGTTTGTCGAACCGCTCGCCGACGGCCTCGACGTTGCGCCGGAAATCCTGCGCGAGCGCTTCGAGCAGGCCGGACGCCAAGCTGCCTTTGAGGAGGTGACGGTCAAGGAGGGCGCGACCTCGGCAGACCTCGCTTGGGTCGAGGCGCACACGCTTGAATGGCCGATGCTTCTGGTGCGCGAGCAGCCGCAGCGTCGTTATCCTGAGAACGGCGTCCTCGCCCACGTTCTCGGCTACGTCGGCGAGATAAGCCCCGAACAGTTGAAGCAGCCGAAGTTCAAAGACGACAAGGAGAATCCATACTATCCCGGCGACATCGTCGGCCAAGAAGGCTTGGAGGCGACTTACGACAAATACTTGCGCGGGCGCGACGGCTACCGCGAAGTCGAAGTTGACAGTCGCGGGCGCATACAGCGCGAGCTTGCGGTCGTCAACCCGCAGCCCGGTCAAGACATCGTCACGACGATTGACTTAGACCTTCAGTATGCAGCCGAAGAGCAGCTACGCAATTCGCCAAACAAGCGCGGCGTCATCGTCGTGATGAATCCGCAGAACGGCGAAGTGCTTGCGATGGCCTCCTACCCGACCTTCGACCCGAACCTCTTCTCGCAACGCATCTCCACGCCCGAAGGCCGCAAGGAAGCCAACGCCTTGCTCAAAGACCCGCTCACGCCGCTTTTTAACCGCGCGATTCGCGGACGCTACCCGCCCGGCTCGACTTGGAAGATTCTGATGGCGACCGCCGGACTCCAACAAGGCGCGATTACTATTAAGAAGTCGAACCTCGTTTGCGGCGGCGGCATACAGATAGGCAACAAGTTCACGCGCTGCATGGGAAGCCACGGCTCGCCGGAGTTGCGAACCGCGATTCGCGTCTCCTGCGACGGCTACTTCTACCGTCTCGGCCTCAAGATGGGCCTCGACGGCATCATGCAGATGGTTGATGAGTTCGACTTGAACAAGCGCACGGGCGTTGACCTCCCGCACGAACTCGTCAGTTGGACTCCGTCGCGCGAGTTCAAGGCGCGCTTCACGCCAAAGGGCGGCGACCCGACTTGGAAAGACATTGACACGGTCTATGCCTCTTTCGGTCAGGTCTATGACTTCGTGACTCCGATGGCGATGCTTCGCGCGCAGTCGGCGGTCGCAAACGGCGGGCGTCTCTACGTCCCGCACCTTCTCTTGGAGGCGAAGGCCGTCGGCGCGGTTGACGTCTTCGCAGCGCGCCCGCGTCAAACCTTCGACCGTCCAGACCCGAAGCTTCTCGACATCCCCGTTGACCAGCACGAACTCGTCGTCTCAGGCATGTGGGCCGTCGTCAACGAGGCGGGCGGCACGGGCGGCGCGGCGCGCGTCGAAGGCTTCGACGTCGCCGGAAAGACGGGCACCGCTCAGGTCGTCGGACTCGGCAAAGACACGGGCAAGAACAAAGACCACTCTTGGTTCGTCTCCTACGCGCCGGCCCAGAAACCCGAAATCTCGATGATCGCTTTGATAGAGAACGTCGGCTTCGGCGGCAAGTTTGCCGCCCCCGCCGTCCACAACATCTATCTGGCCTACCTCTCGAAGCAGCACCCCGAACTCGCGCCGAAGCCGGCGACGACGGAGGTGGCGAAAAGATAGGTAACGGGTGACGGGTGTCAGGTGTCGGTTAAGAGCTGACTTCACCTGACACCCGTCACCTGACACCCGTCACCCGTTTTATGGTTGCGATACTGGAAAAACGACGCTTGCGCGACTTCGACTGGCTGCTGACGCTGCTGGCGCTGGCCATCGCCGTCTTCGGCACTTGGCAGATTTACAACGCCGTCCCCGACCAGTCTTACTGGAAGAAGCAACTCATCGGACTCGGCATCTCGGCGGTCGTCATGCTCGCCGTCGCCTTCACGGATTATCGCAAGCTCGTACACATCGCGCCCGCCTTCTACGCCTTCGGCCTCGTCCTTCTCGTCATCGTCCTCATCCCCGGAATAGGTCTTAAGATTAACGGACAGCGCTGCTGGATTGGCGTCCCCGGCCTCGGACAGTTTCAGCCCTCCGAGTTCGTCAAAATCCCGACTGTGCTCATGCTCGCGCGCTACTTCGGGCGTCCGCGCAGTTCGACGCTCACAATCAAAGAGACGCTCATCGGCTGCGGCATACTCGCGCTTCCCGTCGGCCTCATCCTTCTCGAACCCGACGCCGGACAGGCGCTCACATACTTCCCCTTGCTCGCCGTCGTGCTCTTCCTCTCGTCCGTACGCATGTGGCTCGTCGTCGCCGCGCTCGTCGTCGGCACGGCGGCAGTCCCTGCGGCCTACATCGTCGGCGTCAAGGCGGGCTTGGTGAAGCAGTATCAACAGAAGCGAATCGAGGTCATACTCGACCCCGAAAACGCAGACCGGCGCGACGTCGGCTACCACACTTGGCAGTCAATCATCACGGTCGGCAAGGGCGGTCTCTCTGGCTCGGTCTCCAAGGGCGACGCCTCGCAGAGCAAACTCAAGTTCCTTCCCGAACCGCAGACCGACTTCATCTTCGCAGTCACAGCCGAGAACACCGGCTTCATCGGCTGTCTCCTACTGCTTCTGGCCTACGCCGTCCTGCTCACCAAACTGATTCACGGCGCGCGCCGCGCGCCCGACCGCACAGGCATGCTCGTCATCATGGCAATCGTCGGCGGCCTCGCCTTTCAAATCTTCGTCAACGTCGGCATGGCCCTCGGCATCCTCCCCGTCATCGGCGTCCCGCTTCCACTGATGAGCGCCGGACTCTCCGCCATACTCGCCACTTCAGTCGCCATCGGCTTCGCCATCAGCATACGCCTGCGCCGCTTCGTCAACTGAACGGCAAGAACATAGCCTCAACGCGCGGCGCGATTAGCAGCTTCCTGCCAATGCATTTATAATCCGTGGAAATTCCCTCGCCTTTGGAGGTAAACGATATGCTTAAGCTGAGAAAGTTGCGTTGCTCTTTCTGCGGGAAGCCCGACACGGAGGTGGCGAAGTTGGTGGCCGGGCCGCGTGTTTTTATCTGCGACGCGTGCGTGGCGGTGGCGAGCCGTCTGATGGAGGGCGACGGCGACGGCGAGACGCCGGAGGCCGCGCCGACAATCTGGCGAAGGGTTTCGGCGCGCGCGCGAAGGCTCTGGCGCGGCGCGCGTAGCGTTGAACTTCCGGCGCGGACTTAGGGACGTTGGCGCGGACGTAAAGATGAAGGCCCGATGAAACTCATCTTCCTGTTCGGCATGCCCGGCGTCGGAAAGCTGACGGTCGCGCGTGAACTGTCGCGCCTGACGGGCTTCAAAGTCTTCCATAATCACTTGGCGGTTGACCTCGTCGCGTCGCTCTTCGAGTTTGGGAGCGCGCCGTTCGTCGAGTTGAGGGAAAGGGTCTGGCTCGCCGCGTTCGCGCAGGCCGCGGAGGCCCGTCTGGAAGGACTGATCTTCACGTTCGCCTTCGACCGGACGGTTCGTGAGAGCTTCGTCCGTGAAGTGCGCGAGACGGTTGAGACAAAGGGCGGCGAAGTTGTATTCGTCGAACTGCGCTGCTCGGCGGGCGCGCTCGAAGAAAGAATCGCGCAACCATCGCGCGGCGCGTTCGGCAAGTTGAACTCCGTCGAGTTCTTCCGCGAACTAAGCGCATCGGGCGCGTTCAAAGACCCCGGCATCCCCTCGGAGCGTTTCGTCTTAGACACGACCGAAGTCTCGGCGAACGACGCGGCGCGGCTCATCGCCGACAAACTCGATCCGCGCTGACCCGGAAGGGCTTCATACATGCCGAAGAAATTCGCTCTCCTGTCTTGTTCAGTCTTCGCGTTCGCTCCGGCGCGTATTAAATTTCGGCGTCGGAATGTTTCCGGCTCGCGTTTTCGGCGCGCAGTCGTTTATACTGAACCCGCCTGTCCAAACTGCCTGAACTTAAAACTTTCCGGCACGGCGCGCTAATCCGAAGCGAAGAGTTTTTCCAGACGAAACGGGCGCGCGTCTTCCAGTCAAAGACAGGGCCGAAGGATTCTTGAATTGAAGAGGGCTGCACGCGACGCCCGCGGGCTTCACGTGCGCGCCTCTTCCGTTTGAAACGTTTTTCGCCGGCTGCCACGTGCGCGCCCGGTCGGACGAGCGAGCGCGTACCGAAGCCGCGCCGACGCCGGCCCGGTCGCGCACGCCGGCTGCGAGGGCTTTACCACGCCGCTTTCGCAAAAGCGCTTGCACGGCGCGCGCGCCGCTCCGCGCTCGAAAGTTTTTTTTCGAGACTCGCGGGACGCGACGCCGCCCGTCGCGCGCCGCGCGTGTTGGCGTGACGTGCGAGGCCCGACGCGCCGATGGGCGGCCAAGGCGGGCGGAGTTTCCAAGTGAACAGTTCGGAACGCTTCCGCGCGGGGGAGTTTGCGCTCCACGTCCGCGCGGCACGCGCGAAGCAAACGCAGGCCGCACTTTGGCCCGCGCGCTTCGGAAAGCCGGCGGCGGACTTACTGTGGCCGTCGGCCCTCACGACCTTTCCCGCAGAAACACGTCCCGCCGAGACGCGCCTGCCGACGGGCACGCGCTCGACCGGCCCGCTCACGCGGGCTTTACACAAACATCTCAGCCGCTTGACGCACGCGCCTTCAAAGCGCGCGGGCGCGCGGCCCACACACGAGGAGACGGTTTCACACAGATGCCGAAAGAAATGATTGTCAGCGTCAACGGGCGCGAAAAGAAGATTGCGATTATCGAGAACGGGCGTGTCACGGAGTTCTACATCGAGCGCGGCGAGACGAGCCAAGGGATAGTCGGAAACATTTACAAGGGCCGGGTGATGCGTGTTCTGCCCGGCATGCAGTCGGCCTTCGTTGACATCGGACTCGAACGCGACGCGTTCCTCTACGTCTCCGACTTCTTCGACGAAGAGGAGGAGTTTGAACGCATCGTCGTTGACAAGAAGAAGTCCGAGGGCGCGGACGACGAGGCAGCGCAGCGCGCCGCCGTCGAGCGCATCGAGCGGCAACGCGTCGAGCGCGAGCGCCGCATGGAGGTCGCGCACGAGAGCGCCGAGCCTTTGGAGACTGAGACAGCGGAGGCGACGCGCGAAGCGGATGTCTCCGCCGTCGAATCAGACGAAGGACTCGCTGCCACGGCTCTCGAAGCGAACGCGCAAACGCCGCAGGAGGCGGAAACCGAATCGAAGGGCCGGCGCGGCAGAGACAAGCGCAAGCGCCGGCGCGGCGAGAAGGGCGGCGCGGAAGTTTCGGCGTCTGCCGCGGGCGAAGTTCCGCCGGGCGTCTCGCTGTCTTCGGAGGCCGCGGGTTACGAGTCGGAAGTCGAGGGCATCGAGACGCCGTTCGTCGCGGGCGCGGATTCTTTCGAGCGCGTGGTTGACGAGGAGTCAGCCGCCGAGGCGGGTTCGATGTTTAAGGACGCGCGCCTTCAAGAACGCCTGTCCGACCAGACGCGCGCCGTCGAGTTCGACATCGAGCCGACTTCGACAGCCGAGGTCGGCTCCATCTTGGGCGCGGGCGCGTCGGGCGGCGACTTCGAGCGAATCGTTGACAGCGAGGCGGAAGCCGACGACGCGGGCGGGCGACTTCGCGCGGTTCAGCCCGAAGTCGCGGCGTCGGTCGCCGGACTCGTCGAAGAAGTGGAAGCTTCGGACGCGTTTGCGAGCGGCGGAAGTTTCCAACGCGTGAGCGACGACGAGAAGGCCACGGAGTCTGTAGTCGAATCGCCCGGCACGACCGTCGCACGCGGGCGCGGAAAGCGCGCGACCGCTGCGAAGAAGCCGGCGCGCAAGGGCGCGGAGTCGCGGGAGGGCGCGACGGAAGGAGCGACTGAAGAGGCCGCGCCGAAGAAGCGCGCCGCGAAGTCGGCGGCGACGAAGGCGGCGACGAAGTCAGCGTCGAAGTCTGGCGCGAAGTCCGGGTCGAAGCGCGGGAAGAAGTCGGGCGGCGAAACGGAGGGCGAGCAGGGCGCGTCGGGAGACGCGGAGGCGAGCGTCACGCAGCGGCAGGCGCGCGGCGAGTTTGCGCGGCGCGGCGGGCGGCGGCGGCGCAAGCCCGGCGGCGGCAAGCCCGGCGACGAGCAGCACGCGAACGGACACAACGGCGACGCCGAAGTCGTCGGCGACGAAGAGACAATCGCGGAAGTCGAGACGGAGGTCGCGCCTCCTCCGCCTCCGCCGGCGAAGCAGTCGCACGCGTCTCACGGCGAACGCAGCGAGCGCGGCGAGCGTTCGGAACGTCCAGACCGCCGTGGCAGCCGTCACCGCGAACGCGAAGGCGGGCGCGAGCGTGAACGCGAAGGCGGGAGAGACGGAGGGCGTGAGGGCGGGCGCGAAGGCGGGCGCGACAACGATCGCGGTTCGCGCGAACGCGAGTCGGGTGGCGGGCGCGGTCGGCGCGAGCGACAGCCGACAATCACAGACCTTCTGCGCGAGGGTCAGGAGATAATCGTCCAGATTGCCAAAGAGCCGATTGCGCAAAAAGGGGCGCGCATCACCTCGCACATCGCTCTGCCGGGCCGCTTCCTCGTCTATATGCCGACGATTGAACACGTCGGCGTCTCGCGCAAGATTGAATCCGACTCGGAGCGCGCGCGCCTGCGTAAACTCATACAGGCAATCGTGCGCGACGAAGACGTGCCTTCGGGCGGCTTCATCGTGCGCACGGCGGGCGTCGGAATCAGTGAGCAAGACCTGCGCGACGACGCGCGCTACCTCATACGCACTTGGCGCGACATTCGACGCGGGGCGGAACGAGCCAAAGCTCCCGCGCTCGCGCACAAAGACCTCGACCTCGTACAGCGTCTCCTTCGTGACCAACTCTCCGACGACTTCACGGCCATACGCTGCGACACCGAAGAGGAATATCTTGAGATAGTCGAGTTCATCAACCGCATACAGCCGCGACTCGTGAACCGCGTCAAGCTCTACACGCGCGAAGAACCGATACTGGAAGCCTACGGCGTGCAGTCTGAGATTGATAAGGCCATCAAGCCGCGCGTGTGGCTCAAATCCGGCGGCTATCTCGTCATCAACCAGACCGAGGCTTTGGTCGCGATTGACGTTAACACGGGCAAGTTCGTCGGTCGCGGCGGAACGCGCCTTGAAGACACGATAACGCGCACGAACCTCGAAGCCGTCGAAGAGATCGCGCGACAGGTTCGCCTGCGCGACCTCGGCGGCATACTCGTCCTCGACCTCATTGACATGGAGGAGCGACGCAATCGCGCGCGCGTGCTTCAAGCCTTGCAGGACGCGCTGCGTCAAGACAAGTCGCCGACGAAGGTTCTTTCCTACAACGACTTCGGCCTCGTCATCATGACGCGCAAGCGCGTCAAGCAATCGCTCGAACGCACGCTTTGCGCGCCGTGTTCCTACTGTCAGGGCGCGGGCCTTGTGAAGTCGCCGCAGACGGTCTGCTACGAAATACTCGAAGAGGCGCGACGGCTTGCGCGCGCCAACGAGGGCGAGCGCTTCAAGCAGACGACGCTGAGAGTCAACCCCGAAGTCGCGCGCACGCTCCGCTCCACCGAGCGCGACGTGCTGGGCGAGATCGAAGATTACCTCGGCCCGATTGACGTTGACAGCGACGAACACGTTCATCAGGAACAGTTCGACTTCGCGTTCATCTAAAAGCGGGTGACGGGTGTCAGGTGTCGGGTGTCAGTAATGAGAGCCTTACAACTGACACCCGATACCCGTCACCTGACACCCGCTTTTCGTATGGGCAAGCTTCAGAAATTCTGGAAGGGCTTGATTGCGGGCGGCGCGGGCGTTGTCGCCGCTCTGGCGGCTGTCAACGCGGCGGTCGCGCGCGATGTGCCTGAGCCGGAGACGGGCGCGCTCGGCGGCGAGGCCGGAACGTTCCAATGTAAGCACGGCCAAGTTTTTTACCGGCACGCGGGACGCGAAGACGCGCCGCCGCTCGTCTTCGTCCACGGCATCGGCGCGGGCGCGCGCGCATTCATGTGGCGGCGAAACTTCCTCCCGCTCTCGCGCGACTTCCGCGCCTACGCCCTCGACCTGCTCGGCTTCGGCTACTCCGACAAGCCCGCCAACGCGCCCTACTCATCAGACCTCTACACCGAACTCATCGCCGACTTCCTCAGCGAAGTCGTGGCGCGGCGCGCGCGCGTCGTCGCGCACGGACTGAGCGCGGCCTTCGCCGTGCGCGTCGCCGGCGAGCGTCCCGAACTGATTGACTCGCTCGTCCTAGTCTCGCCGACGGGCGCAGACCATTTGAGCGCGCGCCCCGGCATGACGGGCGCGGCCTTCTACGGACTGCTTCACTCGCCCGTGCTCGGCACGTCGTTCTACAACGCCGTCACGAGCGAGCGCGGCATAAGAGACTTCGCGCGCGACCAACTCTTCTACGAAAAACGTTTCGCAACGCCCCGCCTCGTCGCGCACTACTACGCCGTCAGCCGCCTTCCCGGCGCGCAGCACGCCGCCACCGCCTTTCTTTCGGGCTACCTCAACACAGACATACGCGAACCCTTCGCGCGCCTGCGCCAACCCGTCATGCTCGCTTGGGGACGCCAAGACACCACCAACCCAATCGAGCAGGCCGGACTTCTCTTAAGACTCAACCCGCGCGCGCGCCTCGAAGTCTTCGACCGCTGCCGCATGATGCCCCAAGAGGAACACGCCGAACGCTTCAACGCGCTCCTGCGCGACGCCCTCCGCGCGTGAACTGACGCCGTCGCCTAAATTTGCTAAAGCGGGTCGTAGCATCCGAGAATATTTCGGAGTATATTCGGCGCATGAAGTCCGAAGATTCATCACGTCTGGACAAGTCGGCGTTCACAATTACATCCCTGTCCGATGAATCTGAAGAGAAAGAATACTGGAGGCGCAAGTCTCCCGAAGAACGCCTGCGGGCCGTCGAGTCAATGCGGCAAATCATCTACGGATATGATCCTTCTACCTCAAGACTTCAGAGAGTTCTTACAGTTGCTCAACTCTCACGGCGTTAGATACCTGCTCGTGGGCGGGTACGCCGTCGGCTATTACGGTTATCCGAGAGCAACGGCTGACATGGACATCTGGATAGCGACGGACGCGGAGAACGTGTCGAAGGTGATTGCCGCATTGGACGAATTCGGGTTCAACGGCATCGGCCCGGAGCTATTTGTGAAAGAGGAGCAGGTACTCAGGATGGGAGTGCCGCCTTTGAGAATCGAGCTACTGACGGGGATTTCAGGCGTAGAGTTTGAGGCTTGTTATTCCGCAAGAACGATTGCGCGCCTCGGCGAAGTCGAAGTCAACCTTATCGGTTTTGAAGACTTGAAAATCAACAAGGCGGCGAGCGGCAGACACAAAGATTTAAACGACCTCGAACATCTCTCCTAAACAGGAACGCCGAACGCTTCAACTCGCTCTTGCGCAAACGCAAGCATTACTACGCGCTCACGAATAGATGTTCATCGGTCGAGTGAGCAGCGCGACGGGGTCTTCGACGTTCAGGGCTTCGCGGACGTAGAAGGCTTCGCCCGCGCCGACGCCGATGAGCGAGCCGACGTAGCGCCAGCGATGTTCGAGTTGTTGGAGGAATCCGCGCTCGCTGATGCGCGTCGTGGGTTCTTCCGAGGCCGGGTCGTAAAACTGCGAGCGGTGCGCGAGAATGGCGCGCATCTTGTCTTCGATGAAGTCCGTGATGTCAACGATGAACGAGGGCGCGACGAGACGCGAGTAGGCGGAGTGTGCGAGCGCGGGCATCTTCACGGCGTCTTGCCCGGCCTCGAAGTCGTAGCGACGCATCGAGGCGAGACGCGCGGCCTCGCGCACGATGCGCGCCGTCGCCGCGTGATCCGGGTGCGGGTCGTCCCAGTGCGCCGTGAGGATGATTTTGGGTTTGTACTTGCGTATGACGCGAACGAGCGCGGTGCGCGACTCTTCCGTTAACCAGACGTGCCCGTCGGGCTGTTCGAGGTTGAGTCGAACGTCGAGACGCATGATGCGAGCGGCCTCTTGCGCTTCCGCGGCGCGTCCTTCGGGCGTTCCGCGCGTTCCCATCTCGCCGCGCGTCATGTCGAGCACGCCCGTTCTGTAACCCAAGTGTTTCAACTTCAGAAGCGTGCCCGCGGCGGTCAACTCCGCGTCGTCCGGGTGCGAAAAGACCGCCAGCACGTCGAGTTCCAAGCTTTCAGCGTTCGCGTTTTTGTCTTCATTCATGGCTAGAATTTTTATGACCCGTTGTAGAGTGTGTTATGTAAGCGGAATTCACCGCAGAGGCGCAGAGAACGCAGAGGCGGCGCGGAGGAGTTAATACTCTCTGCGCTTCCTTTGCGCACTTTGCGCCTCTGCGGTGAATCGTAAGATGCATTAGCTTCAATTTTGTAACTAACAACTCACTCAGTCTTGCCGCCGAAGTTGAAGCGCGAGCGGATGCCCTGCTGCTTGCCCGTGTCGTAGATGATGGAGAGATTGTTGACCGTAAACTCCCAGTGGAAATTGCGTAGGCTGAGGACGCGAACTATTTCGGCGAGTTTGTTTGCGTCAATGTCTCCTTGCGCGAGCGTGATGTGCGGCGCCCACTCTTCGGGGCGGTAGTAGTGCGCGACGGCGCCGGGCACTGTCTGTTTGACGTTTCGCCAAATCTCTCGGTGGAGTTCGGAGAGCATGGGGCTTCGTATGACGGGGACGTAGAGAATCGGATTGGCGACTGTGAAGATACCGAGTCCGGCGGTGCGCACGCGGAAAGGGCAAGTCTTCGCGGCCAACTCGCGCAGGTAACTCTCGCACGATTCCAGTTCGTACTGCTCTGCGACCTGAAAAGAGAAGTGCGGATAGGGCGTGACGTACATCCCGCGCACGTCGAACTTCTGACCCAACTCTTCCCAGATGGCCTCGACCTTCGCGTAATGACGGTCGTCCAGCAGCGAAACAACGCCCTGCATCAAACAGTTTCCTTCTCCGCCCCGTCGAGCTTTAAGAAAAGCGCTCACAAGATGTAGCGCAAGCGCCGCCGACGGTCAAGAAGAGAGACTAGGGGCTAGAGGGTAAAAGAGAATTTAAAAACGCGCGCTTTTTTTATTCCCTTAAACCTCTACC